>Ga0207713_1001811_pt1 | contig 16330 bp, 5 predicted proteins | sample KBSS64metaG_FD_184404 | JGI IMG/M metagenome (GOLD analysis project Ga0207713, IMG submission 184404) | Switchgrass rhizosphere microbial communities from Kellogg Biological Station, Michigan, USA - KBS S6-4 metaG (SPAdes) (version 2) | ecosystem: Host-associated > Plants > Roots > Rhizosphere >...
CGCGCTGTTGCTGCTGCAAAAAGAGAAGCTGATTACGCTTAAACCCGACGTCGGCCTGCTGCCAACGGCTCTTGATATTACCGCTAACCCGAAAAAGCTGAACATCATGGAGCTGGAAGGCGCGCAGCTGCCGCGCGTGCTTGACGACCCAAAAGTGGATGTGGCGATCATCAGCACCACTTACCTCCAGCAAACCGGGCTGTCGCCGGTGCATGACGGCGTGTTTATCGAAGATAAAAACTCGCCTTACGTGAATATTGTGGTAACCCGCGAAGAGAATAAAGACGCGGAAAACGTGAAGGAATTTATTCAGTCGTACCAGTCGCCAGAAGTGGCGAAAGCGGCAGAAAAAATCTTTAACGGCGGCGCGGTTCCAGGCTGGTGATCGGAGGGTGGGAGTGCCCGCCTTTTCATCGTGAACTCATCATGGCTCCCAAAGGATATATTAAATATCCTTTGGGATATAATCCATAATCTTACCGCAGTCACAACTTGAATAAAAACTCACGCCCTATCTAAAATTGAATTTACTCAAAATAAGACTCATCTTATAGTGCGATTAATTCGTCTATTCAGCTATTTCAGGGAAAGAATGAGTAGCCCATTCAAGTGTTTTGAAATAATTTCTCCGGTAAATTATATTATTGCTTTTATCGTTGGAAGTATTTTATCTTTTGCTGTACAGGCTGCACCGCTTTCACCCTCAGACCGTGATGCTATTCAGCAGCAGCAACAGCAATTGTTATTACAAAACCAGCAACAACGTGATGAGCTTGAAAGAAGTATTCCGCTGCCGAAAGCCGTCCCCACGGCCCCTGCTGTCAGCGACGCTGGCCCGTGTTTTACTGTCCATACAATCAACCTCACCGGTGTCACTATTATGCCGGAAAAAACCCGTGTGAAGCTGCTTGCACCGTGGCAGAACCAATGCCTTAACATGGCAAAAATAACTGAATTAACGGCACATATTTCTGACTGGTATATCAGCCGAGGTTACATCACCAGCCGTGCGTTCTTGACCGAACAGGATCTTTCAAGTGGTCAGCTGAATATTGTGGTGCTGGAAGGAAAACTTGAAGCGATTCGCCTAGAGGGGAAAACGCCGTTGATGCTTAAAATGGCGTTTCCTGGACTGACAGGGCGCATTCTAAATTTGCGTGATATAGAGCAGGGAATGGAGCAAATTAATCGTTTGCGTGCTCAACCCGTTCAGATTGAAATTATTCCTGCATCACAACCTGGATATTCAGTCGTTAATCTTACCGCTCAGCCTGAATTTCCGTTAAGTGCCAGTCTTAGTCTGGATAATAGCGGGCAGAAGAGTACCGGTGATGAACAACTTAATGGCGCCCTCACGGCGAATAATATGCTGGGCCTGGCGGATAAATGGTTTGTGAGCGGCGGACGCAGCAGCGATTTCGCAACGGCATATGACGCGCAGAATTTCCAGGCGGGTGTCAGCGTTCCGTTCGGCTATGGGTTGTTTGATTACAGCTACGCGTGGAGTAACTACCGCACCACGATAGATAACATGGGGTATCAGTGGGTCTCCACTGGCGATACCAAAACGCACCGGTTCAATGCTTCATGGGTGGTCTATCGCAACGGGGATGTGAAAACGGGGATCGCGGCGGGAGTCGTGCAGCGTTCGAGCCGCAACTGGCTCAATGACGCACCGCTGCAAAGCAGTACCCGCAATCTCTCAAGCCTGATTCTGGGCATCACCCATACGCAAAAAATCGCTGGTGGCGTGGCGACCTTTAACCCCACCTGGAGCCACGGGATGCCCTGGTTTAACGCCGAAACTGACGAAGACAAAACCGGCGATGCCCCACGAGCGGAGTTTCGAAAATGGAGTCTGAATACCAGTTTTCAGCGTCCGATCACCCGTGATGTGTGGTGGCTGACCAGCGCCTACGGGCAGTGGTCGCCCGACCGCCTGTATGGCTCAGAGCGTCTCACGCTCGGTGGGGAAAGCTCGGTGCGTGGTTTTAAAGAACAGTATCTTTCCGGGGATAACGGCGGTTATCTGCGTAACGAACTGGGCTATTCGCTCATTACCTTGCCAGTGGTTGGGCAGATTAGCGCCACCTTCGCCTTCGACGGAGGCTGGCTGGAGAAAGACCGTGAGGATCGGTATGCCTCTGGCACGTTGTGGGGCACGTCCATCGGCCTCACCAGCAGTGGACGCATATACAGCAGCCAAATATCACTCGGGATACCTGTGAAGTATCCCGACTGGCTTGCGCCAGACCACGCCATTGTTAACTGGCGTATTGCCTTCATGTTTTAAGAGAACCCGTGACTATGGAAACCCGCACCCCACCTGTTCGTTTCTCGCAGCGTCTGTTGAGCTGGATCATCTGTGGCTTAATGGTCTGGCAGCCCGTGGCACCAGCGATGGCAGCGGCGATGACGCCGACAGGACCGACCGCGATGGACAAGGCCGGGAACGGGGTGCCCGTCGTCAATATCGCTACCCCCAACGGGGCGGGGATTTCGCATAACCAGTTCAATGACTACAACGTCGGCAAAGAAGGGGTCATTCTCAACAACGCTACCGATCGGTTAACCCAGACGCAGCTTGGCGGCCTGATCCAGAACAACCCAAATTTGCAGGCAGGGCGTGAAGCAAAAGGAATCATCAACGAAGTAACGGGGGGCAGCCGTTCGCAACTGCAGGGGTATACCGAAGTGGCGGGCAAAGCGGCGAACGTGATGGTCGCTAACCCGTACGGAATTACCTGTAACGGCTGCGGATTTATCAACACCCCAGGAGTCACACTGACGACCGGGAAACCGCAGTTTGATGCTAACGGTAATCTGCTGGCGTTGGAGGTCACGCGAGGCGCGATCACGGTTGAAGGGCAAGGGCTGGATGCCAGCAAGAGTGATTCGCTCTCCATTATCGCCCGCGCGACCGAGGTAAATGCGGCCATTCATGCCCGCGACTTGTCGATGACCGTTGGCGCGAATCGGGTGGGGGCAGATGGCAGCGTCAAAGCGATTGCCGGACAAGGAGCCTCACCGACGGTAGCAGTCGATACCAGCGCGTTAGGCGGGATGTATGCCAACCGTATTCGTCTGGTATCCAGCGAAGAGGGTGTCGGGGTTAACCTCGGTAATCTCAACGCTCGACAAGGGGATATTCAGCTTGATGCCAATGGCAAGCTGACGGTAACGAACAGCCTCTCAAGCGGCGCGCTGACCGCGAAAGGGGCTGGTGTGACGATGAACGGCAGTCACCAGACCAGCGGTGCACTGAATATTGTCAGCTCGCAGGAAATGACCCTCAACAATAGCACGCTTGCCAGTGGCGGCGAGATGCGATTGGACAGTGCAGGCAAACTGCAGATGACGGGCGGCGGGACCAACAGCAAAGGCGCACTGACGGTGAAAAGCGGTCAGGATATGGCGCTCAACGGAACATCGCTGATAAGCCAGGGGAATGCCACCCTGAACAGCCAGGGAAAATTGAACGCATCCGGCGGGGGTATTTTAGCGCAGGGCGGGGCGTTAGCGGTCACCAGCCAGCAGGATATGACGCTGACCAACACCACGCTGGTCGGTCAGGGGAAAACAACGCTCACGGGCAATGGCGATATTCAGCTTAGCGGCGGTAGCCTGACCAGCCATGGAGACCTCAACGTTACCGGTGGTCAGAACACAACGCTGAAGAATACAACAGTGGGCAGTGATGCTCGCGCCTCGCTTTCCAGCAACGGCCAACTGGCGTCATCCGCAACGGCCCTGTCGGCAGGCACTCACCTCGAACTGAATGGGCAAAAACTGACGCTGGATAATCAGAGCCGGGCCGATGCGGCTGGCGCTATCCGCCTGACCGGTGGACAACTGACAAATCAGGGGCAGATAAATGCTGCGGGAGATTTGACGGTCACCGGCGATGCGTTAACTAACGGCGGCCTGATGGCGGCAAAAGGCCATGTGGAGACGCAAACCGGTATTCTGGATAACAGCGGAACGCTTCAGGGTAACGGCGTGACACTGCAGGGCCAAACCATCGGCAACAGCGGTACGCTGCAAAGCAGCGGGCAATTGACGTTAAACACCGAAACGCTGAACCAGCAGGGTACGTTCAGCGCCAAAGGCGACGCCACAATTGTCGCCAGCGATAAATTGCATAACAGCGGCAGTCTGCTTGCAGAGGGATCGCTTACTGTGAACGCGGGCGCACTGGAGCAGAACGCGACGCTTTCCGGTACAAATGGCGTGAACATTAACGCCGATACCTTCACCAGCGGCCAGAATTCCCGCACCACGAGCCAGGGAGATATCCGGCTCACAGCGGCGCAGCGTGCCGAGCTTCAGGGGCAAACTGATGCAGCGGGCACGCTAACCGTTGGCGCAAAAAATCTCACTACCCTCAGTGGCGCGCATTTACAAAGCGATCGGGATTTGGTGCTGCAGGCGGACACTGCGCAACTGGACGGGATTCAGGCGGCGAAAGGCGCGCTGGACGTCACAGGTAAGACTCTCGCGCATAGCGGAAAATCCACCGGCGCAACGCTCGCTTTCACCGCGACTGACGAGATAACTCAGCGGGGTGAACTGACGGCGGAGGCCATCAGGCTCAACGCGCAACGCATCACCCAAAGCGGGACGGCGAAAGCCGACCGCATCATCTTCACCGCGCCGCAGTTCATTACCAACAGCGGATCGCTGGTGGCAGATGCACTTACCCTTGGGGGTCAGCACATCACCAACAGCGGTTTGTTGCAGAGCAATTCACTTTTCAGTGTCAATGCTGAAACGCTGGACAACCTTAGCGGCGGCTCGCTCTACAGCGTCCGCGATCTGACGCTCAACCTGCCAGAACTGAACAACAGCGGTCTGATCACCACCGATGGTACCTTGTCGCTGAAAGGCACGACGCTCGTCAACAGCGGCGAAATGAATGGCGTCAATGTGTACAGCGATGACAGCCGTCTCACTAACACCGTTACGGGTCTTTTGCTGGCCGATGAGCAGCTTACGCTCAACGGTAACATGCTGTTGAATGACGGGCAGGTGGCGGCAAATCGTTTGCAAATAACTGCCGACAGCCTGCAAAACCAGGGCGTAGTGCAGGGAGACGCGTCACTGAAGCTGAACGTCGCCGAGCTGATTAACCGCGGTACGTTGCACAGCGAAGGCACGCTGGATCTGCAAGGCGCGTCGCTGGATAACCATGGCGAACTCAGCGCCACCGCGCTGCTTTTCAACCTGACGCACCAGCTCAGTAACGCTGCAACCGGACGTCTAATCGCCCAGGATGGCTTAACGTCAACCACGCCAGCGTTTATCAATAACGGGCTGGTGGCGGGAAAGGCTATTCAGCTTAACGGCGCGGCGGTGACGAACAGCGGCACGCTGCAGGGTACTCGCGCGCTAACGGTGACGGGCTCGCAGCTCAGCAACCTTCAGGGCGGGATGCTGCTCTCCGGCGGAGATCTGCATCTGCAAAACGATAAACTCACCAACGGCGGATTGCTGCAGGGGAAAACCCTCAATCTGGCGACTGGCGAGTGGATCAACACCGGTAACGCGCTGGGTGAAGTGGGTGTGACGGCGACGATCGCGAGATCGTTCAGCAACCAGGGAAAAGTGCTGAGCCAGCAAAATCTCGATCTGAACGCCGCCAACACCACAAATCAGGGGCAGTTGCTGGCAAAAGTGCTGACGCTGCGCGGCGATCTGCTCAATAGCGGGCTGTTGCAGGGCAGCAGCGCGCTGGCGTGGACGGGCGATAGTTTTACTAATCAGGCGCAGGGCCAGGCGACGGGCGGCGAGACGCTGACGCTTTCCGGAACCCGCCTGAACAATCAGGGCCAAATTCAGGCGCGCGACGCGACGCTTACCGCCACTATGCTGACCAATAGCGGCTCAGCGCAGGCGCTGGATCGACTGAAAATGAACGTCGACGGGCGACTTGATAATCAGGGCGCGATGCTCAGTCAAAATCTGTTTGAACTGACGGCAGCACAACTGTTTAACGACGGGCAACTGGCCGCGAAATCGCTGACGCTCACTTCTCCGCAACTCACCAACACCGGTACCATGCAGGGCAATGACAGCCTGACACTGACGACCCGCGACCTGAACAACAGCCAGAGCGGGCAACTGGTCAGCGGCGGTTCGCTGGATCTGAATATCGACAAACTCGACAACGCCGGTCTGATGCAGGTGAATCAACGCTTCACGGTGAAAGGAAGCGAGCTGCTTAACAGCGGCGATATACAGGCGGATGCGCTGGATTTTGTTCTCAGCAAAACACTGAATAATCAGGGCGGTATTGTTGCCAAAAATGGCACTGCGCTGAACGCGACAACGCTGACCAACAGCGGGACGCTGGCGGGTAAAACGGTGACGCTGGGTGGCACGGATATTCGCAACGGTGGGCTTATTCAGGGTAATGATAAAGCTGACGCCATGGCCAGTCGCATCACCAACGAAGCAGGGGGCAAATGGATTTCCGGCGGCGCGCTAACGCTCAATGGCGGCCAGTTGACGAATGCGGGCGCCGTGCAAGGCGCGACGATTGGCCTTACGGCTGCGTCACTGGAGAACGGCGGCACCCTGAACGGACTCAACGAATTCAGTGGAACGTTCACTGGGAAACTGAATAACAACGGACAAATACAGAGTGGTGGCGTGCTGAATTTCAGCGCCGACAGCATTCTTAACCCTGGCCGTATGATGGGTAAGACCCTGACGCTGAATGCCCGCGATCTCAATAACAGCGGGCTCTGGCAAGGCACTGATGGCTTGGTGCTGACGGGGGAAACGCTCGCCACTACGGCAGCCTCGCGCACGCTCACTGGCGGCGCGTTAACGCTGGATGCCGGACAACTCACCACACAGGGCACGCTTCAGGGCCAAAACGTTGATATCACCACTGACGGCTGGACGCACGGCGGCTCGCTCCTGAGCCTGGGCGGAATGACTGCCAATATTGGTGGCACGCTCACCTCAACCGGCTCGTTGATGAGCAAAAGTTCGGCCGAGGTGACAGCGCAAACGCTGGATAACCGTGGGCAGTTGCTGAGCGAAGGTGATGTCACACTGGGCGGCGGCACGCTGAAAAACAGCGGCACGGTCCAGGGGAAAAATCTCGCGCTGCATCAGGCGAGCATAAACAATCAGGGTAACCTGACTGGGCTGGAAAGCCTGACGATTGAAGCCCGACAGCAGCTGATGGCGCGTATCGCCATGGCCGCGCCGCAACGGGAGCTGATCAACGGCACAATGGGTGCGCTGCTCACGCAGGGTGCGCTAACTCTCACCTCCGATACGGTGACGAACGCCGGAAGCTGGCAGGGACAAAATATTCTGCTCAACGCCCAGTCGTTAATGAACAGTGGCGCGGTGCAGAGTGCCGATGCGCTGCAGATGACGCTGGCGAATAATCTGACCAGCAGCGCTGGGAGCAAAATTACCGCGCTGGGTATTGCCACGCTTCAGGCGCAGTCCCTCAATAATCAGGGGCAGTGGGCGGCTAAAAATCTGACGCTGAAAGGCGCGACGCTTAGTAACAGCGGCGCAATCAGCGGCGTAAACGGGCTCACGCTGGCGCAAACCGGTACGGTGACTCAGCAGCAGAGCGGGACAATGCTCTCTGGAGGAGCGCTGAATGTTAACGCCGCGTCTGTTAGCAACAGCGGAAAAATTCAGGGTGCGACGCTCGGTATGACCACCGGCGCATTGACCAATAACGGGCGTTTGCAGGGCGATAATGGCGCGACCCTAAACCTGAGCGGAACGCTGACCAACAACGCAGGCGGGGAAATCGTCAGCCGTCAGGGCCTGACGGTTACGACGCCATCGCTGTTTAACTACGGCCTGATGCAGGGCGGCGGCGAGACGCGCGTGACGGCAAACACCCAGGCCCGCAACGATGGCAAGCTCCTTTCCGGCGGACGTCTGACGCTGACCACGGCGCAGTACACCGGCGCGGGCTGGCTCCAGGCGACGAACCTGATCCTTAACGCCGCGACGGCGACCAACAGTGGCACCTGGGTTGCCGATCAGGCGACGCTGACGGGGAATACGTTTACCAACCAGAGCACCACCCAGGCGGGCACGCTGGCGGTGAATTACAACCAACTGATCAACAGCGGTACGTTGCTTGGCAATACACAGTTGACGATTAATGCCGATCAGGTGAATCAGAGCGCGGTGGGCAAGCTATTCAGCGGCGGCGATCTGTGGCTCGAAAGTCAGGGGCTGGATGTTATCGGACAGGTCGTGTCGCTAGGTAATCTGACCTTAAAACTCACCAACGCGTTTACCAGTAAAACGGCGCTTGCCGCAGGTAAAACGCTGGCGATTAGCAGCAACGGTGCGATCGATAACCGCAGCATAATGCAGGGTCAGGCGGTCAATCTGACCGCAGGGGGTCAGCTCACCAACAACGGCCAGATCACCACGGGGACCGGGGCGAGCACGCTCTCTGGCAGCACCGTGGCGCTGAATGCTGCGGGTACGATCCAGGGCGGAGGAGATATCACTGTCGCCAGCCGCGGCAACATCACCGTCGACGGTTTTACCGGCACGCGCGGTTCGCTGACGCTCAGTGCGCCGGGTTCGATCATCAATACCGCTCTGTTGTATGCGGCGAATAATTTGGCGCTGTACGCCAACAGCATCACTAATCAGCGCGGTGATATCCTCGCCGGGAATAGCCTGTGGATGCAGAAAGACGCAGCGGGGAATGCAAACAGTGAAGTGGTGAATACGTCGGGAAATATTGAGACGCAGAATGGCGATATAACGATAAAAACGGCGCATCTGCTGAATCAACGAGATGGCTTACAAGCATCAACAGTACATCAGTCCACTCCGACTGAACGCTGGATGACGGGTGAGTCAACGATCGCTGTTCCGGTCTTATCCTTACCTGAGGGAAGTTATGGTTACTATTCGAAACTGGTTCGCTGGCAAACTGGCAGTTGTAGTGGCGGTAATAACGGTGGATGTAATTATCATGAAGAAATGCGCTATTACTACGCCCCGTTTGAGGAATCTTCTTCACAGAAATTCATAATTAGTAGTAACAAAACTACGGTGACCGGAGGTAATAGTCCATCAGGACGCTTAATGTCAGGGCGTAATCTGAACATTAATGCCAATGTCATTGATAACCAAGCAAGTAATATACTTGCTCAGGATAATATCACCCTTTCCGGCAGTACCCTAAACAACCAAAGCTGGCAGGAGGGAACCGAGAATGAGTATCTGGTTTATGAATATGCTTCGGAAAAGGCAAATGCTAAACTCAATTATGCTACCAATCCATTGTCCTCAGCAAAAAACATCACTTTTAGTAATGACACCGTTAATTTTGCATTAACGGGGCATGACACTTCTTCGGAACTGGGAAATATTTACCGCTCCGTCATCCAGGCCGGCGGTAACGTCACTGCAAACTTCAGCAATAACATCAGCAACACCAATACCACCTCAAACGCGGGGGGTGTGAGCAATACCATTTCTGCGCCATCGCTGAACAGTCTGAGCAATCAGAGCATCAGCAGCGGAGCGCAAAAACAGAGCCTGACAAATACGGGAACGGTGGCGGTGAACTCCCCGCAGTGGACCGATCAGCTGCAAGGCGCTTTGCAACAAATCAACGGCGGTGGGGCGCTTGATTCCAGCGGTGCAGCGAATGCCTCGCTCAATAACATTGCTATCACGCAAAAAGGTAACGCCATCCTCGGCAAGCTGAACGATTTGGCCGCAGCGGGCGTCACCACGGCAGATCTGAATAACGCGAAAGCCGGTGCTGCCGGGCACTATCAGGGGAAAACCGTTGATACCAGCGCGTATCCCGTACCGTCGGGCAATAACGGCTATTTTGTCATCTCTGACAACCCCAAAAGCCCTTACCTGATTAACGTCAACCCGAAACTCAACGACCTCGGGAAGCTCGATCCCGCGCTGTTTGCCGACCTGAATAATATGATGGGGGTCAAGCCTGCGTCGAATGCCCCACAGGAGACGCGTGCGGCATTTACCGATGAAAAACAGGTGCTTGGATCGTCGTATATGTTGGGGCGTCTGAACCTGAACCCAGATTACGATTATCGCTTCCTGGGCGACGCGGCCTTCGACACCCGCTATGTCAGTAACGTAATCCTTAACCAGACCGGTAATCGCTATCTGAACGGGGTTGGCTCCGATCTTGACCAGATGCGCTATCTGATGGACAGCGCCGCCGCGGCGCAACAATCGTTAGGCCTGCAGTTTGGCGTCTCCCTGACGGCCGACCAGATTGCTTCGCTCGACCAAAGCATTTTGTGGTGGGAGAAAGCCACCATCAACGGTGAAACGGTGATGGTGCCAAAAGTATATCTGTCACCGAAGGATGTCACGGTCAACAACGGCAGCGTGATAGCGGGGAATAACGTCACCCTGCAAAGCGGCAATATCACCAACAGTGGCAGCACGCTGCTGGCGAACAATAATCTGACGCTCGACAGCCAGAATAGCATCAGCAACCTCAATGACGGGCTGATGAAAGCGGGCGGTAATCTCAATCTCAGCGCCATCGGGGATATCAATAACATCAGCTCCACAATCAGTGGCAAAACGGTTCAACTGGAGAGCCTGGATGGCAGCATCAACAACCTGACTCTGGCGGATCAGATTGATATCAATGCGAAAGGCAAATACAGCAATGTGAGCCTTAAGGATACCGTGCTGGGCAGTACCGCCTCCATCACCGCACAGGATTCGCTGTCGCTGGAGGCGGGCAAAAACATCACCATCACTGGCGCAAATCTGACGTCCGGCGGCGATATGCTGCTGAATGCGTGGGGTGATATTGCGGTTAACGCGAATCAGGTTAACGATGCCTACAGCTCCAGCCAGGCAAAAACCAGCCGTTCGTCCGTGACTTACCAGGGCAGTACGGTCAGCGCGGGCGGCAATCTTAACGTCAATGCCGGAAACAATATCGATCTCAGTGCCAGCGATGTAAAAGCGGGCGGTAGCGCCGGGCTGAGCGCGGGTCACGATCTCAACCTGAACGCGGAACAGACCAGCGAAAACCAACGTAACGGTAAACGCGAATCGCACAGTACTGATCTCGATCGCGCGACGATTTCCGCAGGTGAAAACCTGGTGCTAAAAGCCGGACAGGACATTAATTCTCAAGCGGCGGCGCTGGCGGCAGAGAAGAACGTCGGCCTGCAGGCCGGACGCGACGTGAATCTTGAGGCGCAGGCCACCGGCGAAGGCGACAGCTACAAAGCGAGCAAGAAAACGGTCATCAACGAGTCGGTGCGCCAGCAGGGAACTGAAATCGCCAGCGGCGGCGATACGCTGATTATCGCCGGACGCGATGTCACAACCGAAGCGGCGCAGGTGACGGCTCAGGGCGATATTGGGGTGTCGGCGGGACGTGAGGTCAACCTCAATACCGCGACCGAAAGCGATTACTACTTCAAAGAGCAAACCAAAACCAAGAGCGGCTTCCTCAGCAAAAAAACCACCCATACTATTGAGGAGAGCAGCGCAACGCGCGAAGCCGGAACGCTGTTAAGCGGTGATAACGTGCAGGTCACGGCGGGGAATAATCTGCTGGTAAAAGGTTCCTCCGTTGTGGGAGATGATGCGGTTGGGCTGAAGGCGGGAAACAACGTTGATATCGTTGCCGCAACCAACAGCAACACGGACTGGCGCTTTAAAGAAGAGAAAAAAAGCGGCCTGATGGGCACGGGCGGGATTGGCTTCACCATTGGCAGCAGCAAAAGCACGCACGATCTGCGCGAGAGCGGCACTACCCAAAGCCAGAGCTTCAGCACCGTGGGGTCGACGGGCGGGAATGTGGATATCACCGCCGGAAATCAGCTCCACGTTGGCGGCGCGGATCTGGTGGCAGGCAAAGATATGTCCCTCACCGGCGACAGCGTAATCATCGAACCGGGCCACGATAAACGGACCCGCGATGAAACCTTCGAGCAGAAGAAAAGTGGGCTGACGGTTGCGCTTTCCGGTACGGTCGGCAGTGCGATCAACAACGCGGTGAGTGCGGCGCAGGATGCACATGAAGAGAGTGATGGCCGCCTGGCAGCGTTGAAGGCGACCAAAACTGCCCTCTCAGGTGTGCAGGCCGGGCAGGCGGTTGATATGGCCGCTACCACGGGCGATCCGAACGCGATGGGTGTGGCCCTCTCACTCACCACGCAAAAATCGAAATCAGAGCAGCACGCGCAGAGCGATGCGGTGACCGGCAGCACGCTGAACGCGGGCAATAACCTCTCCATCACCGCAAACGGGAAAGAAAAAGAGCCAAACAGCGGCGACATCGTGATTGCAGGCAGTCAGTTGAAAGCGGGCGGCGACACCACGCTGGATGCACAGAACGACATTCTGCTGAGCGGCGCGGCGAACACTCAACAGTCTAGCGGCAAGAACAGCAGCAGCGGCGGCGGTATTGGCGTGAGTATCGGTGCAGGCGGCAATGGCGCGGGCATCAGCGTGTTTGCCAACGTCAACGCGGCGCATGGGAAAGATAAGGGCAACGGCACCGACTGGACCGAGACCACGATAGACAGTGGCAAAACCGTCACTATCAAAAGCGGGAATGACACGGTGCTCGACGGGGCGCAGGTCAACGGCAATAAAATTGTTGCCGACGTCGGTCACGACCTGCTGATGAGCAGTCAGCAGGACACTAACAAGTACGACAGTAAACAGACCAGCATAGCGGCAGGGGGTAGCTTCACCTTTGGCTCGATGAGTGGCTCAGGCTATATCAGCGCTAGCCAGGACAAAATGAAGAACCGCTTCGATTCGGTGGCCGAGCAGACCGGGCTGTTTGCCGGTGACGGCGGTTTTGATATTACCGTCGGCAATCACACCCAGCTCGACGGCGCGGTTATCGCGTCCACCGCCACGGCGGATAAAAACAGCCTCGATACCGGCACGCTTGGGTTTAGCGATCTGCAAAACGAAGCGGATTACAAAGTCAGCCATGCGGGCATTAGCCTGAGCGGCGGCGGTAGCTTTGTCGGCGATCAGTTCAAAGGCAATATGCCGGGCGGGATGATATCGGCGGTAAGCCATAGCGGGCACGCGGAAGGAACCACGCAGGCGGCAGTGGCGAACGGGTCGATCACCGTGCGCGACCAGGCGAGCCAGAAGCAGGACGTGGCAGACCTGAGCCGTGATACCGAACATGCCAACGACAGCATCAGCCCCATCTTCGATAAGGAGAAAGAGCAAAACCGGCTGAAGGCGGTGAGCTTAATCAGCGATATCGGCAGCCAGGCGGCGGATATCGCGCGGACGCAGGGTGATATCAACGGGCTGAAGAAAGCCCAGAGCGAACTGAAAACGACACTGCCAGCTAATGCGACAGAGAAAGATCGGTTGGATTATCTTGCGAATCTGCGTAATTCGCAGGCGTACAAAGATGAAATGCAGCAGTACGGTACCGGAAGCGCTATCCAGCGCGGTATCCAGGCGGCAACGGCAGCGCTTCAGGGACTGGCGGGTGGAAATATTGCGGGTGCCCTTGCGGGGGCGAGTGCTCCACAGCTGGCGCATATGCTGAAACCGACCGAAGGTAGTCCCGTTGTCAATACAATTGCACATGCCATTCTCGGCGGAGCAGTGGCGGCATTGCAGGGTAACAATGCGGCGGCAGGAGCCATGGGCGCTGCGGCGGGAGAAGTTATCGCCCGTCAGCTATACCCGGATGTAGCGAAAGATAAATTAACGGAAGAGGAGAAGCAGACGATCAGCGCGCTGGCCTCAATTTCCGCGGGAATAGCGGGCGGGTTAACTGGCGACAGCGCATTGTCCGCAGCAACGGGCGCGCAGGCCGGGAAGAATGCGGTTGAGAATAACTATCTGAGCCAGAAACAACAGGTCCAGAAGGATAAGGAAATCGCTGAATGTCAGACCGTAGCCTGCAAAGCCGGTGCTCAGGCGAAATGGACGGCGATTGACTTGGGCCAGGATGGCAGTTTTGCGGCGGGAATGATAGCGGGAGTTCCGGCAGGGCTTTATGATGCCGTGGACGGTATTGTGAAAGCAGGCTCTAACCCGACGGAAACCCTGGAGGCAATGAAAGCGCTGTTTAACAGCGGCGATGTCCTTGGCACGGTATCAGATGTAATTAAGCAATCTTATATAGACCGTATTGACCGAATGGAAGCCGAATATCAAAAAGCCGGCGCTAGCGGGTCGTTTAAGGCAGGAGTTGAGGGCGGCAAGCTAGTTACGGATATCGCCGGGTTGTTAACTGGCGGAGCTGGTATCGTTAAGGGTGGCGCGGTACTGACGGAAAAGGTTGTTGCAAAAGTGGCAGGTAAGACTGAAGCAGCAGCTGTGAATGCAGGAAAAGTGCCAAATCCTAATTTATCGAGTGCCATTACAGATAGTGAAGCCGGAGGTTATTCGTACTATGACAAATTCAAAAATGCTGATGGTGGATGGAATTGGCCTAAGAATTTAGGATTTGAAGGAAATCCTGTCAAAACTACCATACCAGTAGGCACCCGCTTAGATAGGTATGGAGAGCCTAATGGTTCTTTCCTTGCTCCGAAAGGAACACCTTACGAACAACGTGCTCTTGCACCAGGTGGTAAGGCTGACAAATACTATGAGTATGAGGTAATCAAACCGTTGCCTGCTATACAGGGTAAAATTGCCCCTGCTTTTGGTGAGCCGGGGGGAGGGATTCAAATATTACCTAATATGCAAGATCGAGTGAATGTACAATGGCTCTTGAAGAATGAATATATCCGTGAGGTTCGCTAATATGCTGCTGAATATCGAAGAAATACAAAAAAAAATTGACGAACTGACCTTGCAAGCTGGTCTACCAAGACATTCCGTTAATCTTTGTACCGCTCCAATTGGTGATGGTACTCCATATGTTACATTTGAAAATGATTTATATAACCTTATTCATTCAGAAAGAGGGTATGAATTCTCGCGTAAGGTTACTGGGTCGATAGATGAGCTACTTTATTGGATTATGTCAGAAATTGCTTATAAGACAGCATTTCAATATGAGTTAGAACACAGGGTGAAAGGCAGAGATGGACGACGCATCGCCTTCCCAAAATTTATTGAGTTAATGGCAAATATGAATATTTCATGGGAGCCAAAAGCACAACGTGAAGTTCAAAAAATTCTGACTGAAGCGCCCTACGACGATAGTCTTTATACATAAGGGTAAGGAATGCCAGCCATTGCGGCTGGGGTAGTTGTTGAGAATAACTCGCTGGGCGGCAATGAAGATACCCAAGCCAAATTCCTACAGGAGCATGGTAAGGATGTGCTGTTTTATGCAGACGATCCTTCTTTAGGCAGATTTCAGCACGGCGAGGCGATAAATAAAGCGATAGCCTTAGTGCTAGGTGCAGGTAACTCGTTCCAATATTGAAACACAAAAGGGACAAGCCCCAAGTATTGATCGAATTGATGCTGATGGGAAAAGCAAACCTGTTCGTTTTGATGGTGTTGATGGGGATATAATGGTAGACAGAAAAATATCTGTTATTACGACCCAGAAAGCTAAAGAACAAGCCTTGCGACAATCAGATGATTTTAAAAATAATGGAATGACGGGGCGTTGGGAAGTTACAACTCAAACACAAGCAAACCGTGCTCAGAAGATGTTTGATGAGTTAGGAATCAAGAATATAGAGGTGAAAGTTGTCAAAGAATAGCAACATTAAACTAATAAAAATCATAGCTGATCTTGCTATATTCCTTGAGTTTACAAGCGAAGAACAGCTGGATGCGGATATTGCTGTAGAGATGATGGAGCACATGGCGGCTGAATTACAGCTTCTAGATGCGGAGGACAGACAAAATATTGTCAGGGATTTCTTAGTCATATCGGCAGAATATACTGGGGATAAAAGCGAATTCGTGAAGGAATTACCAGAGTCATTTGGACTAATTTAGATAAAAAGAGACCGGCCAGGTCGCCGGGATCATTTTACCAGCCGCCACTTACAAAGCCCGTCACCATGTTTAACCCCTCGAGGCAGCCCCACAGCTCGTGAGTGTTTGGGCAGCAATCGCGTCCACCGCCACGGCGGATAAAAACAGCCTCGATACCGGCACGCTTGGGTTTAGCGACCTGCAAAACGAAGCGGATTATAAAGTCAGCCATGCGGGCATTAGCCTTAGCGGCGGCGGTAGCTTTGGCGGCGATCAGTTCAAGGTCAATATGCCGGGCGGGATGATATCGGCGGTAAGCCATAGCGGGCACGCGGAAGGAACCACGCAGGCGGCAGTGGCGAACGGGTCGATCACCGTGCGCGACCAGGCGAACCAGAAGCAGGACGTGGCAGACCTGAACCGT
>Ga0207713_1001816_pt1 | contig 16301 bp, 15 predicted proteins | sample KBSS64metaG_FD_184404 | JGI IMG/M metagenome (GOLD analysis project Ga0207713, IMG submission 184404) | Switchgrass rhizosphere microbial communities from Kellogg Biological Station, Michigan, USA - KBS S6-4 metaG (SPAdes) (version 2) | ecosystem: Host-associated > Plants > Roots > Rhizosphere >...
AAGCCCAGGCTTACTGCGATGCCTACAACGGCTGAGGACTGACCATGGCGCTGGCCAAACGCATCATCCCTTGCCTGGACGTCGACAACGGTCGCGTGGTCAAGGGCGTCAAGTTCGAGAACATCCGCGACGCCGGTGACCCGGTGGAAATTGCCCGTCGCTACGATGAGCAAGGTGCCGACGAGATTACCTTTCTCGACATCACCGCCAGTGTCGACGGCCGCGATACCACGTTGCATACCGTCGAGCGCATGGCCAGCCAGGTCTTCATCCCGCTGACCGTGGGCGGTGGCGTGCGCACTGTGCAAGACATCCGCAACCTGCTCAACGCCGGCGCGGACAAGGTCTCGATCAACACGGCGGCGGTGTTCAACCCGGAGTTCGTGGGCGAGGCCGCACAGCACTTCGGCTCGCAATGTATCGTGGTCGCCATCGACGCCAAGAAAGTCTCCGGCCCGGGCGAAACCCCGCGCTGGGAAATCTTCACCCACGGCGGTCGCAAGCCGACCGGTCTGGACGCGGTGGAGTGGGCGATGAAGATGGAAGGCCTGGGTGCCGGTGAAATCCTGCTGACCAGCATGGACCAGGACGGCATGAAAAACGGCTTCGACCTGGGCGTGACCCGGGCCATCAGCGATGCGCTGGGCATCCCGGTGATCGCTTCCGGCGGCGTCGGCAACCTGCAGCACCTGGCCGACGGCGTGATCGAAGGCCACGCCAGCGCGGTACTGGCGGCGAGTATTTTCCACTTTGGCGAATACACCGTTCCCGAGGCCAAGGCCTACATGGCGGCGCGCGGTATCGTCGTTCGCTAAACGCTGCTGGACACCATGGCAGGCCAGAGGCACTCTCTGCGCTTGCCATGGATTCCGGTAACTTTCATGTTCAAGCACCTGCTGCTCGCTCTTGCCAGTACGTCCCTCCTGTTGACCGTTCCGGCCAGCGCCGAGGAACCGTCCGACGCCTCCCTGGTGTTGCTGACGGAAAACTTCCCGCCCTACAACATGGCGAAAAACGGCAAGAACTTCGCCAAGGACGAGAACATCGAAGGCATCGCCGTGGACATCGTGCGCGAAACCTTCAAGCGTGCGGGCATTTCCTACAATCTCACCCTGCGTTTCCCCTGGGAGCGCATCTACAAGCTCGCCCTGGAGAAGCCAGGCTACGGCGTGTTCGTGATGGCGCGCCTGCCGGACCGTGAGGCGCTGTTCAAATGGGTCGGCCCCATCGGTCCGGACGATTGGGTGCTGCTGGCCAAGGCCGACAGCAAGATCCAGCTGAACGACCTGGAGCACGCGCGCCGCTACAGGATCGGTGCCTACAAGGGCGATGCCATCGCCGAGACCCTGGAGAAGCAGGGACTCAACCCGGTCGTCGTGCTGCGCGACCAGGACAACGCGCAAAAGCTGCTGGATGGCCAGATCGACCTGTGGGCCACCGGCGACCCCGCCGGGCGTTATCTGGCGCGCCAGATCGGGGTCTCCGGGCTCAAGACAATCCTGCGTTTCAACAGCGCCGAACTGTACCTGGCGCTCAACAAGCAGGTGCCGGATGAAGTAGTGAGCAGGCTTCAAGCGGCGTTGGATCAGTTACGAGACGAGGGGGTCGTGGCTGACATCATGGGGCGTTACCTCTAGTGGCGGCTCCTTTTCGGGAACGGGCTGCGGGCGCTCGGCCTCTACGGAATCGGTGGTATTTGCCTCACTGAAATACACCTGCTCGGTATTGGTGTAGGTCACTGATGTTGCCAGGGGGCTGGCATCCCTGCGCAGCAATGTGTACTCGCTTTCGACCACATAGGCTGCCACGGTCTTGTGGGCCGGGACATATGCAGCGATGTCGGTGGTTTGCGGGGCGGTCCCGCCTTTGGACGAAACGCTCGAGTGAGTGAATGCACTGCCCAGCCTTACCGAGCTTTTCGGGTTGGTTCTGAGAGAATGGCCTGTCCATGCCTCGGTCATGTCGACACCCGTGGCCCACTTGAGAAAGTTGGCTGCGAAACCGGGCGAGCCTTTGGTAATCGTCCATTTGAAGGTCTGGCTGGTGGTCGTTGGGTTGCGCGCCACATCGACCAGTACGTACTTGTCGCGTCTTTGCAGCCTGTAGAAGGGGGACCGCAAGGGTTGCTCGTCGGCTGGCAGCTCCGGGTCGGAGACTAGAAACCAGGGGAGTTGGCAGACATGCAAGGACTCTTCGGCGTCCAGGGTTGAAGGTTGCCCGTCCGCAGACGGTGCGGGCGGGGCCGGGAGCTCGCGCCCTGCCACCTCGGTCAGGGGGATATGCAAGGCATGCGCTAACCCGGGCGCTTCCGGCTTTGCATAGCCCCGCACCCCGAAAAATGTCCCTGGTGCCAGGTAAGCCTCGCCCGGATGAGCGGTCGGCGGCATGACGTCCCAGGCACTGAAGTCGATTTGGCCGCGGCTGCCTTTGTCATTCCAGATCTGATCGGCAACGTAAGCCGGCACGGCCAGGTCAGCCCGCACACAGCGCACGGTGTGCAGCGAAGGCCGTTGATAGCCCACGCCGCATACGGTACCCAGGGCCACATAGCCATCAGGCGGGACCGGCTGCCAGATCGAAATATCAGCGTTGGCGCCTGTGCCGCGACTGTTCCAGACTTCTATGAAGTCTTTCGGTTGGCGAAGTGCGGTGCCGTTGGTTTTGTTGGCTTCGCTGACAACAACCACGGTCTTGCGATGATTCAAATTGTCATGGCTCGGGTGAGCGACGTCTCCCAATGAGGAGAACGAGATCAAGTGATCGGCACTGGTGCTCGGGCGCCAAAGGCTGGCCGACTTTTTGGCTCCCGAGCCTTGGTCGTTCCAGAGTGGGGTGAACTCCGAGGTGAAGTTGATCAGCAGGTCTTTGACTTGGATGGGTTCCATGGGGATACTCCTTGTGGATGGAATGGTTCTGTCTCTCGATGTGGTCGAGCCGGACCGGTCAGCGGGGCTTGAGCAAGTCCACGCGCAGTGTTGAGGGTTGGTCAGCCTGGTCGTAGGCGTAGGTGCAGATCTTGTAGGGTTTGTCCCGAACGGTGATCAGCCGTGCGTACTGCTCTGTTCGCGTGCTGGGGGAGTCATTGAGCGTGGAAAATATCTCGATAGGTTCGTCCTCCTCCTCCTCCTCCTCCTCCACGGGAGGGGGCGGAAAGGCCAGGTAATCGACTGGCCTGAGGCAGTCGGTCGTGGTGACCGGGCCGAACTTGTAGGAGTAGCGATGCATGAATGGCGGCGCGAGCTTCCAGATCACGGTGTAGGCCGCCAGCCCCTGTTTATCCAGGCTGATGCTCAAGTTCGGCGTGCGTGCCGGCCCGGGTTCGGCCAGTTCCACCGCCAAGGTCAGGGCATTTTTCATCATGCCGTTGGTCGCCTGTTGTTCCTCGGAATCCAAGCCGACGATACACAGCATGTGCATACCGGTTTCCGGTCCGATGGCGTCATTCACGTACGCGTCCTGCGCCTTGATCGGGGTGCTGTAAAGCTCCGGTTTTTCGCAATCAATGGCGCGCCGTGTGGTTTTGTAGCGATAGAGCGCAGTGTTGGTCGTGAAGGAAAGGTTCCAGCGAGGCACGATATCCTTGTGTGTGCCGTCGGGTCGCTTGACGAAGTATTGCTGGATGGGGTCCGGGTGCTGAAAGGAAATGGTGGTGGTCGGGAAGAGTTCGCAGTGTTCACTGTCGGCTTTCAGAACGCCTTCGACAAAGCACCGGTTGAGGAACGTCACCGGGCTGCCGTAGTTCGTTTCGGCGTGCCAGGTGGGCATACCGTTGTTGACCTCGCAGGGCGCGTCCCTTTGGCATTTGCGTTCTTCGGTCTGGCCTGAGGTGCTGGTGCTGAGAATGCCGAAGAGCGTATTAGTCGCCCGCTCCAGCAGTGGCCCGCCGAAGCCGCCGCGGCCGATACCCTGGCATTGGTTTTTCATGGTCACCCGCCACACGAACGGCTGTTCCACCAGTTCGCGCGAGGCTTGCTGCGCGCAGGCGGAGAGATGCAGGGTGTCCCATTCCGGTGCAGCCAGCGCGAGGATATCGACCCCGTCGGCGGGGACCGCTTCGGCCAGTTTCAAAGGGGCGATGCCTGCCTTCAGCAAATCGGCAAGCGAAGCTTTCAGCTCGACGATCGCCAGGTCCACTCCCTGGCTACTGCTCCATTTCAGGGTTTTCAACGGAAAGGTCTTGAGGCTCTCCAGCGTGTCGTCGAAGTAGTTGAAGCTGATGTTGCCTTTGATATCCAGGTCTTTTTGTACCCCGCCGTTATGGCGATGAAGGCAGTGGCTGCTGGTGAGCACATAGGCCGGGCCGGACTTGCCTGCGTCGTCGCGGGTGTCCAGTAGGGAGGCGGTGCAGAGGGCCTGGGCTTCATTGCGGATGCGACCGACGCCAGTCCAATGGGCGTGCTGATGCTGCGCATTGGCGAGCATTCTGCGCGGGCTGGCGTTGGCAAGGCCTTCACCATAGTCCCTTGGTGCCGCGATAAGCAGGTTGGAAAGGCTGCAGAGCAGCAGCCCCGAAATCAAGTGGTGGAGCGTGTTCATGGCATGTCCTGAAAGAGTGAGCGCAAGGCTCGACTATTCAGGAATGTCAGCTGGGCAGTACGGTAGCTATCTAGTACTTGCCATTCTTGCCATGGCCGGCCATTGCCTGGTTACTGCGCACGCTGATCATCAACTTGATATCGATCCACTCCACGCCCTGGGCCTTGAGCTTGGGCAGCTCGCGCTCCAGCACCGCCAGGGTCTGTGGATAAGGATGGCCGATCATCACCGCCGAACCCTGTTTGTGCGCCAGTTTGATTGCGGTCTGCAACTGTGTGGTGATTGCCGCTTCGGTGCGTTCGTCGTCCAGGAACACGTCCCGCGAGACGCTGGCCAGGCCGATCTTCTGCGCCTCGGCGGCGGCTGTCTTGGCGCTGGTGCGGCTGTCGACAAAGAATTTGTTGCGCCGTTGCAGCTCGCCCATCAACCAGGCCATGGCCTCGGGCTGCGCGGTCATGCGGCTGCCCATGTGGTTGTTGATGCCCGCGGTGTAGGGCACTGCCTTGAAGGCAGCGTCCAGGCGCCTGCCGAGTTCCTCGATGGGCAGCTCCGGGTGCCAGGCGAACGGGCCGGTGGCCGGGTCCATGGGCATGTGCAGGATCACGATCTTGCCGGCCTTGTGGGCTTCGCGGGCGAATTCGGCGGCGTGGGGCGTGTCGGGCATGATCGCCGTGGTCACCGGCCCGGGCAGGGCCAGCACGCGACGATCCCTGGGCAGATTTTGCCCGAGGTCGTCGATGATAAGGGTCAGGTAGGCTTTGTTGGGCTCGTTGGCCGGGGTCGCATGGGCGACTCCGGCCAAGCTGCACAGCACGGCGATGATCAGGGCAAAACGCATATCAACGGCTGCGCGTAATGCTCAAGCCCTTGAGCAGGCTCAGCGCCTGGGCCAGTTGGTAGTCATCGTCCTGTGGCATCGGCTTGGCTTTCTTGCCGCTGCCGGTGGGCTGGTCGGCGCCGCCGTTGCCATTGCCCAGGTGGCCTTGCAGGTCCGCTTCTTTGTAGTACTCGCTGTCGATCTCGTTGGTGATCTTGGCTTTGCGCACCTCGATGTCCGGCACGATGCCCTGGGCCTGGATCGAGCGACCATTTGGCGTGTAGTACAGCGCCGTGGTGATCTTCAGCGCACGTTCGTTGTTCAGCGGCAACACGGTTTGCACCGAGCCTTTGCCGAAACTGGTGGTACCCATCAGCACGCCGCGCTTCTGGTCTTGCAGGGCGCCGGCGACGATCTCCGACGCCGAGGCGCTGCCGCCGTTGATCAGCACGGCCAACGGGACGTTTTCGCTGAGGTCGTTGCCCGTTGCCGAGAAGCGCAGTTCGGAGTTGGCAATGCGGCCCTTGGTGTACACGATCAGGCCCTTGGTGATGAAGTGGTCGACCACTTCCACTGCCGACTGCAGCACGCCGCCCGGGTTGTTGCGCAGGTCGAGCACGATACCGCTGAGCTTCTTGCCGTTGTCCTTGCGCAGCTTGGCCAGGGCCTTGGCCACTTCGTCGCCGGTCTTGACCTGGAATTGGGTGATGCGGATGTAGCCGTAGCCCGACTCCAGCAGCTGGCTCTTCACGCTCTTGACCACAATGGTCGCCCGGGTCAGCGTCACGTCGAACGGGTTGCCGCCGTCGCGTACCAGGGTCAGGGTGATTTTCTGGCCGATCTTGCCGCGCATCTTGTCGACGGCTTCGGTCATGGTCTGGCCACGGGTCGGCTGGCCGTTGATCTTGACGATGAAGTCGCCGGCCTGGATGCCGGCCTTGGACGCCGGGGTGTCGTCGATCGGCGAGACCACCTTGATGTTGCCGTCTTCGGAGCCGACTTCGATGCCCAGGCCGCCGAATTCGCCGCTGGTGCTTTCCTGCAGCTCGGCAAAATCTTCCGGTCCCAGGTAGGCGGAGTGCGGGTCGAGGTTGCTGAGCATGCCCTTGATGGCATTTTCCAGCAGGGTCTTGTCGTCTACAGGTTCGACATAAGCGGCCTTGATCCGGTCCATGACCTCGGCAAAGGTGCGCAGCTCGTCCAGCGGCAGCGGCGCCTTGGTGGTCGCGGCCGTGCTGGCCGGGGCAGCCTGGTCGGCGAAAGCCAGGGGCGCGCCGATCACCAGGGCGATCGTCAGGGCCAGCGAAGTGAGGCGGGACAAATGCAGCATGTCGAACGAACTCCTAATGTAGATGCGCCCCTATCCTTGGGAGCGGCACCATTGTGCGGGATCGCTCGGGCGACCCTGCTGACGAATAGCGAAGTACAGCGCCGGAGTGTCCTGGCCACCACTGTTACCCACAGTGGAGATGGATTCACCGGCTTTTACAACATCACCTGCCGACTTGAGTAATGTCTGATTGTGGCCGTAAAGGCTCAAATAGCCATTGCCGTGGTCGAGAATCACCAGCAAACCGGCGCCCCGCAGCCAATCGGCAAACACCACACGCCCGCCATGAACGGCGTGAACCTGGCTGCCGGCGGAGGCGCTGATCATCACCCCATCCCACTTGGCGCGGGTGTCATCGCCACGGGTTTCCCCGAAGCGTGCCAGTAATCGACCATCAACTGGCCATGGAAGTTTGCCGCGGGCCGAAGCAAAAGGCCCACCGAACGACTCGCCGGCGCTGGAAACCAGCGGGCCAGGCGCTGAATGCGCCGGTTTACGCGGTGCCGGCGCATCCGTAGTGGCGGCCAGCTCGGCCTCACGCTGGCGCTTTTTTTCGGCTTCCTGCTGGGCGATCAGCGCTTTCTGCCGCGCTTCTTCGGCCTCGCGTGCCTGGCGTGCCAGGGTTTCCTCGATGGTTTTAAGCACTTTGGCCAAGTCGGCCTGGTCCTGCTCGCGGGCCTGGAGCTTGGCGTCGCGGGCCTTCACATCCTCATTGAGCTTGGCCAGGGCCAGTTGGCGCTCCTTGCGAACCTTGTCCAGCTCGTCGCGCTGGGCGTTGAGGGCGCTTTTCTGGTCTTCCAGCTGCGACTGCTGGTTGGCGATCTCCTGTTCGACGTTGACCAACTGGCGCAGGGTTTCGTTGAAGCTTTTAAGTTGCTCCAGCCGGGCCTTGCTCAGGTAGTCGTAGTAGGTGAGGGTGCGCGCGAATTTCTCGGGGTTCTGCTGGTTGAGCAGCAGCTTGAGGTATTCCTGGCGGCCGTTCTGGTAGGCGGCACGGGCCTGGATCGCGATCAGGCGTTGCTGTTCAACGCGTGCGCTCTGGAGTTTTTTTTTCTCAGCGTCGAGTCGCTCCAGTTCCGACTCGCTCTTCTTTAATTCTTTTTGTAGCTCCTGGACCTGCTTCTCCAGCTTGCCCATCTCGGTTTCCGTACCGCGCAGGTCTTTCTGCACTCCGGATTTCTCTTCCTGGAGCTTGCCGAGCAGTTTTTTCAGCTCGGTAATGTCCTGACGCGTAGCGTCCAACTGTTGTTGGGTTTGTGCGCGCTCGTCGGCAAACGCCGGTTGGAGCAGGCAGACAAGAGCAAGGGTAATCAAGGCGCGAAGCATAGAGGCGGGCGACACCAGGGAAATGGACGGCCTAGTATGCCCGCCAAGCGCGGCAAAAAAAACGCCCAATTCGGGCTGTAGCGCAAGATAGGTGCCGAGTGGCAGTGGTATGGCAAAAAGACATGTTCCAAACAGCGGAAAACAATGTGGAAGGGGGCTTGCCCCCGATTGCAGTGTGTCAGCTCAATAGGTGCTGGCTGATCCACTGCTATCGGGGGCAAGCCCCCTCCCACACTGTTGCGCGGTGTGGTTGATATCAAATCAGAATCGAAGTCCCGGTCATCTCCACCGGCTTCTCCAGCCCCATCAGCATCAGCATGGTCGGCGCCACATCCGCCAGCACGCCACCGCTACGCACCTTGAAATCACGCTTGCCGACGTAGATGAACGGCACCGGTTCGGTCGTGTGAGCAGTGTGGGCCTGGCCGGTGGATTCGTCGGACATCTGCTCGCAGTTGCCGTGATCGGCCGTGATCAGCGCTTCGCCGCCCACCTTTTCCAGGGCGTCGACGATACGGCCGACGCACAGGTCCAGGCATTCCACGGCCTTGGTCGCAGCTTCCAGGTTGCCGCTGTGGCCCACCATGTCGCCGTTGGCGTAGTTGACTACGATCACGTCGTAACGCTGGTGGTCAATGGCGTCGACGATCTTGTCGGTGACTTCCGGCGCGCTCATCTCCGGCTGCAGGTCGTAGGTGGCGACCTTTGGTGATGGGATCAGGATGCGCTCTTCACCCGGGAACGGCTCTTCGCGACCACCGGAGAAGAAGAAGGTTACGTGGGCGTATTTTTCGGTTTCGGCAATGCGTAGCTGGGTCTTGCCATTTTTTGCCAGGTAATCGCCCAGCACGTTGTCCAGGCTGCCCGGGGCAAAGGCGGCGGGGGCCGGGATGCTGGCGGCGTATTGGGTCAGGCCCACGTACTGCACTTTTGGCTGGCGGGCGCGCTCGAATTCCTTGAAGCCGTCTTCGACAAACACACGGCTGAGCTCACGGGCGCGGTCGGCGCGGAAGTTCATGAACACCACGGCGTCGCCGTCTTCGACCTTCACTGGCTCGCCGATGGTGGTGGCTTTGACGAACTCGTCGCTTTCGCCACGGGCGTAGGCGGCTTCCAGGCCTTCCTGGGCGGTGGCGGCGTTGAATTCGGCCTGGCCGTCGACGATCAGGTTGTAAGCCTGGGAGACGCGGTCCCAGCGGTTGTCACGGTCCATGGCGAAGTAACGGCCCACCAGGCTGGCGATGCGGCCCTTGCCGAGGGCGGCGAAGGTGGTGTCGAGCAGTTCGATGGACGATTGCGCGCTTTTCGGCGGGGTGTCGCGGCCGTCGAGGAAGGCATGCAGGTAGATCTTGTCGGCGCCGCGCTTGAAGGCCAGTTCGGCCATGGCGACCAGGTGGTCCTGGTGGCTGTGGACGCCGCCATCGGACAACAGGCCCATGAAGTGCACGGCCTTGCCGGCAGCCACTGCTTTATCTACCGCCGCGCAAATCGTCGGGTTCTCGAAAAACTCGCCATCGCGGATCGCTTTGGTCACGCGTGTGAAGTCTTGATACACCACTCGTCCGGCGCCGAGGTTCATGTGGCCGACTTCCGAGTTGCCCATCTGGCCGTCCGGCAGGCCCACGTCCATGCCCGAGCCGGAGATGAGGCCGTTGGGTACGGTGGCGGTCAGGCGGTCGAGGACAGGCTTGTTGGCCGCGTATACCGCGTTGTCGTGGTGGCTTTCACTGTGTCCGAAGCCATCGAGAATTATCAGGACCAAAGGTTTAGGCGTAGTAGTCATAGATCCTCTCGCGGCGGTAATAAAGGAAGACAATTGAAAAGGGAGTGGCAGTTTAAAGCGAAGTTCCGACCACGTCACCGCTTTACGGGGGTTGGCCCCCCCTGGCGGCTGTGTATACTTACCGCCATTTTAACGCCCTGGAACCTCCTTGATGGTTGATCACCTGATTGCATTTGCCACTGCCCACTACCTGCTCGTGGGTGCCTTCGTCATCCTGCTGGCGCTGCTGATCGCTCATGAATTGAGCCGCGGTGGCCGCAGCCTGAGCACGGCGGAGCTGACCGCGCTGGTCAACAAGGATGAGGCCGTTGTCGTGGACATTCGTCCGGCCAAGGATTTCGCCACCGGTCACATCGTCGGCGCCCTGAACATTCCTCAGGACAAGCTGATCGCGCGCCTGGCCGAGCTGGAAAAGCACAAGGCCAAGACCATCATCCTGGTCGACGCCCAAGGCCAGCACGCCGGCACCCACGCCCGCGAAATGCTCAAGACCGGTTTCACCGCCGCCAAATTGTCCGGTGGCATCAGCAGCTGGCGCGCCGATAACCTGCCGCTGGTGAAGTGATATGAGCCAGGTTGTCGTGTATTCCAGCGATTGGTGCCCTTACTGCATGCGGGCCAAGGCCCTGCTTGAGAAGAAGGGTGTTGCCTTCGAAGAAATCAAGGTCGACGGCAAACCGCAAGTGCGCGCCGAAATGGCCCAGAAGGCGGGGCGCACGTCCGTGCCGCAGATCTGGATCGGCGCCAGGCACATCGGTGGCTGCGACGACCTGTTCGCCCTGGAGCGCGCCGGTAAACTGGATGCGCTGCTGCTCGTCTGACTCCTAAACCCTAAAAGACCTCAAGATCACAAGGATCTGCGATGACTGACCAACAGAACACCGAAGCTGCAGAAGCCCAAGCGCCACAGTTCTCGCTGCAGCGCATCTACGTGCGTGACCTGTCGTTCGAAGCGCCGAAAAGCCCGGCCATCTTCCGTCAGGAATGGACCCCAAGCGTTGCGCTGGACCTGAACACCCGCCAGAAGGCACTGGAAGGCGACTTCCACGAAGTCGTGCTGACCCTGTCCGTGACCGTCAAGAATGGCGAAGAAGTGGCCTTCATCGCTGAAGTGCAACAGGCCGGTATCTTCCTGATCCAGGGCCTGGACGAAGCGTCCATGAGTCACACCCTGGGCGCGTTCTGCCCGAACATCCTGTTCCCGTATGCCCGTGAGACCCTGGACAGCCTGGTCACCCGTGGCTCGTTCCCTGCGCTGATGCTGGCTCCGGTGAACTTCGATGCCCTGTACGCGCAAGAGCTGCAGCGCATGCAACAGGAAGGTTCGTCGACGGTTCAGTAATCTCGAACCCGGTGCAGGACCCCATGTGGGAGGGGGCTTGCCCCGATAGCGGTGGATCAGTCACATAGATGTCGACTGACACTCCGTCATCGGGGGCAAGCCCCCTCCCACATTTGTTATGTGTGTTATTTGAAGCCGAGCTGGCGCCAGCCTTCGTAGACGGCGACGGCCACGGTGTTGGACAGGTTAAGGCTGCGGCAGCCCTCGCGCATCGGCAAACGCAGGCGATGGCCGTCGGGCAGGGCGTCGAGCACCTCGGCCGGCAGGCCCCGGCTTTCCGGGCCGAACAGGAACGCATCGCCCTCGGCAAAGCTGGCATCATGGAACGGCCGCGACCCCTTGGTGGTGAACGCGAACAGCCGTGGGTGGCCCAGGCTTTCCAGGCAACTGGCCAGGTCGGCGTGGCGTTTGAGCGTGGCGTACTCGTGGTAATCCAGCCCGGCACGGCGCAGGCGCTTGTCGTCCATGTCGAAGCCCAGCGGTTCGATCAAATGCAGGTGGCAGCCACTGTTGGCGCACAGCCTGATAACGTTGCCGGTATTCGGCGGAATTTCTGGTTGAAAAAGGATGACGTGAAACATGCACGGCTCCGAAGGCAAAGATGCGCTGCATTCTACCCTCGAAGAGGACCCGAGGCCGAAGCTTATGCCGAGGGTCATGGGCTCTTTGGCGATTGTCGGCATGATGGTCGGCCTGATGATCGGTCGCCTGACCACCCCGGAGCCGGTCGAACTGCAACAGGTCGAGACCGCGAGGGACGGCGTGGTGGTGTGGTTCAACGGCGAACCCAAGTTGCACGGCGAGCACGTCGACGGCACTGTGGCGCTGTTGTTCGACGCCCAGGGCAAGGCCGCGAGTGGACGGCTCAAGGTCAATGACAAGGACGTGAACTGGCGCGTACGCAAGACCGATGGCGGCCTGCTGCTGAACCTGGTGGCGGCGCGACCGTTGCGTGGGGAGTGGAAGGGCGAGAAGGCCGATGGCCGTTGGCGGCTGGAGATCCATCTCCAGGAGGAATAAAAGAGGGAGTTCCCGGCCTGCCTGTACCAGGGCTCCCAAAACGGGGTGAAGCTTGCAAAGCTTCGGTGTTAAAGAGGGAATCCCCGGCCTGCCTGTACCGAGGTTCCCCAAAGCGGTGTGGAGCGCGACGCGATTCGCATCAAGCACCCCGGGTGTAAAGAGGGGATTCTCGGCCTGCCTGTACCAAGGTCCCCGAAACTGGGTAGTAACAGGGTTGTTGCAGGGCGCGTGCCAAAATTCGCAATGTGGGCCAAAAAATTTCTCCAGAAAGCGCAAAGCCCCGGAATACGGGGCTTTGGTGTTTTCGGTTCGCGGGTTTTATTGAGTGAGGCTCTGGCTTTCGCTACCAGATCCGTGCCCGATGCCGGTTCATGGTGCATTGAAGCGGTGCACGGTGCTGGAGCCTTGTAGAGGTCCAAATGTGGGAGGGGGCAAGCCCTCTCCCACATTGGGTCTTGAGTGGATCCGAGATTCAGGTTTCATCACCCTCGTCATCATCCCCCCCGTCGACCTTCATCCCCAGTTCCTTGATCTTGCGCGTCAGGGTATTGCGGCCCCAGCCCAGCAACACGGCGGCATCGCGACGGCGACCGGCGGTGTGTTTCAACGCGGTCTCGATCATGATCCGCTCAAACGCCGGCACGGCGCTGTCCAGCAGGCTCGACTGGCCGCGTGCCAGGGCCTGGTCGGCCCACTGGCGCAGCGCCTGTTCCCAGTTGGTTACTGGCGCAGAGTCTTGCGGCAGGCTCAGCAGCTCCGGTGGCAGGTCGCTGATATGCACTTCGCGCCCGGACGCCATCACGGTGATCCAGCGGCAGGTGTTCTCCAGCTGGCGCACGTTGCCCGGCCATGGCAGGTTCTTCAGGTACTCCTCGGTCTCGCTTTTCAGCAGCTTCGGCTCGACGGCCAGTTCCTGGGCGGCGCGGCTGAGGAAGTGACGGGCGAGGGTCGGGATGTCTTCGCGACGGTCCGACATACGTGGAATGTGGATACGGATCACGTTGAGGCGATGGAACAAGTCCTCACGGAATTTGCCGGCGTGTACCAGGGTTTCCAGGTTCTGGTGGGTTGCCGCAATGATGCGTACGTCGACCTTGACCGGCGTGTGCCCACCAACGCGATAGAACTCACCGTCAGCCAGTACCCGCAGCAGGCGGGTCTGGGTATCGGCCGGCATGTCGCCGATTTCATCGAGGAACAAGGTACCGCCGTCAGCCTGTTCAAAACGCCCGCGCCGCAGGTTGGCCGCGCCGGTGAACGCGCCTTTTTCATGGCCGAACAGCTCGGATTCCATCAAGTCCTTGGGAATCGCCGCCATGTTCAGCGCGATGAACGGCGAGGCGGCCCGTGGGCTGTGGCGGTGCAGTGCATGAGCGACAAGCTCTTTACCGGTGCCGGATTCGCCGTTGATCAGCACGGTGATGTTGGAGTGGCTCAAGCGCCCGATGGCGCGAAACACTTCCTGCATCGCCGGCGCTTCGCCGATGATTTCCGGAGTGCGGGTCAGGGCCGGTGGGGCTTCCTGGTTCTGCTGTTCCTGGGCGTGCTGGTTGGCGCGCTTGACCAGTGCCACCGCCTCGTCCACGTCGAACGGCTTGGGCAGGTACTCAAAGGCACCGCCCTGGTAGGACGCGACAGCGCTGTCCAGGTCCGAGTGCGCGGTCATGATGATCACTGGCAGGCGCGGGTGCTGCTCGCGAATCCGCGCCAGCAAGTCCAGGCCACTGGCGCCGGGCATGCGGATGTCGGAGATGATCACATCGGGCTGCTGGCGCGCCAGGCGGCTCATCACCCCGTCGGCGCTGTCGAAGCTCTGGGTGGTCATGCCTTCCTGTTGCAAGGCTTTCTCGAGGACCCAGCGGATAGAACGGTCGTCATCGACGATCCAGACAGTTTCACTACGGCTCATGTCGATGGGGCTCCTTGTTCCAGAGGCAGAAAGATCGAGAACGTGGTGTGGCCGGGATGGCTTTCACATTCGATCAGACCCTGGTGCTGGCTGATGATGTTCTGGGTGATGGCCAGGCCCAGCCCGGTACCGTCCGGGCGGCCGCTGACCATGGGAAAGAAAATGGTTTCCTGGAGTTCCGCAGGAATGCCCGGGCCGTTGTCGATGATTTCGACCTTGGTCACCAGGCGATGGCGCACGTGGCCGATGGTGAACTGGCGCAGGGCGCGGGTGCGCAGGCTGATGCGACCCAGGCGCAGCTCATTCTGGCTGCTGATGGCCTGCATGGCATTGCGCACGATGTTGAGCACTGCCTGGATCATCTGTTCGCGGTCGATCAATACGTCGGGAATGCTCGGATCGTAGTCACGCACCAGGGTGATGCAGCCCTGGCTTTCGGCTTCCACCAACTGGCAGACGCGCTCGAGCACTTCGTGCACATTGGTCATCGCCAGTGACGGCAACTTGTTGGAGCCGAGCATGCGGTCCACCAGGTTACGCAGGCGATCGGCCTCCTCGATGATGACGTTGGTGTAGTCCTTGAGGTGTTCCTCCGGCAGCTCACGGGCCAGCAACTGCGCCGCACCGCGAATGCCGCCCAGTGGGTTCTTGATCTCATGGGCCAGGCCGCGCACCAGCATCTTGCTGGTTTCCTGCTTGGACAGCTGCGCTTCCTCCTTGGTGATGCGCAGCAGGCGATCGCGCGGGTGTACTTCCAGCAGCAGCAACGTCGCGCCGTTGCTCAGGATGGGGGTCACGGCATAGTCGACGGTCAGCGTCTGGCCGGTGAGGGCGGTGAGCATCGCTTCACGTTTGGTGAACGGGTGTGCCTGCTCCACCGCCTGGCGCAACGAACTCAGGGCTTCGGCCGACTCGGTGAACAATTCGCTGATGAACTGCCCATGGCTGCGCTGGCCGCTGATGGCCAGGAGCATCTCCGCCGCCGGATTCATGTACTCAAGACGCAAGTCGTCATTGAGCAGGATGGTCGCGGTGGTCAGGTTGTCGAGTAGCAAACGGTGCAGTGCATCGCTGATGGTCATCAGGACCTCTTTTGGAGCAAGGCGCGGGCTTGAGGCACACGCTGATACATGGAAAATGCAAAAACCAAACCAAGGCTCCGAAAAGAAGCGTGAAAGCCCTGAAATGGGTGTTTCAGGCGCGAAACTGTGGCGTTCTGCCAGCTTGCACGGGAAGTTTCGAACCAAAATGGGCTGGGCAAGTGGGAAGGGTGCAGCCTATCGCACCAATATAGTGCGATTTGCTGGGGTGTGTTCAGAAAGGCAAAAATCAAGAGGCGGGGGTGATACACAACTCGGCCGTGGCGCGGATCATCGCCAGCTGACGCAACGGATCGTTCAGAGGCTCATGCACGGCTTCGGCCAGCCATTGTGGGCACTGTGGATCGGTGCGCTGCGGGGTGAAGTCAGCCAATTGCTGCAGCAGGCGTTTTTGCAATTCGTCCAACTGCGGGCGGATCTGTTTCACCAGGTCGGGGCGCGGATCGTCAGGTGCCTTGCCCTGGAATTGCCAGTCGGAGAGGTGGGTGTACTGCACCAGTTTGTTCGCCTCGATCTGCGCCGAGAAAAACTGCTCGACGGCGGCAGGCGCCAATTTGTAGCTCGGTGCCTGGGCGACGACGCTGGCGATCACTTCTTGTTCGCGCTTTTTGTCCTCTACCGGCTTGTGGCTGTCCCATTTGCTCAGGGCTACCTGGTCGGCGATCTCCAGGCGTTCGGCGATGCTGTTGAGCAGCGGCTCCAGGGTGGGCGGCGCGGCACTGGCATTGGCACTTGCGAACAACAGGGCGCACACAAGTCTATGTTTCAATGAAGATCTCCTTGTGGGAGGGGTAAGCCCCTTCCCACCTTTTTGATTGGGTTTGCAGGTCTACAGCAGCGTCAGTCAGAGGCTACCTTATAGTTACGCGAGAATCCGCCGGCCAGCTAAACCCCAGGCAAAAAAAAGACCTCCCGAAGGAGGTCTTTTTCGTCACGCCACGTTAAGCAGCGCTACCGGATCAGCAGCTGTAGTACAGCTCGTATTCCAGTGGGTGTACGAAGGTGCGAACCTTGATTTCTTCTTCGCTTTTCAGCTCGATGTAGGCATCGATGAAGTCGTCGCTGAATACGCCGCCTTTGGTCAGGAACGCACGGCCCTTGTCCAGCTCTTCCAGGGCTTCTTTCAGGCTGCCGCACA
>Ga0207713_1001826_pt1 | contig 16267 bp, 16 predicted proteins | sample KBSS64metaG_FD_184404 | JGI IMG/M metagenome (GOLD analysis project Ga0207713, IMG submission 184404) | Switchgrass rhizosphere microbial communities from Kellogg Biological Station, Michigan, USA - KBS S6-4 metaG (SPAdes) (version 2) | ecosystem: Host-associated > Plants > Roots > Rhizosphere >...
AGCGAGCCTGCTCGCGATGGGGTCGACTCAAATCCGCCAAAACGGTTTAAGCCCCTCCTCCCGCGCCTGCTCCCGACTCAACCCGACGTCCTTAAGCTGCTCGGGCGTGAGCTCCAGCAATGCCTTGCGCGTGTGCAGACGATGCCAGAACAGACCCCAGCGACTCAGGCCGGACGGTGCGTTGCGCATGACCGCCTCGCGTGCACCGTTGTTTTGCCCTGCCGCCAGTTCCTGACTGTGTAACGTCAGCCGCACATCGCTCAAGCCGTTCATTTTGATTGCTCCTGTTTACTTGGGTAGCCAGAGCTTTCATGATGCGTCGACGGCAAAAAGCATTACAGATTCAACGAGACTGTATTAATTCCATACAGATTTTGCATTTCAGCGTCTGAATCCCCTATTTTCGACCCATCTGTACTGGTCAACCGAATCACCCACACCGAGACTGCGCCATGACCCTTTACGTCAACCTCGCCGAACTGCTCGGCACGCGTATCGAACAGGGCTTCTATCGCCCCGGCGACCGGCTGCCGTCGGTGCGGGCGTTAAGTGTTGAACACGGCGTCAGCCTGAGTACGGTGCAGCAGGCGTATCGCGTGCTGGAAGACAGCGGCCTGGCGACACCCAAACCCAAGTCGGGCTACTTCGTACCGGTGGGTCGTGAACTGCCGGAGCTTCCGGCCATTGGCCGCCCGGCGCAGCGGCCGGTGGACATTTCCCAGTGGGATCAAGTGCTGGAACTGATCCGCGCGGTGCCACGCAAGGATGTGGTGCAACTGGGTCGCGGCATGCCGGACATCACCACGCCGACCATGAAACCGCTGCTGCGCAACCTGGCGCGAATCAGCCGACGGCAGGACATGCCCGGTCTGTATTACGACAACATCTACGGCACCCTCGAACTGCGCGAACAGATTGCCCGCCTGCTGCTCGATTCCGGCTGCCAATTGACTGCTCACGACCTGGTGATCACCACTGGTTGTCACGAAGCGCTGTCCGCCAGCATCCGCTCCATCTGCGAGCCGGGCGACATTGTCGCCGTGGACTCGCCCAGCTTTCACGGCGCCATGCAGACGCTCAAGGGCCTGGGCATGAAAGCCCTGGAAATCCCCACCGACCCGCTCACCGGGATCAGCCTCGATGCGTTGGAACTGGCGTTGGAGCAATGGCCGATCAAGGCCATACAGTTGACCCCCAACTGCAACAACCCGCTGGGCTACATCATGCCGGAGTCGCGTAAACGCGCGTTGTTGACACTCGCACAGCGTTTCGACGTGGCGATCATCGAGGACGATGTGTATGGCGAACTGGCCTACACCTACCCGCGTCCGCGCACGATCAAATCCTTCGACGAAGACGGCCGCGTTCTGCTGTGCAGTTCCTTTTCCAAGACCCTGGCACCGGGGCTGCGTATCGGTTGGGTGGCGCCGGGACGGTATCTGGAACGGGTGCTGCACATGAAATACATCAGCACCGGCTCTACCGCGCCGCAACCGCAGATCGCGATTGCCGAATTTCTCAAGGCTGGGCATTTCGAACCGCATTTGCGGCGGATGCGCACCCAATACCAACGCAATCGCGACGTGATGATCGATTGGGTCAGCCGCTATTTCCCAGCCGGTACCCGCGCCAGTCGCCCCCAAGGCAGCTTCATGCTCTGGGTCGAGCTGCCGGAGGGCTTCGACACCCTGAAACTGAATCGTGCGCTGCACGATCAAGGCGTACAGATTGCCGTCGGCAGTATCTTTTCCGCCTCGGGCAAATACCGCAATTGCCTGCGGATGAACTACGCTGCCAAAACAACCCCGCAGATCGAAGAAGCCGTGCGCAAGGTCGGTGCGACAGCCATCAAACTGCTGGCGGAAATCGACTGACCTTTCTTCGGGAAGCGGCGTCCATATGCTAACCGTCACTCCCCGGAATACGCTCCGTGAGAATCAGACAGCCCCTGCTTGCTCTTCTGTTACTCGCCTCGCTCCTTGGTGGCTGTACGACACTCAATGTCCCTCGCGAACCGAGTCAGGCCCTGCCGGCCGCCGATTCTGCGTTCGGCCGTTCGATCCAGGCACAGGCCGCCCCCCATGAGGGTCAATCGGGCTTTCGCTTGCTCTCCGATAGCTCAGAGGCCTTCACTGCCCGCGCCGAGCTGATTCGCAAAGCCCAAAGCAGCCTCGACCTGCAGTACTACATCGTCCACGACGGCATCAGCACACGAATACTGGTGAGCGAACTGCTCAACGCCGCCGACCGCGGCGTGCGGGTGCGGATTTTGCTCGACGACACCACCAGCGATGGCCTGGACCAGATCATCGCGACCCTTGCCGCACATCCAAAAATTCAGATCCGGGTGTTCAACCCGCTGCACTTGGGCCGCAGCACCGTCGTTACGCGAACCATGGGCCGACTCTTCAACCTGTCGCAGCAACACCGACGCATGCACAACAAACTGTGGGTCGCAGACAACAGCGCAGCGATCGTGGGCGGGCGCAACCTGGGGGACGAGTATTTCGATGCCGAGCCCAACCTCAATTTCACCGACATCGACATGCTCAGTGTCGGCCCGGTTGCAGAGCAGCTGGGGCATAGCTTCGACCAGTACTGGAACAGCGCCCTGAGCAAGCCGATCGAGCAGTTTCTCTCGACCAGGCCGACAGCCAAGGATCTGAGAAACACCCGGACCCGACTGGACGAATCCCTGGAGGAAACGCGCAAACAGAACCACGCGCTTTATCAGCAGTTAATGGCCTATACCACTCACCCGCGCCTGGATGTCTGGCGCAGAGAGTTGATCTGGGCCTGGAACCAGGCGTTGTGGGACGCACCAAGCAAGGTGCTGGCCGACGGCGAACCGGACCCGCACCTGATACTGACCACCCAGTTGGCGCCCGAACTCAATGGGGTCAGCAAAGAGCTGATCATGGTCTCGCCCTACATCGTGCCCGCCCAACCGGGCCTGGTGTACCTGACCGGTCGCGCTGATGCCGGCGTGTCGGTGAGTTTGCTGACCAATTCACTGGAAGCCACCGATGTACCGGCCACGCATGGTGGTTACGCGCCTTATCGCAAAGCCTTGCTGGAGCACGGTGTGCAATTGTTCGAATTACGCCGCCAGCCCGGCGACAGCGGTGGCAGCGGTGGCAGCGGCAGAGGACCGAGCCTGTTCCACAGTGGGAGCAACACCTCCCGTGGTTCCGAATCCAGCCTGCACAGCAAGGCAATGGTTTTCGACCGACAGAAAGCCTTCATCGGCTCGTTCAATTTCGACCCGCGCTCGGTACTGTGGAACACCGAAGTCGGGGTACTGGTGGACAACCCGCAGCTCGCCGGACGGGTGCGCGAACTGGCACTGGAGGGTATGGCGCCGCCCCTCAGCTATCACGCCCGGCTGGAAAAGGGTCAGATCGTCTGGGTCACTGAAGATGATGGCAAACAGCACACACTGACCAAAGAACCCGGAAGTTGGTGGCAGCATTTCAATTCATGGCTCAGCAGCATGGTCGGCCTGGAGCGGATGTTGTAACAGCTGCTACAGAACTATACCGGCTGCACCGCACCAAACGCGCCTTGCCGTGACAGCAGAATCACCAACCCCAGCGCACCCGCCGCCATCAGCAGCGGCAACGCATGCCCGCTGATCCACTGACTGCCGGCGCCGGCCGCCAGCGGTCCGACCAGGCAACCGATACCCCACAGCTGCGCGATATGCGCATTGGCGCGCACCAGCGCATCGTCGCGATAGCGCTCGCCGATCAGGATCAGTGACAAGGTGAACAAACCGCCGGCACTGGCACCGAACAACACCCACAACGGCCAGATCAGCAACGTGTCGATCAACAACGGGATGGCCAGGCTCGATATCAGCAGAACCGCCGCACACCCGGTGAACAGCGTGCGCCGCGACAAGCGATCGGCCAGTGCGCCAATCGGCAACTGCAGCAAGGCATCACCCACCACCACCGTGCTGACCATCGCCAACGCAATTTCCGTCGTAAAGCCCTGACGCAGGCAATACACCGGCAACAACGTCAGGATCATCGCTTCGAACGCGGCGAACAGCGACACCGCCCAGGCAATCGCCGGCAGGCCACGGCAGAAACCCAGCAAGTCGCTGAAGGTCACGCTGCAGGCTTCACTGGTCGGCGCGCCGCTGCGGCCCAGCAACAGGAACGGTGCCGCCATCAACAAACCGACGCCGACCCAGAATCCGTAATCGTGCTCAGTGCCCAGTACGCCAAGCAGCAACGGCCCGGCCAGCTGACTCAGCGCGTAGCTGCTGCCATACAACGCCACCAATCGCCCGCGCCACTCTTCCACCACAAGCTGGTTGATCCAGCTTTCGCCGAGGATGAACACAAGGGTCAGGATCACGCCGATCATCAAACGCAACGCCAGCCAAATCGGATAGCTCGGCAACAACGCCAGCAAACCGATGGACAACGCCCCGGCCCACAGGCACAAACGCATCAGATTGGCCGTGCCCAGACGCGCGGCCAGATGGCTGGAGACCTTCGCACCCAACAGCACGCCTATGGCGGGCATCGCCGCCATCACGCCAATGGCGAACGAGCCATAGCCCCAGCCTTCCAGACGAAACGACACCAGCGGCATGCTGACGCCCAAGGCCAGGCCGACACTCAAGACAGACGCCAACACGGCGAAATAAGTCGCCCAACGCATTTCCCACGCTCCTGTGGATATTATTTTTCAGACACCGCACAAAACAAATGTGGGAGCGGGCTTGCTCGCGAAGAGGCCATCACATCCAACATCATCGTTGGCTGTCACGGCGCCTTCGCGAGCAAGCCCGCTCCCACAGGGGATCGTCGTTGTGTGGTACTTACAACTTGATCCAGGTCGCCTTCAGCTCGGTGTACTTGTCGAATGCATGCAGCGACTTGTCACGACCGTTGCCGGACTGTTTGAAGCCACCGAACGGCGCCGTCATGTCGCCGCCGTCATACTGGTTGACCCACACGCTACCAGCGCGCAGTGCCTTGGCGGTCAGGTGGGCCTTGGAAATATCCTGGGTCCACACCGCTGCGGCCAAGCCGTAAGGGGTGTCGTTGGCAATCGCAATGGCTTCTTCGGCGGTATCGAACGTGATCACCGACAGCACTGGGCCAAAGATTTCTTCCTGCGCGATTTTCATCGCGTTGCTGACGCCGTCGAAAATCGTCGGCTCAACGTAAGTGCCACCGGTTTCCTGAAGAATGCGCTTGCCGCCCGCCACCAGTTTGGCGCCGTCGGTGTGGCCGGATTCGATGTAGGACAGCACGGTGTTCATCTGCTGGGTATCCACCAGCGCACCGACGTTGGTTGCCGGGTCCAGCGGGTTGCCCGGTTTCCAGGTTTTCAGTGCCTCGATCACCAGCGGCAGGAATTTGTCCTTGATCGAACGCTCCACCAGCAGGCGCGAGCCGGCAGTGCAGACTTCGCCCTGGTTGAAGGCGATGGCACCGGCAGCCGATTCAGCGGCAGCTTGCAGGTCCGGCGCATCGGCGAACACGATGTTCGGGCTCTTGCCGCCGGCTTCGAGCCAGACGCGTTTCATGTTCGATTCGCCGGAGTAGATCAGCAGTTGCTTGGCGATTTTGGTCGAACCGGTGAACACCAGGGTGTCTACATCATTGTGCAGGGCCAGGGCCTTGCCGACGGTGTGACCGTAGCCTGGCAGGACGTTCAGCACGCCTTTAGGAATACCGGCTTCGACGGCCAGCGCAGCGATGCGGATGGCGGTCAGCGGGGACTTTTCGGATGGCTTGAGGATCACTGAGTTACCGGTGGACAGCGCCGGGCCGAGTTTCCAGCAGGCCATCATCAGCGGGAAGTTCCACGGCACGATCGCGCCGACGACGCCGACGGGTTCGCGGGTCACCAGACCCAGCTGGTCATGGGGAGTGGCGGCCACTTCGTCGTAGATCTTGTCGATGGCTTCACCGCTCCAGCTCAGGGCTTGCGCCGCGCCTGGAACGTCGATGTACAGGGAGTCGCTGATCGGCTTGCCCATGTCCAGGGTTTCAAGCAGGGCCAGCTCTTCGGCGTGCTGTTTCAGCAGGCCGGCGAAACGGATCATGGTGGCTTTACGCTTGGTCGGCGCCAGGCGGGACCAGACGCCGGAATTGAAAGTAGCGCGGGCATTTTCAACAGCGCGCTGGGCGTCGGCGGCGTCACAGCTGGCAATCTTGCCCAGCAGACGGCCATCGACCGGGCTGATGCACTCGAAGGTCTCGGCGGAGACGGCATCGGTGTATTCGCCATTGATGTAGGCGCGGCCTTCGATCTTCAGATCGCGAGCCCGTTGCTCCCAATCGGCACGAGTCAGGGTGGTCATACGAGTGTCCTCCTCTTATTGAATACGAACGCTCCACGGTCTTCGCGGGCGCTGTCAGGAATTCTGCCCAGCCAGCCTGATTTGTCGGCCCAAGGCAACTGCCACCCTAAACCAGTGGCCGGGGTTGTTTCAATATATTTGACACAAGGTCGGCAAACGGCCTTGCGGTGTTCATTTTAATAAACATAGACTTTGGACTTTCCAGCCATCGCGTCGCAATCACGGGGGATAACAACAATGAGCATCCAGGACATCGTCGACTTCAGCCAGGCCACCACCCAGCCCGAACGCTATCGGCCAGACCAGGCAAAAGTCCTCAAGGGTGACCCCGAGCAAGCAGTGTACAACCACTACAACAGCCCTTGTGGTCAGTTGAACGCCGGCGTGTGGGAAGGTGCGATTGGTCAGTGGCTGGTGAATTTTACCGAGCATGAATACTGCGAAATCGTCCAGGGCGTGTCCGTGCTACGCGACAACGACGGCAACAGCAAGACCGTTCGGGCAGGCGATCGTTTCGTCATCCCGGCCGGGTTCCGGGGTACCTGGGAAGTGCTGGAGACATGCCGCAAGATCTATGTGGCGTTTGAACAAAAGACCTGAGCAGTTTGTTTTGTTAAGGCATCAAAAAGGCCCATATCTCGCGATATGGGCCTTTTTTGCTTAGCTGCACTGCCAGATGCCAGGTGAAATACTTAAATACCGCACTCAATCGCTGACCTTGCCGGATGCTGTTCTCGCTCCCGAATAAAGGAGCCTCACCGTCATCATTCACAAGGAAGCGAATAAACATGAAACATTTTCTTATCACTGGCCTGCTGTCAGGTCTTTTCCTGGCAGTCACCCTGACGTCGGCGCATGCGAACGAACCGGAACAACCAGCGCAGCGATGCGATGCACGGAGGGTTACGTACCTGATTGGCGAATACCTGTCCCGGTCCGTTCGTGATGAGGCCTTCAGGGAGTCACGGGCGACCAGCATTAAAGTCAACTCCCGCGACCTGGACCCTGACAACAATCGCCTGCAAATCAGGACCGATATAAACCTGGAGATTATTGCCATGTACTGCGGCTGATCACTCGCAGGACGACTTGTGGTGGGCAACAAAAAAGGCCCGTATCTCGCGATACGGGCCTTTTTCGTAAGAGGGAAAAATCAATTACTTGATTTTGCCTTCTTTGTACATCACGTGCTTGCGAACGCGCGGATCGAACATGCGCTTTTCGAGCTTGTCCGGAGTAGTACGCTTGTTCTTGTCGGTAGTGTAGAAGTGACCAGTACCGGCGCTAGAAATCATTCGAATCAATTCACGCATGATTAGCTCCCTTAGATCTTGCCAGCTTTGCGAATTTCGGCCAGCACGACAGTAATGCCACGCTTGTCGATGATACGCATGCCTTTGGCAGATACGCGCAGACGCACGAAACGTTTCTCTTCTTCAACCCAGAAGCGGTGATGCTGCAGGTTCGGCAGGAAACGACGACGGGTTTTGTTGTTTGCGTGGGAAATGTTATTCCCAGTCACCGGACCCTTACCGGTAACTTGACATACTCTCGACATGCCTCAGCCCTCTAAAACCACATGCCCAACCCGGCATGGGTTGGCCGCTTAATCTCTCAGTCATTTGGCGCCAGGCGCCGCGTTTCTTTAGAGGTCTTACCGGCTACACCTACAGTGAAGGAACCGGGCCCCTAGAAAAGAGCGCTGCTTTATACCAGAAAGACTGGAGAGCAACAACATTCCGTGTGCGCGGACTTGATAAATCCCCCATTTTTCGCGCGCCGAGCGCCTTGGATAAAGGCTGTCGTCGATTAAGACCGCTCGTCGCAGAGAATCGGCCAACCGACCGATTCCGGGTTTTCCTCGGCCCGCATCACCGAAAACAAGCGCACATAGTCCACTTAAAATGAAAAAGGGGATAGTCATTTGCAAAAGAGCCCACTAGGGTAAGCCTTTTCCAGACTGCACTTGCAGATGGGCCTTCGATCTGTAAAGGAATCCGACCATGCGCCTCGCTGCCCTACCGCTGCTGCTCGCCCCTCTTCTGCTGAGCCCGCTGGCTCATGCCGCCGCTCTGAGCGTTTGCACTGAGGCAAGCCCGGAAGGGTTCGACGTGGTGCAATACAACTCGCTGACCACCACCAACGCCTCGGCCGACGTGCTGATGAACCGTCTGGTGGACTTCGATACCGCCAGCGGCAAAGTGGTCGCCAGCCTCGCGGACAGCTGGGAAGTCACGCCCGACGGCCTGACCTACGTGTTCAAACTGCATCCGCAGGTGAAATTCCACCGCACTGAATACTTCAGCCCGACCCGCGACCTGACCGCCGAAGACGTGAAATTCAGTTTCGACCGCATGCTCGACCCGGCGAACCCGTGGCACAAGGTCGCCCAGAGCGGCTTCCCGCACGCCCAGTCGATGCAGTTGCCGGCATTGATCAAGAAGATCGACGCACTGGACCCGCTGACCATACGGTTCACCCTCGACCACCCGGACTCGACCTTCCTCGCGACCCTGAGCATGGGCTTCGCCTCGATCTATTCGGCTGAATATGCCGACAAACTGATGAAGGCCGGCACCCCGGAGAAGCTCAATAGCCAGCCAATCGGCAGCGGGCCGTTCATCTTCACGCGCTTCCAGAAAGATGCCTCGATCCGCTACAAGGCCAACCCGGATTACTTCCGCGGCAAGCCTTCGGTGGATCCGCTGATTTTCGCCATCACCCCTGACGCCAACGTGCGCCTGCAGAAATTGCGCCGCAACGAGTGCCAAATCGCCCTGTCGCCCAAGCCTCTGGACGTACAGGCCGCGCTGAAAGAACCGACCCTGAAAGTGGAAAAGACTGACGCCTTCATGACCGCGTTCGTCGGCATCAACAGCCAGCATCCGCCACTGGACAAGCCTGAAGTGCGCCAGGCGATCAACCTCGCGTTCGACAAGGCCAACTACGTCAAAGCTGTGTTCGAAGACACCGCCGAGGCCGCCAACGGCCCGTACCCACCTAACACCTGGAGCTACGCCAAAGGCCTGCCGGGCTATCCGCATGACGTCGAAAAAGCCAAAGCACTCATGGCGAAGGCCGGGCTCAAGGACGGTTTCCAGACCACCATCTGGACCCGACCTTCTGGCAGTCTGCTTAACCCAAACCCGAGCCTCAGCGCTCAAATGCTGCAATCGGACCTCGCGGAAATCGGCATTCAGGCCGAGATTCGGGTGATCGAATGGGGTGAGCTGATTCGCCGCGCCAAGGCCGGTGAACACGACCTGTTATTCATGGGCTGGGCCGGCGACAACGGCGACCCGGACAACTTCCTCACGCCGCAGTTTTCCTGCGCTGCGGTCAAATCCGGCACCAACTTCGCACGCTACTGCAACCAGGACCTGGACAAACTGATCAGCGCCGGCAAGACCACCGGCGAGCAAGGTGTGCGTACCAAACTCTACGAACAGGCCCAGGCACAGATCCAGCAGCAGGCACTGTGGCTGCCGCTGGCCCACCCGACCGCCTTCGCGCTGACGCGCAAGGACGTTGAGGGTTATCAGGTCAGCCCTTTTGGTCGTCAGGATTACTCGAAGGTCAACCTCAAGTAATCCGCCCCGCCACAACCCCCTGTAGGAGCCGAGCTTGCTCGCGATGGCGTTCCTTCACTCACTGAACAGGGTGACTGATACGACGCCATCGCGAGCAAGCTCGGCTCCTACAGGGTTTTATGTTTGTCGTGATGCCTCTTACATCCACCCGTACTCGGCCATGGACAGCGGATCGCCGTCACCGATGATGAAATGGTCGAGCACCCGCACATCGATCAGGTCCAGCGCCTCTTGCAGGCGCTTGGTCAGCACTCGGTCGGCTTGACTGGGGTTGGTATTACCCGACGGATGGTTATGGCAGAGGATCAACGCTGCGGCGTTGTGGGCCAACGCACGTTTAACCACTTGTCTCGGATAGACACTGGTGCTGTCGATGGACCCGCGAAACAGCACTTCAAAGGTCTGCACTTGATGCCTGGAATCCAAAAAAAGACAGCCGAACACCTCGTGAGGCTCGTGGCGCAGCATTGATTTCAGGTAATCACGAACCGCCTGCGGATTTTCCAGCGCCGATTTTTGGCGCGCACGTTCGGCCAAATGCCGCCGGCTCATTTCCTGGACCGCTTGCAACTGAGCGAATTTCGCCGGCCCGAGCCCCAACTCCCTGCTGAACGCCTCCTGATCGGCCTCGAGCAGTGAGCGCAGACTGCCAAACTGATTCAACAGGTGTCGCGCCAGATCTACCGCGCTTTTGCCCGACACGCCCGTTCGTAAAAAAATCGCCAGCAGTTCGGCGTCTGAAAGGCTCCCCGAGCCCAACTCAAGCAACCTCTCCCGCGGCCGTTCCGCCGCTGGCCAATCGCGAATACTCATAGCACCTCCCTGGTCTGTGGGCGCCGCTGTTCCGTAGCGGTCGCTGTGATATCGTAGCCCATCTTTTTTGCGGGCGATTTCATCCCTGGGGAGGGGGTATCGCCATGCAGTCATCAACGAAATGAAAGGCAGACCTATGCAGCGGCTGTATCGGAAACGCATCGTTCTGGGCGTCGGCGGCGGCATCGCTGCCTACAAGAGCGCCGACCTGGTTCGCCGCCTGATCGACCAGGGCGCTGAAGTGCGCGTGGTCATGACCCGCGGCGGCAGCGAGTTCATCACACCGTTGACCATGCAGGCCTTGTCCGGGCATCCGGTCCACCTCGACTTGCTCGACCCTGCGGCCGAAGCTGCCATGGGCCACATCGAGCTGGCCAAATGGGCCGACCTGGTGCTGATCGCCCCCGCCACCGCGGACCTCATTGCCCGCCTGGCCCAAGGCATTGCCAACGACCTGCTGACCACGCTGGTGCTGGCCACCGACGCCGTGGTCGCCGTTGCCCCGGCGATGAACCAGGCCATGTGGCGCGACCCGGCTACCCAGGCCAACCTGCAAACCCTCGAAAGCCGCGGCCTGAAAACCTTCGGCCCAGCCTCCGGCAGCCAGGCCTGCGGCGACGTTGGCATGGGTCGCATGCTCGAAGCCACCGACCTCGCCCAGTGCGCGGCGGACTGCTTCCAGCGTCAGGCGCTGACCGGCAAACACGTGCTGATCACCGCTGGCCCGACCCAGGAAAACATCGACCCGGTGCGCTACATCACCAACCACAGCTCCGGAAAGATGGGCTTTGCCCTGGCCGAGGCCGCAGTGGAAGCCGGCGCCCGCGTCACGCTGATCACCGGCCCGGTGCACCTGCCGACCCCGGATCGCGTCACCCGCATCGACGTGGTCAGCGCCCGCGACATGCTCGCCGCGTGTGAAGCCGCGATCCCTTGCGACCTGTTCATCGCCTCGGCAGCGGTTGCGGATTACCGCCCGGAAGTCGTCGCCCCACAGAAACTCAAGAAAGACCCTACGAACGGCGACGGCTTGTTGCTACAGATGGTGCGTAACCCAGACATTCTGGCCACCATTGCCACACGCCCCGACCGTCCGTTCAGTGTCGGGTTCGCCGCCGAAACCGAACACTTGCTCGATTACGCTGCACGCAAGTTGAAAGACAAGAACCTCGATTTGATCGTCGCCAATGACGTCGCCAACCCGAGCATTGGCTTCAACAGCGAAGAAAACGCCTGCAGCGTGATCGACCGCCAGCTACACGCCACACTTTTCGCCCAGACCAGCAAGAGCAAGATTGCTCGCCAGCTGATCACTTTTATCGCCGAACGTCTGAACCAGGTTTAATTTACATGCACGCTTTGCAAGCCAAGATCCTCGACCCTCGCATCGGTACCGATTTCCCGCTGCCGCAGTACGCCACGCCAGGCTCCGCCGGCCTCGACCTGCGCGCCATGCTGGAAAAAGACACCGTCATCAAGCCGGGCGAAACCCTGCTGATCCCGACTGGCCTGTCCGTCTACATTGGCGATCCGGGCTTGGCGGCGCTGATTCTGCCGCGCTCCGGCCTGGGCCATAAGCACGGCATCGTGCTGGGCAACCTGGTCGGCCTGATCGACTCCGATTACCAGGGCCCGCTGATGGTGTCGTGCTGGAACCGTGGCCAGAACGATTTCAACATGGTGGTAGGCGAACGCCTGGCCCAGTTGGTGCTGGTACCGGTGGTTCAAGCGCATTTCGAGATGGTCGAGGAATTCGTCGAAACCCAGCGCGGCACTGGCGGGTTCGGCCACTCCGGCAGCCATTGATCCGATAGATGGCGGCCCGATACTTCATTGTGGGAGCGAGCCGGCTCCGGGCGGCGTTCCGACGATGACGGCTGCACATTCGACAAAGATGTCGCCTGCGAGTCCGCTATCGCGAGCCGGCTCGCTCCCACAAGTTTTGTACTGAATTGCAAAGACGTCATCTGGAAGGTTTACCACTGAAAATCAAGGCATTGGCCGGCCATTTACTCGCCGATGCTGGTGGCATGGCCTTTTCACACCACGAACTCTCAGTGGAAAACGCCGTCATACCCTTCAGTTTGAGCCTGCCGACGAGTTCTTCGCGGCAGGTCCAGCCACTTTCGAGATGGAGCATTCCTACAGATGAGCACCCCAGCCCAAGTCGCACCCAAGTTCCCCGACAGCATCTTCCGCGCCTACGATATTCGCGGCACCGTCCCGGAATTCTTGAACGCTGAAACCGCGTATTGGCTCGGTCGCGCCATCGGCTCCCAGAGCCTGGCCCAGGACGAACCCAACGTGTCCGTCGGCCGTGACGGTCGCCTGTCCGGCCCAGAACTGGTCGAACAACTGATCAAAGGCCTCGCCGATAGCGGTTGCCACGTCAGCGACGTCGGCCTGGTGCCAACGCCTGCGCTGTACTACGCCGCCAACGTGCTGGCCGGCAAATCCGGCGTGATGCTCACCGGCAGCCACAACCCGTCGAACTACAACGGCTTCAAGATCGTCATCGCTGGCGACACCCTGGCCAACGAACAGATCCAGGCCCTGCACGAACGCCTCAAGACCAACAACCTGAGCAGCGGCAAGGGCAGCATCACCCAGGTCGAGATCCTCGACCGCTACAACACCGAAATCGTCCAGGACATCAAACTGGCTCGCCGCCTGAAAGTCGTGGTCGACTGCGGTAACGGCGCGGCCGGCGTGATCGCCCCGCAACTGATCGAAGCCCTGAACTGCGAAGTCATCCCGCTGTTCTGCGACGTCGACGGCAACTTCCCGAATCACCACCCGGACCCGGGCAAGCCTGAAAACCTTGTGGACCTGATCGCCAAGGTCAAGGAAACCAACGCTGACCTGGGCCTGGCGTTCGACGGCGACGGCGACCGCGTCGGCGTGGTGACCAACACCGGCAGCATCGTCTACCCCGACCGTCTGCTGATGCTGTTCGCCCGTGACGTGCTGGCGCGCAACGCTGACGCGGAAATCATCTTCGACGTCAAATGCACCCGTCGCCTGACGCCGCTGATCAAGGAATACGGCGGCCGTCCGCTCATGTGGAAGACCGGTCACTCGTTGATCAAAAAGAAAATGAAACAGACTGGCGCCCTGTTGGCCGGCGAAATGAGTGGGCACATCTTCTTCAAGGAACGCTGGTTCGGTTTCGACGACGGCATTTACAGCGCCGCGCGTCTGCTGGAGATCCTCAGCAAAGAAAAATCCACCGCGGAAGAGCTGTTTGCGACCTTCCCGAACGATATTTCTACGCCGGAAATCAATATCCATGTGACCGAAGAGAGCAAATTCAGCATCATTGATGCTCTGCACGACGCGAAGTGGGGCGAAGGCGCCGACCTGACCACCATTGACGGCGTGCGAGTCGACTACGCCAAAGGCTGGGGCCTGGTGCGCGCGTCCAACACCACACCGGTGCTGGTGCTGCGCTTCGAGGCCGATGACGAGGCTGAATTGCAACGCATCAAGGACGTGTTCAAAGTCCAGTTGAAGCGTGTTGCCCCTGATCTCCAATTACCGTTTTGATTTAACGAAGCACCCGGAGCCCTGAATGACCCTCGAACGCGAAGCCGCCGCCAACACCGCCAAGGTCCTGTCCGAAGCGCTGCCTTACATTCGCCGCTATGTCGGCAAGACGCTGGTGATCAAATACGGCGGCAACGCGATGGAAAGCGAGGAGCTGAAAACCGGCTTCGCCCGCGACATCGTGCTGATGAAAGCCGTCGGCATCAACCCGGTGGTGGTTCACGGCGGCGGCCCGCAAATCGGCGACCTGCTCAAGCGTCTGTCGATCGAGAGCCACTTCATCGATGGCATGCGCGTGACTGACGCGCAAACCATGGACGTGGTGGAAATGGTCCTCGGCGGCCAGGTCAACAAGGACATCGTCAACCTGATCAACCGTCATGGCGGCAGCGCCATCGGCCTGACCGGTAAAGACGCCGAGCTGATTCGTGCGAAAAAGCTCACCGTGACCCGCCAGACGCCGGAGATGACTCAACCGGAAATCATCGACATCGGCCAGGTCGGTGAAGTGGTCGGGATCAACACCGACCTGCTGAACCTGCTGGTCAAAGGTGACTTCATCCCGGTGATCGCGCCAATCGGTGTCGGCGCCAACGGCGAGTCGTACAACATCAACGCTGACCTGGTAGCCGGTAAAGTCGCCGAAGCACTGAAAGCTGAAAAGCTGATGCTGCTGACCAACATCGCCGGCCTGATGGACAAGTCGGGCACGGTCCTGACCGGCCTGACCACCCAACAGGTCGACGACTTGATCGCCGACGGCACCATCTACGGCGGCATGCTGCCGAAGATCCGTTGCGCGCTGGAAGCCGTTCAAGGTGGCGTGGGCAGCTCGTTGATCATCGATGGCCGGGTGCCGAATGCGATTCTTCTGGAAATCTTCACCGACACCGGCGTGGGTACCTTGATCAGCAATCGCAAGCGTCACTGATTCAAGTACGTCAAAAGATCGCACCCTTCAGCAGCACCTATGGATGTACGAATATTCCGTAGGAGCTGATGAAGTCTGCGATCTTTTTTATGCGCGCAGGAAATGTCTGACCTGATTAAGCGAAACGTCCGACATCCCGCCAGCATTAGTCCGCATAGGATCTTCCCTGTATCCACAGGAGATCTTCCCCATGAAAAAAGACCACGTTCCCTACGGCAGTGATGTTTCAGCAGGCACTTACGAGTGCGCAGACTGCGGGCGCGAATACTCCAATCAGTCAAAGACTTCGCTTCCGCCGTGTCCAGACTTCAAACCCAGCACCCACACACTCAATGGCTGGAATATCCTGACCGGCCAAGGTGACGCCGTGGCAGATCCGTATCCAAACAAGCCTTCCAAGTAATCACGGGGGTCTGAACCATGCAGATCTCGTTCACGATCGACGCCCAGGCATTCGACCTCGAGCAAAAGGAGCCGGTCAAAAAGACCCTGAGGATTTCCGACCACGAAATCGCCCACGCCCTGCAGCGAATAGCCAAGGCGAGTCTGACCGAATACTTGAAAATGCTGGTCGAAGGCGGCATGCCGAGTCGGGCCGATGAAGCGAAACAGGACCGTTTGCTGTATCTGATTCAAAGCTACTTCGGACAGACATTGCCGACCGAATCTCAGATATCGACGATTTTTCAGCTGACCCAAAGCCAAAGCAAAACCCTGCTGAAAAACACGGTTTCGCGCTTTCGCAATCAGCTGGACGAGATCCTTCAACACAGCATGAGGGCCGTGATCGAAACGGCAGAGCATGCGCAGACGGTTTATCTGGTGGTCATCAGCTCTGACGTCATCCGTGATGAGCTGAACATGCTGATCACCCAAAACGAGCCGACATTCAAACCCATCACCAAACGCAAAGGCAGCGCCGGTCAGTTCGAAATCAGTGAAGACTCCCACGCGCTGTTATGCCAGACACTGGGCCTGAATGCCGTTCAGTGACATCGTCGCGGTCAGCGGTTTGCTGCTGACCTTGACCACCTTCATGTTCAACCTGGCTTGGCC
>Ga0207713_1001828_pt1 | contig 16259 bp, 9 predicted proteins | sample KBSS64metaG_FD_184404 | JGI IMG/M metagenome (GOLD analysis project Ga0207713, IMG submission 184404) | Switchgrass rhizosphere microbial communities from Kellogg Biological Station, Michigan, USA - KBS S6-4 metaG (SPAdes) (version 2) | ecosystem: Host-associated > Plants > Roots > Rhizosphere >...
GAGATGGAAGTGCCGGAAATCGAACAAGGTCTGCTGGAAATCAAGGCGGCGGCCCGCGATCCGGGTGTGCGCGCCAAGATCGGCGTGATCGCTTACGACAAACGTATCGATCCGATCGGCACTTGCGTCGGCATTCGCGGCTCGCGCGTACAGGCGGTGCGTAACGAGCTCGGTGGCGAAAACGTCGACATCGTGCTATGGTCGGAAGATCCCGCACAGTTCGTGATCGGCGCGCTCGCGCCGGCAGCCGTCCAGTCGATCGTCGTCGATGAAGAAAAGCATTCGATGGACGTCGTCGTCGACGAAAACGAGCTGGCGGTCGCGATCGGCCGCAGCGGCCAGAACGTGCGTCTTGCCAGCGAACTCACCGGCTGGCAGATCAACATCATGACGCCGGACGAATCCGCGCAAAAGCAGAATCAGGAACGCGGTGTATTGCGTGACCTGTTCATGGCGCGTCTCGATGTCGACGAGGAAGTCGCCGACATCCTGATCGACGAAGGCTTCACGAGCCTCGAAGAGATCGCTTATGTGCCGCTCAACGAGATGCTCGAAATCGAGGCATTCGACGAAGACACCGTTCACGAACTGCGTAATCGCTCGCGCGATGCATTGCTGACGATGGCGATCGCGAACGAAGAAAAGGTCGAAAATGTAGCGCTCGACCTGAAGAGCGTGGAAGGCGTCGACGCCGACCTGCTCGCCAAGCTGTCCGAACACCAGATCCAGACGCGCGACGAACTCGCCGAGCTGGCTGTGGATGAACTGGTCGAGATGACCGGAATGGAAGAGGATGCCGCTAAGGCGTTGATCATGAAAGCACGTGAACACTGGTTCCAGTGAGAAATGACCATGGCGCACTAAATTGAACGCGGCCGTCAGGCCGCATGACCCGATGCTAACCGCAAGGAATCGGTCCTTGCATTAAGAGGAATGAATGGCGAGTAACAACGTAGCCCAATTTGCCGCGGAACTGAAAATGCCTGCAGGCGTGCTGCTCGAGCAGCTGCAGGCGGCGGGCGTCACCAAAGCGAGCGAAGACGACACCCTGTCCGAAACGGACAAGGCGCGTCTGCTCGACCACTTGCGCAAGTCTCACGGCTCGACTGATGCGGACAAGCGCAAGATCACGCTGACGAAACGGCATACGTCGGAGATCAAGCAGTCCGACGCGACGGGCAAGGCTCGCACCATTCAGGTCGAGGTGCGTAAGAAGCGCACTTTCGTCCGCCGCGACGAAACCGTCAGTGAAGGCGCGGAAGCATCGAATCATGTGGCCGAGGCCGACGTCGACGATCTGGAACTCCAGCGTCGTGAAGAGGAAGCGCGTCACGAAGCCGAGCTGCTCGAAAAGCAGGCTCAGGAGCTGAAAGCGCGTCAGGAACAACTCGAACGCGAGGAAGCCGAACGTCAGGCGCGCGAGCAGGCTGCAGAAGCCGAGCGCCGCCGTGCGGAAGAAGAAGCGGCGAAGAAGCGCGCGGCGGCTGCGGCCGAAGCGGCGGCTCGCGAGAAACCTCAGCAGCCGGCGCAAGCTGCGCAGCCGGTCACGGCGAAAGCCGAACCGGCGGCTGCCAAGGCTGCGCAACCCGCCGTCGAACAGGACGACGAACGCGCCGCGGCGGAACGCGCGGCGCAACGCGAGGCTGCGAAGAAGGCGGAAGACGCGGCGCGTCAAGCCGCTGAGAAAGCGCGCGCCGAACAGGAAGAAATCGCCAAGCGTCGCGCAGCGGCTGAAGCCGAGGCGCGTGCGATTCGCGAAATGATGAACACGCCGCGCAAGGCGCAGGTCAAGGCGCCGGAGCCGGCACCGAAGCCCGCTGAGCCGGCCAAGGCCGCCGAAGCCAAGGGCACGCTGCACAAGCCGGCACGTCCGGCAGGTGAAGCAACGGCACGCCCGGCCGCCAGGAAGCCGGCTGTCGCGGCTCCGGCCGCCACGACGGCGCCGTCGGCGGGCGACAAGAAGAAGCCGGCGGGCAAGGGCAACTGGCAGGACGACGCAGCCAAGCGCCGCGGCATCAAGACGCGCGGCGATACCAGCGGCGGCGTCGATCGCGGCTGGCGCGGCGGCCCGAAGGGTCGCGGCAAGCATCAGGATCAGAGCACCACGTTCCAGGCGCCGACCGAACCGATCGTGCGTGAAGTGCACGTGCCGGAAACCATCACGGTCGCCGATCTGGCGCACAAGATGGCAGTGAAGGCGTCGGAAGTCATCAAGTCGATGATGAAGCTCGGCCAGATGGTCACGATCAACCAGATGCTGGACCAGGAAACGGCGATGATCATCGTCGAGGAATTGGGCCACCATGCGGTCGCGGCCAAGCTGGACGACCCGGAAGCGATGCTGGTCGAAGGCGAAATCAGCGATGCGGAAGCATTGCCGCGTCCGCCGGTCGTCACGGTCATGGGTCACGTCGACCACGGCAAGACCTCGCTGCTCGACTACATCCGCCGCGCCAAGGTGGCAGCGGGTGAAGCGGGCGGGATCACGCAGCACATCGGCGCTTACCACGTCGAAACGCCGCGCGGCGTCATCACGTTCCTCGATACGCCGGGTCACGAGGCCTTTACGGCCATGCGTGCCCGCGGCGCGAAAGCAACCGACATCGTGATTCTGGTGGTCGCAGCCGACGACGGCGTGATGCCGCAAACGAAGGAAGCGATCGCCCACGCGAAGGCCGGCGGCGTGCCGCTCGTCGTCGCGATCAACAAGATCGACAAGCCGGATGCGAACCCGGAGCGCGTGAAGCAGGAACTCGTCGCGGAAGGCGTCGTGCCGGAAGAATACGGTGGCGATTCGCCGTTCGTGTCTGTGTCGGCGAAAACCGGCGCGGGCATCGACGACCTGCTCGAAAACGTGCTGCTGCAAGCCGAAGTGCTGGAACTGAAGGCGCCGGTCGAAGCGGCGGCCAAGGGTCTCGTCATCGAAGCGAAGCTCGACAAGGGTAAGGGTCCGGTCGCAACGATCCTCGTCCAGTCCGGTACGCTGAACCGTGGCGACGTGGTGCTGGCGGGTAGCGCTTACGGCCGCGTGCGAGCCATGCTCGACGAAACCGGCAAGCCGACCAAGTCCGCCGGCCCGTCGATCCCGGTGGAAATCCAGGGTCTGTCGGAAGTGCCGCAAGCCGGCGAAGAAGTCATCGTCATGCCGGACGACCGCAAGGCGCGTGAAGTCGCGCTGTTCCGTCAAGGCAAGTTCCGCGACGTCAAGCTGGCCAAGCAACAGGCCGCGAAGCTCGAGAACATGCTGGAACAGATGGGCGAAGGCGAAGTGCAGTACATGCCGCTCATCGTCAAGGCCGACGTGCAGGGTTCGCAGGAAGCGTTGGTGCAGTCGCTGCTCAAGCTCTCCACCGACGAAGTCCGCGTGCAGATCGTGCACGGCGCCGTGGGCGGTATCAGCGAGTCCGACGTCAACCTGGCAACGGCTTCGAAGGCGGTGATCATCGGCTTCAACACCCGTGCGGATGCACAGGCGCGCAAGCTGGCGGAAGCCAACGGTGTCGATATTCGCTACTACAACATCATCTACGACGCAGTGGATGAGGTGAAGGCCGCGATGTCGGGCATGCTGGCGCCGGAGAAGCGCGAAGTCGTGACGGGCACCGTCGAAGTGCGCCAGGTCTTCAAGGTGCCGAAGATCGGCGCGGTGGCCGGCTGTATGGTCACGGACGGTTTCGTCAAGCGCTCGTCGTCGGTGCGCGTGCTGCGCAACAACGTCGTCATCTTCACGGGCGAGCTCGATTCGCTCAAGCGCTTCAAGGACGACGTGAAGGAAGTCCGTCAGGGCTTCGAGTGCGGTATGTCGATCAAGAACTTCAACGATATCGTCGAAGGCGATCAGTTCGAAGTCTTCGAGGTCACCGAAGTCGCGCGTACGCTGTAATTCACGCGACACGGCTCAACGGGCGGAGCGGGCTTTAGCGCCCGCTCCGCCCGTTGTTTTTTGAGCCACGGCGGCGCGCCGGTCGCCTATGGCGCCCGCAGCCGCCCACGGTCATCGAGCCGCTCACATGCCGCCCGCATGACGAAGGCTGCGGCTACGCGATCAACTTTTTGCGTCCGTCATAACGGATCACACAACACCATGCCTAAAAAACGTTCTTCTCCCAATCGCAACGTGCAGATCGCCGATCAGATCCAGCGCGACCTGTCTGAACTGCTGCGTGAGGTCAAGGATCCGCGCATCGGCATCGTCACGATTCAAAGCGTCGAGCTGACGCCGGACTACGCGCACGCGAAGGTCTATTTCACGACGCTGACGGGCGACCCGCAGCAGACGCTGGAAGCGCTCACGCATGCGGCCGGTCATCTGCACAATCAGCTGTTCAAGCGCTTGCATATCCATACCGTGCCGACGCTGCATTTCCACTACGATGAGACGATCGAGCGGGCCGTCGAAATGTCGCGTCTGATCGACGAGGCGAATGCCAACCGCGCGAAAGAAGACTGAGCAGGCGTTACCCGCTGCCGTGCCGTTGACTGCAATGCGCCTGGCGCCGCCTTCCGTTTTGCTTTCCGTTTACCTCGAAGATCCGTCTTTCTGACATGACCGCACCTCAACGCCCCCGCGTGCCGCGGCGCGCGCTCGACGGCGTGCTGCTGCTCGACAAGCCGCTCGGCCTGTCGAGCAACGACGCGCTGATTCGCGCGAAACGTCTCTATCTGGCGAAAAAGGCGGGCCACACCGGCACGCTCGACCCGCTCGCCACCGGCTTGTTGCCGCTGTGCTTCGGCGAAGCCACCAAGTTCTCGCAGGATCTGCTCGAAGCCGACAAGACCTACGAGGCCACGATGCGCCTCGGCATTCGCACGACCACCGGCGACGCCGAAGGCGAGGCCATCGACACACGCGAGGTGACGTGCGATCAGGCGGCGGTCCTTGCGGCTTTGCCGACGTTTCTCGGCGACATCATCCAGGTTCCGCCGATGTATTCGGCGCTCAAGCGCGACGGCAAGCCGCTGTACGAATACGCGCGCGCCGGTCAGACGGTCGAACGGGAAGGGCGGCAGGTGACGATCCACGCGCTCGAATTGCTCGCCTGCGCGCTGCCGGACGTGACCTTTCGCGTGACGTGCAGCAAGGGCACGTATGTGCGCACGCTCGCCGAGGACATCGGCGAAGCGTTGGGTTGCGGCGCGCATCTGGTGGCGTTGCGGCGCACCGGCGTCGGCGCGCTGACGCTGGAACACGCGGTGACGCTCGATGCTCTGTCGAACGCGCCGGAAAGCGAGCGGGACGCGTGGCTGCAACCGGTCGACGCGCTGCTGTCCACGTTCCCGCTCGTCAGGCTGGATGAGGACGCGACTCGCCGCTTTCTGCACGGTCAACGTCTGAAGCTGTCGGAGTTGGCGATCACCGGCGACGCGGTGAATGCGCCGCGCGTGCGTGTGTATGACGCGGAAGGCCGCCTGCTCGGTGTCGCGAAACAGGGCGAAGGCGTGCTCGCACCGGAACGGCTGGTGGTGACGACGGCGAGCCAGGCCGCGTTAAAGCGCTAGAAGCCGAAGCCCAAGCCCAAGCCAAAGCAAGGAAAAAAGGCGGGACCGCTCGAAAGCGGCCCCGCCTTTTTCCATTCCACTTCGCCGCGCCCGGAAAGACGCAACAACTTCAATGCGCGGCCGCCGCCGCCGCGCCGGCGTCACCGCCTGCACGCTCCGGCCTGGTGATCCAGATCAGCGCGATCAGCGCGACAAAAATGCCGGCCGACACGAAGAACAGATCGTTCACGCCCAATTGCGCGGCCTGTTGCGTGGCCATCGTGTTGAACAGTCCATAAGCTTGCGGCTGACTGAAACCGGCCGCACCCATTTGCCGGATCGACTGATCGAACACCGGGTTGTACGCGCTAGCCTGTTCGGCCAGTTGCGCGTGATGCATGATGGTGCGGTGATCCCACGCCGTCTGGAAGATCGAGGTGCCGATGCCGCCGCACATGATCCGCACGAAATTCGACAAGCCCGACGCGGCCGGAATCCGGTTGCCGGGCAAGCCCGAAAGCGTGATCGACACCAGCGGAATGAAGAACCCGGCCATGCCGATGCCTTGAATCAACGTGGGCAGCAGCAGCGAATACGTATCGACGCCGGTCGTATAACGCGAGCGCATCCAGAAACACAGCGCGAATACGAGGAACGACAGCGTCGCGATATAGCGCGGATCGGTACGCGGCAAGATCTTGCCTGTGATCGGCGACAGCAGCACGGCGAACAGGCCGACCGGCGCCATGACCAGCCCCGCCTCGGTTGCCGTGTAACCGATATCGGTTTGCAGCCACAACGGCAGCAGCACGAGATTGCCGAAGTACAGGCCATAGCCGACCGACAGCGCAACCGTGCCGCCCGTGAAATTACGCTTGCTGAAGAGCGACAGATCGACCACCGGATGCTCGGCCGTCAGCTCCCACACCACGAAGAACGCGAGCGCGATCACCGCGACCAGCGTCAGCACGACGATGGTGGTCGACGAAAACCAGTCGAGGTCCTTGCCTTTGTCGAGCATGATCTGCAACGCGCCGACCCAAAGAATCAGCAGGCCGAGACCGACGCCGTCGATCGGCGCTTTTTTAATCACCGAATCGCGATTGCGGAAGATCATCCACGTGGCCGCGGCGGCAATCGCGCCGACCGGAATGTTGACGTAGAAAATCCACGGCCAGGAGATGTTGTCCGAGATCCAGCCGCCGAGAATCGGCCCGGCCACCGGCGCGATCAACGTGGTCATCGCCCACATCGACAACGCCATCGGCGCCTTGGCGCGCGGATAGCTGGCGAGCAGCAGCGTTTGCGACAGCGGAATCATCGGGCCGGCCACGGCGCCTTGCAGCACGCGCGAGGCCAGCAGAAATGGCAGCGTGGGCGCGAGGCCGCACAGCCACGACGAGATCACGAACAGTACGATCGACGCCATGAACAGGCGCACCTGACCGATGCGGTCGGTGAGCCAGCCGGTGAGCGGCACGGAGATCGCGTTCGCCACCGCGAACGAGGTGATTACCCACGTGCCCTGGTCGGACGACACGCCGAGGTCGCCCGAAATGGACGGAATCGAGACGTTCGCAATCGACGTGTCGAGCACGTTCATAAAGACGGCGAGCGACACCGCAATGGTGCCGATCACCAGTTGCGCGCCCTCGAGCGGCGGATGAGGAACTTGCGCCTGAGCCTGAGCCATGAAGCGAAAAACCTTGTAGGAATCGTTGCGCGGCTTACATCAATTTCGCGGCCGCGGCGGTAGCGGCGGCGGCGGGCTTCGCGCCGCCGGCTTGCGCCGACTTCTGCGTGCCGCCGTTCGGGCCCGCGTTTTCCGCGATGATGCGGGCGATTTCCGCGTCGGCTTCGTCGCCGTACTTCTCGAACACGGTGGTCTGATAGACCGTGTTCGGCGCCTGGCCGAGCTGGCCGCCCTGGTCGTCCTTGATGGTCACGTCGGCTTGCATCGACAGGCCGATGCGCAGCGGATGCTGTTCGAGCTCCTTCGGGTCGAGCGCGATCCGTACCGGCAGGCGCTGCACCACCTTGATCCAGTTGCCGGTCGCGTTCTGCGCGGGCAGCAGCGAGAAGGCCGAGCCCGTGCCCGCCGAGAAGCCGACCACCTTGCCGTGATACACCACCGACGAACCGTACACGTCGGCCGTCAGTTCGACCGGCTGGCCGATGCGCATGTGCTTCAACTGCACTTCCTTGAAGTTCGCGTCGACCCACACGCTGCCGAGCGGCACGATGGCCATCAGCGGCGTGCCCGGAGAGACGCGCTGGCCGACCTGCACCGAGCGCTTGGCGACATAGCCCGTGACCGGCGCCGGCAGGTTGTTGCGCGCGTTGTTCAGGTACGCGTCGCGGACCTTCGCGGCGGCGGACAGCACGTTCGGGTGATTCGCGATCGAGGTGTTGGCGGTCAGCGCGCGGTTCGAGGCCAACTGCTGCTGGGCGGCGTCGACGGCGGCTTGCGCGCTCTTCACGGCGTCGCGCGCGTGCGAGATTTCCTCGAGCGACACAGCGCCGGTTTGCGCGACCGTCAGACGGCGCTTCAGGTCGTCCTGAGCGCGCGACAGATCGGCCTGGCGGACGGCGACTTGCGCCTGGTATTGGTTGTCGTCGGCGAACAGGCCGCGCACCTGGCGCACCGTTTGCGCGAGATTCGCTTCGGCCTGTTCCAGTGCGACGCGCGCGTCCGCCGGATCGAGCACGACGAGCGGGTCGCCGGCCCTTACGGTTTGCGTGTCGTCCGCATTCACGGCGACGACGGTGCCGGTGACTTGCGGCGTGATTTGCACGACATTGCCGTTCACGTACGCGTCGTCGGTGTCTTCGTGGAAGCGCGCGACGAGGAAGTAGTACAGGCCGTAGGCGATCGCGGCGATCAGGATCACGATGACGAGCAGCGTCATCATGCGCTTGCGTTTGCCGTTGATGGCCGGTTGTGCGGGGGCAGCGGGCTGCTGGGGGGTGCTCATTGATGTGCTCCGGGTTCTCTCAAGCGTCGTCGTTTATTCGGGTGTGCGTGCGGGTCTGGTGCCGATGCCGTGTCAGTTCGCGGCGGCGGTCGCGGCGGTGGCCGACGCCGGGGCATCGGTCGGCACCACGAGGCCGGTCTGCGTCGCGTCAAAACCGCCGCCGAGCGCCTTGACGAGACCGATCTGCATATCGCGGCGGCGCATCTTCAGGCTCGTTACCGTCTGTTCGGCGGCAAGGCGGTTCTGGTCGGCGGTCAGCACCTGCAACTGCGGCGACAAACCGGCCTTGTAGCGGATCACGGCCAGCTGATACGCCTTGGTGGACGCGTCGAGCGCGCGCTGCGCGTCGCCCGATTGCTGGTCGATCGAACGGATCGACGACACTTGCGTCGCGACGTCCGAGAGGGCGTTGATCAGCGTCTGGTTGTAGTTCGCCACATCCAGATCGAAATCGGCGTAGCGTCCCTTCAACTGCGAGCGCAGCGCGCCGGCGTCGAAGATCGGCAGGTGGATGGCGGGGCCGAATTGCATCTGGCGGCTGCCCGCCTTGAGGAAGCGGCCCCAGCCGAACGCGTCGAAACCGAAGCCGGCGGCGAGGTTGACGTCCGGAAAGAATTCCGCTTTCGCTTCCTTCACGTCGTGCATCGCGGCTTCGACCTGCCAGCGCGCGGCGACGATGTCCGCGCGGCGCGCCACGAGATCGGCCGGCAGGTTGTTCGGCAGCGCCACGGTGTCGCCGGTGGTCAGGACCGGCTGGGCGATCTGCAGGCCGCGGTCGGGACCCTTGCCCAGCAGCGCGCCCAACTGATAGCGCACCACGGTGATCTGGCCGTCGAGGTCGGTCAGCGTCGACTGGCTGGTTGCGATGTTGCCGTTCGCGGTTTGCCGCTCGACGTTGGTGTCGAGACCGGCGGCGACGCGCCCGTTCGTAATTCGGCCGATTTCCTGACGGTTGGCGATTTCACGCGCGGCGATGTCGCGCAGCGCGTATAGCTGCGCGAGCTGGTTGTACGTGCTCGCCACCGACGCGGCGAGCGTCACGCGCGCCTGCTGCATGTCGGCTTCAGCGGCTTTTTCCTGCGACACCGCCTGGCCGAGGCGCTGGCGGTTCTTGCCCCACAGGTCGAGATCCCATGACGCGCTCGCGAGCACGTTGTTTTCGCTATACCAGGTGCCGCCGTACGGAGGCGGGTAGAGCGCGTTGCCCGAGAACAGCTCGCGGGTCCACGAATAGCTGCCGGTGACCTTCGGATACAGCGCCGAGCGCGAGCTCTCGATATACGACGAAGCCTTGGCCACGCGCGCCTGCGCCTGGGCGATCGACGGACTGCCTTCGAGCGCCTCCGCGATCAGCTTGGGCAGTTGCGGGTCGCCGAACTGGTTGGCCCAGTCGAGCGACGGCCATTGGCCGCTCTCGCTGGGCAGACTCCGAGCGGACTCGTACTGAGCCGGCGACGACATCTGCTTGTCGCTTTTCATACCGAAGTAGTTCGCGCACCCCGTGAGGGCGAGCGCCGTCACAGCGGCGGCGACAGCGGCCCGGCTCGAAAGTGCGGGCACGGACAGGGAAAGGGATTTCATTCGCTCGACTCTTTGAGTGAAGATAATGATGGACACTGCAAGCAAATTCTTACGATTTGCTGTCGGGTTTGCTTGCTGCATCACGGGTAACTCCCGTTTGTTCGCCGGCGTTGACCAGCACGCGGCGCAGCATGCTTTTCAGAAAGCCCACTTCTTCGGGAGTGAAACCGCCCAGCAGGCTGTTCAGCACGCCAGTGAAAATCGCGGGCATCCTGGCGGCGATCGCTTGGCCTTCGGGCGTCAGCGCGAGACGAACCACGCGCCGGTCTTCGTTGCTGCGCACTCTCGTCAGCAGGCCGCGTTTTTCCAACCGGTCGACCAGACGCGTGACGGCGCTTGCGTCAATGCCGTATTCACGGGCCAGTTCGGCCGCCAGCAGGCATTTGCCGCTGGCCACCATGAACAGGATGCTGCCTTGCTGGCTGGTGATGCCCAGTTCGGCCATGCTGCGCTGCGTGACCAGATTCGACATGGTCGATTTCACTCGCGTGATCAGGTAGCCGACGCTTTCGCCGACCTGGTATTCGCTGATCTCGGGCGGCGGGGTGGGGGACGGCTTCGTCATGACTCTCGTGCGAATGCAATGGTTGACTAGGCAGGATTATAAGACGGGGTTGATTGACGCGGCAAGCGTTACCACAGCTTAGGCAAGGAACTTTTGCTGCTCAAGGTTATACGTTGACCGGTTTTGCGTGGGATTTTCCCGGCGAAAGTCGCATGGTTTCCTACGCTTCGCTGCGCCGAAGATGCTCGGTCTGTCAGGGAATACCAGAAAGCTTCATTCGTGCGTGCTATAATGTTGGGTTCCCAAAAGTGCGCTTTGGGCTTGTCGTGGTTCATGAGAAGTAACCAAGTAACCGGCATGAGCATTCGGCGCACTCCAACTGTCCCCAGGTTTCCTATGACCCGCGCCCTACGCAACATCGCCATCATTGCCCACGTCGACCACGGCAAGACCACGCTCGTCGACCAGCTCCTCCGCCAGACCGCCACGTTCCGCGAGAACCAGCAGGTCGTCGAACGCGTGATGGACTCGAACGACATCGAAAAAGAACGTGGCATCACGATTCTGTCGAAGAACTGCGCGGTCGAATACGAAGGCACGCACATCAATATCGTCGACACGCCGGGCCACGCCGACTTCGGCGGTGAAGTGGAGCGCGTGCTGTCGATGGTCGACTCGGTGCTGCTGCTGGTGGATGCCGTCGAAGGCCCGATGCCGCAAACGCGTTTCGTGACCAAGAAAGCGCTGGCGCTCGGCCTGAAGCCGATCGTCGTGATCAACAAGGTGGATCGTCCGGGCGCGCGCATCGACTGGGTGATCAACCAGACCTTCGACCTGTTCGACAAGCTGGGCGCGTCGGACGAGCAGCTCGACTTCCCGATCGTCTACGCATCGGGCTTGAACGGCTACGCCGGCCTGACGCCGGACGTGCGTGAAGGCGACATGCGTCCGCTGTTCGACGCCGTGCTGGAACACGTGCCGGTTCGCCCGGCCGATCCGGAAGCGCCGCTGCAACTGCAGATCACGTCGCTCGACTATTCGTCGTATGTTGGCCGTATCGGCGTGGGCCGCATCACGCGCGGCCGCATCAAGCCGGGCATGGCCGTAGCCGTGCGTTCGGGCCCCGACGGCGCGATCCTGAACCGCAAGATCAACCAGGTGCTGTCGTTCAAGGGCCTGGAGCGCGTGCAGGTCGAATCGGCCGAGGCCGGCGACATCGTGCTGATCAACGGTATCGAGGAAATCGGCATCGGCGTGACCATCTGCTCGCCGGAACAGCCGGAAGCGCTGCCGATGATCACCGTCGACGAACCCACGCTGACCATGAACTTCCTCGTCAACTCGTCGCCGCTCGCTGGCCGCGAAGGCAAGTTCGTCACGAGCCGTCAGATTCGCGACCGTCTGATGAAGGAGCTGAACCACAACGTCGCACTGCGCGTGAAGGAAACCGGCGACGAAACCACCTTCGAAGTGGCCGGCCGCGGTGAATTGCACCTGACCATTCTCGTGGAAAACATGCGCCGTGAAGGCTACGAACTAGCCGTGTCGCGTCCGCGCGTGGTGATGCAGGAAATCGACGGTGTGAAGCACGAGCCGTACGAAAACCTGACCGTCGACATGGAAGACGCCCACCAGGGCGGCGTGATGGAAGAACTCGGCCGCCGCAAGGGCGAAATGCTCGACATGGCGTCGGACGGCCGTGGCCGCACGCGTCTCGAGTACCGCATTTCGGCACGTGGCCTGATCGGCTTCCAGTCGGAATTCCTCACGCTCACGCGCGGCACGGGCCTGATGAGCCACACGTTCGACTCGTATCAGCCGGTCAGGGAAGGCGCGGTCGGCGAGCGTCGCAACGGCGTGCTGATTTCGCAGGACGACGGCGCGGCAGTCGCTTACGCGCTGTGGAAATTGCAGGATCGCGGCCGCATGTTCGTGTCGCCGGGCGAGCCGCTGTACGAAGGCATGATCATCGGCATTCACAGCCGGGACAACGACCTGGTCGTGAACCCGATCAAGGGCAAGCAATTGACCAACGTGCGTTCGTCGGGTACCGACGAAGCGGTGCGCCTCGTGCCGCCGATCCAGATGTCGCTGGAATACGCGGTTGAATTCATCGACGACGACGAACTGGTCGAAGTCACGCCGCAATCGATCCGTCTGCGCAAGCGCTATCTGAAGGAACACGAGCGCCGCAGCGCAAGCCGTAAGGGCGCCGTGGACTGATTGACCGCGCCTTGCGCGGCATGATGGCAAGGTAAGACAGGCAAAAGCCACCTCCGGGTGGCTTTTGCCGTTTCTGCTGGCGCGCGAATCGCGTTGTGCGTAGTTGCTAGTGGTTGGCAAACCGTTGATGCGCGTTTGTCCACGTTTATCGCAGAAAGACCGTTGCGCGCACTGGATACAGGCCGCAAAGCCCGTCGCGGCGGGCTTGAGCGGCAAACCGTCGGCTATCTGGACTATTTGATCTGTGCTATGCTCCCCGGGTGCAAAGTTTTAGGTCCTTCCAAGCAAGACTTGATTCGCGCAATCCGCTAAACGGTCAGGCCGTGTCGCGGAAGGTTCTGTAACCCGCTATTTCTCGAGAAACTCGAAGAAAGGTGAGCGTAAAAATGATGAAGCAATTCCAGTCGAACTCTTATCTGTTCGGCGGCAATGCTCCGTACGTTGAAGAAATGTACGAAGCATATCTCGACAATCCGGCGTCAGTGCCCGAGAACTGGCGCAGCTATTTCGACGCGTTGCAGAACGTCCCTGCATCGGATGGCACCAGTGCCAACGACGTGGCCCACGGCCCGATCGTCGAATCGTTTGCTCAACGGGCCAAGGCCAATGCCTTCATCCCGCGCACGGCAACCGGTGGCGAAGATCTCGCCACTGCGCGAAAGCAAGTCTATGTGCAGTCCCTCATCGGCGCATATCGCTTCCTCGGCTCGCAATGGGCCAATCTCGATCCTCTGAAGCGCCGCGAACGTCCCGCGATCCCCGAACTTGAACCCGCGTTCTACGACTTCACCGAAGCCGACATGGACCAGGAGTTCAGCGCAACGAATCTGTATTTCGGATTCGAGCGCGCTTCGCTGCGCGAGATCGTCAAGGCATTGCGCGACACGTACTGCGGCACGATCGGCGCCGAGTACATGTACCTCAGCGATCCGGAACAGAAACGCTGGTGGAAGGAGAAGCTCGAGTCGATTCGCTCGACGCCAAACTTCTCCAACGAAAAGAAAAAGCACATCCTGAATCGCCTGACGGCGGCCGAAGGCCTCGAGCGCTTCCTGCACACCAAGTACGTCGGCCAGAAACGCTTCTCGCTCGAAGGCGGCGAAAGCTTCATCGCGTCGATGGACGAAGTCGTGCGTCATGGCGGCGCCCGCGGCGTGCAGGAAATCGTCATCGGCATGGCTCACCGTGGCCGTCTGAACGTGCTGGTCAATACGCTCGGCAAGATGCCGGCCGATCTGTTCGCCGAATTCGAAGGCAAGCATGTCGACGACCTGCCGGCCGGCGACGTGAAATACCACAAGGGTTTCTCGTCGGATATCTCGACCGACGGCGGCCCGGTTCACCTGTCGCTCGCGTTCAATCCGTCGCACCTCGAAATCGTCAACCCGGTGGTCGAAGGTTCGGCGAAGGCGCGCATGGACCGTCGCGGCGACGACAACGGCCTGCAAGTGCTGCCGGTGCAGATCCACGGCGACGCGGCCTTCGCGGGCCAGGGCGTCGTGATGGAAACGCTGAACCTCGCGCAAACGCGTGGTTACGGCACGCACGGCACGCTGCATATCGTCATCAACAACCAGATCGGTTTCACGACGTCGGACCCGCGCGATTCGCGCTCCACGTTGTACTGCTCGGACGTCGTCAAGATGATCGAGGCGCCGGTGCTGCACGTGAACGGCGACGATCCGGAAGCGGTCGTGCTGGCCACGCAGCTGGCCATCGACTTCCGGATGCAGTTCCACAAGGACGTCGTCGTCGACATCGTCTGCTTCCGCAAGCTCGGCCACAACGAGCAGGACACGCCGGCTGTCACGCAGCCGCTGATGTACAAGACGATCGCCAAGCATCCGGGCACGCGCGCGCTGTACGCTGAAAAGCTGACGCAGCAAGGCGTGATCACGGCGACCGACGCGGACGAATACGTCAAGGCTTACCGCAAGGCGATGGACGAAGGCCATCACACCGTCGACCCGGTGCTCTCGAACTACAAGAGCAAGTACGCGGTGGATTGGGTGCCGTTTCTGAACCGCAAATGGACCGACGCAGCCGACACGGCCGTGCCGCTCGCCGAATTGAAGCGCCTCGCCGAGCGCATCACTACGATTCCCGAAAACTTCAAGGTTCACCCGCTGGTCGAGCGCGTCATCAATGACCGTCGCGCAATGGGCCGTGGCGAAGCGAAGCTCGACTGGGGCATGGGCGAACACCTCGCGTTCGCGTCGCTGGTCGCCTCGGGCTACGCAGTGCGCCTGACCGGTCAGGACTCGGGCCGCGGCACGTTCACGCACCGTCACGCGGTGCTGCACGATCAGAATCGCGAACGCTGGAACGACGGCACCTACGTGCCGCTGCAGAACATCGCCGAAGGTCAGGCGAAGTTCACGGTGATCGACTCGGTGTTGTCGGAAGAAGCGGTGCTCGGCTTCGAATACGGCTACTCGACCGCTGAGCCGAATACGTTCGTCGCATGGGAAGCGCAGTTCGGCGACTTCGTGAACGGCGCGCAAGTCGTGATCGACCAGTTCATCTCGTCGGGCGAAGTGAAGTGGGGCCGTGTGTCGGGCCTTACCATGCTGCTGCCGCACGGCTACGAAGGCCAGGGCCCTGAGCACTCGTCGGCGCGTATCGAACGTTTCCTGCAACTGTGCGCGGACCACAACATGCAGGTCGTTCAGCCGACCACGCCGGCGCAGATTTTCCACCTGCTGCGCCGTCAGATGATCCGCCTGTTCCGCAAGCCGCTGATCGTCGCCACGCCGAAGTCGCTGCTGCGTCACAAGGAAGCCGTGTCGGATCTGTCGGAACTGGCCAACGGTTCGTTCCAGCCGGTAATCGGTGAGATCGATCAGGCCATCGACGCGAAGAAGGTCAAGCGCGTCGTGATTTGCTCGGGCCGCGTCTATTACGACCTGCTCGCGCATCGCCGTGAATCGAAGTCGAACGACGTCGCGATCATCCGCATCGAACAGCTCTATCCGTTCGCGCATAAGCAGTTCGAAGCGGAAATGAAGAAGTACGACAACGCGACCGAAGTGGTGTGGGTGCAGGACGAGCCGCAGAATCAGGGCCCGTGGTTCTACATCGAGCACCACCTGAAGGAAGGCATGAAGGACGGGCAGAAGCTGGCATACAGCGGTCGTCCGGCTTCGGCTTCGCCGGCAGTCGGCTACTACGCGAAGCACTACGAGCAGCAGAAGGCGCTGGTCGAAGGCGCTTTCGGCCGCCTCAAGAGCGCGTCAATCGCTAAATAACGAAAACAGACGAACCGGGAAAGCGCCACGCGCTTTCCCGTGCCGCATCCAGTGACCATTGAGGGTTCATTCGCGGCAGACATGGTTCGCAGGCGGTCGTCGAGTCCATGGATCGCGCGCCGTCACCCGATACGTATTCAGGATATTCATAATGGCTATTGTTGAAGTCAAGGTTCCCCAGCTTTCCGAGTCGGTTTCGGAAGCCACGATGCTGCAGTGGAAGAAGAAGCCCGGCGAGGCTGTGGCTCA
>Ga0207713_1001830_pt1 | contig 16247 bp, 16 predicted proteins | sample KBSS64metaG_FD_184404 | JGI IMG/M metagenome (GOLD analysis project Ga0207713, IMG submission 184404) | Switchgrass rhizosphere microbial communities from Kellogg Biological Station, Michigan, USA - KBS S6-4 metaG (SPAdes) (version 2) | ecosystem: Host-associated > Plants > Roots > Rhizosphere >...
GACCGAGTCTGACAGGTCTGCCAGATAGGTATCGGTGATGCGCTGGCGCAGGGTCAGGTTTTCCAGCGGCGGGACGGGGGTGTAGTCGTAATCGATATACAGCTTCCCGGCTTTCAGGGTTTCCACGCTGTTTGACTCTGGGTCGTACCAGCAGGAGCCGTCAACGATATAGCCGTTGTTTTTCAGCTCGCGGAATTTGGCATTGATACCGGCGACGATGTCGCGGATGAGCGTTGCGGAAACGGGCTTATCCATCGCCCACGCGTGCGCCTCTGCCATCGTGTCGGCCAGCACCTGCGCCGTGCGGGTGTAGTTTTCAAACACGAATAACGGATCGTCCGAGCAGGTGCGGTTACCCCAAAACTTAAAGCCATCGTTGCGGATGAGCGTTGTCACCCCGGCCTGATTCAGCAGGTTGGCGTCGGTGGCCTGCTCCTGCAAATCCCATGAGACCGAGGCGCTGACGCCGGTGACGCCATTCACGCCGACGTTGGACAGCGTTTTGTGCCAGCCGGTCTCCTGGTCGATTCTGGCGCGCAGACCGAGCGCGCGGGCGGTCGCCCATGCAATATCGGTTTCGTTCGCCGTGGTGTCCCATGCCAGAAAGTCCGGGTGAATCACCATCAGCTCACGCTGGCTGAAGTTCTCGCGGTATTTGATGGCGTCGGAAATGGTCTTGCAGCCCCACGCGCTCACATAGCCGAACGCGCGCAGGCTCTGGCAGGTCGACGCGAGCGCGGTCGCCACTTCCTGCGTATCCAGCCCCGGCACGCCGAGAATGCGCGGCTTAACGCCGGTGACGGTTTTCGCCGTTAAAAGGGTTCAGGCCGGGCAACGCGCCCGGCGCGTTATCAGCAGTTGGTCAGCAGCTCGTCGCCCGTACCGCCTTTTGAAAGCTCGCGGCGCGGCTGGCTCTGGCTTTCGGTGTTATCGAGGGAGCTTTTCAGGGAGGTAAACGCCTGCGCGTTTTCATCGACTTTGCTGGTCACGTCCTGCTTAAGCAGCGCAAAAGCGGTCTCCAGCTCGGTGACGCGCTGGTCGGTGGCGTTGAGATTGGTTTGTACCTGCTCGGTAACGGTGGTCACCGCCTCATGCACATCGGCGAAACGGGCGTCATCGCTGGCCTGCTTACGGCCAAAAATGGCTTTAACCTTATCGGTCAGGTTGTTGAACATGGTGTCGGGAACGTCCTCAAACTCCAGCGCAGCCAGTGAGGCCACAGAGAAAACGTCGTCCGGCTGGTCTTTTTTACCGGCGAGCGGGTTCTGCGCGGCGCGGCTGCAGAATTCGAGGTATTCCGTGCCGAGGCTTGCCGGGTCATCGGTGACGGCCAGCCCGATGAGGTAGCACTTGCCGCTGTTCGAGAAGTTCGGGCGGATCTCCATGGAGGTGTAAACCTTCTGCCCGGCACGCACCATGCTGACCAGCTCGTCAAGCGGGGCAATTTTGGCAAACAGCGCCTTTTTGCCGTTGAGGACAGAGTCATCACTGATAATCTCCGCCTTAAGCTCGGTTACATCGCCATAGCGTTTAAACGGACTGTCAGGCATCAGCCCCCGGATATGTTCGAGGTTAATGCGGCAGCCGTAGACGCGGGGGTCGAACGTGTCGGCCATATCCTGAATGTCATCGCCGCTGATGACGCGGCCATCGCAGGTGTCACCCTCGACGCCGATGCGAAACCATTTAGAAACTTTCTTTGCCATTGTTCAGGTGTCCTGATGTTGGGTTTTCGGGTCGGGTTTAGTTTCCCGACTCTGACCCGTATCAGCCACCGCTTACGATCTGATTAGATCTGACACAACAGGCACTTAGCGCGAATAGTTCCCCATTTCCTTAGCCTTGCCACGTCATACCAAAAACGAGGCAAGCATGACCATTTCAACTGACCTTTCTCTGTTAAATGACCCGCGACGACAGGCGCGGCTGTTGTACTGGCAGGGGTTCGCCGTGCCGCAAATCAGCGACATGCTGCAGCTCAAGCGCCCGACCGTGCAGAGCTGGAAACAGCGTGATGGATGGGAAGAAACCGCGCCGATTAACCGCGTGGAATCAACGTTGGAGGCGCGACTTATCCAGCTCTACGCAAAGCCAGACCTGACCGCGCACGACTTCAAAGTCGCTGATTTTCTGTCGCGCCAGATGGAGCGGCTCGCGCGCGTTAACCGCTACGGCCAGACCGGAAACGAGGTGGATTTAAACCCCAATATCGCCAGCCGCAACAAAGGGGATCGCAAAAAGCCGAAACGAAATTATTTCAGCGAGGAGGCCATAGAGAAACTGGAGGAGATTTTCTTCGACCAGTCGTTTGACTATCAGCTCCGCTGGCATAAAGCGGGGTTAGAGCACCGCATCCGCCACATCCTGAAATCGCGACAGATTGGCGCGACATTCTACTTTGCGCGCGAGTCCCTCCTGCGCGCGCTCAAAACCGGGCAAAACCAGATATTTTTGTCGGCCAGTAAAACGCAGGCTTACGTTTTCCGTAAGTACATCATCGCCTTTGCCCGTCTGGTTGACGTCGACCTGTCAGGCGACCCGATCGTCATCGGCAACAATGGCGCTGAGCTGATTTTTCTCGGGACCAATTCCAACACCGCGCAGAGCCACAACGGCGATCTTTACGTCGACGAAATTTTCTGGATACCCAATTTTCAGAAGCTGCGCAAAGTCGCCTCGGGCATGGCCTCGCAGTCACACCTGCGCACAACCTATTTTTCGACCCCGTCGACGCTGGCGCACGGCGCTTACCCGTTCTGGTCAGGCGAGCTGTTTAACCGTGGCCGCAGCAACCGCGACGAACGTGTCGACATTGATATCAGTCATCAGGCGCTTGCCGGGGGCATGTTATGCGGGGACGGACAGTGGCGACAGATTGTCACCATTGAGGACGCGCTCGCCGGTGGCTGTACCCTGTTTAACCTCGACCAGCTTAAGCAGGAAAACAGCGCGGATGACTTCCGTAACCTGTTTATGTGCGAGTTCGTCGACGATAAGGCGTCGGTATTCCCGTTCGAGGAGCTGCAGCGCTGCATGGTCGATGCGATGGAAGAATGGCAGGACTTCGAGCCGTTCGCCGACCGTCCGTTTAACTGGCGTCCTGTCTGGATTGGCTATGACCCGTCACACACCGGGGACAGCGCCGGGTGCGCGGTACTGGCTCCGCCGCTGGTTGCCGGTGGCAAGTTCCGCATCCTTGAGCGTCATCAGTGGAAAGGCATGGACTTTGCCGCACAGGCCGAGGCCATCCGGGCGCTGACCGAGAAATACACCGTTGACTATATCGGCATCGATGCGACCGGCATCGGCCAGGGTGTTTACCAGCTCGTGCGCTCATTCTTCCCGGCGGCGCGCGCCATCCGCTACACGCCGGAAATGAAAACCGCAATGGTGCTTAAAGCAAAAGACACCATCAGGCGCGGATGTCTGGAATATGACGCCGGTGCGACCGACATCACGCAGTCATTTATGGCAATCCGCAAAACCATGACCAGCAGCGGCCGCAGCGCCACCTACGAAGCCAGCCGCAGCGAGGAAGCCAGCCACGCGGATATCGCGTGGGCGACCATGCACGCCCTGCTAAACGAGCCGCTTTCCGCCGGTAGCGGTATGCAATCAAGCTCAATTCTGGATATTAACTAAGATGAAAAAGCGCCAAAAGAAACAGCCAAAACAGACCAACATGATGGCCAGCACGTCGCAGAAAATGGAGGCGTTCACCTTTGGTGAGCCCTCCCCCGTTCTGGATCGCCGCGACATTCTCGACTATGTCGAATGCATCAATAACGGCAAATGGTACGAGCCGCCGGTCAACTTCTCGGGACTGGCAAAAAGCCTGCGTGCCGCCGTGCACCACAGCTCTCCGATTTACGTAAAGCGCAACATTCTGACCAGCACCTTTATCCCGCACCCGTTGCTGTCGCGTCAGGACTTCAGCCGCCTTGTGCTTGATTATCTGGTCTTCGCCAACGGCTATCTAGAAAAGCGCATGAGCGTGACCGGCCAGCTCATGAAGCTGGAAACCTCACCGGCCAAATACACCCGTCGTGGTGTTGAGGATGGGGTTTACTGGTACGTGTCGAGCTTTACCCACCCGCACCAGTTCGCCCCCGGTTCGGTGTTTCATCTGCTTGAGCCCGATATCAATCAGGAGCTCTACGGGATGCCGGAATACCTGAGCGCGCTCAATTCCGCCTGGCTGAATGAATCCGCCACGTTGTTTCGTCGCAAGTATTACCAGAACGGCGCGCACGCGGGTTACATCATGTACGTGACCGACGCGGCGCAGAGCAGCACCGACGTTGAGGCGCTGCGCTCCGCAATGCGTGACTCGAAAGGACTCGGTAATTTCAAAAACCTGTTTTTCTACGCCCCGAACGGGAAGCCGGATGGCATTAAGATCGTGCCGTTGAGTGAAGTCGCCACGAAGGATGATTTTTTTAACATCAAGAAGGTGAGCGCCGCTGACCTGCTCGATGCGCACCGCGTACCGTTCCAGCTCATGGGCGGCAAGCCTGAGAATATCGGCTCGATGGGCGATATCGAGAAGGTGGCGCGGGTGTTTGTGCGTAACGAGCTGACACCGCTGCAGGAGCGGTTTAAAGAGATAAACGACTGGCTCGGGATGGAGGTGATCCGCTTTAAGGATTACAACATAGAGACCGACTAAACCTGCCAAAAATGCCGCCTACGGGCGGCACATTCTCAGAGCAAGCCAGACGCCGCGCAAGCGACACAATTGCACCAAAATCACCATGAACGATCCCACACCTCAGCACGTCGCCACGACGCGCACAGGCGCGTAAAATAAATTCCGTCACCACGGCTGGCGCGCAGTGCTATCCCCGCCTCGCCTGCGCGCTTGACGGGTCGCTTTTGATGCAAGAGTTTTATCTACCAAAGCGCGGCCACTGTTGATGGTAATCTTCATAACATTTAGTATGATTTGCATGCAATTTGATGCAATAAAATGCAAGTTGCGTGCATTCTTAAAATGCTCACTGCGGAAATTAATGCCGCTCGTAGATGTTAAGAAAATCGAAGTTACTGACCCAAATATTTAGACGGGATCTACGTGACTTTTACTAATCTAGGCAGTAGAAATCTTACATGGCAAGAGTTAATATCAAGTAAAATTAACATAAGCAAGGAGGTAGTATGTTGGTAAAATCTTTAAGTATTGATGGCTGGCGGCAATTTGGAAAGGTTGACTTAAAATTCCACTCGAGATTAACTGTTCTTACAGGAAGCAATGGCGCCGGCAAAAGCACTCTATTAAAAATAGTTTCGAATACTTTAGGTCAGGGTGAAACCCTAATTGCAACCCCTTTACTTTCAAGCGATAACAGATTCGTTTATAGCAGTGGAGTTTTGAAACCAAAAATATCCTTGAGTAAAAACCCTAATATTAATACCACTAGTCATATTGGAACCATAACATTTGATGATCAAGACTACTCAATAAGAGTCCCCAAGGATACTGGCGTTTCATACAACACTCTACTATTTAAAGAACCAAATGAGGACATACACCAACACGCTGAATATCAAGTAGCAAACTTTAAAGGCCTTTATATCAGGTCTCACAGGCCAATACCGACCTATCAACAGGTTAGTAATATTCCGACTAACATCATTACCGCTCAAAATGCCTACTCATCTTACTTAGAAACACTTCGACAAGTAATGACAAACAATTACTCGCAATTCTCAACAACATATAGAATTAAAGAAGCAATTATCTCAATGGCTACATTTGGCCCTGGCAACTCAAATGTGCAAGGTAATAAAGAAATAGATAACATATATAGTAATTTCAAAAAAATGCTGCAAAAAATATTACCCCAAGAAATTGGCTTCAGAGATATAACTATTCGCATCCCAGACGTGGTACTCATAACAGATAGTGGTGAATTTATAATTGATGCCTCATCCGGAGGCTTAATGTCACTCATAGATCTTGCATGGCAAATTTTTTTATATTCAATAGATAATAAAACATTTACCGTTTTGCTGGATGAACCAGAAAACCACCTCCACCCTTCAATGCAACGCACTGTAATGAGTTCCCTACTCGATGCATTTCCACATGTTCAATTTATAGTCGCAACACACAGTCCATTTGTTGTTACATCAGTTAAAGAGTCGTCTATATATGTATTACGACATGAACTCATCAACAACGACGATAACTCCAAAAGAGTCCATTCATATCTTCTTGGCGATACGAATAAGTCAGCGACTGCTAGTGAAACTCTTCGAGAGGTATTAGGTGTTCCAGTAACTTTACCTCAATGGGCAGAAGACGAAATTGATTCAATCATAAAAAAAATACAACCTACTAGCTTCAATGATCAAACCTTAGAAAACCTTAGAGAAGAGCTAAAAAATTCAGGTTTAGAAGAACACTTCCCAGCAGCATTAAATTCATTACTGGGGCAATTCCATGATTAAAATGTCAAAAGGCGCAGAACCAAAAATCCTGTACGATAACTCTAAAAAATGGACAACCCTGCTTTTAAAACATGTTGGCAAAAATACTAAACCGAAGCCATCCGTCGCCACAAAGTATAGGCATAAAAAAATCAAAGAAGCCCTTATTGCAGAAACACACGGAAAATGTGTCTATTGCGAAAGCAAGCTTTTACATATACACCACGGTGATGTCGAGCATATTTTTCCAAAGGCAATATATAATGATAAAACATTTGAGTGGAATAACTTAACTCTAGCATGTGAGATTTGCAATCAAAATAAATCAGATAATGACCCCAATCTTAAATCTATAATCAACCCTTACATAGACTCCCCTGAAGAACACATGTTTTTTTCAGGTCCAGTTGTTTTAACCTTTACTCAAAAAGGCCAAAACACTGAACTACTCCTCGGTTTGAACAGGGTTGCATTGCTTGAAAGAAGAAGAGAAAAATTATGCGGAGCTTGGAATATCCTTAGAAACGTGGTGGACACAACAAAACCTTTAGCGGTAAGGAAATTAATTTATAAAGATTTCATCAAAAATGAAACATCATCAAACGGTGAATATTCCTCGATGATAAAAAAAATTTTCGAAGAGTTCAAAAAAAACATCCCACAAGAAGTATTGTAAATAAAAAAGCACTTCATTTGAAAAATGAAGTGCTTTTAAATCAATTAAAAGACTCAATATTTAGACTAAAACCTCGATATTCCGTAATAAAAATTATGTTAACCTTATAATTATTCTTTATTTCCTAACGCCAACTTTCATCTTCCCAAACTTCCTGAAGGATACTATCCAGCGCTTCGCGGTCTGAATCTTCATCGAACCCCATCAGCTCTATACCGGTCATGGATCCCTTTTTAACAGTAACGCGCGTTGACGGGAAAACAGACTGTATTCGCCTGGTCAATTCGCATTGAAATGCATCAATTACCGGTTGGCCGATTTCTTGTTCTTTATCCAACGTGATATTTACTTTCACTTTGCCCTGCTTTGCAAAGGTTTCACCAACAGGCGGCGCGGAAAAAATAACAGAAAAATTATTTTTTTTCATTAGGTTGCCTCTTGCTATTTCCGCGATTAGATTTAATGCGATTTCACGGTCTCTTTCCTGACAAGTCCCTTCAGCCGTCAGACGCGCAATCATTTCAACCCGCTCAATCATGACGTGCTCATTTAGCTCTCTATCCACACAACCTCCATCACGAGACACTGTACAAATATACAGTAACACGTATTGGTAAAAATTGTGAAGAAAAAAAAGCTGCAAATACACTGTATGTACATGATATGGATGAGTATTAACGCTTAAATTTCCGTTACCAGCCCCGCTAATACTGTAACACGATTGAGGATTTCTATAGCTTTGGTCCGATACTCCTTGGCTTTCACCTGATGTGATGGCGCAGTGGTAAATATTTCTCCTGTGGACGTTCCTCGCAACCATTTACCGTCAAAGCAACCTTTACCTCCTGCCGTCAGGTGCAGAGCTTCACCCCGGCAGATATTTATGCCAGTTGTCAGATTTATCTCGTCAATAGTTTTTGATATAGCTGCATTTTGCTCATCCGTTCCGTGAATGAATTTTCGCCGCATTACTGGCTTTTGCTTCCTGAGTCGGTTGGTCAGCTCTCGTCTTTCACGTCGACTCAGAGGCTTTGTTAAATCCAGTATCGGTGGATCGCTTTCGCTTCCCGTACAGTTATTGACAGAACTCCGAGAGGGCGCAGGAGCGCCCTTAACGTCAACGGCCAAATCAACGGCACGCTTCGGCACAATTTTCCATTGCGTGAGCCGGGTTAAAATCGGGGTGTCAGCGCCGACGGCGGAATCGTACACGCCACGAATGCAGATAGTTTCCTCGCCATACTGATTGAACTCAGCACGCGGCTCATACAACGTGCGCACCTGCAAATCATCACGACGAACAAACGGGCCCCCCTGTGCATTAACGTAGCCTGCCCAATCACCGGCGTCGGCAGCATCATGGACGGCGGCAAATTCAACGCTGAGGCCATGAGCAGTCTCGGTATCAGCGAGACGTCGCAACTCACGGTAGACCGTCACCGGCGCACCGCCGACAAACTGAAACTGACGAATATGCCAGCGCGCCGCCCATGCTGAAACGGCGGGGGCTGACTCTTTCAGGAGCTCACCGCTTTCGTCATCGGTTTCACCATCAAGAGCATAGCCATCGATATTTTTAGAAATGTATTTAGCGACATAGCCGGTAGCGCTGCCCTTTTCCGGGTCAATGGCCTCGGCATGAAAGCGCGCCTTTTTGGCTTTGTCGCTTCTCAGTTCGTTGCGGTCTTCCTCCCATGCATAATCGCGAATGATGAGGCGCACACGCTCGACGTCCGCCGGTAGCATAAACATAAGCATGTGCCAGTGAGGCGTGCCGTCATGATGAGGCTCGGCAACACGGATGCCGAAAATGCGGATTTCTTCCCGATGTAGCTTGGCACGAATGCGCGCCCAAAGACCGGTCAGATAGCTCTGCGTGTCAGACGGGCTGGCACCGCCCCATTTGCTGTTACGGTAACCAGCTTTGGTGGTGGCGTGATATTTAGACGGCGCAGTCAAGGTGTAAAACTCCCCGACATAACCGAGCTCATTGCAGATATTTTCAAATCCACGGATACGGGTCATCAACTCGCAGCGACGTATCGCAGGGTTGGCGACCGAGCCGTCGTATTTTTCAATCAAGCTGATGCGGTTGCCGTCTTCGTCTTCGAGATCCAGCCCCTTGAGAAATTCACGCGTGCGGCGCTTCTGCTCACGCCAGTCGGTCACGCAGTTCTTACTCGCGTAAGCGTGTCGTTTCTTGCTAACGTTGCCGACTGCAATTTGCAGATGTTCGCGCCATGAAGCCGCGATGCGGCGCAAGCGTCCACGCCACCAAACCTCATTAAACATGCGGGTGATGGCTGGGGCGATTTCGTCCTCACCAACATATTTCTTTATCACCCGCACCCAATGCGGCGGGGTAACGTTGAATTGCAGGGAAATAAAACCGGCGCGCATGTACCAGGTGTACAGCGTCTTAAGTTCGCTAAATCCGCTGTCATCAATGTCAGCCAGTTCAGCGCGAATGAAATTTGCGATATCAGCGGCCAGCAGGTCAATATCGGCGCGCGACATATCCGGGAGGCGGTTATATCTGGCGACCATGTTGACCATGCGTGATGCCAGATATTGCATAAGCTCGGTATCAAAATGACCGCCAAAAACAGCGGCAGATACGTTGCTGTTGATGCCCGCGCACTCATATTTTTTTGCGACCAGTTCAAGACGTGGCAATGCCTTTTTGCAGAAGCTGATTAAAAAGGCATTAGCTCGTTGACGGCCCTGATTTTGCTCCAGTACCGCAGCGGTGCGATAAACGTCAAAGCGCACGCACTCGGGCTGGAGAGAAAGCACCTTTCTCGCATGCAGCAAAGCCGCGAACATACGGTCGCGGCGATACTGTTGCTCATAGGTTAGATAGGGACTGGCTATTGCCGACCGTGGAGCGTTCCACGAGTAAGCAAAGGAGACATCACTCATTCGCACAGGCCATATCGTGATGAGCAGGTGGCAGTATTCAAGCTGGCCTTAACCAGGTCATATACTTTGCCGCCCCGACCTGTCCTGGCCCATTCCACCACTTCGGGTACCGATGGCGCGCCCATTCCCCCACGCGGCCCATAAAACCCGGACCAGTCGAGATGCTGAACTTCCGTATCAAGACCATAAAGGCGCGGCACGTCTCCCAGTAGACGCCTGACTTTCACTGTTTCTCCACGTCGATTTGTTATCTCGCGGAAACCGATTATCGAGTTGACCCATGCCTGACTCACCGTACCGGTACTCATCCAGTGCACCCAGCGGGAGGCCAGACGAACCTTCATCTCCCACTGGCGATGTTTTTCAATATGCTCCGGCCAACGGGCAGCGGTTTCTGAAATTTCCTCTTTGTTGCAAAGCACGCAGTTCATGCAACCGACGCGAGAAGCCCCCTGCAAATACAGTGGATTTGGCTTAATACCGAAATATCTATGCAAGGCAAATACATCTGCATGCGTCCACTGATGAATTGGCAGGAAGTTAAAGAGATAACCTTCATCGCGCATATCGACTGCGAAGCGGTCATAACCGGCACGTTTGGATGACTCATCACCACGGACGCCTGACCACTGAACTACCACTTCCCCCTCATCCAGCATCGGACGAATTGCCGCATCGTAGGCAATCTGTATCTTGAGCTCGTCGGTACAGAACCGGTCACGGAGCATCGGGAATTTGCCGTGTAAAAGAGCCGCATCGAGAAAACTGTTTCCGCTCGGATGCATCACTGACAAGGCAGCATCTAAAGCAGTCTCAAAGTCGATACCCCAGCGCTTCGCTGTTTTCAGCCATGCCTGACCAAATGCGGTATCCACCCGACCCAGTGACGGCATGACGACGCCCCGGTAAGCACCCATGCGGATGGCCTGCTTCTTCGACCAGTTCTTTTTCATGTAGGCACGTCGGCGGGCAAAATCTGCCGAGCTGTAAATGCGTTTCACAACCTGAACCGGGTGACATCCAATCTGTTCATGGATGGTCCTGGCGAAACTAATAGTCAGCTCATGCTCGTTGTCGGTATCAGCCATCACGGCCTGTACGCGACGGCCAAACAGTGCATTCGCCACGGCCAGTGTCGCAGTACTGTCTTTACCCGCTGAATAATTCACAACAATCTTGTGATCTTCCGGAATACGGAAAACATCCAGATAATTGCGATAAGCAGTTTCTATTTCCCTGACTTTTGCCGAAATATCAGAGACTGCAATGACCTGCGTTGCCTGGCTCATTTATACCCCCCGATAATGTTTAGATTTCAGCTCCGTGACCTCCTGACAGGTCACGCAAAAGGCCACGCCCGGAATAACAATACGGCGCGCTTCTGGGATTGGCGCGTCACATTCTTCACAGAGAAAACGGGGAGGCGCAGGGGTACGGCTACGCGCGTTGCTGATGTGGCGTTCGCGGTCTTCCTGCTCGCGCAGTTGTGCTAAATCCATTACGTCGGCCATTAGTGCAGCTCCTGTGATTCGTTCTCAAATCGGGTGGCTTCACGGCGCAGTAGTTCGGCAGCTTCGGTGCCGCTCATACACTCTTTAGTGATATGGATTGCCAGCGCCTCAAGGCGGATGGAAATAGCGAGCGCGCGGTCTTTACGCTCCTCTTTTTTTGCATCGATCAGCAATACGGCTAGCGCATCACTATCAGTGCTAAAACTCCGAATTTCGGTATTACACATAACTAACTCTCCTGATTTCGGGCAATAAGAAGCCCGGCGGGTTTACGCCATTAAAATTCTGTTTGGATTAATTCGGCATGGTTAGCCGTTTGGGAAATAAGCTCACTACTGCACGAAAATGATTCATCGCTGTAAGAAGCGCTTTTTTCTCGTCAGTAGTCAGCTCATTTAATTCGAGCTCATGACGAGCCGCCGGTATTTTTGCCAGAAAGAAAATAGCGGCCAGCGCCCGATTATTTTCTTCAAAATGTGGGTCACGTTTATCGCGCATATCATCGACAAAACGCTCAACCTCTTTCCAGCTATCTCCCCAATATCTCGCGCGCAATTCCGCCACATGATTGAGACCCGCCAGACGTTCACCCGCTTTTAGCGGAGCAGTCGCGGAAACAGCTTCGATTGCCATGATTCCCCCTGCGTTTGAGTAGAGAGGCCAGCCAGTAGATCAGCCTGTGAACGGCTCGGGTGCCAGCGCTTTCCGTCCTTACCTGCGATCCAGCCGTGGCCGTAGTGCATTCCGGAGCTCTGCTTAACAAGCAGAGATGCGAATGATGGTTCACCTTTCAGCATACTCACCTCAAATCAGCCCGAACGATGCGCCAATACCGCTCATGGTATCGACCACGCTCGACATAGCGGGATTAGTCTGCAGACGAGCATGGAGCGCCAGCGCCGACAGTGACAACATGCGAATACCAGCGTTAACGCTTTCAATCATGTTGTGCTTACGGGCGGAGGTCAGGCGCTCATCAGAGACCGCACCGCTCGCCAGCTCGCCGAGTTCACTCATTGCGCGCATGACATAAGACTGCAATTTTTCTTTAGCCAGCTCATTAACTGGCACGCATGGCAGGCAATGAATCTGCGCCAGAAAACCATCAATGAGGATTGAGTCTTCGGTCAGGTCAGTCAGCAGCCACAATTCAGACGGTGTGAACTGGTGAGGCTGTTCCGGGTTGAGCTTGTTACGTAACGTTTGAACGTTCATACCCGCACGCTCGGCCAACTTCGCCATATTGTGACGCAGAGCAAAAGCCCGACACGCTTCGTCATAATGGGGATGTTTGGAAACCTGAAAATCAAACATGATGCATCCTTAAATTTCACATAAAGTGAATCAAGCGCCGATGACGAGTTGAAAACGGGAATGACCCAACGCCTTACGCAACTGCTCTTCTTTCCAGCGTGCGTAATAAATACGAATCGGGCCACCTGCTTTCTTGCAGCCTTTACGGATGGTGCGGGGTTCGATTGGTACACAAGGGTTGTCGCCGGTGGTCCAGCGGTAAGCGGTGCGTTCAGAAACACCCTCAAGCTCTGCGAATTGCTGCAGAGTAACGATAGGTGCAGGCACTTTGATGATTGCGATTTCAGAAGCCATAATGCATGATTCCCTATTAGCCAAAGTTTGCAATTGATTTGACTCTGTTTGCCAACACTCACCATCAATTGCATGGGTTTAGCCAAAATATATCTCCCAATTGAGAGATATTAAATAGGTTTTGTCGAAATGAGAATAGATTCTTTAGGGTGGAGCAACGTAGATGTGCTTGACCGCATCTGCGAGGCGTACGGATTTTCACAGAAAATTCAATTAGCTAACCACTTTGATATCGCATCCAGTTCACTGTCAAACAGGTACACCCGAGGCGCTATCTCCTATGACTTTGCAGCTCACTGCGCCCTTGAGACAGGTGCTAACCTTCGGTGGTTGCTTACCGGAGAAGGGGAAGCATTTGTAAATAATAGAGAATCGAGTGACGCAAAAAGGATTGAAGGGTTCACATTAAGTGAAGAAATACTCAAATCCGACAGGCAACTGAGTATTGATGCCCATTTTTTCACAAAACCACTTACAGATGGGATGGCTATCCGTTCTGAGGGAAAAATTTATTTTGTGGACAAGCAAGCATCATTGTCTGATGGCTTATGGTTAGTCGACATTGAGGGAGCAATAAGCATTCGAGAGTTAACAAAACTACCGGGCAGAAAACTACATGTTGCAGGCGGGAAGGTTCCTTTCGAATGCGGTATTGACGATATTAAAGCGCTGGGGCGTGTGGTGGGTGTATACAGCGAGGTTAACTAATGACCGTCCGTAAAAATCCGGCTGGCGGTTGGATTTGTGAGCTCTACCCAAACGGTGCAAAAGGCAAACGTATTAGAAAGAAATTCGCTACTAAAGGCGAGGCTCTGGCGTTTGAACAGTACACCGTTCAAAACCCGTGGCAGGAAAAAAAGGAAGACAGGCGCACGTTAAAACAGCTGGTTGATTCATGGTATAGCGCCCATGGCATAACACTGAAAGACGGCCTGAAACGCCAGTTAGCCATGCACCATGCTTTTGAGTGTATGGGCGAACCATTAGCGCGGGATTTCGATGCGCAGACGTTTTCCCGCTACCGGGAGAAGAGGCTAAAAGGTGAATATGCCCGTTCAAATAGGGTTAAAGAAGTGTCACCCCGAACACTCAATCTTGAGCTGGCCTACTTTCGCGCGGTGTTCAATGAGCTAAATCGCCTAGGAGAGTGGAAAGGTGAAAATCCTCTGAAAAAAATGCGCCCTTTCCGCACTGAAGAAATGGAAATGGCCTGGCTAACGCACGAGCAGATTTCGCTTCTGCTAGGAGAGTGCAAACGGCACGACCACCCTGATTTAGAAACCGTAGTAAGAGTCTGTCTCGCCACTGGCGCACGGTGGTCTGAGGCCGAGAACCTTAGGAAAAGCCAGCTCGCGAAATACAAAATCACCTATACCAACACGAAAGGCAGAAAAAACCGCACCGTACCTATCAGCAAAGAGCTTTACGAATCACTGCCTGATGATAAAAAAGGTCGATTGTTTAGTGATTGTTATGGTTCTTTTCGGTCTGCGCTGGATAGAACGGGCATCGAATTACCGGCAGGGCAACTTACCCACGTTTTGCGCCATACTTTCGCCAGTCACTTTATGATGAATGGCGGTAACATTCTGGTCTTGCAGCGCGTGCTCGGTCATACCGACATCAAGATGACAATGCGTTACGCACATTTTGCTCCAGACCACTTAGAAGATGCTGTAAAGCTCAATCCACTTAATACTCTCAAGGAACACCAATGAAAAAGTGTCCTATCTGTAACAAGCTAAGCAGTCTCGACAATCATCTTTATGAATTATCTATAGCTTGCAATTTCTTTACATCCGACAGATACGATAATTTTTCAAATATTGCTGAATGGCTTAAGCTTTCAGCATACCTTGATGAAGTTCAAATTTCCCCAGAAAAATACGCAGGCTCTGACCTGATATGGTGCAGACCTGCTGCCGATGCGTATGAGGCTGAAAGACTCCATTACAGCCGCTACTCAACTGCACTGACCCGTTTTCTATATACCTCTAACGCATTAGAGGAAACATATCGTTTCGCCAGTACGTATTACTCTCTTTCATCAAAGGAGATTAAAAGTAAAAGAGAGTATAATGACAGTAAGAAAAGTGTTCTTTTGTTCGAAAAAACCGATGAACAAAATTTGCCTGTAGGATTCTACCATTATTGTGACAACTTGTTTTCGAGATTCGAGAAGTATTTAAAAGAATATGACCCTCAAATAAGCATTATTAAAAACTACCCAAAGGATCATAAGTGTCATGGGCTTCATATAGTCCGAAACCTAAGAAATTTTATCGCGCATGGTACAATTCCAATCAATCTTGTACCTGAATATTACGGTTCAACCGAGATGTGGCATGTATTGCATGGTTTGCTAATTTCTGCGACTCGAGTCACAGCGCTCTATATACAATCATTTCTCCTTGAATTTAGCGACAAGTTTGACATGCATGTTTACCTCCAACTGATGGATTATGACTACTATCTCGAACGGCAAGATGACATGCTTGAAGACAATCCCGGGCATGTAGCAATGCCAGTACCTTCAGATACTCAACAGCTGATGACTAATCTTCACCTGAAGGATGGTTTTGGCTATTTGAAAATTGCGATGTATTGATAGCGGATGTGGCGATAAAGTGGCGATAAAGTGGCGGTAGAAATGGCGAATAATAAGTAATCATTGGCAGACAATGGCAATCTATGTCAATGATAAATAAAGCAAACTATTGATTTTCGGTTGTTCTGATAGGAACTCATAATCGCTTGGTCGCTGGTTCAAGTCCAGCAGGGGCCACCAAATTTTAGTTTTAGAATCATATGATTAAGCCACTCTATTGAGTGGCTTTTTTATTGATTTTTTGAGCCGGTAACGGAGTCGCTAACCGTGGTTCAGCGAAGCCGTTCGGACACGCTCATAGGCGCCCGGGGTCGCGATCAGGCGCTCCACGGACTCCATCGTCACGAACGTACAGCTGCAATCTACATTGGTGCACTGATGATAGCGCTCTTTGGTATTTTCACTTAGATAGCGACTGGTACGCGCATGCGCAGAGTGCTTGCACTTAGGACAATGAAACATGTACCCCTCCACTTGATTCACATTTTGT
>Ga0207713_1001831_pt1 | contig 16236 bp, 16 predicted proteins | sample KBSS64metaG_FD_184404 | JGI IMG/M metagenome (GOLD analysis project Ga0207713, IMG submission 184404) | Switchgrass rhizosphere microbial communities from Kellogg Biological Station, Michigan, USA - KBS S6-4 metaG (SPAdes) (version 2) | ecosystem: Host-associated > Plants > Roots > Rhizosphere >...
TGGAAACACGGCCGCGTGATGCTCGACTGCTGTTTCATTCAGATCAAGGTGTTCAATATAAAAGCAATATGTTGGTCATCACTTTGGGAGAGTGAAATGAATGGCAAAAATTGATGTAAAGTGCCAGTTTTATGAACAGTCTTAATTCTTTAAATAACATGGTCTTAGAAAAGCTAGGCATCAGCGCTATCGTTGTCAGTCAGGCTGACGAACTTTCCAGTACGGTTACGTTTATAGCGCCTACCAGTACGGTATAATAGAGCAACTTATTGACCTTGCGATGAATTATTCAGGCATCCGCGATACCGTACGGGTATTGCATTTCAACATTAATGCTGTTGTGCGCACGTTAAAAAACTCTCGTCGTGACATGGGTAACAAGAAGCAGCAGTGCTGGCTGTGGTATGCATTAGAGCTGCATCTTAACGTATTATTGCTCATGCTTTTGGTCGCCGAAGAAGAAAACTTTGGGCAGGTTAATGACACTTTTATCGGGGCTTAATGTTGCCTTATGGTACACAGATCACTTAAGAGCTTACGCCATGCCGCTGAATGAAAAATACAGCTTTACACGCAACGAATCGAGCGTGAAAACTTGAATTTTCACAACTGCTTAAAACAGTTAAATTGTAAAGCTCTTGGATACGCAAAATCATCAGTACATTCATCAAGCGTGGGCACCACCTGCAATGATCCTATCTGCACACTGAATGCGTGACTAAAAAAGGCAGCAAAAACGTAACACTACACCCGGGAAAATGAAAAAACATCACCTTACCGGAGTGCTAAATGCCAGCACAGGAAGAGTGGATTACCCGAGAACCAGCGAAGGTGAAGCCCGTTCGCATTAGTCATCAGGTTACCCCTGACAGTCTGTTACCGCCGGTCTATGGGGTTACGTCCTGTTTTTTGAACCTGCCAGCGGTGACTTCTTCACACCGCCACCAATCGACAGCCATGATCAGTAGATGGCATCCAGCAGCTCGCAGGCCAGCCTCTCATTCTGCCAGAACCGTTCAAAAACTCAGACTGCACACCACTCCTTGAAGCGGCGGTGAGCAGAGTTTGACGAGCATATTCCGGTGGTATTCAGGGCATTTCATTGGCAACCGTATCTGAGCACTAAGAAAATGGCATTCATCGCGGCCCGATTATCAACACACTTGGTGGATGGTGGTTTTTGTTTTCCAGGGGCAACGGAGCCATTTTTTCAAAGAATTCATCGCAAATCTGCCATTTGTTGTTGCCAGCCATACATCCCTCAGAAATTGCCATAAGTTATTAACTGTCAATTCCTTTTGGGAAGGTTATAAGAGTACCAACATGATCAATAATCAGCCACAGATACTGTTACGGTAGAATCGATGGTGATCATTGAATTATCGTCAACCCTGCTAACCGATATTTTATTGAACCAGAGACCATTCTTTGGTAGTGAGAGCCGTTAGAATATGATCGCGCCACTCTCCATCAATCATTACATAATCTTTAGCATAGCCTTCTTTTTCAAAACCGAGACGGGCTAGCAAATCGCCACTACGCTGATTATGCGGCATGTAATTAGCCATGATTCGATGAATATGCTGGCTACGTTGCATATGATCAATCACGGTGGTTAACGCTTCGAACATTAACCCCCGGCCCTGCCATTTTTCTCCTATAGAGTACCCCAGATAGCAGGCATGAAATGTTCCTCGCACAACATTAAAGAAATTAGCCAGACCTATAATTTCTTTTTCTTCTGGATCAAAGAGCGCAAAGAAATAGTCGCTACCCGTTTTGTGCATTTCGTTAATCATGTTAAACCGCGCCTGCCAGCCGGAGGGATAGTAATAGCTGTCATCATAAATTGGTTCCCAGGGTTTCAGGAACTGGCGGTTTTTGACATAATAACCCGCCAGACGCCAGTCATCTCGCTCATCTATCAAACGAATAACCAAGTGATCAGTGGTTAAATGTATTTTCCACATGGACGTAGACTCAGTAGAACTGTTGCTATCATTAATTTCTCTGTTCAGTGGTGACTGTAATAATACCATGAAAAATATCCCATGCCCTGTAAATAAATGGAAAAATTGATTGTGTTGCATTAATTTAGCATCGCTGATATCTCAGATATAAAACCTTATGCATATAGTCAGATAAGCGTGGTAGCTATCAGCGATGAAAGTGTTCATAGTTGACATAATGTAAACTCCAGAAAAATATAATTATTAGGAATTTTGATATTTAGTCTTATGAATTGATCTAAAAAATAGGGTTCTGGCGTAATAAAGTGCTAATTTCTAACTCTCTATTCATAACGTGAGCTTAAGCGTTCGCAAAATTAACCATTAGTATACTCGTTGAGTTCAGTTTAAGACATACGATGCTTCATTTATGTCAACTCAGATACTCGCTACAGAAGTGTAAATCATTTGCAAGCAAATCTCTCTTTGATTCCATATTGTTCTGGAACCTGAATTTTGTCTATTAATGGTGTTTTATATGCTATCAGAGAAATGATCTTCTTGACGTAATCATCATGATGTAAAGGTGTGTGGGAATGGTAGTTCCCGATACCATCCCAAGTATAGCCATACCGGAGAATGCTTTGTTTTAAAACCCAAACACCAGAAAAAACATTAACACAACTGTTTTGGCGCAGTAGTGATTCACTAAAACCCAGTTTATTTAAAGAATTAAAATGAATGGAGTTTATCTGCATAATACCAACATCTATCGTATTGTTCGTGTTTTTGTTAACGATATTTTGTTGGTTATGAGATTCTTGCCATATGATAGCTTTAATAACCAATGGGTTAATTTTAAAGCACTGTGCAGCGTCTACAATACAATCACTATGTTGAGCAATAGCTACAGGAGTAAAAAAACTCACCAAAATGACAACTACAATTTTAGCATGTTCACGTGAAAATGAGCTGAATGACTGATGCATGATGTAAAATATTATTAAAATCATAGGAAGTCGGTATCATCTTCATTCTGAAATGAAATGAATTTATTAGTCATATTATTGACAAGCATATTTACGGAGAGAAGCTGTAATGTTAATTTGTCTACTAGTCGTGCTGTTGAATCAATCGTCGAATCATTACATTCATTGCGAAGTGTTTCGTCTGCGTAAAGTAATGCGTTAGTGATTGTTTGCATTGACAATTGACCGTTGTGTGATAATCCCTTTATCTCTGGCAATAGTTGATTTAGTGAATTGATTGATTTGTGATTTTTGATATATGAAAGTACTTTGTTGTTGAAGTCTGAATTCGAAGAAGAATCTGAATTATCCACGGCACTGTAATTACCTACACCATAGTTATTTGTTACGTCACTCATTATTAAGTTCCTTTTTATTGTTGATATTCTGAAAAGCATGATCATTGCTTAGTGTGATAAGGTGATCTGCTATATTACGTAGGAATTCTGGAGCCAGATTTCGTATTAAATGATCATTGTATTGCACAGTAAAATCCGCCTGTTCTAACCACTGACGACAGAGGGCATCGCTTGGGAATCTAATGGCTTCAAGATCATTTTGTATCGTAATATGACTGGCATCAGTAAACTCATATTGCGAAGTGTCAAAGCCAACAGGGAGTCGGGTTTTATTAGGGATTATAATACGTAAAATTTTATTATCCCTGCACTCATTTTTTAAATGATTGACGATTAAGTTTACTATGTCCGGATCATTTAATGAATCATTTAAAGCTGCTTTCATTTGTTGTTGATAAGTCTCTAAACATCTATTATAAGACTGATAAAAATCTTCAAGAAAAGAAATCAATTGAGAGATAAATAATTGGAAACCCAATCTTAAACCTTCTTGCTTTGCATCCTCTTCTAATACAATTGCGTTTAATTCACTTTCTTTGCGCATTTCACTGCACTGCTTAAACGTACGTTCGAGAACTGCAGCCATGTTTTTATAGCTGTTTCGTTCATTTGCCTTAACAACAACGCGATCGTGTAAATCGTGCGGTAAATTATTGACAGGTATTTTTCGCATAATTTAATGCCATTTGTAGTAAATTGATATTATTCATGGTTCTTTCAGCATGTAGTATGGGAAGACTCAGCCCCGCAGGGAAACATAATAATAACCTTTGTTGAAGTGCAATCGGAATATCTGAGAATTGACTAAGAATGAAAGCTACTCCATATGAAGTTATATCTGGCATACCTGAAATTTCAGAAATTATAACACTGTGGATAAGAGGTAATGAAATAAATGCTGACAAATATGGAACAGCAGTTAAATCTACTTTCGATGAAAGCAATTTACTACGTAATAAATAACCACCTAACAAATCAGCAATAACAGAAGCAAGATGCCAGTTATCAATGAAACTGGATAAAATGACGTCCGAAGGCTTCCACATATCAGGTAAGGTGGAAAGCTGATATTTATTCAATATCCATGAGTTAGCAATCATATTATCTGATGAGTTATTTGAGATAAAAAAATCCGGTAAGAAGCTTCTATGTATATAGTGAACAGGATTGTATAAGATAGATATCATATGGACATTATCAATACTCATTTTTCTGATGGTTCTTCTATGAGTTCAGGACCTGCATTTTTTCTAGCAGGCTTTAATTTTATATTATAGTATGTTATTCCAGTAATAGTTAAAATTAAGAGTAAGGCAATCATAACTAATAAACCCAAAATCGATGTGTTTTTATTCTGCACATTACCTGGTGGTGCATATTGAAGTGGTGGAGCAGGGAAAAGGACTACGGAAATATTTTCATAACGAATGTCATCAAAGCTATTTTTTATTAATGATTTAATCTGAGAAATAAATATGACATCATCGAGATCTCCTTTGTAAGTAATAAGAACACTGACATGTTCAATTTGTTTTCTATTATCGATATCGGGCGTGAAAGAAGGATAGCTAACGTGAACACGAGCATTGACAACCTGTAGAATTAATCTCATCGACTGTTCCAGTCTTTGTTCCTGCAAAGAAAGAACACGGGCCTGCTCAGCATTAGGAGAATCAACGAGACCGCCCTCAGGAAAAGCTTGAGCGATTTCTACATCTGCAGACCACGGAAGTTGATATTGATTAATAACAGAGAGTGCGGCAGTGCTTTCTGCTCCATTTACCGAAATGTTATAACCCGATTTAAGTGAGCCTTCTTTTTTTGCCATAATATTGTGTTGTTGCAAGGTAGCAATAACTTGATTCGCCTGGTTTTGCGTCAAGTTAGACAACAATTTTTCATCATCACAACCCGTCATCATGAATGCCAATATGATGACGCCTATTGCCTGAAATATTTTATTCATAACTACTGTGATTTTTCTAAGGTTTCAATTGTCGTTACAGTCTTTCGAGCAACAGTACTCACCAGTGAAATGTAATTTGTAAGATCACCAATGTAATTTTGGAGTTTTAGTAAACTCTCAGGGTTACTGGTGAGTTGTGGTGAACTACTGATTAAATCAATTCTCTCTTTTAATTGAGATTCATGTTCGCTTACTTGTTGATAGGCATTGGAAACCAGATCGTTAAAATTCATATCATGTGAAATCGTTTCATCCGGAAAAGATGATGATGAGTTCACTAGACTTAATGCTGAAAGCGAGTTAGTAGTCATGTTTAGTCCTAACAGGATGATACGGACTTCCCGTATCATCCTAAAATTAACGGAAATTTTGTATTATTGCAGCACTAATATCTTTATATGCTTTTACAGTACTGGTTTGCGCATTACGAAATAAAGTATATTCCGAAAGCTTAGCTTGGTAATTAGCCAAAACTGACGGGCTTGTTGGATCATCAGTTAGTGCTTTGCCTGCTGTGTTTAGATCATTCATCATCTTATCAGAACCTGTTTCGAACGCATCAGAAATCAGATCTAATGAAGATCCGTTCTGGTAACCAGCAGGGGCTGGCGCATTAGCATTACTCATTTATTACCTCTTTACTATTTAAGTGAAAATAACCAATGGTTAGATTTTAAAAAGACATATCCGTTTGAAGCATTTAAAAACGATTTATTATCTAACCAATTTTCGTCCATGTTTATTGAAAAATTAACAATGTTGCTACCCCACCTCTTATTAAATTCATCAATAAAATGATGTAAAACATTTATGTCAGCATCACTGTTCAAATCACTAATTATCAAAGAATACCCACCTGGAGTGGTAACTTGATGATATTTAATATGCAGCATATCTAAACCGTGCTGTGCATCTTTTAGAATTTGATTTGATGTTTTAAGCGTGATCTTGACATCTAATGCAAAAAGAATTTTTTCAAGAGTTTGAGACTCTAATCGTTTAAGGTCTGGTTCAGACAGTTTCTCATAAATAAAAATAATAGGATGCTGAATATGGGAGAAATCAATCTGGATAACCGGAAATCCAGCGTCCCGTAACACTCTAATCACTTCTATTTTTTGCTGTGATAACAACACAGGTATAATGTTTGCTTTCGTTTTTATTTTAACTAATGCTTCTTGCAACCACTCCATTTCTGTAATGTCAACAGCGAAAACAAAGATACGACTGCCATCCCGACTTTCAACAATCTTCAGTGGCGCTGGGGTGCCTGAAAGTTCTTGTAATAGTGATACAACTGATTTTTCCTGATTTCTATGAATTACATTCCAACCGAACATTAATAAAATAGCAACGATAAAAAATAAAACAAATGGTTTTATTTTTATAGGTAAAATAAATATTTTACTTCGAACTGAAGTTCGTGGAGTTATTCCCTCTAAAGAATTAAAATTGAGTACATTATCAGACCAAGATGATTCACTTCTTTTGATTGCAAAATGAATATGGTCCAAACTGAAGATCTTGTTTTCGTATACATTTTTTGTTTTTACAACGGTATTATTCTGTACTTCTACTGAAAAAAGCAGATCACTCCCTTGTTCATTTTGCTTATCAAGAAGTCGTAATACCAAATTAGGTGAAGGTACATCACAAGGAAGATAAAGCATACGTTCATTACGATATGCTGAGCAATCTTCTTTTACATAACTATTTGTTTCCTCTAACACTTGAACTGAATTGATTACTAAAAAGTAATTGTCAGCGGGGAGATGAAATTCACATCCAAACAACGAACCAAAAAAAATCTTTAGCGTATAAAAATGTTTCTCTTGACCACTTTCTTGATATTTTATTATCTCACCCATTTCATACTCTTGAAAAAATAGTCAGTTATAAGTGATTTAAATTACAAAATAATAAAGTTCACTGTTGATGAGAAGATTATAAGAAGTCAATGTGCACATTTCAACACACTCTATGAGAAAAAGACAATTGAATGTGTACATTGTTGGATACTTATTTTTCTATGAATATTGATGGTGTCATGTAGATTATACGTATTCAAAGTCAGGTGCCCATGAGAAGCGACTCAATGGCTTTACATTAACAAAATGTATATCAAAGGCTACATGTTTATTAATTATGTGTAAAAGAGAACAGTTATTGACAAGTGAATCAAACTTGTTTTTTTTAAGACCGTTAAGTGAACATTCTGTTCTTACATTAAAGGTTTCAGAAAATATAAAACACGAGATTTCTCAGACACTTATAGTTGCGTCAGTGGGCACCCTAGACATTATGCTAACAGATGAATGGTTTATTGAAAGTTATCCGATGACACAGGTTACGGTTCTTTTATCGTTTCTAAAGCATCAGATGAACGTTCATGGTGATGATTTTTGTTATCAAAAGATGTCCAAATTAAATAGCAATTGCTTGATTTATAACGAACACAGCATAGCTTGTATTGTCAATGATAACTGTACAAGTTTTATCGGTATGCTTATTTATGACATATTACATCCTCGGGATAATGTAGGGGGGATCATCTCTGAATTCATAGAGCAACTGAAGAGCTATAGTTTTGCAAACTTCTTCGTTTCTATATTTTGCAATGAGAACAATGAATCTTATGTACATCATATCTATGATATTAGTAAAGTTTATGGTGTATCGGAGTCACATTTCAGAAAGTTGTCACATGATGTATTCGCGAAAGGTCCAAAAAAACAACTAAGAATATGGAGAGCATCACGTAGTGCATTGCAACTCCTTGATGAAAAAGTATCTATTGTTTCGATAGCGTATGAGAATGGTTATTCATCATCTTCACATTTTTCAAGCGAAATGAAATTTTTTTTCGGGTTGTCTCCGACAGAGTTAAGAACATTGGGGGACGGTGTTCATGAAAAAGAATTATAATTGTGCATTTGCTATTAAAATGGCTGTATTCTTTTGTGGTTTGCTGAACAGCATTCCTATTATTGCAAGACCAATGGATCTTGATGAGAATATCGTTGAGACCATCACTGATGGTCTGACTGCAAATCACAGAACCGACAATCTCGATACGTCGGAGTATAACAGAGGCACCAATGATGTAATAAATGGAAATGATAATACTTATGTTGCCAACAATAATAGCATACAACAATTATTTTCAGTAATAGGTGATGCGATTCATAAGCCAATTATCGTTAGTGCTGATGCGGCCAAAAAAAGAGTTTCTGGTAATTTCGATATTACTAATCCTAAAATACTGCTGGAGACAATTGCTTCACGTACAGGTCTTGTCTGGTATGATGATGGCAGCTCCATTTATATATATGATAACAGTGAAATTCAAAATGATGTTGTACGTTTGGCTTATGCGCCATTTGACCGTATGGTTGCCTATCTAAGGTCTTCTGCATTGTATGACAATCGTTTTCCACTTCGTTCTGATGGGGAGTCAGGTTCGTTTTATGTCTCTGGTCCGCCAGTTTATATTGAATTGATAAAAGCTGCTGCAAAGTATATAGATGAGAGTTATGCTCGACCTGAAGCAGGAAGAAGCACAATACGCGTTATAAAATTAAAAAATACATTTGTTAATGATCGAGATTATACACAGCGAGATAAACCAATTACTGTCCCGGGTGTAGCAACTGTACTTAATCAACTCTTAAATAATAGTAGTAATAAAGGTGGCAGTCATCCTCTTTTGGCTGGAGCTAATATCACTATTGATAGTGATACACGAGATGCACTGGAAGCTGCATCTCAAAACCTGAAAGGAAATTTCACAGCATTACCTTCAGGTGTTAAAAACCCGAAGGCTAATCTCGATGATAACGCACAGACTATTAACATAGTTGCATATTCAGATACAAATAGCCTTTTGATTCAAGGTACAGAGCAACAGATTAGTTTTGTGGAAGAGTTAGTAAAGGCAATTGATATACCAAAGCAGCAAATTCAGCTTTCATTATGGATCATTGATATCTCAAAGGATGATATTAATGAACTTGGAGTACGTTGGCAAGGTAGTGTCAAGGCTGGCAGTAGCGGTATAACATTTAATAGTATTTCATTAAATCCTGAAAACAGTGTGCATTTTCTTGCGGACGTTTCTGCATTGGCACAAAAGGGAAATGCGCAGGTAGTATCTCGTCCAGAGATACTAACGCAGGAAAATATACCAGCATTATTTGATAATAATAGCAGTTTTTATGCAAAATTACTGGGTGAGCATACTACTTCTCTTGAGAAAATAACGTATGGAACAATGATAAGTGTTCTTCCTCGTATCGCTCAACACCAACATGAAATTGAAATGATCCTCAATATTCAGGATGGAGGTCTCCCACTAAATGCAGAGGGTGTCGCTGAAAATGTTGATAGTCTTCCCATGGTCAACAATACTCAGATAAGCACTGAAGCTAGAGTTCCTATCGGTTATAGCTTACTTGTTGGAGGATACAGTCGTGATCAAGATGAAAACCATAATATTGGTATCCCTTTACTTCGAGATATTCCTGTGTTGGGTAAGGTTTTTGATTATAGCTATGTCAGCCATAAGAAAATGGTCAGGATTTTTTTACTACAACCCAAATTATTAATAAATGGAGAGGCATGGCAGGGCAATGAAGATGAAAACGTCCACCTGGGTCGAACAGATAATGGGGGTGATGTTACGTTGAAATCAACAGTAGAAATGTTGCGAAGTAGAATGTTAAAAAGTTATTAAGGACTGGATGGGTCATGGTCATTCGTAATTTAAATGCAAGTGAAATTAATCGTTTTAATGTTAAAAAAGCTGATTCTGATATTATATACTATAACACGGATGAAAATTTTTTAAATAAGCCCATTAATTTTCAGGAAGAAATGAGTGATGCCGCTGAGGAGATAGCTGACCTGATAAGCATGTTCGGTCGGTTTTCCAAATCAGGTCGTAAAAATGATCATGCAGATAATGATTTTTTATCCTCTATGCTTGAGGAGAAAGCGGATGATAAATTTAACACATTAGTTAGACAAGTATCCAAAATGTCTGATTTAAGTACATTACTTAATTTTACCAGGGCACTCTTCCCCGATGATTGTGACTTAATGTTAGCTCTTAAGGAGTTATTGTTAAGTCGGAAGCTATCAGAAATACAAAAACGTAAAGTAAAAGAAGCAATTGCAGATTTAGGAAAGTTTGCCAGTCAACAGAAAATGCAATCAGGGGTCAATGTCGGGTTTTTGGCCAAGCGGTTTAGCGAAGATTCAGAAGATAAGTCATTATCAGCAATGGATTTGCGTAATTGTTATCTTTGTTTTCTTGAACTTGGGCATATACCTGCTGGAATAATATATCAAGACTGGATAAATATTTATGGTTGTCATAACCGAAAGCGTTTACTTGCATTTACTCATTCGGCTCTTATCACAGATATGAAGGCTAATGAGCCGGGAATCCATTTTTATGAGTTTGGGCCCCTTGCCGAAAAACTTTCCAGTGCTCGCTTACTTCATTCTCTTGATAATTTAATCTGTGATAATTTTTCTGGTTTACCTTTCAGGGAGCAGATGAGAAACGGAAAAGTAATGTTAGATGAAAAAAATATAGTATCATTATATATCACAGGACTTGTTGATGCGAACAATCTTAAAAATACTTTTCAACTCTTCAGCAGCGAGTTTATGAACTTATTGATGATTAAACAACGTGCTATTGTTGTTCAAATGATGAAAAATGTTTTTAATGAAACTCCTGATTTCTTATTTTCAGATGTAAGCTATAGGGACCTGGTGCTTGATATAACGTCAGCGATTTTATCTCAAATGCATGAAAAAGAAATACGAACTGGGATTTGGAGTGAATTTAAACATAATGGACATTATCAGTAACAGATAATCTATACGATATTTTAAAATGATTAAAAAATTAATGTTTCAAATACATAGCAAACCTGAAATTATAATTTTAATTATGATGGTTATGGTTGTGGTAATGTTAATAATTCCATTGCCAACCTATGTAGTTGATTTTCTGATTGGTCTCAATCTGATATTAAGTCTATTAATATTTTTGGGATCTTTTTATATTTCACGAATTCTTGATTTTTCTACTTTCCCATCAATTTTATTAATTAGTACGATTTTTCGACTTGCTATTTCAATCAGTACGAGTCGTTTAGTCTTAGCGGATGCGGATGCCGGAGAGATCGTTTCAAGTTTCGGTGAGTTTGTCATTGGAGATAACCTTGTCGTGGGTTTCGTCATTTTTTCTATTGTCTCCGTAGTTCAATTTATTGTGATCACTAAAGGTTCTGAGCGCATTGCAGAAGTTGCGGCTCGATTTTCCCTGGATGCTATGCCGGGTAAACAAATGAGCATCGATGCAGATCTTAAAGCCGGAGTGATTGATGAAAATGAAGTAAGACGACGTCGAAGTGACCTGGAAGCAGAAAGTCAGTTATACGGTGCACTTGATGGTGCAATGAAGTTTATAAAAGGTGATGCTATCGCTGGGATTATCATTATTTTTGTAAATCTGTTAGGGGGGATTTCAGTTGGCACTCTACAACATGGTATGGATTTATCACATGCTTTGTCAGTATTTACCTTACTTACAATTGGTGATGCGTTAGTAGCACAGATACCAGCACTGTTGATTTCAATCAGTGGTGGGTTAATTGTAACTCGTGTAAATAATAGCGAGAATAGCAATCTTGGCGCTAAGATCATACAGGATATGTTTGCTAATAAATTTATTCTGGTGATTACAGCGACATTGGCTATTGCAATAGGATTACTTCCAGGATTTCCTTTCCCGGTTTTTTTACTGTTAGCTACCATACTATTCGGTATCTTTATCAAAGGAAAGATGAACGAGAAGAATGGTAAGATAACGCAATGTAAAATTAGTGGAGCTGATGACTCACCAATTCAAAATAATAAACCAGTTATAATTGATGGCGAATATATACCTGAAACAATCCCTTTAATTATTACCGCATGGGCAGGCCATGAGTTATATTTTCAAGAACATAATTTATCCTCGTTGTTGAAACGTGATTTTTTTGTAGAGTATGGAGTTCGACTACCTGATGTTGTTATCAATTATGATCAAAGTCTACATAAATCAAATATTATCGTAGCAATTAATGAAATTCCTGTAGATACGTTTAATATTTTTCCCGGCATGTGTAAAGTTGTAATGCGGGGGGATGAGCTTCAGACTATTGATAACAGTGTTGAGTGTATAGAAACTTCTTCAGGTAATGCTTATTGGTTACCTGAATCAAAAAGTGAAACGGCTATACAACTTGGTTTTTATATAAGGAATGCCATTGATGAATTTTATTCTTGTATATCTACATTACTGGTGCATAATATTTCAGAGTTTTTTGGTATTCAGGAATCTAAAGCACTCCTTGATGATTTGGAGAAGAAATACCCCGACCTAATGAAGGAATGTTATCGGAACTGCACAGTTCAACGTATAACAGAGGTTTTTCAACGATTATTACAGGAGCGAATTTCTATCAGGAACATGCGTTTAATTCTAGAGGCTCTTGTACAATGGGCTCCAAAAGAAAAAGATCCAATCATGCTTGTTGAGCATGTTCGTAGCGTGTTGGCTCGATATATATCAAATCGTTATTCTTCAAATGGATGTATCAGAGCATTGGTAATGTCGCATGACATGGAAAATCTTGTTCGCAGTGGAATTCGTCAAACGTCAGGTGGAACCTTTATCAACCTGACTCCACCTGAGACAGAAAAAATAATAGAGAGCCTCGAATCATTTATCCAATATCATGGAATGAGTGCTCGTGATATCATTTTAATGGTCTCATTAGATATTCGTCGTTTTGTTAAAAAAATTATTGAAGGCACTTATCAGGACATTGAAGTGCTTTCTTATGGTGATATTTCTAGTAACGTTAATATTGATGTTATTGGTTCAATTGACAATTAAAGGACATTTATGAATTATGATATCGTAGTTTTACTTTCGGAAATATTCAATGATGCAGGGATGAATAGTGTTATAGATCCAGGTTTGAGTAATCATTCAACGATCACTCTTAATATGAAAGATGATATTCCTGCTATTAATATTAAGTCTGAAGATGATGAGTTCTGGATTTGGGCAGAGATATCTGAACACATTCCTGCTTCATTTTCATATTTAAGTCCTAACCTTATTCCTGTCATGCTTAACCACCACGAATCACATTTCCATCTTGGGCAACCCTGTTTATACCCAATTAATGGCTGTCTTGAGTTGCGAGCTCAAATAAAAGATAAGCATTTGCAGTCATCTGATGAATTTTTGTCAATGTTAGATCAGTTTCTGACGATATTACAAGATTATCGATTTGTTCTTTCTTGATTTATGAGATAAAATTCATGGTTGAAAAATGTTTTTTGCATTTGGCCACTCCGCTACGTGTGCAGGGTAATACAGTTGAGGCTAATTTACCCGGCACTCGCATAGGTGAAATTTGTGAAATTCATAAATCATTACTCGAGGCCGAAGTGGTTGGGTTGGCACAAGTGACGGGTTTTAACAAAGAACATACGTTGCTAAGTTTGCTTAACGACAATAAAGGATTAACGCGCAGTAATATTATTTGTCCGACAGGGAAGACATTTCATATCGATATAAATGAAAATATCTCCGGTGCTATCATTGATTCAACAGGAAAAGTTCGTGAGAGACTTGATGAAAACGTGCAGGCACCATTAACTGGAGCGAAAAGTTTTGAAACAAGTGGTTCACCTCGTGATTTTACGGAACGGAGGAAAATATCAGAACCTTTTGTCACCGGTATCCGTGCCATTGATGGTTTGCTGACTTGTGGACTCGGCCAGCGTATAGGAATATTTGCATCCGCAGGATGTGGTAAAACCTCGTTAATTAGCATGATTATTGAAAATTCGGAAGCTGATGTTTATGTTATCGGCCTGATTGGTGAGCGTGGGCGCGAGGTCACAGAATTTGTTGATCAATTGAAGCAATCGTCTCGACGTTCACAGATTATATTGGTCTATGCTACCTCTGATCGTTCGTGCGTTGAACGCTGTAATGCGGCACAAATAGCATCAACTATAGCTGAATATTTCTGCGCGAAAGGTAAAAATGTTTTACTTTTAATTGATTCAATTACTCGTTACGCAAGAGCATTACGTGATGTAGCACTAAGTATGGGAGAATTACCGGCTCGACGGGGTTATCCTGCTTCTGTTTTTGAAGCGTTACCAAAAATACTTGAACGCCCAGGTTGTTTCCATGATGGTTCTATTACCGCATTTTATACAGTACTAATTGAAAATGAGGAAGAATCTGATGTCATTGGTGATGAAGTTCGCTCAATTCTTGATGGTCATATTTATCTCACCAATAAACTTGCCGCAAAAGGGCATTACCCTGCTATTGATATTATGAATAGCCTTAGCCGTGTTTTTTCTCAGGTCACAAATATAGAGCACAGGCAACTTGCAACACGATTCAGGGAATATCTGGTTCGCCAGGTGGAAATGCAACTTTTTTTAGATCTTGGAGAATACCGCCGGGGAGAGAATACTGAAAATGATGATGCTTTTGACAAAAAAACCAAAATGGCGGAGTTTTTGAAGCAAAGCATGAATGAGAAGTCTGCTTTTCATGATTGTCTGGAGCAGCTTGATGCAAGCATTGCGTAAATGTAAAGAATTTATCCGCATGCTGGAACATAATCAAAACATTTTACAGGCTGAAATTATAAAATCAGAAGGTATTTTAGCCCACATCAAATTGCTTATGTCTGAACAACAACATCAGTTTGATATGATTAATAAGGAGATTAAAAATCTGTCTCCCAAGGGTTTACTTAGCCGGAAGGAGATGTTTAAGAATATTCGAAGCCAGGCTGTTTTGTTGTCAAAGCAGCAGTTTCTAATATATAGAATAAATGAAATTGAGCAGGAGCTAGACCAGCAAAATAATAAAGTAAAAGAAAAGAAAAATACAATGTTTAAATTGAATAAAAGGCACAGAAAATTGTCATCTCATTCTATTCGTATCCGGCGAAGATATTTTCTTGACAATCTTAATAAGTCTGAAAACGAAATTCAGGAGGTAGCATGCTATGGTCGTAAGGATTTATAATGTTTCCACAAAGCTCCTGGATGGTCTCTATTCATCTTCTGTAACGTCGACTCTCATAGAGGAGATCAAGAAAAAGAAAAATGAACAATTGAATTTAAATTCACTGGTTTTACATCCCCATATGATTCCTTTGATCGATCTGGAACGTGTTGATTATTCAGGAACTGATGGTGATCATCTCCTGTCAGAGAGTTTAAGTAAAACTTCTGCTTGTGCCTTAAACGATTGTTCATCCGGAAAGCAAATTTCTTTAAATAGCTGTCCTAGTCAGATAACTGATTATATTGATAAGGAACCTGTAGCCAAAGATCTTTCGGGTGCCATCCAAATCACAACAGATGATACCACTAAGCAATCAACCAATGACAAAATAACTTCTAATGGCCTGAGTGAGGATAATAATTACATTCCGATGTTTCGTGAGGATTTTTCAACGATAGGATTGCAGAAGCAACGTGCAATAATAGTACAACCAGGAACACAGATTTTTTTGAATAAGTATGAGGATGAGCCTTTGCAATCAAATAATATTCAGAAAAGCACCACGCGTTCTGACACTAATATTCTCCCTGACCATGCTGTTGGACTTGTTGGAAAGCAGGCTCCACAGGAGACATTGACGCCACGAGGAAAAACAGGCATTGAGCATCATAATCATTTGCCTACACCGGAACTATCTTATCCTCAGAGTGCTCTCGAACAAAAAGTTATGGACATAAAGCCGGATGCAGCACAAGACCATTCTTGTGAACTTTTTGAAAAGAATGATTACGAGCAGTCTCCACAGAAGACATTGCCACCA
>Ga0207713_1001837_pt1 | contig 16194 bp, 17 predicted proteins | sample KBSS64metaG_FD_184404 | JGI IMG/M metagenome (GOLD analysis project Ga0207713, IMG submission 184404) | Switchgrass rhizosphere microbial communities from Kellogg Biological Station, Michigan, USA - KBS S6-4 metaG (SPAdes) (version 2) | ecosystem: Host-associated > Plants > Roots > Rhizosphere >...
CTATCTGGACTTGGGTTGTCGAAAACGTTGAGGATTTCCGCAAGGCCCGGCGCATTTTCGACAGCCAGGACGGCAAACAACCCTCATGGCAAATACCCACATCGACACCATAAGATTCAGAAGCGTCTGACTAATGTAATTCTCAGTTTATTAAGAGCCCGGTGCCCATCGATGCGGTAGTAGTTGGTCAATCGCGCTGGCCTTCTGTGTCGGCAACCGCGTCAGTACATCCTTGAGGTACGCGAACGGATCATGCCCGTTCATGCGTGCCGACTGAATCAAGCTCATTATTGCCGCAACCCGTTTGCCGCTTCGCAGCGATCCGGCGAACTGCCAATTGGAGCGCCCAAGTGCCCACGGCCTGATCGTGTCTTCCACCGGGTTGTTGTCGATGCCCGTCGATACAGCGGCGGCAGTTGGCAACATTTGAGACCGTCGCCTGCTCCCAGCAGCCCAAAGGCTCGGCTCATTGCGCAGCTGAGGGGGGAGCATGAATCTGAAAGTTTAGTCAGGCCAAGTCGTCCTGCGTGTGAGTTGTGATGACGAATTACCTTTGCCTCCGCTGGCCGGCGTGGAGCTACAGAGAGTCTTTGTAGTCCTCAAGCTCTTGGAGGAAGTGATCCGCAAGATCGTCGTCTAAGGCCGAGGGAGCGTTTTTAAGAATGGAGTTCGTGTTTTTGATTTGGTGCGGGTCAGGCTTGCTTGTCGTTGGTGACATCGAAGTGGTTGCTACAGCGAATTCGCGTACCAGGTCGCTCTCAATGGCAACGGGCGTTGCACCTAATGTGGCGACGGAAAAAATATGGATATTTTGACGGTTGAGGAAAGCCGCCGCCCTGGTCAAAGATATGAACAGCCGCACGTGCTGGCGTTGGGCGTGCAGTATGTGGGTCATACCACTGTGATAGATCTTCATGGAAAACCCATCAGCTTGCTCGACTAGTTGAACCCTGACACCAGGGATGCCTAGATGAAAAGGCAGCTGCAACGCTGTTACCGGAATCATTCGTTCACATCCCCAAAGCACCTGATCATTATTAATATTTTGAGTGTCAAAATGTCAAATTTGATTTGATTTTGTACCTGCCAGATGAACTGATGAATTTGAGGCATGAAGGCATATGATCCAATAGATATGGGTGTTATCTCAGGTGTATAGCTAATGCGCCTATATCTAGATACGCTGTTTAGAAGATCGTATTTTCGAACCACTAATTCTCGAAGGAGTGGTTGCCAGATGAATGACATGATCTTGATGGTTCAGCAGGCACTGACGGCAGACCCGCTGAATCTTGCCTTGTGTATTGCCCTTGTACTCAGCTTCGCTTTGCTGAGGAGGTCGAAATGAAGATGAGCTGGGCCAAAATGCCAAATCGCTGGGCAATGGCCGGGGGATTGCGAGAGTTCAAGCACAGGGACGCTCGAAATATGGTTAGCGCGCTGCATACGAATACATCGATTGCTGCGCTCAAGACCTATCTGGCTATTTGCACGCGTACTGACTTTCGTTCAGGTCTCGCGAAGACCACTTATGAAGAGCTCGGAGTTTTGCTGGGGCATTCCCGGCTGGTGATCGCCAGGTCTCTGCGGATTCTTCTGGCCAATGGGCTCATCCGGAGTGACAGCGCAAAGGCTCGTGACGGCTCGCAGCTTTATGTCTGCCGTTGGCTGGAGGATGAAGGCTACGCAAAGATTCCGAAGAGCTGGCTGTACCGTGTTAGAGGAAAGGAGGGAGATGCCCCTGCGGTTAGCAAAAAACATCTTTTCAAGCTCCGAGCATTCAAACTCAACAGCTTGCTGTCCCTAATGGCACTGAAAATCTACATTCTCCTTCTTGCTCTTCGGAACAAAGATCGGCGTACCGAAGGAGATTTAACAGGACGCGATGGGCTGACAATCGTCAGCTACGACAGGATTATGGATTTGACAGGTGTGCCTCGGTCGGCCATAAGCCCGGCCATAACCCTTTTGTTGGAGATGAATCTTGTCTCCTTTCGCTCAGGCAGCTTTGCCGTCTCGGACGACCAGGACTTTGACCGGACTAATCGCTATTTGATCAAGGGGCTGGGGTTACGCTGGGCGCCGCTGACAGAACCTCAATCGAATAATCAACTACCTGTAGGCCCTGTAGGCCCTGTAGCACTGTGAGTTTGAGCGGATGAGTTGTCCTTGCCAGACTCCCCGCTTCACGCTCTGCCTGAAAAGGAAATTCAGCTGAGGCAATGCGTCAGTGGGCTGCTGACGATGCCAGGCTCACCTGTTAATTGAACAATTTGTTTGCGAGCTCAACCAGATTTCAACTTTCCCCGATTTTGCATACTGGCCGATCTTAGACATCCCAGTAGTGACGAGGTCTACGAACCGCTTTTTATCGTTTGAAGTCGGAAACCACTCGTCAACTTCAACGCTGCAATGCTTCGATTCGCCAAGTGCCCATTTCGCAATGATGTCCGCTGCAGCCCTCCTATAGTCATCCGCCATGAAGAGCCTGCGACCCTCCGCACACCAGCCGAGCTTCGTGAGTGGGTCGGTCACGTCGAAAACTCCGGCGCCGCCAAAAAAGTCGGTGGTGTCTGGATAGTGGATACCTGCCAACGACACCTTTGCCTGGGGAAGAAAGTTATCTGTATGTCGAGTGAGGATGTCTGCAAGGCATTGGGGCGACGTATTCCCATCCGTGACGTGCTGGAGAGTAAAGTTTGAGCTGCTGCAGAAACCGGCGCTGCATTTGTTGAGCTGGATGAGCTGTTTCGTAGCTAAAGTAGACTGCAGAAGTTAACGCGGATGGTCGCCCCACCTGATCAAGGGTTTGGGAAAGTTAATCTGGCTGAGACTCCCGCGTGCTCCGCCTGCTATGCAAAATGGAAATCAGGAAGGAGGTCGAGTGCAAACCACGCCGGTAAACCAATCTCCAGCCTATGGAGGTTAGATGGTGGGCTCACCACGACGCCGATGCTGATCAGCTTGCTGAGCTGATCGCTTGCTGCTTCGGGCGGAAGACCGGTAAAGGTTACGAACTCGCTACGAGGCAATACGCCTTGGATCAGCAGCGCTAACAACGCCGGCATCGTTTCTGGTCGAATGCCTGACTCCTTCAAACGCGAGTTTGTTTTGTACGCACGAGTGACGGACTCACGAAGCCTGCGACGATCTAAGGCGGTAGTCACGTAATCTACCTCCTCATGACAGACATCAAGCATGAAGTCGATGAAAGCTGGCTGCCCACCGCCTATGAGTTTTTGAGCACCCTCAAGCCCATCTGTATGCATGTAATCATTCATGCCTGTAGCAGACTGATACTCGTCGAGCCTTCGACCCAGGCCTCGCGAAAGCGACCACAGGTGTGGGTGCAGACCAAGCAGGTCGAAATGCTCGCATGTGACTACCCGCGCAAAAGCCCCAATGCTATCTCTGGATGTTCGTCTATGGAGAAGCTGGTAGTGCTGACACAAGACCCCAACGATGCGTCGACGAAGCTCCGGGATCCCGCCAAAGGTGCTCTTATGGTGCTCAAGTATGAATGCATGCTCTAGCGTTTCTGGATCAGAGGGGTTCACATCAATCAGTCTCGAGTAATGAGTGTTGGTGACTTCAAGCAGCTCACTCAAGCATGAAGCGGTTTCTGGTGCGACCATGCCAGCGAGGGACGAAGTCTTTCTTACAAGCTCATCTGCTCGAGCCAGAGTTGATGTAGGAATCGAATCGGGGATGGTGGGGCGGAGCCAATGCTCAGTAGTCATCTGTGTGAAGATACGTAGTGTGGCATCGCTTAAATCCAGTAGCCTGTTGCCAGTGATTGTATCGACTCATGAGTCCCAGGGATGCATCCAAGAGCACGAGTTGGCCACTACGTTGTAGGGGGAGAGATAAAACCCCCCGATATTCGATTCGGCTCGGCTAGAGGCGAGGTAAATCGGGCTGCACATCAAATCCCGGTGATTGCTTTGGCCAGCAAGCACCCACTAAATTCCGGTCGGTGTACATAGGATTCCGGTGCCCTATGTCGATAGCCTGATTTGTTGCACGCCGATGCGGCGATTGCCATGGGGTGAGAGATGAAACCTCTGATATTCGTCAAAGGCCCGTATTTGCTGGTCGAAACGGTCAAGTTTCCAGGAGATGAAACTGACGACATTCGCTTCCGCGAGCCGAACCCGCCCTTGCCTGGGGGGAGATGAGTCCCCCTATATTCGTCCAAGGCCTGTGTTTGCTGGCCGGAACGACCTGCAGGCCATGTGATCCGGGCTGCTCACTAAATTCCGGTCGGTGCAGCACTCAAATTTCGCTAGAAATATCCGTGCTGCAAGCGCTTGTCATACGCCCAATGTAGATTCGAAAGAGGCTACGTGTGGACACCATTTCGTGGAAGGCTAGGATGATTTCGCTACCTATCGATATCTCATCTTCTCGGGTCTGATTGACCTAAGTGGCGGGCGATGGGAGATGTCGCTTCTTCGGGCCTAAAGGCCCGGCTTAGTCTTAGGTATTTCAGATGGAGGTGAAAGTGCTGTCATCGATCAAGGAGTACCAACCAGGGCCCCGAATTCCACAGAGTATTTGGATGACCCTCGGGCTGCCGTCACGCGGCGCCGACCTTCATGAGCTGATTCGCGAAGGACTGCCTTTGGAATACCTCGAGCGGATAGCGACAGTTCTGCAGATGCAGCGAGGGGTTATCTCCAAGGCTATTTGTATATCTCCCTCAACGATGGCGCGAAGGGCGAAAGCAGCACGATTCAGCTCCTTAGAAAGCGACCGCTTGGTCGCATTGATTGCTGTCTTTGAGAACGCCTTGACGCTGTTCGAGGACGACGTCGCCGCTGCAACGGAATGGATGGCTACGCCGGTTCGTGGGCTTGGTTCGAAGCGTCCTCTGGATATGATGAGGACGAGGGTGGAAACGGAGGCCGTCATCGACCTTATCGGTCGACTGGACAGGACGGTGCTCGTGTGAGACTCGCCAGGCCAGGGCTTAACGCATCTCTCTATGTGCTGCGAGGTGCTGCATCTCGGCTGTCCATAGTCGTAAAAATCGACGCCAATCTCTCGCATAGCAACCCTGCCGTAAACGGGTAGACCCAGTACTCGCTTCTTGGAAACGCGTCTTCCACGGCTCTGGTATGTGCTCGTCAAGCACCACTACAAAGTGCGATCCGTTGACTCCCTCGATCTCGGTTTCTGGAACGCATTCTCGTAGCTCATCAACCGACATGGCGACGGCATCGACAATGGGGTCATCTCGATCTTCGCGCTCAATTTCATCAAGAGTCGCAAGGTACTGAATCGCACGATCAGATCCAGGCTGCAGTTTTTCTAAATCCCACAATGCATAGCGCCGTTTTCGTTCGCGCTGCCAGAGACGATTCGCGTCACTCATCATTTTTGCTCGCTATTCCAGGTCTCAGTGAGCTCGTCTAAGCTTCAGTCCATTGGGTCTTTCTTGGCAATGTCGTATGCTCGTTTCGTTGTGCTTGGTCAAGGACGGGTAGCATGCCGAAGATAAAACCGTTGGATATGAAGCTCCTCGACCTTCTTTTCGAGATGGAGCAGGGCTACGTGCTGGACTTCTCAAATCGTACCTTGTCCCAGTTCTTCCTTGGAGAGCTGGAGATTGACATTGATGACCCGCTTTTTGCTGCGGACGGTACTTCCAAGGCGAGGCGCCTCCGCTGTTTTCTCACACTTGCGGATACGGCGACCTGTGTACGAGCGCTGAAGTCACTCTGGCGGTATCGTCAGGCCGCTCTGTCCAACCAGCGCACAGATGAGCCTGTTGTGAATGCCGAGGGGCGTTTCTTAACCTTGATCCGAGGCTTGGAGGCTGGCTCGCCAAGTAATGACGTCATAGGCGATCCCTTCGCTGCAGTGCGCCAGGTCAGCATCGATCAGGCGGCTTATCTGAAGCAGGCCCTACTGGATATTCATAAGCTCGCGCCTCAAGCCCGTGGCTACGCTTTCGAAACGTTCCTGCAGCAGCTGTTCGAAGCCTCCAATCTCCAGCCTCGTGCCCCATTCCGGAATACGGGTGAGCAGATAGACGGGAGCTTTCTGTGTCGCGGGGATATCTACCTCGTTGAGGCCAAGTGGGTGGTCAATCCTGTTGGGGCAGGTGAGCTCCATATCCTTCAGGGTAAGATCAGCGAAAAGGCCGCTTGGACGCGAGGAGTTTTCATTAGCTATTACGGTTTCACGGACGTTGGCCTGGAAGCTTTCGGGCGTGGCAAAAGCCTAGTGTGCATTTCAGGCAAGGATATTCACGATGCACTGGAAAAGCAGATACCTTTTGCAGACGTTATCGACCGTAAAGTGAGGGCCGCTGCTGAGACTGGCTCAGTATTTGTTCCGTTGAGTAAGCTGTTCTAGAGGAGATTTATCTGAGCCTCAGGGATAGCAGGCAATTGCGGTCAGGTTGAATCTGTTGTTTCAGCTAGCCATCCACTTGATGATCTTCGGGTTCCCAATGTTCCAGGCTTAATTGCATTGGGGATGGGGACAACTGGAAGTTGCTGTCATCCCCATCCTTCATCAGACGGCGAAGATCAGATTACGGTTGGGCTGGTTCTGCATGAACAGTAAAACGTCGAAGACTCGGCCCGGTGCTGCCTTCAACTCTTTGTGGTCGCTATCCTGGATCCCCTTCAGCAGCATTTCCCGATTCAAGCTCCAGCAGTGTCCTAAGGAGAAAGGGAGCTCGCAGATCCGGCGACCTCCCGCTTGATGAACATTGCTCGGCAAGAGCTGTTGTCCGCCGAAGCCTGCTTTCCCTGCTCGCGTCAGTCCTCCCCGCACCTGGCTATCCAGTGCAGGCATCAGCCCAGTGATTAGAAGCAGCGCTTTCATCGGATACGTGACGCTGGTGTTGTTGAAAAACAGCAGGTCTGCCAGCGTATTCAGGATATCTAGAAGCTGCTTGTCGAAAGCTCCTGCATCCTTGAACGAGACGCAGGGATCGAAAGCTCGAAATCCTTGAGGATTGAGGCTAAACACTTCAAGGGTGTGTCGCCCTAGTATGGCCAAGCGAGCATGGAGCAGCTTGTCCTTCAGTACGCTCTCGATTTGCGGAGCGGGGCGAAGAATCGGGCTTCTGCGTTTGCACGCCCCCCAGCTACGCAATGCTGTTGAGAGCGCCTGTGCGAGTAGAGCCGCATTACCCGTGGTCGCCTCAGCATTGAGATAACGCAGGGCAACCTTCTGTACATTAGCGAAGTCTTGGTGATAGGACGGCCTGAAATCGTTGATGGCCGAGGTAATGTCCTGGGAGCTGCCAACCAGTCGTAGCATGTTGTCTATCACCACTAATGGGAGTCACGAGCGTAAGTCAAATTTATTTTAGTCCCCTACTGCCTTAGAAGCTGAATCCTCAAAATCGCACTCAGACAGATACCATCCCGCATGGCCTGTCGGGTGAAAGCTGTGGGTACATCTTACAGTCCAGTTGCGCTGGGATGCGCGCTCGCGGTTTACCGCTTGGACAGGGACAACCCACACCGTTCGCCTTCCCCAAAGGTTGGGGGAGCCCCGGAACCATTTCCGGCGTCGGCCTAATGGCCAAAGCGTTCAGCGCATCATTCTAGGATGATTGCGACCCTGTACATGGCAGCGACGGTTGTACAGGCAGAACGCAGCGACAATGGTGAATAAAATGAGAGACTTCATTCGATCTGTTTGGCGTCTGGTAGTCGATGTATCGCGTGTGCTCCGTGCGGGCCTCGCGGTGCTTGACTACTACGACCGACACAATCCTTAACCAGCAACCCGTCTGAGGCAACTCAGGCGGGTTCTACTCAATGGCTACAGCGACGTACCTCCAGTGGTGGACACGAAAAGAGAGAGCCTTTCCTCCAACAGGTCGAGGTCACGGGTTTCGAGGATGCGAGTAATCCCCTCGTTAATGCACTTCGTTATAAGGAGGCGTGCCTTGAAAACCTCCTGTTGACCGAGAATGGTGTAAGTCAGGTAATTTGCACGTCCCATCCAGTAACGAAGCGAGCCTTCCGAAACATCTAAGTTTATATGTTTGAAATCAACTTTTTTCAAAAACTCAAATAGCCCACCTGATATATGCTTTCGACCATACCAAAAGGGCTTGTACGGGGTGCTTTTGGTTTGCTCAGTGAGCACCAACGCCATCGCGCCAATGAGAGCCATGAGGCTGACCTTGTCATCAAGTCCCGCGCGGGCGAACATTTCTGACAGTTTGCGCAGGTGTGGTATTGCTTTTTGGTAGAACAATTCTTCGATTTGTCTTCCAAACAACCTCGAGTAAAAATGAATGAAGCCAGGTTGATTTTCTTGGAAAAAACTCTCGCAGCTATTGGTTTTGATATACACCAGCTGAGGGGAGCGATTGCCGAGATTAACATTCCACATAAACGTTTCGATGCTTTCCATGGCCTTACCAAACGGTGTCTCAATGGAGACGATAATGTCATGCAGCTGAGCGTAGGCCTGCATGTGATGGTAATGCTCAAGCTGTAACATATAGGTGAACAGATACTCATCCAGAGGCAGCTTTACGGGTTCACGTTCTGAAAAGTGAAGAGTCTTTCTGATGCACTCGGTTATGTGCTCAGCTATAGCCCCATGGATCTTCAGGTCGCCTCCACTCTGAGCCGCTGCCTCTGTCACAAGAAGGTCTTCAACACCATCCAGTACGCTTCGCATCTGTCCATACGTCGACATGATGTTTTTTAACTTTTCATTCGGAATTTCGAAGCTCAGATGTGCTTTGAGATCGGCAATGATCTCGACTTCCTCAGTTGAGCTATCAATCCCGTATGAGTCACGAATTTCAAACGAAGGCTTGCCGCTCTTCTGTGGTGGGGTGAGGAGAGTGAATAGAGTCGTGTATTCCCGTTGGAATCTGTAAAGTGTCTTGAGTACCTTAAGGGATTTGGATTTGTCCTGTTCGAAAAAGTCCAAAAATTTTCTATCAAGTAACGTAGCAACGCGGGTCTTGATGGTTTTTAATGTGTCCTGCGCATCAGTGCAATTGTTTTCTTTGTAAAGTTCTTTCTCTAGATGGACATACTTTCGAAGCTCTTCTGGAACCTCTCGGAAGTTTCCGAGGTCGAATACACCGGGAAATACTTTTGTCCGCTCATCATCGGTAAGTAATGTATGAACTATTTCATGCAATTGACTGACCCCCTCGGGGCCGCCACCTAGCAGTCTACTGCCTACGCGGTCTCTTCGATATTTGCGGTCATGCACGTAATCATGTGTGGCAAACGACGCGTCATGGCCGAAATCCTTCTTTATCCGTTCCTCGAACAAGTGCCGAAATAGATCTTTATGCACAACATACTCCATGTAAAAAGATCGCTGGTGGCATAATGCCACATTTTCGGTTCCTACAATGCAAGCCAGCTGTGCAACCCGGTTGCCGTAAGTCGTGTGGATACCGGTAAGCTAGGCCCCCATTAAGATGTCGCACTCATGGGAATCGTTACCTCAGAACTCATGTAGCGCCAGTCGCCTGCCCAATGCCAAGCTGAGATGCGCTGGCCTACCTATAGGGGGCGAGACCACTTGCGACCTATTCGCCACCGCCCCACTGACCACAAGCGAGAGAATCATGAGTGCATGCACGACGCTATAAATAGCCGGTGGGAGGGGGGAGCGATGTGAGTAGCGTATCTGCCAACCCTTGCTGAGGCGCGCTGCGTCAGAGCTTCACAAGGCGTGTGGACGAGCTATGGACGGTGTACTGCGAGTAGCGGATGGCTTTCCTGGAGCTCTGCATGGAGGCATCCAAGGGTTGAAAAACGGGTTGATGGCCTCACGTATCACGGGACGAATCTAAGAATAGATGTTTTTCAAATTATTCCTCGGGGGAGGGCGCATGGGCAAAGCAGTTAAGTACGAAAAGCGGCTGACACTGTTTATTGACTTCTTGGGTTTTAGTGACAGGGTAGAGTCCACGGTAACAGACAATGTAGCGCTGAATGACTTGGTCGACGCGTTGAGCGATGCGGCGAAAACGGCCAATATCGGCAAGGCTGCTGATTTTCAAGCAACGCAATTTTCCGACTGCCTTGTGATCTCATATAAGTTTGAAAGTCCGGATGCGTTATTTGAAATCGTAAATAAACTGAGTCTGATAGTGGTGAGTATCGCAGAGCGGGGCTATCTCATTCGCGGCGGCCTGACCTATGGCTATCTCCTGCACACGGACAAGATTGTCGTCGGGCCTGCTATGAATCGAGCCTATTTCTTGGAATCAAAGGTTGCGAAGGTGCCTTGTGTCATCCTTGATCCTGATATCTTCAACGCAGCCTTGAAGAAACCCTCTGCTGATGTGCTACAAACGATAAAGAAGTTTCTGAGGTTGGATAAGAAAAAGGATCTTTGGTTTTTCGATTATTTCTCATGGAGAACTGTAGTTGCAACGGTAGGTGCAGATAGCAACGCATACCCGGATTATTTGAAAACCTTGTCTGGGTTGATAAAGGTTGGGTTGAAAAATACTGATCCTGGTGTTCTTGAGAAGTATGTTTGGATGCAAAGGCGCTATAAGGCTGCTAGAAAAGGCTTTGTAGGTACTCCACATAATCATCCCCACAGAAAGCGCTTCCCAGGTTATCTGGAATCAATCGAAAAGCTGCCAGGCTTGGACAAGGCTGCAGCAGAGGCAGCGAAGATCATTGATGAAGCTGCTAAGAAAAAAAGGAAAAAAGGATAAGTCCTGTAGGAATTGCATCCGACTCCAGAAATGCCGCTTCGCCTGGGTTGCTCTATCGTCGCCAGGGTCAACGACGCCTCGATCTGGAATGGCCTGTGACGTGATGGGATCTCACGTTCACAGGGCCGTTTCGCGTATACCGAACATGACCGCGTCGAATGTGGCCACTGACATGCTGAATGGCCAGCCAGTCAGGGAAGAAAGATATCGCCTGCCTCTGTTCAGATCAGGAGCAGCAACAAGGCCGCTTTCACAACGGCCATGTGGCTCTTGTCGTAGATGAACGAGTAGATCGCTGCCGGCGAAGCCCAGTTCCACATGAGTTTTATGGTCATCGCAACGTCGGCGTAAGCCGTAGCTTCCGGACTCCACTACTAGACGCTTACGGTAAACGTCCGGCCAACACGCCTTGAAAGCAGCGGGAGGCGGTCAGTAAGCACTCGGCCAAAGCGCCTTTCATGCATTAAGAGTAAGCCCCCACACAATGGCGAACGTCATTGCCCCCACGTTTGCCTGATGACTATTCTTGCGGTGATATGCCGATGTTGGGCGGAAGGAGGTTACAGGTGCCGTTGACGGCGCCAGGGGCGGTGAATTATGCGTTGCGGGAACGGTTTGGGATCTAAAGCTCGGGCTTATCATCAGATGGCGAGGCATTTGAGGTAGTCCCCTTGCTTGTGCGTGTTTTCGAGGTCGCTGATGACCTTGGGCTCAAGTGGCGAGTTTTTTTGATAGTCCAGCACCTCATTGAATCGACTCGTATCGACTTCGCCGTTTATAAACAGAGTATTGATCTGCTTCGCGTAATAAGCGCCAAGATCACGCATCGCACCGTAGATCCAGGGTGAGGAGTCCAGGGTCATCATATCTGTCGGATGCTGAGGGAAGTGTGGGCAGCCATCGCTTGCCATACCTTTATCATTAGCGTTGACCTTGATGAAACCCAGGAGCTCGCAGGAAGGAAGGTGTTCGTAACGCCACGGTTTCGATTGTCGAGGCAAGTCAATCATCTGGACTTTAGGCTTATCGGGGTCGGATATGCAGGCCTTGGCAAGCACTGCTTTGCAAGCTTCATTGCCTTTGCACGTTCCATACGCTCGAATAGCAGTCTTGAGCTCAGGGTTTGCTAGTGCGGGCTTGATAATGAATAACCGAGCAAAATAATCGAATCCGTTATCGGTCTCGGGTTTTTTGCAGGACTTGGCCGCATTCTTGTCACTGCTAATGCATCCGAGCAGGACTGGATGTTGCCACTGAAACAGGTCATAGCCCTTTTTGGGGTCTTTGCAGACCTCTTCCATATTGTGCAGGCCAGGAACATTCAAGTGCAGGCCTTGTACTTCAAGGTTTTCCTGCAGCCGGCAAAGATCGCCCATCTGGGCGTCCCGATCTTGAGCATGGTCAGAAATGATTATGTTCGGCACACCGCGACGGATCAAGGCGTATGCTCCCAGGTTTTCAGATTGGCCGCCGTCTGAAAGATGCACGAATACACTGTCCGGGTCTGGAGAAAAATGGTGTGCATAGTACAGAGGCCAGGGAAGGGCCATATGCGTCGCATAGCGAGAATCAGTGTTGTCGGCAGAAAAGGTATTGCGGTACGAAGTCCCCCAACTGAACGTCGTCAGTTTCAGTCCGAGATTGACCAAGTTTCTCAATGGGGGTTGGGTTTCGACCTTCTGCTGCGTATCCAGAAAAGCAGCCGAGTTGAACACAGCCTGCAGCGGCGTCATTCCCGGCAACTGCTGTGGATGGTATCCATACAAACCTGAACCTGATCCATACGGTGTGATCTCAAATGAACTGAAAGCGAAATCCTTTTGCGGCGCGAAATCCAGTGGGGATCTATCCTCGCCGGCTGTGGCATTGATGATCCATAGTGGGGCTTTGCCTTGCTTATGCAAAGTTGCCAGTTGGGGGAATGAGAGCTGCTGACCTTGAAGCAGATCACCTTGGGGGCGATAGGGTAATATCGGCTTTGACTTATTGAACAAATAAGGTTCGGCACCATAGGCTCGATTAATGCCGTAGTCATAGCGTCCTCTAGACATTGAGTCATCGATTTCCCAGTCGAATATTCCGTTCATCAGCAAATTCAGCGGTACGAGCGCGACGCTTTGCAGGCCAATTACCGCAACGTCTGCATTCGCGCGTTTGTCGTCGGTTGTGATTCGGTAATCGAATGCACGTGTATAGAACGGACTGCCATCTTGGGTGAAGAGATCCGAGTATCCGCGTAATTGATGTTGGTAGCGATAGGTGTCCGTACCGTAGTAATCAGGGTAGTTGGTAAAGGACGCCGGGCATGGTGGGGGATAATTACTCGTTGGTGGGGGCAGCATGCCTTGGTAAGTCTTAGGGAGGCAGTCCACAAAAAAGTCTTTCATCGGTTGCATGGGGTGAGCCTGACGCAACTGAAAGTACCAGAGCGAAGCATATCCGCCCCCAGACACGCTGGAGACGATATCCACCTTTTCCATTAGCCCTGTTTCAGTCAGCCCCTGCAGTACGCCCATCGAGAACGACGCCGCTTTGGTACCTCCTCCCGCCAGTGCCAGGCCCAATCGCGGAGCGATGCCTGAAAGCCGCTCAGTGGAGAACTTCTGATTCAATGCCGCTGGCATGAAGTAATGCTGCTCGCCCATCCAGTTCTTTTGATCAATCAGCCGTTTTTGGTCTTGTTCGAAGGTCGAGCAGGCCGATAAGCCGGCAAGGGCCAAGCAGCCAGCTATCCATAACGGTGCTCCGCGACCCGGGCCTCCGTAAGGGGGCCGACCGATATCAAGAACGAGGGGATTTTCCATTGAGTGACGTCTCCATCCGCGCTGCAGGTGACGAGAATTGGCAAGTGCTTTCGATAAGATCGGCGCTATTGCTGTGGTTGATCCGCAGTAACAAAGTGCCAGAGCTATCTAAAGAACCAGATTCATCATTTTTTAAATAAATCGAGGAAAAAGTCTTGTAACCCAGGTTCAATCCCCCAGAATTGTGCGTGGTATCCAGAGTTAATCCAAAAGACCTGACAGTCGTCGATAGCGTGCATTTGTGTTGTGCGAGCGTAAGCATTGATAAGCCGATTATTTTCTCGTTTCCGGAGTTGTCTATATAGTGAAAACTACACCCCATCAGCGAGAACATCAGCAGTATCGTGCTGGCTGATTTATGGTAGGCAGCCAGCATAAGATTTGTCTCCGCCATTGAGTTGGGCGGAGCGCCCCGAAGCTTTTATTATTGCTGCCTTGCCGGTGGCGAACGTCTGGGAGTAGCGGGCGCCACCGAATTCGGACTTTGGCGTATCAAGTGAAGCCGTGTCGGTAGTGTTAAGCATGGTATTGGCGTACACGGCGCCAACATTGTCATCGCGCACGGGAACGCGTACGCCGACACCCCGCTTGTAACCTAGGTGGATACCCTTGCTGGTTGCGTCTCCCCAGCTAAGATCAAGCAAAGCCCAAGATGTATAGGCGCCAAATACCACCGCTCCCGAGGTTTTGCCACTATCGGAGAATGAGTTGATGTTGGTTGATTGTAGTTTTTGTGCCGCGCAATTGGCCGCGTCACCGATGGCAATTTCCTCGTTGATGACTGCGTACGTATAGCCTAAGTCCATATTAGTAGTGCCAATTACATCGTATAGCTGCCCGTTCGATTTCGGTGGTGCAATATTAAGGGCTGCATTTTTAACACCGATACCTGCACCTGTCGCTGAGGCATCAATTCCCACGCGCGTGTAACTTCCAAAGTACAGTGAATCGTGACTGCAAGCCGCAGTGGTACCGATCAGAATGAACAATAGATATCTCATGGCCGTTCCTGAAGTATGATAATTTTAAATCATTTTTTTGTTCAGCCATGACTCCGCACACTCTCGCTGAAAGATCGCGGTGAGGACATCGCATTAAACTTCTGAGGAATCAGAATGCTTGCTAAATCGAGTATAGGGGGCAGTTAAGGGACTGCAAGACGCTACATGAAAAAAGGTTCATGCTGGGTTGTAATTTATTTTCGACCCCTCTCGGCGCTGTCTGTGCGAATTGGACAGGATCAAATATCGACGCGTGACGCCTAAGCCGTCTCCCGCTCGACAATCTCAAACCCGGGTGGTTAATCAAGCAGTGAGTGTCGCGGTGAGGGATGGCAGAAGTCATGAAGCGATGCTCGTTGCTTAACTACTAAAGAGGATGAAACTGAGAAAGACTATGCTTCTAACGCGCCTGGTAGCTACAGGGGCTGTCCATCGTTGCTGTGCGATGGGGCGGGTGCGGATTGGCGGGGGTGTCAATCGGGGGGAGCAGTTGCCTGATTGTTTTCAATCTTGTTGGATCAGATTGACGGTCAATTGGTGTCAATGGGGTCTTTAGCGAACGTCATATCTTTCGTCATTTACAGGGTGTCAATCTCCAGAACACTCACGTGGTGCGAAGCAACCAGGGCCCCAGATCCCACAGAGCGTTTGGATGACCCTAGGGCTGCCATCACGTGGTACTAGGCTTCATGACCTAGTTCACGAAGGACTGCCTTTCGAATACCTCGAGCGGATAGCGAGCCTCCTGCAGGTGCCGCGAGAGGTTGTCATCAAAGCTATTTGCATGTCACCCACAACGTTGGCCCGTAGGGCGAAAGCAGGGAGGTTCAACTTCATAGAAGGCGACCGCCTGGTTGCATTGGTAAATCTCTTCGAAGAAGCCCTTTCTCTCTTCGAAAACGATAAGGCCGCTGCAATGGAATGGATGCGCTCGCCGGTGCATGGGCTCGGATCGAAGCGTCCAATCGACATGCTGGGGACGAGAGTGGAGACGAAAGCTGTCTTCGAAAAATGTCGATTAGTAATACATGCTGAGTGCCAGAATTTTCCGCCCCATGATTAAGCTTTATTGGCAGCGCCTGGTTATATACTGAAGACGATATTAAAAGCAGTCTCACGCGGTGGTTCGTCACCAGAACCTTGGTCATTGCGTTTATGGGCTTAGAACTGTGTAGGCAAAGACAGATTGGCTGACGTTTGACGCGGCTGATACGGTTCGGGAACCTCGATCTGCTTTCACTATTCGAGATCAACACATTCGGGGAGAAAAATTAGCTATCTGTTGACCTTTTTGATCAGCGAGGGCGATGCTAAATTTACGCTATGAGGCGCTATTTTCAAGCACTCAATGTGTAAAAAATGTTAGATTTTTTTAGGTCATCACATTGACAATATAACTTTTGAGAAATCTTGATTTCGATCATCCGCACTTGCGGCGTCTGCGCTTGTGCCGCGAAGCGTTCAGGGTCGAAGCGCCCGTCAGCGGTGCGACAGCCGAAGTAGCCGCTGCCCAGTTCCCAGGTCAGGTCGCCGCCGTTTTCCCGGTGATAGGCGCTGATGCTGCCTTCACCGGTGTCATGGGCGAAGTTGCCGAGTTTCGCCCCCTGGTTCAACGCCCGAATGGCGTTGGCGCTGAGGGAGCCGAAGCTCATGGCCGAGATGTTGAACACCGACGCCGAGTACGGCTGCGTGCACTGCGGGCCGC
>Ga0207713_1001838_pt1 | contig 16190 bp, 20 predicted proteins | sample KBSS64metaG_FD_184404 | JGI IMG/M metagenome (GOLD analysis project Ga0207713, IMG submission 184404) | Switchgrass rhizosphere microbial communities from Kellogg Biological Station, Michigan, USA - KBS S6-4 metaG (SPAdes) (version 2) | ecosystem: Host-associated > Plants > Roots > Rhizosphere >...
CGGACATCACCGCGTTTAAGGCCGAGTGCGTGCCCGTCGGCGACGACCAGCTGCCGATGATTGAGCAGACCAACGAGATTGTGCACAAGATGAACAGCCTGCTGCCCGCCCCGGTGCTGCGCCACTGCAAGGCGATGCTGAGCGACACCAGCCGCCTGCCCGGCATCGACGGCAGCGCCAAGATGTCGAAATCGCTCGGCAACACGCTGCACCTTTCGGCCAGCGAAGAGACCATTCATCGTGCGGTCAGCGCCATGTACACCGACCCGAACCACCTGAAGGTGAGCGACCCGGGGCAGATTGAGGGGAACGTGGTGTTTACTTACCTCGACGCGTTTCATCCGGACAAGGAGAAAGTGGCAGCGATGAAGGCGCACTATCAGTTAGGCGGGCTTGGGGACCGGGTTTGCAAGAACGAGCTGGAGGGGTGTTTGCAGGAGCTGATTGCGCCAATGCGGGAGCGGAGGGCGATGTACATGCGTGACAGGGGCGAGTTGATGGCGATGCTGAAGCGCGGGACGGAACGGGCGCAGGGGGTGACGCAGGCGACGTTGAAGGAGTTGAAGGTGAGGCTGGGGGTGCCGGTATTTTAAAACACAGCTTAAATAATAATCCCGGCGCAAGGCCGGGATATTTATCAGGCGTTACGCTTAATCACCGGAATATCACCGGTGTCATTTAGCGCCCCCGGAAACGTTTTTAACCACTGCGCGACTTTCTGTTTATTTATATTCACTACGCTCATACCTTCCAGGCATCCCCATAATTCTCTTGTATGTTGTGGTGTAATCACAATGCAGTCTTTCATGGCGCGGATTTTCACGGGCATGCCGTTGATAAAGCCTGCGCGGGTTAACCACTCGCCGCCTAGAAGAAGGTATTTCATGTCTATGCGTGCATACAGTTCGCAGCAGGCGGCACTGTCCTGCGGCGTTTCTGCGCGGGGATGGACGGGCGCCGCGTTGGGTGGGTTGCCGTGAAGACGGCGAGCGCTGTTTTTGCGTACCAGCTCGCGGTTTTCAATCATGCCTGTGAAAGCGTCTGATTCTGTTTTGCAAACAGTAAACTCTGGCTTAAAATTCGTCGCAGCCATTTTCAACTTCTCCGTAGTTGTTGGTGGTTAGCGGTATGGGGGTGTTGCAGCACCTTCATATCGCGAATTCTCTCTTTAAATTTCTCTGATACTTCCTTTGCCGTTCGGCGTAATTTCTGGTGCTCATTATACAGGGCTGAATATAAATACAGCGGTTTGGTGTGGGGTAAATTTGGAATTTGCGAGGGGGATTCAGGAAATAGAGTTCTTTGCGGTAAGGTCATGTTTTTGTTGATTGCGGGTTGATTGGTCTGGGTTTTGCGAGCATCATCGCAATTATTTACTTTCTTCCGTAACGCGATGGCTTCCAGCAAAACTCTCGAACAGGCGATTGCCGACATCACCATCTGGCGCAAAGGCGAACAGCGTGCGCCGCATAAGCCTTTATTGCTTCTGTACGTGCTGGCGAAGTATCAGCAGGGGCATGCGAGACTTTTTGATTATGGAACCGAGGTCCACGAGCAGCTGCTTAGCCTGTTAGAACGCTTTGGCCCACAGAGGAAGGCGCATTACCCGAATATGCCTTTCTGGCGGCTCAAAGGGGATGGATTTTGGGATCTGAAGAATACTGAGTTCTGTTCGACCATTGGCAGTAAGCAACCGCCTGTTAAAGAACTTGTGGAACATAACGTCGCAGGCGGGTTTGATGAAGAACACTTTGCGTTGCTGAGTAAGAACAAAAACCTGCTCGGCTCGCTGGCACAGCAGATTCTTGAAGCGCACTTTCCTGAAAGTATTCAGGAAGAGATCGCGGATGAGATGGGTTTTGATATCCAGCAGATCCGTAAGGTTCGAGATCCGCTGTTCCGGCAGCAGGTGCTACGTGCTTATAACTATGAGTGCGCAATCTGCGGGTTTAACATGCGACATGATAACGCCTCTGTTGGACTTGAAGCCGCGCATATCAAGTGGAAGCAGTTTGGCGGACCATGCGAGATCCCGAACGGACTAGCGCTGTGCGCAATTCATCATAAGGCATTTGATAAGGGCTCAATTGGGCTGGATGAGAGTATGCGGGTGTTGGTGTCAGAGGCGGTGAATGGGGGCGGGATTGTTGGGCAGCTGTTCTGGGATTTTGCCGGGAAGCAAATTGCGTTGCCGATGGTCAAAGGGAATTATCCAAGGGAGGGGTTTGTGGAGTGGCATCGGAGGGAGGTGTTTAGAGGATGAGTGCGAAGGCCGGACTCGAACCGGCACGTATTTCTACGGTCGTTCGCTTGTCTGACAAGCTCCTGTAATGCTTTGAATCAACTGCAAAAACAGGAAAAGACTTCGACATTTCACACTATACAAAATCAAGTGCAAAAGCCCTGACAAAATAGCTGGGGTTTGCATGATTTACAAGAGAGATCGCTACTTAGTTTTAGATCCTTGCGGAAACTATCTGGTGAGGATCGCCATACCAAAGTACATGCGTCACCTATTCGGAGGACGGCACAGCTACGTGAAGAGCACAGGCACACGCGATGTGCGCGAAGCCCGTCTCTTTCGTGATGCGGTGGCCCTGGAATGGATCAAGATACGTAGCCAGCTAAAGCCTGAGCGTGATCGCGGCTCGAAGGTGGAGCAAATCCTGAATGAGCTACGCCGGATCGGGACGTATGCACATGAAGCACCAGAACCACTAAGCGCCCCTGTAATGAGTTGCCCTTCCCTTTTGAGGATGCGGGATCAATACATTCTCCAGTTCAGCGAGAAGCGCAAGCTCACCACCCTTTCAAAGACGAACAAGGCCGTCGAGGTGCTCTTAGAACATCTGAAAAAGCGTGATGTTCAGCTTCGTGACGTTAACCGAACCACCGTTACAGGCTGGCTTGATAAGCTCAAGACAGAGAAAGCACCACAGACCATACAAAACTACGTCAGCGCATTGGCTCAAATCTGGGATCTGGCTCGTAACCGTTATCACGATGCACCACAGGAAAACATCTGGCGTGGTCACGGTTTAGAAAGCAAAAGTAGCAAAGTGAGCTACGAAGTGTTTGAACCTGGCGAATTGGCGAAGGTGTTCGCCGTAATGGCAGATGATGAAGAGATGCAGAACGTAACGCTGATCGGCATGTATAGCGGTATGCGTCTTAATGAAATCTGTTCGCTACGTGCAACCAACATCAAGGAGATCGAGGGGGTGTTATGCTTCGAAGTGACGGAAGGTAAGAGCAAATCATCCGTGCGTATCATCCCATGCCATAGCCTGATTACTCCATTGGTGTTGTCGCTTTGTGAGAAGCCCTACAACGGCTTTTTATTCTATCGTGCGTCAATCATTGACCGTGCAGACGGAAAGCGCTCAACGTGGCATTCACAGCGTTTTACGAGGGCTAAACGTAAGGCTTTGGGGGAAGTGGGATCAGAAAGGAAGGTTTTCCACTCGCTACGGCACCAGGTGGCCCAAATTCTGGACAGGGGCGGGGTTGGTCGAGGTAAGTTAAAGCCCGTACCAGAAGACCGGATCGCGCTGCTACTCGGTCATGAGCGCGGGAGCACTGAGAGTTTCAAGACATACTCCAAACACGCCGCCTCTCCGGTAGAACTTCGCCAATACATCGAATTGCTACGTTATCCAGAGATCGAGAACCAATGAAAAAGAGAAAACATGTAATTGTAGGTGTGTTAATAGCAATAATTATGCTTTGATTAAAGCGCATTGATACACATGTAGCCCCTAACCAGGGCTACATTTAATTATCTTACCGTGCGGTTCTTGACAACTATTTCATTTAAAATTCGGTTGTTTATTTTTTCTTTCCAAGCCTTTTGCTTATCGCTGAGATTTCTTTTTTTCATTGTTGAAATTAGAAAGTCAAACTCTTTATCAAATAAATACCCTTTACGATTCGCATACTCAATTAATGCTTGATTAGGATTAGCATGAATGTCTTTCTTGATTCTTTTTAAACCATCGAATAATGTTCCGGTGGAAATCTCAAGAAATCTATTTATACAAACATTCCCAACATAAGTAGTATTACCATTGCTACTATTTTCAATGTAGCAGTGTTCTTTTATTTCCTGCCCACACGGGCAATTATCAAATTCATCCGAAACCTCAATAGAATGCAATTTCCATTCGGTTCTGGCGACTTCAAAATTCGTTGAGACTGATAAAGATAAAATGTGCTGTTTCAACCTTTCAAAGTTATGACTTTCCATTAGTAAATCTCCAGAAAGAGAAAAAGCGCCATTAAAGGCGCTTTGAGATGTTTTTACTTTTTCCCTTTTTTAGAGGGAATTTTGACAGTTTCAGTTACCGTGGTGTGGGGACGGCGCTGTGCCTCTATCGGCTTTACGAACTGACCAGTGATCGCATCACGAACTACTTTTTGTTTAGCCATAAAAACACCTCATCTTAGAAAAAGATTGAATTGCTTACCCTTGTAAGGTTAAGGGGTAAACGAAGCGGCGTCAAACCAAAAATACAACATGTAGACACGCTTAACAAAAAAAATACAAGATATAGTTATTCAGTACATTTTACCAACATCATCCCCCTGTAGAAGATTGACCGCTTAATGCTGACAACGTGAGCGATTGCATGAAGCTGGCTTGTGAGGCTTTAGCCGTGAAATCGACATAATCCGCAAGTCTGCTCGAATCGCTGGCGATAGTGAGCGGTACGGATGCCTCAAGATTTAGATTGAATGTAGGATTCACCGTGTACACAGGCGCATTGCCGCTGCTTAGTGACATTGCAGAACCACGAAGAGAATCACCATTTACGCTGTATTGATTTGCCGCCGTACCTGCATTACTACCACCAACACCCAACCAATCCATGATCGCTGGCCCCACACTCTGAGGATTCCAACCTGTTTGCTCCTGCACCCACGAGGCCGCACTGTTAGCACTTCCTGTTACGCCATCATAGACCGCCTGGGCCGCTGGCTTATCGCTATCAGTGAACCACTGAGGGAAACGAGAGCGAAGCCCTGCATTCAGATCCGAAACAACACCGGAGATTTCAGAAACAAATCCTGTCACCTGTTTAGCTAAGTCGCCTAATCCTTCTCCAAGCAACCCGGCTGATTCTGTGATCACTTTGGTGTTTTTAACGAGGTCGTCGCTATCCCCGAAGCCTTTCATAAAGCCAGTGAACAGACTGTTATCAACGCCATTCATCAGATTACCCATTGCCACAGACAGATCGCCGTAAGCGTAGGTTTGTTTGATTTGTTCGTCGTTCAACGTCTGACCGGAATCGACAAGTTTTTCCAGCATCTTGTTATACTCTGCACCGTTATTCAGGAATAGATCGGTGTAGTGCATCAGGTCATCACCTAATGATTCGATCAAATTACCAATCTGGGCCTGGCTAAAGCCTCTACGCTGCCCTTCATTCACAGTAGCTTGTAAGAAATCTAACGGATTATCCTGATACTTAGCGATCTGCTCCTTCGACCAGCCAAACTTATTCATGATGGTTGTGATCCCGCCGTCGCCACCTGCCCATTTTCCATCTTTGAACTGTCCATTTGTAACAGTCATAGCAAGGCGCTCACGTACATCTTTCATGTTATCGACGGCCTTAGACGTGTTAGCGGAGTCTACGCCGTGTTGCTGCCCCCATGCTACCATCGTCTTGATTGCATTAGGATTAGTCTTAACAAGAGCCGATTGTCTCACCAGATCAAGATTCTCATTCCCTTTGTCAATAATTCGCTGCCCCACTCCGAGGGAGCCAGCCGTTAACGCAAGGCTTCCTAATACCCCACCACCGACGATAGGAGCACTCCCGCCCTTCTGAGCCTTTAGCTTAGTGGCTACTGCTGCATACTGGGTACGCTGTGCCTGTGTCACTTTCGCTTGCTGTGCGGCTTCTCTGCGTAACAGGGTTACACGCTCACGAATAGAGGCGTTCATACGGGCGCTGGTCAGATTGCCTTTGGCAAATTCCTCTGTTTGCTGACGTATGAAACGTAACGCTTCATACTGAGACTTAGGATCAAGTCCGTATTTACCTTTAATTCCTGAAACTTGTAGCCCTGAATGTCGAAATTTTAGCTCGGCTGTTTCCTGTCGTTTCTGTAGCTGCGCCTGATCCTTTAAGCGTGCTTTTTCATCTCTCGCTTTCTGCTTCTCTGCTGTACGCTGCACTTTCATTTCAGCCGTATTCTTAGGAGAGCTATTAAACTTCGCATCATCGGCTTGTTTACGGGCTTTCTGTCTGTTTTTCTTTTGAGCCTGAAAACGAATTTTAGGATCTGCAATTTTCTCAAAGTATTTTTTCAGGTCATCGCCAGCTTTACGGGCTTGCGCAATACTTTGTTTATCGACCACAAAAGAAACGGTTGTCTTAATAGAAGCAACGTTGATCGATAGTCCACCATCAGACATTATTCACCACCTTTCTTTTCGTTAACAAGATAATTAAGTGCATCCGACACACTCATTCCTCTGAAAATAAGTTGTCTTAAATGTGAATGACTCACATCAAGCGCTCTCGATACGGCTGCTAAATTGAGTATTTGCTCTGCGCTTGTATCATTAAGTTGTAAATGTAAGCCTCGACTCTTAAGGATAATTTCCAATTTTATCTTTCCTCTTATTCTGGAAATAAAAAAGGGCGGGAACACTGGGGAGATTTGCGCTCTCATAGTTCCCAACGTTTACACGCCCTGTTTAAAAGCTCTTCTTTATTTCCAGACGGGAAGAACTACCGTCTATCGCTCGTTATTCCGAGACAGTACCGAAAATGATCGCTTGTGGGATCGCCACGATTGGGAGATAGCTGCACTCTGTAGCCACTTCTGGGAAGCCCCAACGCTGATCTACAATCACATACTGGTGATACAGTTCCGCGCCTTTGCCTTGTGTCGCATGGCGAACACCAACACCAGAGTGAAGAACGTAAGCGTTAGATTCAGGAGCCATTAATGGGATACTCACGAACGAATCAACACCAATACGATCCGTGATAAGGCTATAACCTGTCACATCGATCACGGTTACGCCGTTCAGCGTCCATGTTTCAAAAGCTGGGTTTGAACTTTTAGTACGGGTGTAGAAGTTATCGCCAGATTCCAGCGGCAGCGTATACACCATGAAGTCTTTCACGGACGGGTGATAGCGTAGCGCTACGGCTGCTTTGCCGGATGCCAGGATCACCGCCCCTTGTTTAGCCTGTGCCAGCCCTGATCCAAGTTTCACATTCTGAATGCGTCCGATCTCACTTAGTTGCTGGAATACGTTAGCGTCTGCGCTAATGTCCATCGTGTATGTGGTTTTAGCTTCGCCAGCAAGGAAATCTAAATTGCCCTGTCCGGCGTATTGTGACTCCACACGAAGCCCTAACAGCGCCTCTACAAGGTCAACCTCTACCGTGTTACTCACCTGTGCATACTGTGCGTCGCTGAAATCAGAAATAGCGAGGGTAATTTGATCAGCAGTGTCTACCGTTCCACGCGCTTTAAACTGCTCCAGATCTCGTGAAGTCACTGAATTTAAGGAATTAGTGTATTTAAGCTGATAGAGGGCATTGGTAAATTCTGGGCGTTCTGCACTGTTCCAATCTGACTGTGCATAGGGCATCTTTTCAGGTGCAACGAGATTTTTCACATCGGTGATTTTCTCAAGAGCAATACTATTAACGTCGTGATGTTCAACACGGAATAACCCAAGATTAGTTACAATCTGGTTTAGTTGAGTAGAGAAAGTAAACGGGCTGGCAAAGTCATACATGTTGCCAGAAAATAAATCTGAATAAGCCATTCTTATTATTATCCTTGATTAGGTGGTGCGTAGAGCTACGGTGTCGTAGTCAGTGAAAGTAAAGCCAAGAGTCGCTAATTGCGCTTGAGCCAGAGATTTATCCAGGCTTCCAAATTCAACGCCAACCAAGGCTAAAATAGTATGTTCTGGAGAAGCTACAATAAACGCCTTATCACCAGCGCGTGCAGGTTCTACGACAACATACGCAATGTCACCAGGGGTGGCAGCTTTCGCGCCTGTTAAGGTTGCGAGATCTCCAACAATGAGATCGGCAGGAATACCGGATTCCACACGGATCAGCTTGTCCTGGAGAATGGCATCGCTTGTATACGAAATTACCTTGTATCTGGCGTGGCTGTTATTCCCGTTCAGAGTTTGAAATGTTCCAAATTGCATTGGTTATTTTCCTTTTGCTAATAGTTTTAATCGTTCCTCAAGCCCTGATGATGGGTGAGGGGTATTTGATTTTGTGATCATGGCTGTAGGCCAGAATTTTTCTGTAGCCTCTCGAATAGTCTCAACGTCCACATTGAGAACATCAGCCGCTTGTTTAATCATCTTTTCAGAGAGAATAAGAGAAGCGCCTTTGTGAGTGATCACACGGTCATAATTCATGAGAAGCATTACCGTTTCCTTTGTTGTATTAACTATTTCGTTACGCATAAAGCGCAGAAGATTAAAAAGGGGCAATAAAGCCCCTGGAGAGAATGCCCCTTGCTAAAGAAAGCATTATTAACATCATTTTTCAGGAGAAATGAAGTTAAGAATACAATCTAATAAAAAGACCCCCGTTTTATTATCTTAGGAGATTTAAAAAGCTCGGGGGTACTTTGCATCTGTTAAACGTGAAGCCCTTCACGCTGGCAATAACAGATCTTGATTTCATTATCTATTAGCTGACACTTTCGGGAGTGTAATTAATAGAAGATTTGCCAGCCTTAACGTAATTCCTGAACCTCTCACAATTCAAAGGTAGTTAAGTCTGACCACCGCAAACCCTAACGGGGCTTGAGATGTAAAAAGCACAATGCTTTTCCGTAAAGAAAGGAGATGCACGGTGATTGCTCACACCATTACAACACAATAATAATGTGACCGTGCATTACCTTCGGAACGACAATGAAGAAATAACCGTAGCTAAAGAACATAACCCTATTCTTTACGGAAAGACATTGAAGAGAGTGCCGCTATGGGAAACGGCATTCAGGAGGGGGAAGTGATTCGAATACTCACCCTATAACTCATTATGACACAAATAGCACAATCTGTCAAGACATTTCTTAACTTTTATGTTATGGCGTATTCTTCAGCGATCTCTATGGCAAGCTCGGAAAGTTTCTGTGAGACATACTTTAGAGAACATGCAAGTTCCGTCCACTCATCGATCACTTTCCAAACCTCATGTTCTGTAACCGTACTGTTCTGAGAGCGCATCAGAAGCGCCATGGCGCGTTCTAACTGCTCCAGTGCGTCTATCCCCTGCTCTGTTTGTTTAGACGCGCATAACAGCGCTTCTGGCGTTCTGTCACGCCACGCTGCATTAACCAATTCAAGAATAGGAAGGTGCCAATTCTCGTGGAAAGAATTAAGTAGGGTGTTTATGGTGTCCATAGTCTTATTAGTCATAATGTTCCTTAGTATCAAATAGGGTGTCAAAGTCGCGGGTTAAATTGTTAAGGTGATTTACCGAAAGCCAGCCGCAATAATGTTCGTATGAGGAGAAATTAAGAATTTGCCATTTGTGGAGATTCGAAGAATCCACGTTGAAGAATTTTATCTTCCTGGGTTTCCAGAATGCAGAAGAGCAGCTATTAAGAATGTCCTGTAATGCGTCCATCTCATCTGGAGACATTGCAGGGCTATTCTCTTCGATTGTTTCAGTGTGCCATTCACCAGGGAAAGAATTGTATTCCCTCGAAAGGCGAGAGAGATTTTGAAAATCAGATGTTCGTAATAATGATTGTGCGTTTCGTTCAAGCTTTGTAACTACGTTACGTTTTCTTTTTCCCATTAATTCCTCGTAGAGGGAAACTTCCGTGTTTTTTCGTTAATGTCCATACTGCGTAAAATGCAAATAGCCAATAGATAGCGATGATCATAAAAGTTTCCCGATTGTTTGTTAGTGTTGCTTATCAGTGGGGTGTAGTGATAAAACTTACTGCATCATTAACGGTAATGTCGTAATACTTGCCGTGACGCTCCATAGTAATAACGGCTGCATCGTGCATTAATAACATCCAATACCGCGCCCCGCTTTCACTTATACCGACACCATCAGCAATGTGTTTCACGGTGACTTTTATTGCTCCGCTTTCACGTTTGAGAGATGCAAGGTGATAATAAAGACGTTGGCAAACGGTGTTACATTCGATTTGATGATTTGTGCATTCATTCAATAGGTATAATTTGTTCATTGTTCCTCTTGGTTAAAATGGTGTTCCGAATCGTCCATAGAAGTGTGGATAACGATTTTCAAATCTCATCTCTAACTTATCTTCGAATCTGGAAGGTAGTTTCTTATGGTTACTTTGCATTACACGCCGAGCATAATTTATAAATGTGTCTCCCCTGTTTTGTTGTCGTAAACTATCTGGCTTTGACAGCAGTTCGCACACTGAATCAATAATCACATCATCATCCGGCTTTTCCTCTGCGGTAGCTGGTTCAGGGGCTGGCGTAGGTGCTGGAGCACTTTCATGCACTTCAAGGGGAGTAGGCTGTATTTCTGGAGATTCTTCTCGTGGAATTTCTAATACTTGATAAAGGTTAGAAGTCCCAGGGCGCAGATCTTTAATAATCAATCCCATTTCAAGCAGTTTCTTAACTCGTTCCTCTGCGGCTCTTGGCGTTATTCCAAACACATCACCTATTTTTGCGTAAGAAGGAAATGCACGGTCAAATCCCCTTAAATAGCAATAGAGATTTTTAGAACCATCAGTAAATTTATGCCCGTTGACGTAGCTTATTTTCAGAATCCACATAGGAACCCTGACAAATTGATCATCATTTGTTGTCATTTGAAATTTTATCCTTAATTGTAATCGCGCTCACGGCGCTACTATGGTGATAATGGGATCACTTGCCCTTGTTAAGATTGGTTGCCTCTTTATTCAGAACATTGAGGATGTATTCTGTAACTGTCACTCTTTGATTTCTCGCCTCCTTAAATAAGGCTTGGAACGTTTCATCAGGAATGTGTAAGCAAGTGCGCGGTTGTTTCTTCGAATTTATAATGTCGCTCATGTGGTTTTCTCCTTCTGGTTTAATTCTTGGTGGTGGTTTCAGCCTGTTCAGCTTTCCACTGATCGTAAAGTTCGATTCCTTTGCGTAATCGTTCAGCGTGTTCGAAATAACCTTGACGCTGTGCCGCTGCTCGCTGACTGTTAATTGCCTTGCGTGTTTGGCTTCCGGCTTTTAAAGCCTCGAAGACAAGTTCTGGATTAAAATACTTAATGTGGGTTCTCCTTTCGTGAGATACACGGAAACACCATCCAGGGGAGAACGTTAATAACGTTGCCTGATAGTGCGGTGTAATTTGGATTTTGTGGTTAGGCAGAATGCCTAAGAAGATGACAGGATGAATGCTTTCATCACCCTACTTAGTTACTTTAACATGAAATGATTTCAAAGTCAAGAGATTTTTGATATAATCTCCCATTAAAGATAATAGCATACCCACCAATTGTGATCAACCTCTATCAATCATCACAAAACGCTCTGTATCGCGTTACAGGAGGTTTGCATACACATGCACTACATCGGTATTCCCTGCCCTTTTTAAAGCGCTCTATGAGGCTCCTGTGAAGCCTAACGGCATACGGGCGCACCTCTGGCACTTACTCCCGAAACCAATAGCACAACTACAGAGGGATAACGGTAGTTATCAGGATGGTAGTTAGTTGGTATTGGATTGAGGCTTAGTGAATTTGCACGAGGTACGAGGGTAAGTGAACTTTAGCCACTGGCGAAGCACACGACTATTCCGCGCACAGCGCAACGGTACTTTGCCTACGGCATAAAATCATTCGTGCCTGACGTTCGTCAGAAACGAAGTTTGCACGAGTCAAGAAGGTACAAAGTTACGCTTGTGCTTGTTCCTGAGCGGTACGGGGTCGAACCGTCAGCCCGTCAAGGGTGGCGTAGGTGAGATTTCCCGTAGAGTACCGACCAGGGACAGCGTAAAAAGATAATAAGTTCTGATCTAATAAAGTAATTTAATAAGTGATCTAATAGCTAACAGAATTCTGTTACCCCCTCCCCCAAAATTCTGTGGGGGTGTCTAACAGTTTTCTGTGGGGGTAGGGTCACAGTATTTTGTAGGGGTACTGGTGCATAGAAAGTCCAAAGGGTAACAAAATTCTGTAGGGGTGCTCGTTTCTCACTTTACCCAACGGTAAATCGTCGCCCTGCTCACTCCGATTTATCCCATGCAACAACCCTGGGGTAATTCCGATCAAACTCGCATGTAATCCGCTGGTAATTGGCAGGTAAAGAAGCGCCATTGATACGGGTAAAGTTGCCAAACCTACCAAGATAGTAACAATTGAAACTATTACTCACTTTGCGTAAAGCCTTGCGCCGTGCGGGTTACAGCGATCATTGTGGACAATGTACACTTTCATGGTAGGTGCAATGTGCTGAACGAGTTTTCTAAATTGAAACGATGTTTCTTTTTTATGCTCAACACTCCTTCATTTGAGAATAATTCTCAACAAATCAGATCATCTCGTCTCAAATGAGAAAATTTCTCATCCGATGTGCAATGCCTCTACCTCAAGGTTTTGTAGTAATGTGAGATAGGACACCTAAACTATTGATTTAGTTATCACATGCCCCGTTACCTTCCTCCTTTCTCTCTATGGTATGCAATGAATCTGCATAAACCGTGCATAGTCTCGCCTGGATTTGGCAAGGTTAAAACATCTATTTAGACTTGCCAACATCATGATTTTGTTAATGATATTCCGTATTTGTGCGAGTTTTGAACAGGGGGCCGTGCTTATTCGCGTTCAGTAGTGCTGGAAATGGCGCAACCTTCCACCACCCCTTCAAAAAAATGTGAGATTGAATAGTTGTAACTTACTGAAAATGATCATAATCTTATTTCACAGTTTCAAGATTGACGGAGATCAGCAGATGGCGACCACGAAGATAATCACACAGGCAGAAGCATTTAAGCTGGTTAGCTGGCTTGAGTGTCATAACAAACAGCTATTCGCAGACGTAGCGATCACTATGGCCTCTTTATGCTTACGTGTCGGGGATACGGTGAATTTGAAGTTCAACCAGTTCAAGGAGGGAAACACGCTGGAAGTGTTGGAGAGTAAGACAGGTAAGAAGAAGGAGATCATCGTCCCTACAAAGGTGTGGGAGATCGTAGAACGCCGCCGTCAGGCATTCCCGAAAGACGAATACGTTTTCACGTCACACAGCAACCGTGCATCAGGAAAAACCCCTGTGAGTCGTGAGCAAGTGAACCGTGAGATCAAACAGGCTGCGGAGAATGTCGGGATTAAAGGAACGGTAGGCTGTCACAGCTTTAGGAAATTTTCTGCAACGGCGGTCTATGAGAAGTCTAACGGAAATCTGGCGTTAGCCATGAAGACGCTGAACCATTCAGATCCTAAAGTGACCATGAACTATTTGAAGATTGACGTTAAGAGCGTGGGCGCTGCCCTTGCAAACATTTGGGATTAATGTTTTATAAAGGTTACATTTTTCTCGCTACAACAGGAAAGGCATCAATTATTATGTTTTTTAATCTTAGAAGTTTTGGCTCATTAAAATTTCCAATCACGATTTCAGAGTGCCTTCGAGCATTGTCACTGAAAAATCTTAACTTAAAATACCGCAGATTTACGCCCGTTAAAAATTCATTACCATCATGCAGAAAAACATTCTCCAATGTAGTTTGAAGGTCATTCATTCTTGTCATGTTTAATTTCCTTGTGAAACAGTCATAACCATCATTTTTATTTATTAACTCACACAGCAATAGACCGTTAGAGTAAACAAAGACTTTCAATAGCGGATTTTTATTTTTTTCGGAATACTTTTCAAATGATGCGATAAGCTCTTTTTTTTCATCATTTTTTATAGTGGTTTTTATTAGCCCTCTACTATTAACATTCTCAACATTTCTAATACTAGTAGAAATGGCATTACTATCGTCGTGATGAATACTATTTTTTGATGATAATTTAAGGAATAGAAACACACCTGCTACAAACCCGACAAACATAAACAATCCGGGCATACCGCTTACACCACCATGATGGGAACAAGCTCCTCTACTTCCTATTGATGCAGACATCCAACCATCATTACATCCAGAAAACAGGGAGCCAATAACGGTAAAAATTATAAAAACGGAGATTGAAGCAATAACCTTTAGCATAGCTGTATCCATTTTTCCGGAATAAAACATTATCTATGAGTAATCATCCAAAACATGCGCATTAATTATGGTATTACGTTCCAATTTATGCAACGTAAGAGAGATGACGCAGGTTAAATTTCCCTAAGTATCCAGCTACTTAAGTAAGTCATCTGAATACACTACTCGATTACAAACAAGCATTGAAATCATAATCCAAAGGGGTATTACACCCTTTGGATTTGTGCTGTTGAATGCACGTTTCTGGTGCAATGGCTTAAAGATTAGAAGTATCGCTTGCTACCCTACTGTTTGGAATGTAACGAACTACTGTTTGGGCCATGATCCCAGAAATGACCATCTTGCTTAACTCAACCGTAGTGTCAGGAAGTTTCCATGTTGCTTTGTCTGAATCTGAAAACTCAGGTTTCCCATACTTCTGAGTTAGCAATTGACTCAATGTGCTAAATTGATTCGCAGCGATACCTTCATTTTTTTTCTCATTACTGGCTACGTTCGTTTGCACAAGACGATCAGCGCTATTAAAAAGGAATGTGACAGTATAAAGACCGCTACCGATCGATACATTATCAATCCGCACTTTCCCAAAATTATCCTTATACTTCTCTGGTGAGATCAGATGTGCGCCATTGCCCTGAGCCGCAACAACTTCTGACGGATTCATGTCCCATTTAGTATTTCCATAACCAATACCCTTAGCGAATGAGAGCAGAGGTAAAGTTAGAATCACGAAAGCCATTAGTAATTTTTTCATTCCATCCCCACGAATTGAGTTTATTAATTGTGAACCAGTTTACAATTATCCCATTGCTCAGTGCTTCTTGCGATGCGGTCACTAATTGCAAAGTTTCCCAGCGACGGATCATAGGCGTACACCTTGCTTTTATCATCTGCCATCATCAACTTACCGTTAGTTTTCAGCTTTGGTGAGAGCAGGTATGTACCGTTTAAACGGTTAGCTTTGAAGCTATCGACATACAACGTTACCTCTGCACTACCCAGCACACGTAAAGCACCTATTCTACCATTCTGTACTGCTGCAATAGCGTACTGACAGAGATAGGTTTTCGCAGTTGAAGCTGTGTTTTTTCCCTCAACCTTCGCTGATGGGGAATGTGAAGAGGAGTTAGGGATTGAACTATGAAGAGAAGATGACGGGTAAGAGTAAGAATAATTTTTATAAGCCGATGAGGTACTTGATCCAATCCGACACGTTTTTCCAACCGCAATGCACGAATTACCGCATGGTATACCTTTCTTGCAGTTCTTCGCGTATGCAGAGAACGACAACCCAGCTAATAGAAATGTACCAATGGTTATCCTAACCAACGAAGACCAGCCCATAAACCACCCTTCTTTTAAGATTTTCCCTACATGATACCATACTTAAATTAAGGGAATAGCAGTCAATAAGCCCGTTGGTGGTAAGACAACACGCGGAGCCGTCAGGCGATAACATCAGGAAGTGTCAGACAGTGAAGTTTATCAGGATGACCATGTACCCAAAGGGAGCGAGGCCGAACCGCTGGCAGAGCCGGATCTATAGCTACCGGAGCATCACCACCATAAAACCTGTTTATTCCCTGCAACGTCATCTCGACGTGTGGCATGTGGGAGCATCGGCAAAAAATGCGCTTCACTGTAAGCGTTTGGTATGGAGTTTAGAGACGGCGGCACGTCTTCCAGCTTCAAAGGGAAAAGCGATACGAGGTTGAGCCTGGGAACTACTCGCCACTATGTGCTAACATACCAAAAGCCATTAACATTCACAGTGGCTTTTGTACTTGATGAGTAACTGACATTTCTTACATGCAAATGAGGCGGGTTATTCACACTAACTCATTGATTTATAAGAAAATAAAGTGATTGGTGCCGAAGGCCGGACTCGAACCGGCACGTATTTCTACGGTTGATTTTGAATCAACTGCGTCTACCGATTTCGCCACTTCGGCACTGAAGGGGATGCGGAAACGTTGTGGATTATACCTGTCG
>Ga0207713_1001853_pt1 | contig 16105 bp, 17 predicted proteins | sample KBSS64metaG_FD_184404 | JGI IMG/M metagenome (GOLD analysis project Ga0207713, IMG submission 184404) | Switchgrass rhizosphere microbial communities from Kellogg Biological Station, Michigan, USA - KBS S6-4 metaG (SPAdes) (version 2) | ecosystem: Host-associated > Plants > Roots > Rhizosphere >...
GCGACCCGAGAAACGCCTTTTACTGGCGATTCGTTGAAATGGGTACCGTTAACATGCCACCGCACCCTTTCATTCGTCCCGCGTTCGATGTTCGCCAGGAGCAGGCGACGGAGGTTGCGATCAGGCACATGAACCAGGCCATTGACGAGGCATTAAGCAAATGACGGAAGACGATCTCTATCCTCTGCTGGCGTCGCTGGCCGGAGGGCAGGTTTATCCCTACGTTGCGCCGCTTGGCAGTGATGGGAAGCCTTCAGTCTCGCCGCCCTGGGTAATTTTCTCGATTATTACCGACGTGGCCGCTGATGTTCTCTGCGGTCAGGCTGAATCAGCCGTTTCCGTGCAGGTTGATGTGTATTCCAGCACCATCACTGAAGCGCGCACGATCAGGAATATGGCGCTTGATGCACTGCAGGTGCTGAAGCTTGAAAGCATTGTTAAAACGCCAGGGTATGAGCCTGATCTCCGCTATCACCGGGCGACGCTCGAATTTCAGGTAACCGTTTAACCTTACCCACCATAACAGACCGCTTAGGCGGTCTTTTTTTTAACTGGAGAAACCATGACCAGTAAGTATGAAGTCACAAAGGGGATGACCTTTGCCGTCTCCGACGCACCCGTAACCGCCGAGGATTTTAACGCCTCAGGGTTCCCGGGGGCTGGCATTACCTGGCTGGAAGCGGCCTGTGCAACAAAGGAGATCACCTTCACCGGCGGTCAGAAAGGGGATATCGACGTAACCACGCTGTGCTCAACTGAACAGGAGCAAACCAACGGTCTCGCCGCGCCTGCTGAAATGAGCATTACCCGTAACTGGGTTGGCGATGAAGCGGCGCAGGAGGCACTGCAGACCGCTTACGAAAATGACGAACTGCGTGCGCTGCGCGTGATCTTCCCCTCTGGCAACGGTTTCTACGTGCTGGTGGAGGTACGTCAGAGCTCATGGTCAGCGGCTACATCTTCCGTTGTTGGCGCGACCTATTCCCTGCGTGTGCGCGGCAAACCTAAACGCATCTACGCGTCTGGTTCCTGAGCGGCTTCGGCCGCTTTTTTAATCCCTCCGACCATGTAACAAGAGAAAAATGAAATGTCGCAAAAAACATCACAGAATTCACTACGCAACGTGGCGCTTACTGCATCGAAAGCCTATCGCACTAAAGTCGGTATCAGTGTCCCAGAGTGGGATGGCGTAAAGGTTACGCTGCGCGAACCTTCCGGCGATGCCTGGGTGAAATTCCGGGAAATCGTAAATCCGCAGCTCGCCGATGGAGAAGAGGCAGCGACGCTCACGGAAGCGGAGAAGTTCCTGCGTAACAAAGAGGCTGACGTGGTTCTGTTTATTGATGTTCTGCTGGATGAAAGCGGCGACCGCGTATTCAGCGATGAGGATCAGGGTCAGGTATCCAAAATTTACGGCCCTGTGCACGCTCGTCTTCTTGCACAGGCGCTCGGCCTCGGGATGAGTCAGGAAGAAGCGGGAAAGCCGTAAAGCAGCCGCTGACCTTCTTCCTGATGTCACTGGCGCTCCGGTTGGGGCGAACCCTTCAGGAGCTGCGGGATACACTCACCGCAAGTGAGCTGAAAATGTGGATCGAGTTTGACCGCATTAGCCCGATTGGTGACTGGCGCGGTGATGTACATGCGGCGCAGATTTCCGTTGCAACACTGAACGCCCAGGGTGGTAAATTTACTATCCCTGACGTGATGCTGAAGTGGGGTGAGCAGGAAGAAGACAGGGAGATCAGCGAGCTGGAGGAATGGATGTCTGCTTTATAAATTTTCATTAATTAGTGACATTATTCGTTCCAATTATTAGGATTGCCATCGGAACTTTAAACTTGGGGGCAGTCATGGAATTTTTACTGGTAGCTATAGTAATTGGTCTTATCCCTGCGTTAATAGCGCAAAGTAAAGGGAGGTCATTTTTTGCTTGGTGGGTTTACGGAGCGTTGCTATTTATTATTGCGTTAGTGCATTCAATTATTATAAAGAAAGATGCACACTTCGAAGAAAAAACTATGTTGGATGATGGCATGAAGAAATGCCCTTTTTGCGCAGAACTAATCAAGAGTGAGGCAGTGAAATGCAAACACTGTGGTAGCGATCTCACATCTTCTTCTGAAGACCATCATCCTGTGAAAACCGAAGAAGAATATCTTGAAGAGGCCAGAAAAAAGGCTGGGCTGTCATAGATAAGTTTAATTAAAACAAACCTCGCAACTGCGGGGTTTTTTTATGGGTGAAATATGGCAACACTCCGTGAATTGATCATAAAAATTTCTGCCAATTCCTCCTCCTTCCAGACAGAAATTTCCCGCGCATCTCGCATGGGAACGGATTACTACCGCACTATGGAGCAGGGCGGGAAAAAAGCCGCGGCGGCCACGCGTGAAACTCAGCGATCTTTGGCTGACCTGAATTCCCAACTTGCAACCGTGCGATCTTCTGCTGCCGGACTTGCCGGTGCGTGGGCTGGTGCATTTGCCACTCATCAGTTGATCGCGTTTGCCGACACGTGGAACCAGCTGAATGGACGTCTTCGCCTAGCGTCCTCTTCCAGCGATGATTACGTGGAATCACAGCGCGTGCTGATGGAGATCAGCCAGCGCACTGGAACTTCCCTCGAGGCGAACAGCAACCTTTACAGCCGAATTGCCCAGTCTCTACGTGATGCCGGTTACGCTTCTGCAGATGTAGCAAAAGTGACTGAAACCGTTGCAACCTCACTGAAGCTGTCTGGAGCCAGTACGGAAGAAGCGAGTTCGGTTATCACGCAGCTTAGCCAAGCGCTTGGCTCCGGCGTTCTGCGAGGAGAAGAATTTAACTCCATTATGGAGAACGGCGGCCGTCTGGCGAAACTGCTGGCTGATGGGCTGGGTACTACTGTTGGTGGCCTGCGTAATATGGCCAACAATGGCGAGCTGACAACTGACAAAATTGTCCCACTGCTGACGAACGTGGAGATCCTGCGCAAAGAGTTCGATACCCTCCCGGCTTCCGTCAGCGGATCTGCACAGAAAGTGCAAAACGCCTTTCTAGCGTGGGTTGGTGGGGCGAACGATGCCGTCGGCGCTTCCTCCACGCTTTCCGGCGTGCTGGATGGACTGGCCAATAACATCGATGATGTGGCAAACAGCGCAGGCATTCTGGTTGGCGTAGGCCTGGCTCGTTATTTTGGCAATATGGTCGGTAGCGTCGCTCAGTCCACCCGGGCAGTGCTCGCTAATACGGCCGCCGAGGTCGCGCTGGCGCAGGCTCAGGTTCGCGGCGCTCAGGTTAGCGTTGCTGCTGGTCGCCAGGCTGTTTATCGTGCTCAACAGGCGCGCGCAGCGGCGACAAGTATCGAGGCTCAGATTGTTGCAGAGCGTAATCTTGCTGCAGCTCAGGCATCACTGAATACGGCGCTTTCTGGCAGGGCCTCTGCGGTTAACAACCTCACCAATACCGCCTCGGTAATGTCACGGCTGGGTAGTGGAGTGCTGGGTATTCTCGGTGGCTGGCCTGGAGTGATTATTGGTGCCGGCGCTGCGATGTATGGTTTGTATCAGCACACCCAGCAGGTGCACAAGGAGGCGGTTGGCTTTGCCAATAATTTGGATGAAATTAACGGTAAGTTGCAGCAAATGTCGGTATTGGGGCTGCGCTCTACAGCAGCCGATGCACGTACATCGTTACAGGCACAAAAGCAGGATCTAGCCGATCTCGATACACAAATTGCAAAGGTTAAGGAAAGCCAGGCAGGGCTTGCATTAATTCAGGAGAAATATAATAAATCTCCACGGTTAACCTACCTTAATACATTCATGGATCAGGCTGATATAACCGAGAAAAATATTTCTTTAACTGATCGGTTGTCTCAACTTGAGTTTGAAAGAGAGAAAGTAGCCGCAAGAATAGCGGCCACACAAAAGTTAGTAAATGAGGCGAGCGATCTCGCTACTCAAAGGGCTACACAGCAGGCTGGTGCAATTTCCATTTTAAATGGTGCATACAAACTCCTGAATCAAACTATGGCAGTGACTCCAACAGTTGTGCCCAAGTTTGTCAGCCCTGTCGTACCTGTTACTAATGCTACGCCACAGCAGCAAACGGCCCTTGAACGAGCTCGCCGTGATAACGAGATGGCCAGCCTCAGCGGCTTAGAAAAACTCCATCAGCAGCACGTCTACGAAGCTGAAGATTTGAAACTGACTGGGGCCCTTTATACCCAGTACATATACAACAAGGATCAGGCCGCCAAAAAGGATGCTGCAGCAGCGGAGGCAAAAAAAACCTCAACCGCCGCGTCGAATGCGCAGAGTAAAGCTGAGCGCGAAGCGGCAAGCACTGCCGAACAGTATTCCAGGAAGATGGCCGATTTGAGCGTGGCTATTGATGTGCAGCGCGTGCGGGCAACTGAGGGAGAAAAAGCATCTGACCTTTATGCTGCTTCCCACCAGGCAGGCATTAAATGGACGGATGAGCAGCGCAAGGCTATTCAGGCATCTTCTACAGAACTGGCAAAGTGGACCCAAAAAGCTGATGAGAACGTGCGCAAGCAGCGCGAACAGGCTGATGCCCTGAAGGATTTAACCGAAGCTGCCAGGAAGTTCAGGGATGAGACGACGCTGACAACCGAAACCAGAGGAATGAGCGATCGCCAGCGCAACAGGTTCGATGAGGCGCAACAGATTGACCGTGTTTTTGCTAAAACCGACGGCGGCACCGAGGCCATAGCACAACGAGCAGCTGCCCTCGATGCTCTGGACAAAAAATATAAAGCAATCGCTGCTTCAGAAGCAGACTGGGCTGCTGGCGCTGAGAAAGGGTTTAAAAACTGGTTTGATACCGCGTCTGATTATTCATCGCAGACAGCAGACCTTGTAAACAGCTCAATGACGGGTCTTATCGGAAATATTTCCGATGCTTTATCGGGCAATAAAGTTGACTGGGAGGACTGGTCGAGATCGGTACTGGCTTCCATGCAAAAAATTATCCTCAACGCAATGTTGGTTAATTCGTTGAAATCTGCAGGTGGTGGTGGCTTGTTCGGATCTCTTGGAGGGCTTTTTGGTGGTGATACAACCTCTGGAGGAAGCACTCCATCAGGAGCCTACACTGGCGCGGCCAGCAGTTTGAAATTTGCCAAAGGCGGGGTATTTGACTCCCCAAATCTTAGCCATTTCAGCAATTCGATCATTTCCAGCCCGACGATGTTCAAATTTGCCAAAGGCGATGGATTGATGGGAGAGGCTGGGCCCGAAGCTGTTATGCCATTGACCAGGACGCCAAATGGCACTCTTGGCGTCAGGATGGTTGGCGCTACAACTTCTGGTGGGGGAGGGAGTGATATCAATATTACCCAGCATATCAGCGTTTCCGGGAACGGTGATGCTGCGCTTAATCAGGCCATGCAGGAGGCTGCCCGTCAGGGAGCTGTTGATGGTGCAAAAAAGGCGCGTCAGGACATGCTGAGTGATTTTCAGACCAACGGTCAGGCCAGGAGGATGCTTGGCGTTTAACTAAGGAGTGACTATGGCTGCGCTTGAATGGCCTGCTGATGTATGTCCGGCGTCGCTGATATGGCGACCGGAAAGTAACACCAAAACCTTTCGCTCTCCCTTTAATGGTGCTTCACAGACCGTTCGATTTCCCGGTACCCGCTGGACCTGCTCCCTGACTTTTAGCAATCTCACCGACGATAAATCCCGGCGTATCGATGCGCTGGTGGCCGATCTCGATGGTGAATACGGCAGGGTAAAAATCCGCGACTGGGGGCGGGAGGGCAGGACGCCAGCAGGAAACCCGGTGGTTTCTGACGCGAACCAGACTGGTACGCAGCTCGGCAGTAATGGCTGGACACCCGGCACACTGGTGCTGCGCTCCGGGGATTACATCACCGTTAACGACGAGCTGAAAATGGTCACCGCTGACGTGACCAGCACATCAACCGGAACCGCAATAATCCCGATTGCACCAATGCTGCGTACTTCTCCGCCGGTTAACGGCAAAATTGAAGTGGCTAATCCCTACGGTATTTTTAAGCTGAAGGATAACCAGCAGGGCGCGGGTAACCGCGTTCCGGGTGTCTTTACCAGCTATACACTGGAGTTTGAGGAGGCGTTTTAATGCTGTATTCACCCTTTTCAGATTCGATGATCACCTGGCTTTCCCGCGACAGGGTTACTGCTGTGCTGGCGGCCAATGTCCAGTTTGAGTCCGGAACCGCCTACGTGCATTCCGGTACCGGAACGCTGGTGCTGGGCGGCTATGTCTATTACGGCATGGGAACCATGGGTGCTATCGATGACGTGAATGAAACCAACACGACGAGCCCTACGCAACTGAGAATGACGTTGTCAGGACTCGACATGTCGTTGTTTGCAAAGACGCTCAACGAGCGCTGTGTAGGAAAGCCCGCAGAGCTTTATCTGGTGGCGATGGATGACAACGGCGTGGTACAGGTGGCCGACCTGATTTTTAAGGGGCGGGTTTCCGGTTCCGGGGCGACGTCGGGAGATACGAACGCACTGCAATACACGGTCAGTAATATTTTCGAAGACTGGCAGCGGCCTTTCCCTGATCGTTACACCGACGAGTCACACCAGTCAGCACAGCCAGGAGATCGTATTTTTCGTTACGTCGCGCAGATGGCTGAACGTTCAATTTACTGGGGCAGCAAGAAAGATGCGCCAGGATTTACCTATTCGTGAGGAAGCATGAAGCATCCAGACTGGCATAACAGATTAATCGCCGTAATAAGGGCCGCTGAAAAGCGGCCTTTTTTATGGGGCGAACATGACTGCTGTCTGTTTGCAGCTGACTGTGCAGAAGCGATGACCGGGGATGATTTTGCCGACGGCTGGCGCGGGACGTACGACAGCGAAACGGGCGCAAAAAAAGCGCTACTGCGCGGCGGAGGTTCGCTTGAGAAAGTGCTGGCGAAATACCTCGACGAGATGCCTGTGAAGATGGGGCAGCGCGGGGATATCGCAGTTGTAGAAAACGCTGGCACCCGCTGCGCCGGTGTAATTTACGGTGGCGCCGTGTGGGTGCCGGGTGAAAGCGGCTTGGTGTGTCTGCGAGTGAAACCACTGAGTACATGGAGGGTGCGCTGATGCCTGCTGCAATTCCTATTGTCGCAACAGTTGCTGCTGGAGCAGCTGCATTTGGTGGTTACACCACCATAGCGCTGGCGATCACCATCGCAGCACAGGTTTCAACCCAACTGCTGACAAAGAGGCCTTCCCTCGGTGCCTATCGTGATACGTCAGAAAGGAAGCAGGTTCTGCGCGCCGCCGCGAGTCCGAAAACGGTGGTGTATGGCAGAACGGTATCTGCGGGGACGCTTTTTTTCTCGGAAGAGGAAACGGGCGACCAGGACGATGGCGAATGGCTTCATCTTGCCATCACACTGGCGGGACATCCACTGTCAGGCGTGGGAACCATCTATCTCGGTGATGATGATATCGGCTCGTATCCAGATAACGCCACCTGGGAGGTTCACAACGACAGACAGACAGCCGATCCCTTTATGCTGCAAAACTGCCCATCATGGAAAGCAGACATGATCGGCAAGGGGATTTCATGGCTTCGTGTGTCCCTGAAATTCAATGCAGAAAAATTTCCTTCCGGCATCCCGAATATCAAAGTCGAAAAGACGGGGCGAAAGGTCTATGACCCGCGTACCGGGCGCACCGAATTCAGTAATAACCTGGCGCTTTGCGTGCTGGATTACTACCGCAGTTACCTTAAGGTTCCTGATGCTGATATCAACTGGGATCAGTTTCAGGAGGCCGCCAATATCTGCGACGAACTGGTGACGAACGGCGATGGGAGCTTGGAAAAACGTTACACCTTAAATGGTGAGTTTGATCTCAGTGAAAACAAGGCCAGCATTCTTGAAGCTATGCTGGCAGCGGCCGCAGCTGAACCAACTTACATAGCGGGTAAACACGGTATTCTTGTCGGTGCGTATTATGGCCCGGCGACGGAGGTGATCACCGAAAGCCAGCTGGCCGGTGATATCGAAATCATGCCTGAAGTGTCGCAGTCCGAGCGAGTCAACACCATTAGCGGCACGTTTGTCGATCCAAAACAGATTTATGCAGAGGCTGACTTTCCCGCTGTATCCGTCAGTGAGTGGGTGGCCGAAGACGGCGTTGAAATCTCGCAGGATCTGAAACTTCGATTTGTTACGTCAGAATTTCAGGCGCAACGCCTTGCAGATATCAAGCTGAAGCGCACCCGTATTTCACGCACCATGAACCTCACGCTGAACCTGAGCGGGTACCGTTACCGTCCGGGTATGTACGTAAAAGTTAATTTCCCTTCTCTTGGGATCGTTAACGTTGAGATGCGCGTTACCGACTGGAAATTCGGTGTGCAGAACGGCGTGCAAATCACGCTGAAGCAAGAGACTGCTGACGTCTGGGGTGACGCGGTTGGCAAGCCAATTGAGCGCCCGCCATTTACGCAACTTCCGCCGGGTGGTGTCGCTCAGCCACAGAATCTGAAATACACCGTGGAGGAAATTGGCCAGGTGGTGCAGGGCGTTCTCTCCTGGCAGAACATCGGGCAGTTTGTTTATAACAAGGTTGTGATCCGCAAAGCTGGTCAGATGGTGTTGTCAGCACAGGTTCCGGGGTCCTTCACCCGCCTGACAGGACTTGCCCAGGACACATACACGGCACATGTCACCGCCGTAAATCAGATGGGCGCGGAGTCTCCTGAAGCATATCTCGAGTTCAGTATTGAGGCACCGCCTCCACCGTCCAGAGTCGACATTGAGCAGGGTTATTTTGCAATTACGTTATACCCTCGGCTGTCTGCAGTCACGAACGTCTCAACGCAGTTTGATTTCTGGACAACCGGGGAGAACAGGCTCCCGAATACCAGCACCCCCACAGTTGAGGGGGGCGCAACGCGGGCAGGTATTGGTACAACCTGGAGCAGTCATGGCCTGAAAAATGGTCACACCTATTACTGGTATGTCCGCACAATAAACGCGTTCGGTGCGTCTGCCTTTGTTGAGATAGCTGCGCTGTGTCAGACAGATACCGCCGAGTTGCTCCCCATCATTGATGAGGCTGTAAGGGATTCTGACGCTTTCAAAAATGTTTCTGAAGGCGTGGACACCAACCTTGAAGCAGCCATGCACAATGCCCTGGCTAATCACGGTACGGTTGAGTATCAGTACCAGCAATATGGTGAGGTGCGCGCTGATATTCTCATTGTGAAAACGACGGTTGCTGATGTGGATAAAGGCCTGGCAGATTTGTCTACCTACGTTCAGGCGCAGGTAGGTGATTTAACCGCGGCAGTTAACCAGAAATTGACGGCAGAAGTAAGCAGTGATGGGGGAGGAAAGGCGTCCTATACGCTCAATCTCGGGATAGTCAGAAATGGTGTGAAGTACAACACTGGTTTTGGGATGTCCATTGAGCCATCTGGCGGTTCTTACAAGTCTACAGTGGTCTTTGCTGCCGATCAGTTTGGTATCTACTCTGGAAGCGATCCGGGTAACTATCAGGCCGCGTTCTTTGTCTATAACGGCCAGGTGTTCATCCGCGATGCCTTTATACAGGACGGAAGCATCACAAATGCGAAGATTGGCAGTTACATCCGTTCGACAAACTTTGCCACCGGTGTACGTGGATGGAATATTGACAAAAGCGGCGATTGTGAATTCCACGGAAAGCTCTACGCGGAAAGCGGAAACTTTGCATTCAACGGTACCAATAACACAGTAGTCATCAACAACAATGGTCTTACCGTCAATATCCCCGGCGGTGGACGTATTGTAGTGGGGACATGGTGATTTATGCCTTCTGGACTTTTAATTGATTTAAACGATGGCGGTAAGCCCATGGAGATTACCGCCGGGTTGCGCTGTCCCACGTACGGCGGCGCTATCTCTGGCGGTATCGGGCAAGTAAATACCGCAACGGTTCAGGGATACATTTCTGGCTCTAATGTGGTTTTCATTCCTACCCAGACGGTTATAAGCGATGAGGGTATTTTCAAACTGGACAGTGTCAGCGTGTCAGGTGCAAACGTTACGCAAAACTGGAGCGGAAATTCAAACCCCGGTCTGCCTAATCCACAGCGTGTGGCATTTTCCGGAACCCTGTGGCAGATATTGCCAATAAGTCAGAATTCTAATTTTGGCCTGCTAATCCAGAACAGTACCGACTTTACCGCAATCTCTACCGCTTCGAGCGTGGGAGTTTGCATCTATAAAGCCAGGATAACGGTAGGAACTTCCGGCTGGGTGACGCCGACCATCGCCGGATTTGATCGCGGTAAGTATCTTGTGTGCTGCAAGTGGAATAGCCCTTATACGCTTGACTATGACGGTAACAGATTGCTGTTCCTCAATGATGGCTCCAACATTGATGATCAGCCAATGACCGGTACCGTAGATGTAATTATTTTTGCTGGTGGCGTTACTCCTGTGGCCGCGAATCCGGGATTCAATATTTATAACGCAGCAGGCCAGTGCACTTTCTCAACAGCCAGAAGGCCGTTCGTGTATCTCGGTGTCAATTTTGTGCCATCAACTACTGCCCAGACCGTTCCCGGAGGCGGATACGTACCCGTGGGGCGCTTTGGCCTGCGGGTCCCCAGCTACAACTCGGGTGAACGCATTTATCACTACCATTATGGACTGGTCATGCAGAACGGGAGTCTACGGGCAGGAAGGGGGCTGTATGTTGGATGGTCTGACAGGCAGCTTGCGAACGCCGGAGTTACGCCAATATCTTTGCCCGTCATCCCTGACATGTACGTTTAATACATTACATCTCAATTCCACTAACCCTGCTCATGCAGGGTTTTTTATTGCCTGAAAGGAGCAAACATGTCTGCTGGGACTCTAACCCTGACCAATAACTCCGATGCCGTAGCGGGTACTGGGACAACTTTCACGACGGAAATTGGAGCTGGTGATTTTATCGTTGTCACTGTTGGCGGCATTCCCTACACCCTACCTGTAAAAACGGTGGGAAGTAATACAGCGTTGACGCTCGTCAGTAAATTCACCGGGCCAACTCAGAGTGGAGCTGCGTGGTCTGCAGTTCCTCGCGTGGCCATGAATCTGGTCACCGCTGCGCTGGTGGCTCAAAGCACAGAAGCCCTGCGCGGACTGAACTACGACAAACAGAACTGGCAGAGCATTTTCAGTGGAACGGGTACCGCAACCGTGAAGCTTCCAGACGGAAGTAGTTTTACGGGTCCAGCCTGGGGTGGCATCACCAATACGCTCGCCGGAAAGTTGGATAAATCACAGAATCTGAATGATGTTGCAGACAAACCAACCTCCCGCACAAACCTCGGTTTGGGAAGTAGTGCTACAAAGGATGCTGGCACCTCAAATGGTAACGTCATTCAGGTCGGTGGATTTGGGGTTGGCGCAGATGCTTCTTTAGCCACTCAGTTGGCAAGTCTGACGGATGGTTTTCGTGGTGGGCTTTATCGTATGCGTGGGGATGGTGCTGCTCCAGCTACGATTGGTGTCCCGGCCGGAAGTGGAAACGCCATAATCGGGCTGATTTCAATACCTGTTTATTCAAATGCCGGATTTGGGATGGCATTCAACCAGAATAACCTTTGGACAGGTGTTTACGATCCTGCGAACCCAGCAGCAGCTACATGGAAAAAATGGTGGGGTGAAACAAACACCACCGTCGACACAAACGGCTTCATCAAGCGGGCCTCTCCTGTTATTAAGCTTTTTGCAGACGGCGACTATGAAACTAACGACGAATCTGAGGGCTGTACTGTTACTCGTTTAAGCGTGGGAGAGTATTTGATTGAGGGATGTATTGGCCTTAACGCAGACGCAGCATGGGGCGGTATCGATGGGGGTTTTGACATCCCCACCGACCGCAACAAACAACCGCTAATCTGGCTGGACTATGAAGTAAACGCGGATGGTACTGTGCTTGTGAAAATTTATCACCGGGCGTATCCGGATGCGCCTGCTTTCGCCAGAAATGAGATTGAAGGCTTGAGTGATGGCGACCCGATAGACATCCCACGTGACCAGTTCGTCAGCGTACGCGTGGAGATGCCCGCTGATTCTCTGTTTAACCAGCAGACATCTCAGGAGCTGATCATTCCAACAGTTTCGCTTTGAGTTCTAATACCGCCAGTACGAGGTCGGCGACAATTACCCTGTCGTCGATACCTCAAATGGAAACTTGAATACATTACAGTTCATCAGGATTGTTCGATACACTGATTCCGATTTTTACCAGACTGAATGTCATTAAAACCAAAACCAAAGTTACGAAAGTAGTTATTATAAACATTTCCATGAAGCACCTTTTCCGGTGAAAGTATCTTTTTGACAGCTAAAATCTTTAAACGTTCCGAAACCCATCAAACGCAATGCGAGTGTAGTTGGCAACCTTATAGTGATAAATTAGAACCAAACATCCACGAACTAGCTTAAGTACCCTCATAGGGAGTCTTATCAAAAGATTTACATAAAGAAATAATTCGATGCAAGAGAAAGCCAGGAAAAGATGAGAAGCTATAAAAGCACGACATAGTCAAAATGTTACGTTTTTCCTTGAAACAGAATCACTGCGTGTTATTTATTCTCTTTGATCTGGATACAAAAGTAAGGGTCTGTTCCTTGGGTGAAATCATTAAAAAAATTGCAACAGATGTTTTATCTAATTTCCTGATTCTGCTAAGTTTGCCATAAAGTCTTTGTTTTAACTTGTCTGCACCATCTTTTTCAGATTCCCATTCTAAGACTGCCTGATTTTCCAACCCAATGTATGTATTTAAGGGGAGTTTCACTCCCCTTTCAGACTTATCCGAGTACTCGCGTTCATGTAAGAATTTTGAAATTAAATCAGTTTTTTTCTCATCAAAGCCATTCATTTCAATAATCATTAATACCTTGTAACTTATAATTTTCATAAGGGGCTCGAGGGCATGAATAGTTGATTAAAGCAATACGTTGTTAATTCTACAAATTTACTTATTTTATTAGAGGGAACAAATTGTATTGTATGTCATCTAAAAAAAGCCTACGTTAAGTAGGCAATAATGTTGACTTCTAATTGTTATAATAATGCTTTTTATTATAGGGCGACAGAGGTGTTGGCAGTGAATCTCAAATGTTAAAGATATTTCAGTGCAGCGTCTAATATTTCCTGAGAAGTAAGCTCTCGATCTGATGCAACATAGACAACTTCATGGTCACCTGTTAAAGAGGGGAAGCCGGCTGACATTATCTGAAGGTTTATCTCTTCTCCATTAGGATATTCTTCACGTATTGATGTCACGCCTTTAAGTACAGTGATAACTTTACTTGGTTTACCATTAAAGAAAATGATTACTTTTTTCATATATCACCATGTATTTGAGGACTTTTTGGGAACGACTCTGTTAGAAAGGGTTTGGTTTATTCACGTTTTGTTACCTCTCTCGAAATTAAAACAAGCAATAATCTGCCTTAACGTGTACTGTAGCAATCCATTTGAATTGGAGAAGCCTATGTCTGCACGTAAAAATACTCAATTTCGCCGAAATTATTTAGTCAAATGCCCTTGTCCAAACTGCTCAAAAGATTCCGAACATAGTTACAATCGTGTACAAAAGGGAGCTCAGTTGGTTTGCCCATACTGCAGCGCTTTGTTCAAATCTACTCTGCGCTTCTAAAAAAATTAATACAATAAATAAAAAGTGATGCTTTTGGAGGCTGCCTAACCTCTTACGCACTTTAATGTTTTATAAGCAGTTAGCTTCTGCTTTGAGACTGTTCATGCAGCAGTCCTGCATTTCATCACATCGGTCAGCAAACTTGACGGTAAGCAAATATGCTGGCCTGTTGTAATGATATGCATAGCCTATTAATGTTTTAAATTCGTATTGGATTAATCGGGCCATTGATAAATTTATCTATCGCAGAGTGTTACATTGGAAGCAGTAGGGCCTTTAGTTCCAGCAATGATAACGAACTTAACTTTTTGCCCTTCAAAAAGAGTTTTAAATTTCTCTCCCTGCAGAGAAGAGGAGTGTACAAGAACATCTTTACTTCCATCGAGCGGAGAGATAAAGCCAAATCCCTTATCTACGTTAAACCACTTAACAAGGCCTATGATCTTTGGTGACATAAAAACTCCAATTGAATACTCTTAAACTAACAAGCTCATCATAAAAAAAGTATGATGGTATACGTATGGGCTCAAGAGGAGGGGGTATCAGAGATAGCACCTAGTTATGAGGACTACTTAGGAAAGCTGGATTCAATATCACATCAACCAAATCATTAAGGCATACGTTTAACTGATAAGCAAATTTTATTTTGGCCTTCTGGGTGGCTGTTCAAATATGATTGGTAAATGTAATTTTTTCCTGTATAGTCTAATTTGGATTGTAAAAAGTAATTTATTTTTCTCGCGAAATCACAGAAATCTTCAAAGGTTTTGACCTCAAGAGTAGAAAAGGTTTTATGATTTCATCTGATGGCCGAAAAGATTTTTTATATATTTCAGCACTAAACAACAGTGAAAACGAAACGTTAGGCCCTTGTGTTTGTGTTGAATTTTACCGTATAAATTAACTAATTTGTCCAATGCCAGATGATATAATTATTTCTTTAACTATGGTAATATGAACTAACTAATAAGTGTATGTATAAATGACATTAGATTAGATGTCTATTTGTTTATCTAATTCTTCCCTTGTTTTTTACGTTTCCTACCGCACCTATAAATTCATGCCAGATCAACTTCTCTGCAGGCATAACATCGTCTGAAGCTATCTCTTCCGCTTTCTTCCCGCCAACATCCTGCTGCATCCATTTTCTTGCCGCTGCCGGTTACAAAATCAGTGGCCTGCAGTCGTGAATGTCGAACAGTATCCTTTGTGGCACTACTTCCCAAACCGACGTTTTATAGATTGCCCTGATGAAGCATGGTCGATAACTTCACCTGTTTTTTTTGCAAAAATAACTGGGTGAAAAATATGCAAATTGGCTATGTAAGGGTGTCAACAAATGACCAAAATACGGATCTCCAGCGACAAGCTCTCGAACGCGCAGGATGTGAGCAGATTTTCGAAGAAAAAATGAGCGGAACGGTGGCGAACCGGCCAGCGCTTAAAAAGCTTCTGCGCGCTCTGAACGAGGGGGATACGCTGGTGGTGTGGAAGCTTGATCGACTCGGGAGAAGCATGCGCAACCTGGTACTGCTGGTGGACGAACTCCGGCAGCGCGGCATTCACTTTAAAAGCCTGACTGACAGCATTGATACATCCAGCCCAATGGGCCGCTTTATATTTCACATCATGTCAGCACTGGCAGAAATGGAAAGAGAGCTGATTGTTGAACGCACCCGGGCAGGATTAGCGGCGGCGCGCGAAAAAGGCCGAATAGGCGGGCGACGCCCAAAGTTAACACCAGAGCAATGGGCGCAGGTTGGTAGACTGGTATCGAACGGTGTTGATAGAAAGCAGGTGGCGATAATTTATGATGTGGCTGTTTGCACGCTTTATAAAAAATTTCCGGTGGGCATGCCTATATGATCGGAGGGCAGCTGCAGAATTGGCTGCCCTATATTATTTTACCCATGCTCGCGAGCGGTAGGGACTTCTGACGTCAGCCACATGTCGGATTCATCAAACATTTCCTCCAGCATGCGGTTCAGTTTTTCGCGATCGCTTTTGCTGGCATCGCTATTCAAGCCGTTCGCCTGCATCGGCTTCACCTTCACTTCGGCATCAGGGAAAATCTGGTGCACTCGCTTCGTCAATTCGGCCAGGATAATCTCTCTGGCCCCATCCAACCCTTCCACATTACGTTTGTCATAGACCAATTCAACGAACATATATGCACCTCTAAATACTGTTTGGATATACAGTATTTAAGCTTTTGCGATTGCAAACGTCAAGTGTATGTTACATTTTTAATGTGTGTACATTTATGGGTACAAAATTAAATATATCAATGGATATAAATCTAATTAAATCAATAAATTAATTAATTTGTTATTTATATCCATTTAACTAAGGGGACGAAGCGGCACGATTATAGCGTTATTTACACTTATCGTTAAGCTTATCGCCGCCTGATTGCTCAAAGAGCCACCATTCAGGCCGATTTTTT
>Ga0207713_1001855_pt1 | contig 16085 bp, 18 predicted proteins | sample KBSS64metaG_FD_184404 | JGI IMG/M metagenome (GOLD analysis project Ga0207713, IMG submission 184404) | Switchgrass rhizosphere microbial communities from Kellogg Biological Station, Michigan, USA - KBS S6-4 metaG (SPAdes) (version 2) | ecosystem: Host-associated > Plants > Roots > Rhizosphere >...
ACACGCTGGACAAATAAAATCTGCGCTACCTGTTTCCTCATTAATACAGGAGCAGAAGATAGCTTTCTCCCAAAGAACACGCGCCCCACGCTGGTATATGAGACGCTCAAATTCCTCAGGTTTAAAGTCAATTCGTCCAAAGTTCTTGAGTTGATACTCGTTCAAGTTCATTTATATCACCGTCATATTGATTCCACCGTAGTATGCTTGTAACGTTGGTAGCATACCATCGATGTCTTCTTGTAATTGTTTAATACGAGCCGACGCACCACCGAACATCGCGGACTGGGTTGTACCAATAGATTGGTTCAAACCGTCTACACCAACGGATTGGTTCGCGATACCAGCACCGATGATTAAGTCACCCCATACGCCCATTACACCCATCGCAGTTTTACGATAGATTAAATCTTTAAGCATAGGATGAATCGTCGTTTGTCTATAGACCTGTCGCTCTTCAGACTCGGTCATACCGGCTTTGTATTTGATTCTCCACATTTGCGGAGCGTAACCCATCTGTCCATGAATTAACGGTTGCCAAGCTCCACCACCAGCGTTAATAATTAACCCACCAGCACTACCAGAGATAGGGAAAATCTGGATTACACCAGATAGGCGGTCAATCTTAAGCCAATCGTTAGGGATGTTAAACATACGGGCGTTACCGTACACCATTTCAACCGTTTCGATTTCAAGGATAGGCTTCTTCCATAAACGAAGATAATTCCAGTTCATATAGTCAGAAGCGATATAGTCATGGTTTTCTTCTTCGTCACGTGGCTGAATCGCGATACCTAGCGTTTGCTCAGCCCAGTTAATAGCTGAATCAAGATAAGACTGTAGCAAGTCTTCGGGGAACGGGTTTCCTTCAGAGTCAAATAAGGGAATACCAAATATGACTCGCTGTTTCATTTCCTCAGTACTGAAGTTAATACCAGCCATGGAAAATCAGCTCCTTATTTTTCTTCTGTTTTCTTACGACGTGAGCGCTTCGTTTTAGCTTCTTCAGCTTCTTTCTCAGACTCTTTTTCCTCTTCTTTAGGTTTAGATACTTCTTCTTTCTTTTCTTCCTTAGAAGGCTTCTCAGTGTCCTTAGACTCGATTAGCTCAAATCCCTTTACTTCTGCTAGTAACTTCATAGCTTCTTCAGATAGTTTCGGGTTATTTACAATACCGTGTCCATCAAAAGATAACGTACCAAAACCTGTTACGACTGCGTTAGCTTGACCTGCGAACTTTTCATTTTTTAAGTTCATTATAGTTACCTCCAGTTTGTTTTTGTAATAGAAAAAGGGGCATCAGGGAACTCTCCCCCAACACCCCTCTTTAGTGGTTTATCTATATTAGAAGCGTGGCTCGTTGTAAAGCTCAGCTTTGATATTTTTGAATCGCAAGAACTTTTTAGGTGCATAAAGTACGGGCATCCCATACATTAGGATCATCCAACGGTAAGATGGAGCAAGCGTAGCTAAGTCCATTTTTAACATCGGAGTCAACTGTTTGAACGCTAGGATCTGCTCTGACATTTCACCCATGAACGCAGTATACGTATTAGGCATAGTGTCATTGCGGTCAGTTACTACTGTTGCCGCATTTGCAGCTGCACTAGTTACAGCAACACGAGCGATTTGGTAAGCTTGAGCTTGGTCAGCTTCAGTACGATAGATAGTAAGGTAATCAACAGGGTATACTGTTGCAGCAGCATTCTTAACTGTTAATGTAATACCTTTAACTAAGTCAGCACCAGTGATAGTTACAGGAGCTGTAACTTTTACAGGAGTAGACTCACCGTGTTTGTTCGCAGCTGTTACGTAGTAAGTGTAAACACCAGCACCAGACTTAGCGAACTCAGCGTCAGCTAATGTACCAATTGCAGCTGTTACTTCAGAAGGAGCAGCAGGAGCTTTTGGTGAAGTAGCTTGGGTTGGAAGCTCTTTCGTTTTCTTCAAGAATAAGTTAGGATCGAAGTTAATCGGACCACCATGAGATTGGAATTGGTCAACTACAACCCCAGCCTTAGTTCCACCAGTAGTAGGCATGATAACACGCTCTTTAGGGAAGAACTCTTGTTGGAATTGAGCAAATACTTCGTATGGTAAGAACAAGTCAGTTGCGATACCATAGTTTTCTAGGATCATTTGAGAACCCCAGTTAACGTGTTTCTCTTCTAAATGTTTACCAGCTAGGTCGATAGTATTTTCTGGGTGGATTAATTTATCCAAGCCATCAAATTCTACGTATTCTGTACCGCCAGCACCTAACTTCGAGTCACCCCAGAATAAACCATTTTCAATTTTCTTAAGCATCCAAAGGATACCGTCTTGGTTCATACGAGAAACTACGTCACCGTGAGCTGAGTTCACTAAAGTCATAGGATGCGTTACTTCACGAGTAACACCCATGAATTTAACGAAGCTAGCTTTACGTTGGTAAGTAGAATCTTGAGTATCTGGTAATTCGCCTTCAGTTAAGAAGCCACCGCCTTCAGAACCGTAGCTGATTAATTGGTTGTACTCTTCAACAGTATTTGTAGCTTTGCTCTTTGGAATTTTCTTCCAAAACTTAATATGTTGGTCAGAGTACGTTAATACTTTTAAAGAACTTTCTAATGATTCAACACGGAACGCGCCACCATTCGTCTGTGTATCAGGTGATGTAGCGTAGCCAGCTGATAATGCTTTGTTAAGGTCAGAAACCTGTTGACCAGATCCCATTCCAAATCCGTTTTCAAATTCCATGTCAAGCACCTCCGATTAAATTATTGTTCTAATAAACTTTTAACTTCAGGGCGTAAGAAACCGTTAGACTCAAAGTCAATAACGTCTTTAATTACGACACCATGTTCACCAGATAAAGCGAAGTTAGATAACTTTTCAGCAATCTCACCTTTGCTTAACTTTTCTTGTTTAGGCTCTGCCTCAGACGTAATACCAGCGCTATGGTCAAAAGATTTTTCCATAGTATTAATAACTGATTTACGGACTGTAGGTTGCTTCTCAACGTGTTCAACGCGCCCTTGTAGAGACTTAATAAGCTCTGCTTGGTCTGCTAATTGAGCTGATTGAGATTTTACTAAACCTTCTAAGCCCTCGTGAGACTTCATAATCGCACCAAAAGACTTCGCAAGGATAGTCGCAGTATGAGTAGAAGTTTCAAGAGATTTATGAATGTCTTCGCGTAAGTTATCTAAAACGTCACCGTTTACACGAGTGAACTCAGCAAGGAAGTCTGAAACGTCCATAGCTTTTGAGATAGCTTCGCTACCAGTAAATTCATCAGTGATTGACTTTTTAGCGTCATCGCCTTTGTCATCATCTTTCTTGTCATCGTCGCCTTCTTTGTCGTCCTCATCGTCGTCGCCTTCTTTTTTACCAGCGTCGTCAGAGTCAGAAGAGATTTCATCAGGTGCTACACCTTTTTGAACTTTGTCTTCTTCTTCGACTTTTTCAGGCTCGTCAGACTTAGAAAGAATTGAATCTGCTAACGCGTCAATTTCTTCTAGTGACTTTGCTAATTTTTCTTCAAATGTCATTTCTTGCACCTCCATTAATATTTATCCAAAATACTAAGAGCTTGGTCACGTGAGAAACCTTTGGAAAGCTGTAAATACACAAGCATTTCGGATTTACTCACACTTCCTCCATTAGCGAGGTTTCTACGAACCTCTTGCCATTTAGAAGAGTCATGCAAGTTATCGGCTAAATTCTTGATACTGCTTTCTAAGCTTTCTTTGCGTAAAGCACCGCCATTAGTTTGTGTTTCTGGAGTTGTGGCATAACCAGCTTCTAGCCCTTTCGCAATATCAATATCAGAATCTGGTCTGAATGATTTTACGACAGCTTCCCAAGTTGCTTCTGTATTAACAGGGTTTGGTGTTAACGCGCAGTTATAAATCTTGGCTTTCAAGATAGAATTGCCTTTGCGTTCCAGCACCTTGCCTTCTACAGAGAAACCTAGTTTTCGAGGAGCATCCGACTTTTTAAGGGCTAACGCTAAATCCCAAAGTTTGTCGGCTTGTGGCACACCCTTTAAAAGCTCGCCTTCAACCCATAAACCTTTGTCATCAATATGCGTGTTACCAGTTGGATAACCAAGAATAATCTCATTATTATGGTCGTAGTTTAACCAGCCATGCGTTACGAAGTCTGAAATGTCTAAGCCCTTTTGGACTAAGCTTTCACCTTGTCTATCATCGGCTGGCGTAGAAGCATAACCACGAATAATGCGTTTACCCTCTTCCGCTTCTGACTTGATTACATCGGCTTCAAGAAAGAACTTAAATAATTCTCCGCTCATTTTTCTCACCACCTTACAGTGAAGCGTTATAGGTTAGACACATACAATATACGGAAGACCAACAAACTATTTTATTTTGTTAGTCATCCCATTCTATCGTTAGGAACTTGACGTTCTCAGTCAGTTTCTCTGAGCTGATAGATTTCTTTGTATCCTCTTTTTCATCGTCATCTTCGTCGTCATCCCAATCAAAGCCATCATCGGAGTCATCTTTGGAGTCGTCTTTATCATCCGAGACATCTTTTCCTCCAAACCCTTGGCCATCATCGCCCTGCGCTCCCTGTTGAGCCATCATTTTCTCTTGCTGTTCTTGTTGGGCTTGATTATTTAAGTATTGGATATAGTTAGAATCAAGAATGATGTCGCCACCTTCTAGCTTTGGAAGCCCTTGCTCTTTACGGATTTCGTTCACGGTCTTATAAACCTTAACACGTTTCTCGTCAAGCTCTACAACTTCTTTCTCAGACTTCGTGTCAAGACCAGAGAAAGCAAACACGTAACGTTGGTCAAACTTGGAAACGATGTTCTTATTGATTAACGCTTCGATGTAACGTAGTAAGGGGCGTAAGCCTTTATCCTTTGAGTGTTCAACACGGTCTTCAATCCCACCGTTGCCTAAACCACCACCACCAGAGTTTCCAGCGCCACCACGGTTAGGGAAGTTAATCTCAGCCGGATCAATCTGATAAACAGCACAAGCTACGTTAATCAAGTAGTTCATCCATTTCTCAAATTCCATTTCGCGGTTAGACTGGGAAACGTTAATGTACTCAAGACCGTCTACTGAAACAACAGGTGTTTTCCAAGCTCCAGTCATACCGGATACTTGTGATAACCACTGACGTTTAAATGAATCAAGTTGCTGTGGGCTAATAGGTGCGTTAGACGTACCCTTAAAGTTCAAGATACCTTTCGTTGTACCACCTTGTGAGAAGAAACGGCTGTTGTATTCTTCTGCCCATAAGTGAGACGTTACTTGGTGAATAAGCATTTCAAGCTCTGAGAAGCCGTACCCAGAGATATACATATCTGTTCGAGGGTTAGCCGTACCAAAAGCCATTTCGTCTGCTGTAAAGAAAGCTCGTAAGCGTCCATCAATAACCTGAACGTACTTAACCATTTCATTCTTTTTCAGCCCAAGGCTTTGTGGGTTGTCTTCCTGTAAATTCTCTGAAGCTAGTCGAATAGTCGAAGCATCAACCGCGTACATCTCAGCCGGTCTACCTACTCGGTCAGGCACAATCTCGAAACAAACTTGGTCATAGATAAGTCGGTCACGCACGATTTTACGAATGAACGTATCAAAGTCATCGCGGTCATTATCGTTATCAAAGCCCGTATTTTCCAGAAACGTCTCAATAGCAACCATCGTTTCTTGGTCTTGCTTCGAGGGCGTTTCGTTTGTGTCACGTAATCGAATTTCAAACCCAAGCCCGTCTTTACTAAAGCGAGCCGGTGCAGTAAAAGAAGACACCTGATTTACACGTGTCGTAATGATAGAAGAAATGACAGCATCCTTCGTACCCATTCGACGTAAGATGTCATAGGACAAAGAAAACTGTCTATCTTTATAACCCATCGCTTGAATCATTCCCATAGGATCTTCCATAAGGGCTTTCATTTCTCGTGATGGTTCACTTTTTTGAATATCAACTTGACCTTCGTATGGTTCACCTAGAATGTGGCCAACTTCTTGAGATTTAGTGAGCGCTTTGTAAGCGCCCACAATTCTATCCATGAATCCCATAATTTATCCTCCTTTAGATTCCTCAGACACGTTCTGCATCAATCCAAAGTCTAGGTACAGCTTGCTCAGCTCGTTTAACAGCCCACTCTGGGTTGATAACGTGAGGTTTATCCATAAATACAGTATCTGTAGTCGAACGCGCCATAATTGGTTGGTTGGCTGAACAACCGCGCATACTAGTTTGAACAACGTTACCTAACGAAGCTTTACAAACGAATAGTACACCACGACTACCAGCACGGAATCCGTTACCGACATACTGCATCGATTTAGAAGACTGCTTAGCAAGATAAATACCGTAACCCAACATACTTCCGGCTTTAATTTTGTTACCGTCAGCAGCTGTGAAGACTTTGAATCCGCCTGTCTGACCTAGAATCTTTTGTGCTGTATCAAAAGACGTTCCATGATAATAAAACCCTTCATTACCAATATCTTTGCTAATCTTCTGATATTTTTCTTCGGAGGAAATTCGTTTAACACGGTAAACCCCGTGAACCTTCGTTTTGAACGAACCATGGTTGGCTCTGTCATGAGACTTAGCTACGTTTGCCGCAACTTTAGCCGTTTCTTCAGCCCCTACTTTCATAAGAGTTGTCTTGACTTTCTCTTTAATGTCAGCTGCATCTGGGAACTTAACTTTCGTTGGGTCAACCCCGTCACGAAGCATTTTACCAAAGTTACCATTTGTTTTCTCTTTCACTTTGTTAATATAGTTCTGCTTAGACTTTTCGGACTTTTGACGTTCAGCCCCTACGTGGGTTTTGATAATGTTCTCATTGCTTCGCCCACTTAGGAAGTCGTCCATAGGTACAGGTGTGTGTTTAACCCGTTTAATATTTCCAAAGTTATACGCGTAACCTAGTCCACGAGCTACCTGAATATTGTACTCAACGTGTTGACCCTCTGGAGTTTTCATAGGAGCCAAATCAGCAAGAGCTTCATCACACATTTTTAAGAACTCTTTTTGTTTGAATGGAATAGGCTGAGAGCTACCTGAAAAACTAGTCACAGGACCGTTCACATGCTCATGAAGAGCTTGTTGTAATAACCCAGTTGAACCTGTATTCCAACGCTTCGCAAGGTTTTTAGCTACAGGTTGTGAAGAACCTCTCAAGCTTATCGTCATACCCATATCTTTATCCATACGTTCAAATACTTCTCGTTTTGTTAGTGAGCCAGTAATCAACGCCTGTCTAATGGAACCCATGTTAGTTTGCCCAGGACCTGTAAGCATACTCTCGACTGTACTAAACGCGTTTGCGTTGGATATCCCAGCTCGCACCAAGATTTCCATAGTCGAATGGTTATCATCCATGATGTTACGCCCTTGTGCAAAAAGGTCGTCCATACCATACTTATCCCAAGCTTCATCAATCTCAGCATCACTTTTACCTTTAAGGTTGCTTATCTTAATATGGAGTTCCTCAAGGAAATCTTCACCTGAAAGGTCAATCCAGTCTTTATCCACTTCGTTTAATGCTTCTAAAAGTTTTCTGGAAGACTCAATACCTTTGACACCTTCAGTCATCATTTCATCGGATTTTTCCTTGTATTTAGCCTTGAAACTTTCTCTGCTCTTTTCGTATTCCTTGAAGTTTGCTTCATATTGAGTACCTTCAAACATATCTTTCGCGTACAGGAATGCAGACTGGTCACCAAGGTGGTAATCTCCCCTATTGATAGCACTAATTATAGGATCAAGTTCATTATTAAGGGCTTTCGGAAGTTTATAGTCAACGCCACCGCCATCTTCACCCAGTAAGCCCATCTGGCCAGTGTCGATAAGTCCTTTAAGATACGTAGCCGTTTCATCATCTAAAGGCATAACCCCAGTAGCCAACCCGATAAGCTTATGATGAGGTTTCGCTTGTTCGTAGTCGTGTTGAATAGAATCCTTCTCGTATTTCGATTTAGGAGTCATCGGTTGGTTCGGGTTATTTAATACCGGAGCCGGTTGAGCTGGATTCTGCTGAGGTGTCTGCGAACCTGCTGTTGCTCCAAGTTCTCCACCCTTACGCATAAAGCTCGCTAACGCGCGTAACGCACGCATGTTATTCGGACCTGCATCAGGTACTTCGTTCCATGTGATACCATTATCCTTTAACATCTGAACTACGTTGTCCATACCATGTTGGTCACGGAAATCACGAGCCATTTTCTTCGATGTATCTCTGTCCATGATATAGCCTTTTCCTGGTTTTTTCGTGATACCCATTTTACCGTTACCAGCAGGAGCTGACGTTGTCTGCTGAGCCGGTTGAGAAGGGGCAGGTTGGGCTGGTTTAGCCGGTTGACTATCTAAGTGCTTCTTTGCAGCTGAAAGAGCTTTCATCGTATTTCTCGCAAACGCACGGTCTTCATTATCCGCTACCTTTTGCCACTTAACACCCATGTGGTTTTCGATGTGGTCAAGTAAGTTCTCTTTCAGAATACGACGTTCAGAACGGTCTTTCACTTTATTAATTCGGTCAACCTCATTCTTTAAATCAGCTGACGAGCTAAAATTCCAAGTCGGTATCTGTACGTGCGAGCCATGCTGTACGCTGTTAGAATGTTTCGGTTTAATCCAAACTGTAGTTTGAAACGTTACCCCGTGACGTGTTACGGTACGCTGAACGGGTACTAATCCATTTCTTGCTGCCATGATTTATTCCCCCTTACTTACGCTTCGCAACTGCTTCAGCCGTTGCTACGTAGTCTTTTTCAACTTTCGGATTCGTTACCATGTGGGGATTAGATACCTTACGAGGATCATCCCAAACGCAGTCAACCCCTTGACCCTGTGCTGTTCCAGCAAACATCGGGCAGTTCTCACAATGAAACTTTTGGTGTAACTCGCTGAACTCAACTACCTTCTTAACCTTATGACAGTATACTTGGTCGTTATCGTTCATAATATTTACGTGCGTAACTTTAGCCATTTAGCTCTCTCCTATTCCATAAATTCTAAATTTCCGTGCTCATCAAAACCAAACCCATCTGGGACAACAGCAATCGGGCATGTACAGTTCGGGTGTGTCGTCGCTGTAGTCGGTTTCCAATCGGCTGTCTTTCGTCCATAGTTGTCTCCATTAGCGATAAGCTCACTCAACTTGAATATCTTTGGTGTGACTCCATCATCTTCTAAGTAAAGACGTTGACAATGTTTACACGCATCTGGAGCTGGTCTTCTAAATACCTTTGTTTCTCCACCGTCAGTATTTTGGTGAATCGTATCGCCTTGTAGAATCGACGTTACTTCCCCTGACAATCTTGCGTTCCACAGCTCGGTGTTAGCTACTCGTTTCCAATCGCGGTTCCAGTCTTCTAACTCGTGATAAAGTTCACTCGCTAGCTTTCCACGCGTCTCTTGATTCAAGATAGCTTGCTTTACTGCGTCTTTAATCATGTTACGTTGTACAACCTTTAAATCCACCGCTTTACTCGCTCGTGCTACGTTAGTATTTACCGTTTTAGACATCTTATGTCCAAGCGCGGTTACGTACTGTGCGGCATGATGCTCAGCGTAGCGAATAGAGTTCCGTTCTAGCTTCGATAAAGAATACTCACGTGCTTTACGTTTCAGCTCGTCATACGTTAAGTCTTTAACCTCTTCATCACCCATCATCTGTGCGATTTTACCAAGGATAAATGAGTTCTTTACGAAAGAAGGGGCATTCTCAGGAAGTCCAAGTTTCTTTAAAAGCTCTTTACTAGGCTGTGTACTACCATTCATTGCATAAAGTAAGACCCCCACATGAGAGTCTATGATTTGTGCGATTTCCTTTAGTTGTTTTTCGTCCAGAATCAAATTAGTCACCCTTTCTATTTATGACTTCACTAATTTCTCGTAGCATGTTGTTAGAAACCCTCGCGAAAACGCTGAAAGCTTCCTCTCTCAGCTCTTCTGACAGTTTAGAGGGTAAAGCCGCATCAGACGTTTCAACGCGCTTATTTATGCCTTTCAGGGCTTTCTCCAACGCTTCTTCTAATTCGACATCGTTCATGTTATGTGCAATCTTAAGCTTTTTCATCTTTTCACCTCACTGCGTTTATATACAATAACACTTCTTCCGTCTTTCCTTCTACGTGAAGAGACTTTCGAACGATGTTATTTGCGTCAACTTCTATCTTGTGAAACTTCTTACGGAAAGATTTCATTTCACTCTTTTGAATAACTGAAACCGTTCCCTGCTTGTCTCCTATTAAGACGTTCCCGTTTGTCGTTTCGCCTAGTACCTCGAAACGTCCACGTTCACCGTAAATTTCCATCATCATATCTGTTCCACCTGAAGATTTGAAAAGGTCTACAATGTAGACCCAATCCTGCCTTCTTCCCTCTGCTTGCGCAACGTTCTTCGCGAAGTTCCAAAGTTCAGACATATTATCCCCCTTAGTCCTCTAGCTTATCAGCATGCTGTGAAATCCAGCCACGGAAGTTCTTCGTTAACGGGCAGATTCGCACGCGGTTTTCTAGTTTACCAAAGTGCTCGATAGCTTTTGCGAAACCAGATTTTGCTTTATTTTTAAGGTCGATTTGCCCAGTATGTCCCATTACGACTAAGTGACAGTTATCATGGACACGTGTAATCGTTTTCTTTAACTCAGGCACTGTATAATTCTGGGACTCGTCTAGTATGATGCCACAACGCTCTAGGTTACGCCCACGTAAGAAAACGTGAGTTGCCATTTCGAAACAACCATACTTTTCGTCCAGAGCTTTGTCGGGTTGGAGTCCAATTTTCGCTAGCGCATCATGTAAAGGGTGTGCATAGTCAGATTCCTTTTCCACTTGAGTTCCTGGACGGAATCCCATTTTGTCTTCCTCAACAGGTGAAACAATATAGTAAATTTTGTCGATTTTCTTTTGTTCGTATAAGTAGTAAAGTGCTGCTGTAGCCCATGTTGTTTTACCTGTTCCAGCTTCTGAATTTGAGAAAACCACGTTGTAGTCAATAATAGAATCAGCTAAATAAAGTTGCTCATCAGTAGCTTCTTTACGTAGTCCATAGAATAAATTGTGCTCTGGTAACGGCATAAGGACAACCCCATTCGATTAGTGTGATTGAAAAGGTACAGCGTAAACCGTACCCTTTTACTAGTAATATCTGTTTAAGTTAAGAAAGCTTAAAAAACTACATCGTTCAGGTCGTCAATCGTTTCATTCCCGAACGTATCCCACGACTTTACTAACGGGTCTTTTGTTAAATCCGCGTCAACAAAAGCAACGTCTTTTACGTTATCAGGAGTGAAGTAAGATTGTTTACCCGTTGCATTTTCTCTTACAACAAAATTTGCTTCTGATCCATATGACCCATTCCATTTAAGAAAAGTGTATTTTCCTTCCTCACCCTTCATGCTCTTTAATTCCGCCATTTAAATTCCTCCTATTTGCGTAAGTCAAAATTGCTTATATTCTTTTGAAGGTCGTTATGCGAAGAATCAGCCTTTTTAACGCACTCGCATTTCGGCTTTTGCTTTTTACAACTACCGCAGACTTCAACCATGCTTTCACCCCACAACGTTAAGTATGAAAAGCAGGATAACAATAATAACCATCGTTACGATTAGGTAAAATGTGTTCATCTTGTCACCCTACTATAAATATCGAAAGCTTACTTGTTTTCTATATTTTGACATGTTTTACAGTAGTGAGTAGGTCGTTTGTCGATACGCGTTACTTTTGACACCTCACCTCCACAAACAGGGCATTCTTTCTTCTGATAAATCTGCAGAAGGTCTTGCGCGCTACCTTTTGAGCCATCAACATGCACGTAATCTTTAAGAGACAATCCGCCAGCTTCATAACCGGCTTGCGTGATACTCTTAATCGTAAACGCCATAAGCTTCAACGTTTCGTCACTTAGTTGATTAATCTTTTTGAACGGATTAATCTTCATGTCAAAAAGTACCTCGATAGAATACACGTTACCTAGACCACAGAACAATCGCTGGTTCAAGAGTAGCTTCTTGATAGCGTTCTCACCACGACGTTTACGAACCACCAACAACTTCTCGTAAATCTCATCTTCTGTAGCGTCAAGCACATCGATCCCTTTGTTGTAGTAATCTTTTTCGAGGTCATCCTCAATTCGGATTCTTCCAAATAATCGCACATCGGAGTATCGCACGATTTTACCTGACTTCATCACGAACATCACCCTTGTGTGAGTCAGACCATGCGTAGCCGGTACATCGATTAACCATCGCCCCGTCATCGCTAGGTGGGATGTCATTATCGTTCCATCATCGAAATTAAAGATGATATACTTTCCAATTCGGTTAAAGCTCGTTATTTCTTTTCCAACCACCGCTTCACCAAGCTCTTCTTCAGAAAGTGGTCTCGCAATCTTTTCTCCTCTATCATCAAAGATGACCTGCATAATTGTGTCACCCACTAATGACTTCTCTAATCCTTCTTTAACAATTTTCACTTCCACACCTTCCGGCACAATAAAAACCCCTCTCGTTAGCATTAATCACCTAACAAAAGGAGCCCATATCATTTTTTACTCTTGTCTGTACAGGATTTATTTAAAACGGAAGGTATCTTTGACGTACTTTTTGAGGGATTCGGGAACTTCGATTTTATCAGGGCTTTTCGATGTCACCTTTAGTAGACCGCCAAAAACATCACCAGGACTGTCTTTCGGAGCTTTCGTGAAGTTCATGTTACTTCCAGTTTTCTTTACAACGCTCTTTTTCTTATTGTTCGCGTATTTAACCGTTTTCAACGAGAGACTGCCAGCAACCTTTATAACCTGCCCCCACACGCCTAAACTCGCAAGCCCCTTGTCAATAATCTCTTCGCTCGATGGCATGTGGTTCTTTTTACGTTTCGATGTTCCACGTTTTCGGCTACTGGATTCAACAACGCTTCTCGCTCGGCTCTGAGTCTGCTGGCGCTTTCGAGGTTTCTCGTCACTCGCTTTTACGATTTCCCACGCTTCTGTCATATAGTCGCTTGGCTTTCCACCGTTCTCTTCCGCTAGTTCTCTCGCAATTCTACAAGCTTTACCTTTACTCATAAGAATCCCTCCTAAAGTAGATTACAACATATTCTATTCAAGAGAGGTAAAATGATTCCTATTTTCCCAAAATAAAAAGGAGAGCTTTCGCCCTCCCTTGTCTTACTTAGCTTTCTTTTCTGCTTTCGCTAATGCTTTACGGGCACGCGCCTTTTGAGTAAACGCGTTATCCTTCCACCAAGCTAAGGCAGCTGTCACGCCCGTAATGATGAACGCAACGAAGTCAGCTGTTTGCTGACCGTCGATAGGTGAATATCCTTTAGCCGTTAAGAATTGGTTAACCAACGCAACGACTAATAGAATAGTACGTGTGATAGTACCTGCTGTCAATTTCATAGTTCTCACCTCCTTAGAACATCATGTTCCAAGTTTTCTCTCCAACGATACCGTCAGCGTCAAGGTTGTGTTTAGCTTGATAAGCTTTAACAGCCTTTTCTGTAGCAGGACCGAACTTCTCATCCGGAGTTACACCAACAGCTCGTTGTACACGCGCAACGTCGATTCCAGTTGAACCAACCTTAACTAGCTTGCCAGGATATGGTACAATAAGGTTTGGTTTTGCTGGAGCGTTTTTCTTTTGAAGCTCATCGATAGCTTTTTGAAGAGCCGTTTGAGTAGCTTCACCAACGATTCCGTCAACCACTAATTTAGCACGCGCTTGGAATGCTTTAACCGCTGTAACTGTTTCGTCTCCGAAACCACCGTCAGCACCAAAGCGTGGTAATTTCTCACCAACAAGGATAAGCTTCTTCTGTAACTCAGAAACCGCAAACCCTTTGTCGCCTTTACGTAAAGAAGTAGGAGACTTAGTTGACTCCTCAACCGTTTTACCAGTATTCACAACGCTTGTAGGTGGGCGTTTACCGGCTTTAAGTTGAGAGATAGACAATCCGTAAGTGTACTGGAAGTGAGGATAGTCTTTGAAAGATTTCCAGTCACCGCCCCATTCGAAGCCTAGAGCTTTACCAATTTGGGCAACTTGTCCCCAGTCTTTAATACCGTCTTTATTCGTGTCAGTCGTCATACTCCAGCTAGCAGAGCCGTTCGGTAGCAACAAACAGAAGTCTACAGCTAGTCCGTAGTTGTGGTAAGATGTACCACCCTTCGCGTTTGTTACGATTTGTCCTGGTTTTGTACGTCCCTGAGCATATAGGGCGTTCTGCTCAGCGATAGTTCTCAAACCTTGAGTGATGATGATTTTAATTCCTTTTTCTGCGCAACGCTTAATAAGCTCCTCAGTCATCTGACGAACTTTAGGATTCAAGCCTTCTAAACTTGCCATTGAACATCAACCTCCTAGTAAGTTATACCAATAATCTCAGAATATCGTCTAGATACCTTTATACGAGTTTTAAGGTAATTATTTCTTTAAAGCTCTCAGATTCGTTTTAAGGGCTTTTTTAGGCTTTAGGAGGTATTTAAACCCGAATACGATTAAACGAGTGAATAAGTATACTCTCGCATTTCTCATTGGACAGTATAGCTTAACCTTTAACTCTCGTATTCAGTAGATAATCTATTTCCTATCTGAACAATAAAATCGTTGTACAGGCGTAGCCTTCAATTACGAAGTAATTGAATTGAACATGTATGTAACATATTGTATTATACATACATATACAAGTATTATATATATTATATATTTACATGTACTTCATTACGGGGTAAAAAAGTTCTTGTCACTCTGTACATAAAAAATACCCTGTCAACGACAGGGCTTAAATACCGTGGAAATATTCAATATTGGCTAGAGCTACCTGAACATGCTGTGTACAAGCTTCGTCCAAATACGCTGAAGCAACAGCAGCTCCTCTTGCGTTAGAAGAGTTGATTTGGGATCGTGTTACTTGTTCATTGCCCGGACGGTATAAAATCGTTCCGCTTGTCATGTAAAGCTTTACTTTTTCTTCTTCCAAAAGGATTACCCTCTTTCTGACCATTCTCAGCTCTTGGCTGGCTCTACAACTAATTTAAGCTGGAAAGGGGTAACTTTATATTAAGACAAAGAAAAACACCTGAGAAACGAAACTCAGACGTCAGTACCTATCATACCACGGATATCATCGAATGTTAAGCTTCCACTAGCGATTCTCTGGTCAGCCGTAATGTTATTTTTCACAGAGCCAGTCGTTCCATTTCCAAGTAGCTCTTCAATAACCTCAACTTTAATTCCAACTTTCGCTCTCTTTAAGTCTTCAACCGTATTCGTTACGATAGGAGAAAAGAAGTTACACACTTCACTCGTACTACCTTGACGAAGCACACGTCCTTCGCGTTGAGTAATCGATTTAGGAGTCCAGTCAGTATCAAAGTGGATAAGGTTAGAAGCACCCTTCTGAAGATTGACTCCCTCCTCTGCAGCGCTTGTACAGAATACAACTTTCACTTCACCACGCTCTAAACGGTTTGAAACTTCGGTACGTTTTTCAGGACTCACACCGCCCATAATATAAGCGATTTCAGAATCAGCAAAACCGCGATTCTTTAAGCCTTGTGCCATCTTCGCAATCGGCAATTTCATATTCGAGAAGACTACAAACCCGTCAGCATCGTCACCTAGGAAGTGTTGCTCAATCATATCTACTACCCATTCTTCCTTCGGAGAAAGCTTATTCATATCGATTTTAGAAGCGTCTTCCTGCAGGATATCGGGATCGAGTGCAACACTTTCAAGTTTCTTAAGTTTCGCGATGACAGCAGGAGAACCAGCACGTACACCCATTTTTTCTAGGCGTTCAATTTCGCCCTCGATTTCCTCTGCAACAACTTTGTACAATCTCTTTTGCTCTTTCGTCATTTCGATTCCAAAAGTAAAATGTCTATCGTGTGGTAATGCGGCAGTTACGTCTTTACTATGGTGCGTACGGATAAATACGATGTCAGACATTTTTTCTTTTAGGTACTCGGTGTTGACAAGATTCGAAGAATACTGGCCAGTGCTTTCAACGAACGTTCCAGAGAAGTTTGCCCAGCTACCTAGTTTGTCCATTCTCAAGTTACTCAGGATCGTATACGATTCTTGTGGCTTTCCG
>Ga0207713_1001869_pt1 | contig 16012 bp, 15 predicted proteins | sample KBSS64metaG_FD_184404 | JGI IMG/M metagenome (GOLD analysis project Ga0207713, IMG submission 184404) | Switchgrass rhizosphere microbial communities from Kellogg Biological Station, Michigan, USA - KBS S6-4 metaG (SPAdes) (version 2) | ecosystem: Host-associated > Plants > Roots > Rhizosphere >...
GGGGCCGCTTTGCGGCCCTTTCGCGACACAAGGCCGCTCCCACACGAAAACGGGATCGGCGCCAAACAGAATTCGAGGTTTTGACATGAAAGTTTTGATCATCGGCAGCGGCGGCCGTGAGCACGCCCTGGCCTGGAAAGTCGCCCAGGACCCTCGCGTCGAGAAAGTCTTCGTCGCCCCGGGCAATGCTGGCACCGCCATTGAAGCCAAGTGCGAGAACGTCGCCATCGACGTCTGCGCCCTGGAGCAACTGGCCGACTTCGCCGAGAAGAACGTCGACCTGACCATCGTCGGCCCAGAGGCGCCGCTGGTCATCGGCGTGGTCGACCTGTTCCGCAGCCGTGGCCTGGACTGCTTTGGCCCAACCAAGGGCGCAGCCCAGCTGGAAGGCTCCAAGGCCTTCACCAAGGACTTCCTGGCGCGTCACAAGATCCCGACCGCCGACTACCAGAACTTCACCGAGATCGAGCCGGCCCTGGCCTACCTGCAGGAGAAAGGCGCACCGATCGTGATCAAGGCCGACGGCCTGGCTGCGGGCAAGGGCGTGATCGTCGCCATGACCCTGCAGGAAGCCGAAGACGCCGTGCGTGACATGCTCGCTGGCAATGCCTTCGGCGAAGCCGGTTCGCGCGTGGTGATCGAAGAGTTCCTCGACGGCGAGGAAGCCAGCTTCATCGTCATGGTCGACGGCCACAACGTGCTGCCAATGGCCACCAGCCAGGACCACAAGCGCGTCGGCGACCAGGACACCGGCCCGAACACCGGCGGCATGGGCGCCTACTCGCCTGCCCCGGTGGTCACCCCGGACGTTCACCAGCGCGTGATGGACCAGGTGATCTGGCCGACCGTGCGTGGCATGGCCGAGGAAGGCAACGTCTACACCGGCTTCCTGTATGCCGGCCTGATGATCGACAAGGCGGGCAACCCCAAGGTCATCGAGTTCAACTGCCGCTTCGGCGACCCTGAGACCCAGCCAGTCATGCTGCGCCTGGAGTCGAGCCTGGTGCTGCTGGTCGAAGCCGCCTTCGCCAAGGCCCTGGACAAGGTCGAAGCGCAGTGGGACCCGCGCCCGAGCCTGGGCGTGGTGCTGGCTGCCGGCGGTTACCCGGGCGACTACGCCAAGGGCGACGTGATCAACGGCCTGGATGCTGCGGCCAAGATCGAAGGCAAGGTGTTCCATGCCGGTACTTCGCTGAAAGACGGCCAGGTCGTCACCAACGGCGGCCGCGTGCTGTGCGCCACCGCCATGGGTGCCAGCGTTGCCGACGCCCAGCAACAGGCCTACCGCCTGGCCAAGGAAGTGAGCTGGAACGGCAGCTTCTACCGCACCGACATCGGCTACCGGGCCATCGCCCGCGAGCGCGGTGAACACCAGCAGTAAGTTGTACCGGGTTGCCGCAGCACGCCAAAGCACTTTGCGCCTGCGGCATCCGGCTTGTCGACAGGGCCCCCTGGGGCCTTGCCTTCGACTTGGCGCGCCGCGCATAGTTAGTATCTGGCATATTGGCTAGGAAGGGATCTCGTAGTGCGTCGGCTTCGGATTGCCACAGCTCTGATCGTCAGCTTGCTGACATTGCTCTGCCTGCTCCCGGCTTCGGCCGAACAGGGCGCAGGCTGGTCCGTTCTGCTCGATGAACAGGCCAACCTGCAATTGAGCGATGTGCGCTCCGATCGCTATCGCAGCCAGTTCAGCCCGATCACCCTCGGCGAGCTCGATGCCGCACCGGCCGAACAGGCCCTGTGGTTGCACTATCGCCTGGAACCGGGCGACCAGGAGCAGCTGCTGCGCATTTTCGCCCCCGACCTGTCCCGCCTCGACCTCTACGCCCTGGATGGCGACAGGCTGCTGCGCCAACTGCACCATGGGCGCCAGGCCGGCAACGCCAGCCCGACCCTGCGCGGCAGCGACCACGTATTACCCTTGCCCAACAGCCAGCACCCCGTGGATATTTATCTGCGCCTGGTCTCGGAGCACCAACTGCGCCCGGCCATCAGCCTGGAGTCCGCAGCGGTAGCGGCGTCCGACCATAGCCAGCCATTGCTGTTCGGCATGCTGTTCGGCGGCCTGGTGATGCTCATCCTGCACAACCTGATCCGCTTCCTCTACACCCGCTCCGGCACCACTTTGTATCTGGCCCTGTACCACGGCCTGATGATGCTCAGCGGCCTGATCCTGCTCAACCTCAGCGGCCCCTGGTGGCACCTGTGGCACAGCGCACAAACCCCGGCCGCCTACCTGACCCTGGTGCTGGCCGGCCTGTCGGGGCTGTATTTCACCCAACATTTCTTCTCACCCTGCAACTCGCCGCGGCTCAACCGCCTGCTGCAGGGCGAGATGCTGGTCGCTGCGGTCAGCGGGCTGATCCTGCTGTTCGTCGACACCCTGCCACTCAACCTGATGACCTATGCCCTGCTGGCTATCGGCAGCGTGACCATGCTGCTGGCCAGCAGCTACCACTGGTACAAGGGCTATGCGCCTGCACGGCTGTTCACCGTCGCCATGCTGGTGTTCAACCTGGGCGGCCTGGTGCTGCTGCCCGCCCTGCTCGGCCTGACCCGGACCTCGACGCCGTGGCTGCTGTGCATCCTCCTGGGCATGACCGTGGTCAGTGGCCTGCTGCTCAACCTGGCCGTCAGTGAACGCTTGCGGCGCATGAACGAAGAACGCTTCAGCGCCAGCCGTGCGCTGGCGGCCAGCGATGCCGAGATCAACGCCAAGGCGGAGTTCCTGGCGAAGATCAGCCACGAGATCCGCACCCCCATGAACGGCGTGCTGGGCATGACCGAACTGCTGCTCGGCACACCGCTGTCGGTCAAGCAGCGCGACTATGTGCAGACCATCCACAGCGCCGGCAACGAGCTGCTGACACTGATCAACGAGATTCTCGACATTTCCAAGCTCGAGTCCCGGCAGATCGAGCTGGATGACGTGCAGTTCGACCTCAACGCCCTGATCGAAGACTGCCTGAACATTTTCCGCGCCAAGGCCGAGCAGCAAAATATCGAACTGATCAGCTTCACCCAGCCCCAGGTGCCGCGGGTCATCAGTGGCGACCCGACGCGCCTGCGCCAGGCGCTTTCGAGCCTGCTGGAAAATGCCCTGAAGAACACCTCACAGGGCGAAATCCTGCTGGTAGTGGCACTGGACCAGCGCGGCGAAGTCCCGCGTCTGCGCATTGCCGTGCAGGACAGTGGCGAGCCGCTGCCAGCTGCCGAGCGCGAAGCCCTGCTGCAAGCCGAACTGCATAGCCACCACTTCCTCTCCAGCAACAAGCTTGGCGGCCACCTCGGGCTGGTCATCGCCAAGCAGCTGATCGGCCTGATGCAAGGTGAGTTCGGCATCAAGAGCAGTACCAGCATGGGCAACACCTTGTGGCTGACCTTGCCGCTCGACCCGTCACGCCTGGAACAGCCACCGGCAGACCTCGACGGCCCGTTGCGCGACGCCCGGGTGCTGGTGGTGGACGACAACGACACCTGCCGCAAGGTGTTGGTGCAGCAGTGCAGCGCCTGGGGCATGAATGTCAGCGCGGTGCCGTCCGGCAAGGAAGCGCTGGCCCTGCTACGCACCAAGGCACACCTGCGCGACTACTTCGACGCCGTGTTGCTGGACCAGAACATGCCCGGCATGACCGGCATGCAGCTGGCGGCCAAGATCAAGGAAGACCCGAGCCTGAACCACGACATCCTGGTGGTGATGCTCACCGGCATCAGCAACGCGCCCAGCAAGGTCATCGCGCGCAATGCCGGGGTCAAGCGCATTCTCGCCAAGCCGGTTGCCGGCTATACGCTGAAGACCACCCTGGCCGAAGAACTGGCCCAGCGCGGCCGCGAGCAGGCGGTTCCGGCACCGCTGCCCGGTGCGCCGGGCGTGCTTGAGCTGCCAAACGACTTCCGTGTGCTGGTGGCCGAAGACAACAGCATCTCGACCAAGGTCATCCGCGGCATGCTCGGCAAGCTCAACCTGGAGCCCGATACCGCCAGCAACGGCGAGGAAGCCTTGCAGGCGATGAAGGCGCAGCGTTACGACCTGGTGCTGATGGACTGCGAAATGCCGGTGCTGGACGGTTTCTCCGCGACCCAGCAGCTGCGTGCCTGGGAAACCACCCACCAGCGTCAGCGCACCCCGGTGGTCGCGCTCACCGCGCATATACTGGCAGAGCACAAGGAGCGCGCGCGGCTGGCCGGCATGGACGGGCACATGGCCAAGCCGGTGGAGCTGTCGCAGTTGCGCGAGTTGATCCAGTACTGGGCCAATCAACGCGAAGCCAAGGCTGACCCCGCGCACACCTCGTAACCAAACCGGTCACTCAGTGTAGGAGCGGCCTTGTGTCGCGAAAGGGGCGCGTAGCGGCCCCAGGTTTTCAGCTTCGCTGCCGAAATTGCCGGGGCCGCTCTGCGGCCCTTTCGCGACACAAGGCCGCTCCTACACACCACCCTTATCCCTCAAGGATCATCCCATGCTCCATGAGTTGTTCAGTGTCTACCTGAAGATGCTGGTGCTCTACAGCCCGTTCTTCGTGCTGTCGTGCTTTATCAGCCTGACGCGCGGTCACTCCAGCAAGGAGCGCAAGCAGCTGGCCTGGAAGGTCGCTTTCGCTGCGCTGGTGGCCAGCGTGCTGCTCTATCTGTTTGGGCGAGTGATCTTCGGCATCTTCGGCATCACTGCCGACGCCTTCCGCATCGGTGCAGGCAGCGTGCTGTTCATCTCGGCGCTGGGCATGGCCCAGGGCAAACCGGCCGTGCAGGCCGACAACGTGCAGCAGGACGTGACCATCGTGCCGCTGACCATTCCGCTCACCGTGGGCCCCGGCACCATCGGTGCCCTGCTGGTGATGGGCGTGGGCCAGCCACACTGGGACGACAAGTTGCTGGCCATCGTCAGCATCGCGCTGGCCAGCTTCACCGTCGGCCTGGTGCTGTACCTCTCGCACGGCATCGAAAAACTGCTCGGTGACCAGGGCCTGCAGATCGTCAGCCGTTTGATGGGGCTGTTCGTCTGCGCCCTGGCGGCGCAGATCATCTTTACCGGGATCAGGGGCTACCTGGTCGGCTAGCCCACAGGTTCAAGGCGCGGCCGGGTACCAGCGCGGGGTGTAGACCCACTGTTCGCCATTGGCGCGGTCGAAAGTGCAGGTCGTGGACGAACCGACCAGCACCATGGTGCGCATGTCGACCATCTCTGGCGTCAGCTCGGCCAGGCTCACCACCCTCAGCGTCTGACCCGGCCGGCCGATGTCGCGCCCCAGTACCACCGGCGTCTGCCCATCCCGGTGCCGGCGCACGACCGCCAGTGCCATGCCAAGCTGGTGCGGCCTGGACTTGGAGATCGGATTGTAGAACGCCAACACCAGGTCGGCCTGGGCCGCCAGGTCCAGGCGTTTCTCGATGATCGACCAGGGCTTGAGGTTGTCCGACAGCGACATCACGCAGAAGTCATGCCCCAGCGGCGCACCGGCTTGCGCGGCGGTTGCCAGCGAAGCCGAGACACCCGGCAGGATCTCGAGGTCGACGCGGTGCCACGCGGGGTCGCTGGACGCGTGCAGGGCTTCGAGCACCGCCGCCGCCATGGCGAATACACCCGGGTCGCCCGAAGACACCACCACCACTGAACGGCCCTGGGCCGCCAGCTCGAAGGCATGCCGGGCACGCTGCATCTCTTCACGGTTGTCGGTGCAGTGCTGCACCTGATCGTCACGGAACGGCCCCGCCATGCGCACATAGGTTTCGTAGCCGAGAATGTCCTCGGCACGTGCCAGCTCAGCTTTCACCGCCGGCACCATCAGCTCGGCAGCACCAGGCCCCAGGCCGATCACCGCCAGGCGACCACGCTTGCGGCCCAGGCGAGCCGTGTCGACCGGCAGTGCGGCCGATGCGATGACCAGGCCCGACTGTTCGATCAGGCGAGCCGTGGGCAACGCCTCGGCCGCCATGCTGGCCAGCGTGCCGGGCATCGCCGCGAAGCGCAGCTCAACGCCCAGTTCTGCGGCGGCCTCGTGCAAGGAAGGCTCGGCCATCGCCTGATCGGCGACCAACAGGCACGCCAGCGAGGGCTCGGCAATGCCGGCCTCACGCAAGGCGCCACGCACCTGCTCGGCCAGCCCGGGGCCGCCTGCAGCCAGCGCCACCACCACGCAACGCGGGTGGATCAGCAATTCGTCACGGCTGGCCTCGCGTGCGTCACAGCCGACATGGATGGTGCGCCGGGCCGCGTCACTGGCCGGCAGCTGCGCTTGCGCAAGCCAGGGTGCGTCACCCTCGATGCGCACGCTTTCACCGGCCAGCAGATCGGAGACAAAGCGCTTGCCCTGCTCCAGGTCCGCCAGGGCATAGCCTTCGGGCGGGTTGAGCAGGCAGGTGCCGAAGCGCAGCTCACCACTGGTGGTGATCGCCGCAGCCACACCCAGTGCCTCGCCGAGTTCGCGCGCAATGACGTTGACCCCGCTCAGGCCACCCAACAACGGCACTACCGCGCTACCGTCCTCGGCCACGGCCAGCACGGGCGGCTCCGCACCCTTCTCATCGAGCAGGCTGGCCAGGCTGCGGATGACGATGCCGGCGGCGCACAGTGCGATGATCGGCGTGGCCTGCTGGTACAGCGCGCGCAGGGTATCGCCGAAGCTGTCGTAATACTGATCGGCGCCCTCGACCCGGCCACGCAGGCCATGAATCGTCGCCTGTGGATAACGCTGCTGGATGCGCTGCGCCGTGACCAGGCTGCCGCCCCCGAGAATGACGATGGCCGGCGCCTGTTGCCTGTTCATCCCTGCCATTTTTCCCCCGGCACGATGATCAGCGAGAAGTACGGCGAGGATTGCGGGTCTACCTCATCCAACGGCACGATCTTCTGGTTGGCCATGGTCGCTCGCTCGACGTACAGCGCGCGCCCGTCCAGGCCCAGCTCACCCAGCACCTCGCGTACCTTGGGGAAGTTGCGGCCCAGCTTCATGATCACCGCCGCATCGGCATCTGCCAGGCGGCGCTTGAGCTCTTCGGCAGGCAGCACGCCCGACAGCACCGACAGGCTCTGGTTGCGATACACCAGCGGCGCGCCCAAAACCGAAGCACCACCGAGCATCGAACAGACGCCCGGGACCACTTCGGCTTCATGCTGCTGGGCGAGGCGATCGTGCAGGTACATGTAGGAGCCGTAGAAGAACGGGTCACCTTCGCAGATCACGGCCACATCGCGGCCGGCATCCAGGTGCTCGGCCACCTGCACGGCGGCCTCGTCGTAAAAATCACTGATCACCTGCTCGTATGACAGCGGCGCGGGCAGAGCCTCGGTGGTCACCGGGTACACCAGTGGCAGCAGCGTCTGCTCCGCCTGCAGGTGCGCCTCGATGATGCCGAAGGCGTTGCCGCGCTTGCCCTTGGCCACGAAATACGCCACCACGGGCGACTCGCGCAGCAGGCGCAGCGCCTTGACGGTGATCAGTTCAGGGTCGCCAGGGCCTACGCCCAGGCCTAGCAGACGTCCGCGCGGCGCCATCATTCCACCTCCGTGGCCAGGGCGTTGACCGCGGCAGCGGCCATCGCGCTGCCGCCCAGGCGGCCTTGCATGATCACGAACGGCACGCCGCGGCTGTCGGCGGCCAGCATCGCCTTGGACTCGGCAGCGCCGACGAAGCCGACCGGGAAACCGAGGATCAGCGCAGGTTTAGGTGCACCGGCATCGATCATCTCCAGCAGGTAGAACAGTGCGGTCGGGGCATTGCCGATCACCACCACGCTGCCTTCCAGGTGCGGGCGCCACAGCTCCAGGGCCACGGCGGAGCGGGTGTTGCCGGCGTCCTTGGCCAGGCCTGGCACGCTCGGGTCGCGCAGGGTGCAGATCACCGGGTTGTTGGCTGGCAGGCGTGCACGGGTGATGCCTTCGGCGACCATGTGTGCATCGCAGAGGATCGGCGCGCCATTGGCCAGGGCCTCACGGCCGGCACGGCCAGCGCCTTCGGAGAACTGCAGGCCGTCGATGGCCTCGACCATGCCGCAGGCATGGATCACGCGCACGGCGAGCTTTTCCAGGTCTGCGGGAATCCGCTCGAGCCGGGCTTCCTCGCGGATGATCCGGAAGGAATTGCGATAGATCTCCTGACCATCGCGGATGTAGTCAATCATCAAGGTGCTCCGTCGGCAGGGCGAGCATGGCGCCTGCTTCATTCAAGGTAAGGTCGGTGGCGCGCAGGGCACCCAGGCCCGGCAGGTGCGCGTCACGCAGATAGAGGTCATAACGGCCCGGTGAACGGGCCAGCAAAGTGGCCGCGGCGACATGGGCCACGGCGCAGGAACGCGGGCAGCCGGACAGGTGCACGCTGCCGGGCGCGCCAGCACCCAGCAACGCCGCCAGCTCGACGGCATCGGCCTTGGTCTCGGCCTGGCCCTTGGCGCAGCCACTGCTGCCAGTGCAGGCAACCATGCGCGCCAAGGGCTCGGTGGCCTGGCACAACAGGCCCAGCGCCGAGAGCTCGACACGGGCCTGGTCGAGGGCGGAAGCGGCGATGTTGGTCAGCATCAGGCTTTGCCACGGGCTCAGACGCAGGCTGCCGTCCCCCCACTGGCGGGCCACCCGGGCGGCCCCACGCAGCATGGCGGGCGACAGCCGGCCCAGCGGCGGCGCGACGCCCAACGCCATGCCCTGCTGTTGCGTCACGGCACCCAGCCATGGGCTTTGGCTGTCTTCGCGCCGCCACTCAAGCACGGCCGCATCGCGGCGGACCTGCAACCCGAGGCCATCGATGAAGGCATCGACCGGGCAACCTTGCAGCAGCTGGCGCATGCGCGACTGCTCCGGGCTGGCCAGATCGAGGAAGCGATCGAGCACCGCGCGCACCAGCGCCAACCCCTGCTCCAGCGGCACCGCACCCAGTACCTGGCCATCGGCCGGGCAGCTGGCCAGGCCGAATGCCAGCCACTCGCGCTGCTCCAGGCGCAGTGCCGAGAGCCACAGGTCGTGGGGGTGTTCGAGCATCGCCACGCTTTCACCACCGTCCAGTTGCACGGCGAACTTGGCCGACAACTGATGGAAGCGCGGCGTGCCCTGCAACAGGTCGAGGATCTGCCCGGCCAACGGGCGTACATCCAGCAGCATGGCCGGGTCATGCCCGGCCAGGGGGCTGAGCATCAGGTTGCGCACGTCGTCGCTGGCCGCATCACGCGGGCCGAGGCCCGCGGCCAGCAGGCTTGCGACCAGCCCGGCATGATCGCTGCCGATGCCACGGATCTGCAGGTTGCTGCGGTTGGTAGCCTCGATCACCCCGCCCGCGAAGCGCTCGGCTGCCTCCGCCACCGCCTCGGCCTGGCCGGCCAGCAGCAGGCCACCGGGCAGCTTGATCCGGCAGATGCCGCCGTCACGGGCGCTGACGATGCGCCACAACCCCGGGCAGGCCGAGGGACGGGGTGAGGCTACGGGTGTGTTGGCTGGCGTCAAAGGGGCGTCCGGCAATCGCTGAAAATGCGCTTGAGTGTAGAAGGCGCGGTATTATGCCTGCTTTGTCCGGCGGCATGAAAAGCCGGTGGTCGAGCATCAACAGCGATTGAGCAGAAATTCAGGACCGCGTCGCCCTTTTCGCGGGCAAGCCCGCTCCCACAGGTACTGCACAGCATTCAATGGCTGTGGTCATCCTGTGGGAGCGGGCTTGCCCGCGAAGGGGCGCAAAGCGGCCCCAAAAAGGCGGAACGAAACACATGACCCCCTGGCTGACAGTAGTAGGCATCGGCGAAGACGGCTTCAGCGGCCTGGGCAAACAGGCCCGGCGCGCCCTGCTGGGCGCCTCGCGGATCATCGGCAGCCCGCGCCAGCTGGCCCTGTTGCCGCGCTGCATCGGCGCGCAGCGGCAGGACTGGCCAACCCCGTTCTCCCTCGCCCCGGTACTGGCCCTGCGCGGTGAGCCGGTCTGCGTGCTGGCCAGCGGTGACCCGATGTTCTTTGGCGTCGGCGCCAACCTGGCGCGGCAAGTGCCGGCTGCAGAAATGCAGGTGCTGTCGATGCCCTCTTCCTGCGCCCTGGCCGCCGCGCGCCTGGGCTGGCCACTGCAGGACGTGCACGTGGTGTCAGTGGTCGCACGCCCTTTGGCCGCGCTCAATGCGCACCTGTACAGCGGCCAGCGCCTGCTGGTGCTGAGCAACGATGGCGCCAGCCCTGCAGCCATCGCCGCACTGCTGCGCGAGCGCGGTTTCGGGCCCAGCCGCCTGCACGTGCTGGAGCACCTCGGTGGCGCGGCCGAGCGGCAACTTGGCGGTACCGCCGATGACTGGCCCGCCACTGAAGTCGCCGCCCTCAACCTGGTGGCCATCGAATGCCTGGCAAGCCCCGATGCCGTGCGCCTGTCGCGTGTGCCAGGGCTGGCGGACAGTGCCTTCCGCCATGACGGCCAGCTGACCAAACGTGACGTTCGCGCCATTACCCTGGCGCGTCTGGCGCCGCAGCCCGGCGAATTGCTTTGGGACGTCGGTGCCGGTTGTGGCTCGATCGGCATCGAATGGATGCGCGCCCACCCGGCCTGCCGCACCCTGGCCATCGAAGCCGACGAAGGCCGCCAGGGTTTCATCGAATACAACCGCGATGCCTTGGGTGTCCCCGGTTTGCAGCTGGTTCGTGGCAAGGCGCCCGATGCCCTGGCCGAGCTGGAGCGCCCGGATGCCATTTTCATTGGCGGTGGCGTCACTCGCGAAGGCGTGCTGCCCCTGTGCTGGGAACGCTTGCGCCCCGGGGGGCGGCTGGTGGCCAATGCGGTCACCCTGCAGAGCGAACTGGCCCTGGCGCATTTCCGTGAACAGCACGGCGGCGAGCTGACCCGTATCCATGTCGCCCAGGCCCAGCCACTGGGTGCCTTCGACACCTGGCGCCAGGCATTGCCGATTACCTTGCTCGACGTGGTGAAACCCCTCGATGCGTGAAGAAACCCACGAGCAGCCCGCGCCCCTGCGCAGCGGCCTGACCACCGGCAGCTGCGCCACCGCCACCAGCCTCGCGGCTGCCAGGCTGCTGCTGACCGGCCAGTGCGACGACGCCGTGAGCATCACCCTGCCCAAGGGCAAGGTGGTGCAGATGCGCCTGGAGTTCTGCCGCCTGGTCGGCGAGCGCGCCGAAGCGGGCACGCTCAAGGATGCCGGCGACGACCCGGACGTCACCCACGGCGCCCTGCTGTACAGCCAGATCCGCTTGCAGGAACAACCCGGCATACGCTTCGTCGCAGGCCTTGGCGTCGGTACCGTCACCCGCCCCGGCCTGGTGCTGGCAGTGGGTGAGCCCGCCATCAATCCGGTACCGCGGCGGATGATCAGCGAGCACCTGCAGCAGCTGGCCGACGACTGCCGTTATCCGGGCGGCTTCGAGGTCACGGTCAATGTGCAAGGGGGTGAGGCGCTGGCGCTGAAGACCATGAACCCGCGCCTGGGCATCCTCGGTGGGCTGTCGATCCTCGGCACCAGCGGCATCGTCCGGCCCTTCTCTTGCTCGGCGTACATCGCTTCGATCCACCAGGGCATCGATGTCGCCCACACCAACGGCTACACCCATATCGCCGCGTGCACCGGCAACGCCAGTGAAGACACCATGCGCCGGGTCTACAACTTGCCCGAGATCGCCCTGATCGAGATGGGCGATTTTGTCGGCGCCGTCCTCAAGCACGTGCGCAAGGTGCCAGTGCCACGCCTGACCTTGTGCGGTGGTTTCGGCAAGATCAGCAAGCTGGCTGCCGGCCACATGGACCTGCACAGCCGCCACTCGAGCATCGACCTGCCGCAGCTGGCCGGCTGGGCTGCGGACATCGGCGCCGACGCCGAGCTGCAAGCGGCCATCATTGCCGCCAACACCAGCCAGCAAGCCTTGGCCCTGGCACACGCCGCCGGCATCGCCCTGGGCGACGCGGTGTGCGGCCATGCCCTGGCCTTTGCCCGCAGCGTGGTGCCGGCACAGGTGCAGGTCGAAGTGTTCGCCATCGACCGCCAGGGCGGTATCGTCGGCAAGGCGGGTGTGCAATGACCCGCCGCATTCTGCTGCTTGGCGGTGTCACCGAAGCGCTGGCCATCGCCCGCCAGCTCGGCCCCGAGCACATCTACAGCCTGGCCGGCATCGGCCGCGTGCCGCAGGACCTGGCCTGCCAGGTGCGGGTCGGTGGCTATGGCGGCGCGCAAGGCTTGGCCGCTTACCTGCGTGAAGCCGGCATCACCCTGCTGATCGACGCCACCCACCCCTATGCCGCGCAGATCAGCCGCAACGCTGCCAGCGCCGCGCAGGCAGCCGGCATCCCCTGCTGGGCCCTGCGTCGCCCGGCCTGGCAGGCGCAGGCGGGGGACGACTGGCGTGAGGTGGATGACTGGGCTGGGCTGATCGAGGCGCTCAAGCCGTTTCGGCGGCCACTGTTCACCCTGGGTCGCGAGCCGCTGCAACATCTTGAGGAGATTCCGCCGGAGCAGTTCTGGACCCTGCGGGCGCTGGAAACCTGCCCTGGCAATGAGCGCTGCGAAGTAATCGGCGCACGCGGGCCGTTTCGGATCGAAGATGAGCGGGCACTGTTCGAACGGCGTCGCATCGATGTGCTGGTGAGCAAGAACAGCGGCAGCGTGGCGACCGAGCCGAAACTCGAGGTGGCCAGGGAGCATGGGGTGCCGGTGCTGATCCTGAAGCGCCCGACCTTGCCTGCGGTGGATCGTGCGTTCACATCCACCGCCCAAGTGATTACAGCCGTTTCAGATTATTCCTGCTGCCCATGAAGTGGCCCTGCGCCGCTTCGCTGCCGTAAACTCAGGCCCTCCCCCGGAAGGCGTGACTCATATGGAAATGCAATGGTGGATCTGGCTGGTGTTCGGCATCGGCCTGATCCTGCTCGAACTGGTACTGCCCACGTTCTTCATCATCTGGTTCGGCATCGGTGCCGTGCTGGTCTCGCTCATCGCCCTGGCCGCCCCCGCCCTGCAGCTGGATATGCAGGTGCTGCTGTGGGTGCTGTTCTCTTCGGTGACCACGTTCCTCTGGTTCAGGCTGTTCAAGCGCAAGCTACCGGATGTGCGCTGGACTGCCGACAGCGTGATCGGTGAAGTCGGGCTGCTGACAGGCAGCGTCTCGCCATTCCAGAAGGGCCGCGTGCGCTTCCAGAAGCCATTGCTCGGCAACGAGGAATGGACCTGCGTCGCCGACAGCGACATCCCCGCCGGCGAGCGAGTGCGGCTCGTCGCCATCGAAGGCAACACCGCCCGGGTGGTCCGGGCCTGAATTGGCATTTAAAAGGAAGTTTGCATCATGACCAGTCTCATCGTCGTCGGCGCCATCGCCCTGTTCGTCCTGATCACCGTGTTCAAGGGGGTGCGTATCGTGCCCCAGGGCGAAGAATGGATCGTCGAGCGTCTGGGCCGCTACAACACCACGCTCAAACCCGGCCTGAACATCGTCATCCCGTACATGGACGTGGTCGCCTATCGCCTGCCGACCAAGGACATCATCCTCGACGTGCAGGAGCAGGAAATCATTACCCGGGACAACGCGGTGATCGTCGCCAACGCCCTGTGCTTCGCCAAGGTGGTCGACCCGCAGAAGGCTTCCTACGGTGTGCAGAACTTCTCCTTTGCCGTCACCAGCCTGACCATGACCTCGCTGCGCGCCATCGTCGGTGCGATGGACCTCGACGAGGCACTGTCGAGCCGTGAGCAGATCAAGGCGCGCCTGCGTGAGGCAATGTCCGAGCAGACCGAAGACTGGGGCGTGACCGTGCGCTCGGTGGAAATCCAGGACATCAAGCCATCGCAGAACATGCAGCTGGCCATGGAGCGCCAGGCGGCCGCCGAGCGTGAGCGTAAAGCCGACGTGACCCGCGCCGAAGGCGCCAAGCAGGCGGCGATCCTCGAGGCCGAAGCACGCCTGCAGTCGGCCAAGCTGGATGCCGAGGCGCAGGTCAACCTGGCCGAGGCTTCGGCCCGGGCAATCTCGCTGGTCAAGGAAGCGGTGGGCAACGAGACCGTGCCGGCCATGTACCTGCTGGGTGAGCGTTATGTGGGGGCCATGGAGAACCTGGCCAACAGCAGCAATGCCAAGGTCGTGGTGCTGCCAGCGGACCTGCAGGAGACCGTGCGTGGCCTGATGGGCCGCAACAAGGCTTGAACATTGGCGGGGCTGCCAGGCAGCCCCAAACCACCCCGCCTGCGTCACTTCACCGCACCCCGTCATTTTTACCTATACTCCGCCTTACAATACCGCCCACGATTCCTGACCGGATCTCTCCATGCCCCCACGTCGGCACATTGCCTGGATAGCCTGCCTTGCAGTGCTGTTCAACCTGCTGGCCATGCCGCTGTCTTCTGCCGCGCCCAAGGGCCCGGCAGAGCAGTTGCTGTGGGGGGCTTTCTGTTCCAGCCTGGCCGGCAAGGCCAAGGCCGATGTCCAGGCCCTGGCCAAGATCGACCTCGGCACGCAAAGCGATCAGCACGCCAACATGCAGCACTGCTGGTGCTGCTCGGGCGCCGCACCGCTGCTGGCCCTGCCGGGCTATCCGCCGCAACTGCACAACCCGCCCACGCTGCTGGCCGGGCATGCACCGCCATTAATCGACTACCAGCCCACGCCGCGCCAGCTATGGCCTGCGCTCAATCCCCGTGCCTCTCCCCTGGTCTGAGTTCATCACGCTGTCTGCCTGAACCTGAACAGATCGGAGACTCACCATGCTCAAGCAAGCTCTTGTACTGGCTGCCCTGCTGCTGCCCGGCGCCTACGCCAACGCTCATGAATACACCGTGGGCGACCTGCACATCGCCCACCCGTGGTCGCTGCAACTGCCGCCCAACGCACCCAACGTCGCCGCCTATTTCGTCGTGCACAACAACGGCAAGGCCGATGACCGCCTGCTGAGCGTCGACAGCCCGATCAGCGATGACGCGCAACTGCACGAGCATGCCATGAGCGCCAGCGGCGCCATGAAAATGCAGCAGGTGCAGAGCGTGCTGGTGCCGGCAGGCAAGGACCTGACCTTCGCCCCCAGCGCCTATCACGTGATGCTCATGCAGCCCAAGGACCGCAGCCTGCTCAGCGACGGCAAGCGCTTCCCGCTGACCCTGCACTTCGAGAAGGCCGGCGACATCACCGTCGACGTGGCCGTACAGAAGCAGGCGCCAGCGGACCAGCCCCAGGCCCACGAACACGCGCACTGACGCCCGCTGACAGGCGCTCGCCAACATGAGTCTGCCGCGCAACAGCCTCAGCCGTACCACCCGCCCTGAACGCAGGCGCGTCGGTGGCGGCTGGCTGAGCCTGTTCGCCATGTGGATGATCTTCATCGGCCCATTGATTTCCCAATCGATGCCGATGGATCACCACGCCGGCATGAGCATGCCGATGGACATGTCGATGTCCATGCCGGCCACTCACGCCCATGCCAGCGACGACCATCAAGGCCACGGCGACGACGGCCAACTGCATGTAATGTGGGAAAAGTGCGGCTACTGCAGCCTGCTGTTCAACTGCCCCGCCTTACCGCAAACCCTCAGCCCGCTCAGCGTCGCCAGCGCAGTTCCCCCAACCCTCATCCCCGCCCCCACGCGCCAGGGCCATGCACGGCAGGCCGTGTTCCCCGGTGCGCGCAGCCGCGCGCCGCCCCTTTCGATCAGCGTCTGATACCCCCGCTATCGCACGGAGCCAGGAGGCTTCGCGCAGACCCATGACTGATCGACTGGAATCATTATGTCCGGCTGCACCCCTGTTTTTCCTCCCGCCTTGTACGGGACATTTGCCGCGTTGTGCGGCTCGCTGCTCGCCCCCATGGCCCTGGCCGCCGATACCGGCCACGAAGGCCATGAGGCCGAGCTGAGCCCGACGGTGATCACCGCTATCGCGCCAAGTTCGCCGCTGACCGTGGTCACCAACCCCAAGGACCCGCGCCAGCCAGTGCCGGCCAGCGACGGTGCCGACTACCTGAAAACCATCCCCGGCTTCTCGGCCATCCGCGCCGGCGGCACCAATGGTGACCCGGTGCTGCGCGGCATGTTCGGCTCGCGCCTGAACATCCTCACCAACGGCGGCGTGATG
>Ga0207713_1001875_pt1 | contig 15974 bp, 14 predicted proteins | sample KBSS64metaG_FD_184404 | JGI IMG/M metagenome (GOLD analysis project Ga0207713, IMG submission 184404) | Switchgrass rhizosphere microbial communities from Kellogg Biological Station, Michigan, USA - KBS S6-4 metaG (SPAdes) (version 2) | ecosystem: Host-associated > Plants > Roots > Rhizosphere >...
CCCAGATATGAGATATCTGAAGTGGTCTTTTTTGGCCTATGATACGGTCTTTATTCCACGGTGACGTGTTCATACTCAAATCTCCTGCAATGTGGGAGATTTGAGTATGGTTGTCTCTTATGAGCGAAGAGAAGACATTATAAATGATAAGGAAGCTATAAATTACACTCCTAAAGTTTTTATTTTTTTCTTGCTATTCCTTATGATGAACTCGCTCCTTTTGACTATAATCATATGGAATATCGGTAGCTACTTGCTTTTAATGGACAGTTTTATGTGGCTTTAAAGGCATAATATATGTTTTCAAACCAAGTGTAAATTTTAACACAAGCCTCTTGCATCTAGTAATAAAGGAAAAAATGTCTAGATATTCTAAAGCAAACTGGGACGAAATGTTACAAAAGTACGTTAATAGTGGCGCAATGGAGCGGAGGGGGTTGAAATACATTCATGATCCACGTTCATTGCAAGAACTTTCATCCGTTCTTGCGTGTCATTTGGAGTATTCAGGTATAGACGCCTCAGTTAAAGTGGGTAGTATTTGGATTGATGGAACACCACAAGCAAAAGCAAAAGTATTAGGTAATGCTGAAAGCGAAGTCCAATGTGAACTTGCAGATCTCCTTATTCTTCTAAATGTGGGAATAAATGGCGCTTTGGACAGGCGTTCAGCCGTATTGATCCAAGGCAAGATCGGAACTAACCCAACAAAAATACCGTCAGGAAATTCAACTAATAAAGAGAGAGCATTACTGGAAAGATTTGATGATTCTCACCCACTTGAAATATATAAAGATACGCGAGGAAAGAGCCTGCTTAACTCATCTTCAAAATATAACATTAAAACTGGTTTAAATGGTTTTAAACAATATGCACGGTATTTAGTAATGCCCACAATGCTCGACAGTCCTATTGTTCAAAAGCTTGGTCCATTTGTAACAGGCTGGACAACAAGGAAGCGAAGTTATGATCTGAAAGACATTGATTTATTTACACTTATACCAATATCTTTATGGGAGGGTAAAGTTGGCACTGCCTTATTAAATCAAGCTAGTGATGAATGGACGCGTTTAGTTGAAGATATAGCTGGGCATTATGCTACAAAGGAAATGAAGCGTTTTGGTGGATTTGATAGATGTGTTGACTCAACAATGCATTTATCCTTTTGGAGAGATGGTGCATTCTCTGTTACCGAAAAATTTATGCATGATACATCGCATTTAGATATGGATATAAATTTAGGAGATAATTTTGATGAAAGCATTCCACCACGAATATCTATTATCAGATTTGATGTGAATGTAATTATGACAGAGCAAGAATCGCATTAACTCAGATGATTTTTTTAAAGGCTTAACCATAGATATCTCAGTTAAGCCTAAATGCTTCTGAAATCATGTTCATAACATTATGAGTTCTGGATACTACGCAGTATATTAAAAACTATGCAATGGATTTAGTTTAAATCCGTGCGACCGTAAGTTAGACGATGCAAAAAAAAACATTCTACACTCAAGTCGCCTGGGAAATGTGTTTCGTATTTATTCATTATAATGACCGATTCAATAAATATGCTCTTAATTCAATAATGCATTATGTTTTAGCAACGTCCGCTTCTGGCACAAAGCGGACATTCCTCAAATATCCTTTCTGCCGTCAGTTAACCCAGTCTTCAAGCGTCAGGCCCGGCACCCGCTCAAACTCCAGCACATTGTTCGTCACCAGCACGGCGCCGGCGGCAATGGCGTGCCCGGCAATCGCCGTATCGTTCGAGCCGATCGGCGTCCCGGCGAGGCGCAGTGCGACCTTGATTTCTGTAGTCGCATCCACCGCGGCGCAGTCCCAGGGCAGGATGGCATCCAGACGAGTGCAGAACGCGTCAACCAGCTGCACGTGCCGGGGCGAGGCTTTCGGGCCTGTGGCCCCGAAGCGCATCTCCGAGTAGGTGATGGCCGAGACCACGATTCGATGGCCACGCAGCACCGCCTGCTCCAGGCGCTTCAGCACCGCTTCAGGCTGCTCGCGCATGATGAACGAGCAGATGTTGGTGTCGAGCATATAGATCTTGTTCACAGGTTAAATCGTCCTTCGTCGCTGACAACGTCCTCGCGCTCCGCCATAAAGTCCGGGTCTGCTTTTTCCAGCTGCGCGAACGAGCCCCAGGTCGGCCGGACGGGGCGCAGGATGATGCTGTCCCCCTCCCGGACGATCTCCAGCTCGCTCACCCCCTCAAAATCCAGATCGCGGGGCAGACGGATGGCGCGGTTATTGCCGTTTTTAAAAATGGATACGGTTCTCATGATTCTCTCCCGGGTAAGTACGGATATATGATGCATATCCGGAATGAGGTTGATTGCACCGGGTGCGTGCATATGTTCAGTATATGCAGATGTTGAGCATATGTATAGATGTAACATATACAGATGGTAAGCATATGCGTATGCTTGGCCTATGCAGATGCATGGCATATGGATATGCTTGGCCTATCCTTTCCACTCTCTTTTTCACCGCAGATCCGAAAATTACCAAAGTAGGAAATTATGAGCAGGGAAAGTGCCCTGATGACAGGGCATCTGAAGAATGGTCTACTGGCGGCGGGAGGTATATTAATCGCTATTTTTGCTTAGCTCATGCCTTCAGTAGCTGTGGCGTCTGCTGACCGGTGTAACTGCGCGATAAAGTCGTTGCGCTGGAGTAATTCATTCAGGGGGCCGGTGTCAATGACCCTGCCATCATTCATTACGACGATTCGGTCTGAATAATTAAATGTGCTGATCCGGTGACTGATACTGATGATGGTCGCCGCCGGAAAGGCTGCAAGTATGGCGTTGATGGCATGGGTTTCGGAGATAAGATCCAGGGATGAAGTGATTTCATCCAGCAGAATAACCGCAGGGTTGCGTAGAAAGAGACGGGCAAGGGACAGGCGTTGCCTTTGTCCACCGGATATATTTGTGCCTTCGTTCGCCAGATCCAGATCCAGTAAGGCTTCCCCCTGCAAATGGCCAATCCGGAGTCCGGATTTCTCAAGGGCGCAGATCATCTCCTCGCGCGTGGCATCCGGATTCGCAATTTGCAGGTTATATGCCACGCTGTCCATGAACACATATTCTTCCTGGGAGACGTAAGCGATATTTTCATAAAAATCCTGCTCCGGGAGTGTATGTATATCGCATCCGCCCAGAGAGTACTTTCCCGTTGTGAGCGAAAGCTGACGAGCCAGAATCTTAAGAAGCGTGGATTTCCCCGAACCACTTTTACCGGTAATGGTAATAAATTCGCCTGACCTGAAATGAAGGTTTATGTCATGGAGGGTAGATGACGTGGCCTCAGGGTAGCAGAAACTGACCTGATCCAGATTTATTTCGCCATTTTGTGGTGTGCAGATATTTCCTTCCCGGAGCACAGGTTGTTCCAGCAATTCTCCGGAAAAGACAGAAAAAGCATGGGCGGACTGTCGGAAATTGATATAGGACTGCCCGAGATTCTCAAGCGGTGCAGAAAGGATGAGAATATAAGAAGAAACGAGAATAAAATGCTCAATAGTGACCTGCCCGGTACTTGCACCGTAGAGCGTATAGAAGAAAGCAGACCCGAAGAATATTATTTGCAGAAGTGCTGATATAATTTGCGAATGGAAACTGACCTTCCAGAAGGCACTCTGGGTTCGTGCATCCTCTGTTAGCTGGAAATTGAAACGCTTCATGAAAAGACTGAAACCATTGAAAACCCTGACCACAGGGATGTTCCGGACACTGTCAGAAAGCAGCGTGTATGTTCTTCTTGAGCTGTCCATCAGAGCCTGACGTGCAGCCACAATTTTATTTGTATAAATATAATTGGTAAAAACAAAAGATACTGCGAACATCAAAAACATACAGGCTACAATATAATCATCTGATGATAATATTGTCCAGAGTGCAATAAATAACTGGATCAGGGGAGGCAGCAGGCCAAACGTCAGTTCGCGGATAATAATGTAGATGTCGTTGGTAGCCTGACTGAGTTGCTGGCTGATCCCTCCGGCATTGTCCTTTTGAGAACCGCTGTTATAAATTTTTCTCAGAAAGAATTCTGATATTGAGGCGATGCATTCAACCCTCAGTTCCGACTGCAGATAAGTAGCCCAGAAGGCAATGATTTTCTGGGCGGAAATGGCAAAGACATAGACCGCTCCCAGCGTAAAAATAATGCGTAAACCTTCTGTCGCGTCGCTCATCAGATACCCTGTCGTTCGGGAAATCAGCACAGGCGAGATGATGATGAGTACTGATGAGAGTACCGATAATAAAATGATAAGCGTTATTTTTCCGACATGCCGTGTACCGGTTTCCCGGGTTATTGTTGTAAACATACTAAAAATGTTCATGTTCTGACTCCCCGTCGAAAAAAAAAGCTTCCGTTGTTCTGTAAAACACCATCAGCTTTATGAGTGATAAAATGTCCGGAAGTGATGCATTGAGCTCTATCTTGGCGTTGTATTTTATTTCATTTATCATGGCATCAGGATTATCCAGGATTTTTTTGCCGTGCCGGACTATAAATGCGATAAGGTCTTCTTCATACTGCCTGATGATACGGAATATGAGCTGAGAAGATGAACGTTTAGTTTTCTTGGTGAATATGTTGTCCCTGAAACGAACAAGCGCAGCCCTTCTTATATCCGCACGATCATACTCTGCACTGATATTATCTTCATAACGAACGGCCAGACGACTGCGGATGACACTGAGACTGATAAGGGGGGAAAATCTCACTGGCTGCCCGTCAGGAAAATTACAGGCTGTATTCTCACTGATCCGGATGACTTCTTCAATATACTCATATTCTGCCGTTCCCGGCGTAAACGCTGCAAGTAAAGGATGCGTCACTTTCCGTTTCCCGGCAACAGGCCTGACAGCTGAAGCCATGACCGAATACAGGGACCGCGATTTCAGCGCAGAGAGCCTGTGCGCAGCGCTGAATGCCTTCCCTGGTTTTCCGCTTCTGAACAGGTCACGTACGATCGTGGCGGAAGGCGACTGTATGAATACACTGTCCCCGCCATGACCATCCAGACAGAACCAGCCGGTCATATCCTGCGTATTCCCGTCGCCGGCGTTTACCCAGGAAATATTAACAACCGGGCAGTCTGAAGGATGATTTATCCTCTCAGGTATTTGCCGTTCAGTAGCAATATCGGGCTTCAGTTCTGTCAGGGTAATATTATATTTTCGGCATAGTCTGTGTGCATCTGCGCGCTCGGCATCGCTTTCAAAATTGAACGGAAGGCTGTGAAACACATCAAATGCCCTGTCTGCCGCCAGTAAACAGAAAAATACAATGGAAGAATCCAGACCTCCGGAGAGATAGAGCGCAAGCGGGCGATCAGAGGGAAGTTTCCCGGCGATCGAGATAATTACATCAAGTGTGTTTTTGTTTAACGGTGACAGATTGACAAAAGGTTCAGTGCGTATGTTTTCACTGTCAATGTATGTCAGACACCCTGAACAGGCTTTACCCGTATTTTCCAGGGGTGAAAGAAAAGCGGCCTGAAAACTGTCATTCATAAATGCTCTGATAAAATTCCGTGGGATAGTCTTCGAACCACTAATTACGGCAATATCCTTCAGTCCGGTACCAACGATGATCCCTGCCTTTGTTTTTGTATAATAGATATCACAGTACCGGTAGAGACTTTTCATCACCCGGATAGTGTTATTTTCAATGGCTATGAAACAATAATATCCATCAGCTGATTTCAGTTCCTGCTCCAGAACTTCAGGATGGGCGTCAGGGAATGAAATGACCTCACCGTCCCCGGCCAGAGCCCAGCCACTGAAAATATACAGCTTCCCGTCATACTCTCGGTATGACCAGCCTGTATCAAGGTACACCTGGTACATTCTGGTTCTGACTGGTGTAAACGGTGGCGGAACAGTAACGCTTTCGGACAGAACGAAAGGAACGATCAACATGGTCAGCACTCCAGTATGACACTCGTTTTTTTTCTCAGATCGGGATCATCACTGATCACGGCATTATCCACTTCCACCCATGCGTGGCTGTAGAATGGCCGTGTTCTGACACCTATAACAAGCGTTGCGAATATTTTTCTGGAAAGCAGGCGCTGTTTCAGTGCGTATGAATAAACAAGACAGGGATTGTCATGGGCAATAAGGTCAAAAACGCTGTTGAGCGCTGCAATTTCCTCTTTTATCCTGACACAGACTTCTGGTGTTATTTCTGTCTCATATCCTGTTGTCTGTATTTCAGAGAAATTTCGCTTTACTGCCATCATCCCGCCGCGACGAAGACTGTTCCTGCAGTACAATATAGCCCTGAGTGCAGATATTCTGGCAAGAGCAGGACTGGATGTTATCGTCACCTGAGGTTTCATCCAGCGAACATCCAGAAACGATTCTGGTTCATTATGATTGTCCGCCTGAAGATAATGGCAGTTTTTCTCACCATTAAGGAATGATTCAACATCCGGATCGGAGATCCGGAATTTCAGAAAGCTTTCTGCTGAGTTCTCGATCACGGTATATTCATCCTGGAGAAGGTCGAGAACGACTAAATCCTTATTGTAACAGGCAATCTTCAGCGTGTCGGGAGTAATAAGCATCACATCAGTCCATTGTGTATGAAGTGATACGGCGGAGCGTCCCCCGCCGGAGTTAAGTTTACAATGAATTAACTATAAAAAAGAACAGGACCAGGCAGCCCCGGAGGTCCAAAATATTCAGGAATACGGTCAACTGAGTGACCACGGGTGATCTTACTTGCTTTCACGGGGATACGATTAATGCTTACCGGGTTAACCGTATTTTCTTTCCGCTGGTTTAGTGCATGCTGATTTTTCATGTCCATCTCCTTGAATACAATTTATTCATAATGGAATGTGCCTGTCCGGCACAACTTTATATAAGTTTACATATTTATATATCTCAATGTTTTTTATATGGATAATTGTAACACAATGTAAATGATAATCATTATCATATTGATTATTAAATTCATTTGGCACCGTGATGTTCTTTTGTCAGTTTTTCCTGTGGGGAAAACCGGTTTTACAGGACTTGCCGACAACAACGCCTCTTTGTTTCTGCTGAGATCCGAAAAAAGGTTAAGCCGGACCTGCTGTGAGATCAGACCCTACGCTCTGCGGGTGGTTTTAGGATAGTACTGCAGCTAATCACTAAACGGTTCCACACGTACATCAGGAGGCTCACTGCCAGCGTTAGATTAAATAGATTTTTTCAGTACTCATCCGGTGGAGGAGTGGCTCGCCTAGCAGCCATCCCGGCGATGAAGGTGACATGTTCAGCCCAGCTCTGCTGGATAACGCATCCTTGTATCTGTCAATACAGTAAGCATTGACCTTTTGAATTCACACATACATACTTTCTTTGTCACCGGAGTTGAACGCCTGGTGGCGGACTTCTGCGCATTTAAGGGGACTTAAATGCGAAGAAAATGTGAGAACGTCCTTCTCCGAATTGTATGTTATTCCGTTACTTTTATTTTCTGTTCGGCGATTTTCGCAAACATAATCTTGTTTTTTTTGATCGGATTGGGGATAGCTGAAATGAGCGAACGAGCGGCAGGAGCACTTGTCAGTATTGCTCTGGCGCTGATCCATTTAATGAGGAAACTCATTGATAAGATCGGAACAGACAAGAGTAACAGAACCTGAAAACCTCCCCTTCGGAGGTTTTTTTCTAACTGCACAGCGCTCTCCCTGATGTCATTACCGACTGTTGCCCTGTCTTCGGGCCGATCTACCTGCCGCCAAAAAGAAATCCCGATTAGCATCCACCGCTGCCAGGCATTATGCCTCGACTGCATCAGGGCGGGCGGACGTGGTCAGAAACGATTTATGGCTATTGCTTCTTTCACCTGTGACAGCAGTTCGGCATGATTTCCGCTTTGCTCGATCTGCTCCAGTCTGCGGCTGATTTGTTCAGCCTCTCCGATAAACTCCCCGGCCTGTACCAAACTCAGGGCGCGGTAGAGCCCGGTAACAGAACTGACGCCCCGATAGCGCAGCGCGAGGAGAAGCCTGAGAAAATGTTCATCCTCACGGGTTGTTTCCTTAAACCAGACTCTGACGTGCTCCAGACCACTGATGTCGCACCATGCCCAGATATAGGACAGGAATAACTCACCCTGCTCAAACTGGCCGGTAATGTCAGGGGTATTAAGACGGAACGCCAGCCGGCGCTGCAGTATTCTCAGTTCATCAAGAGGCAAAAATTGCTTTTGTTCATGCGTCGCCCTGTTTCCGGCAAGGCCATGCATCCAGAGCAGTTGGCGAAAGAAGTCCGCTATCCAGCGCCACGATTTTCCCGTATCCAGCATTGCGCTCATACGTTCCTGAACAGGCCAGAGCCTGTCTTCACAGATCCGCTCCAGCAGGCGGGTAGCAACACTGTTCATATCGAGATTATGGGGTTCAAACCATTCATTACGGATGGTGTAACGCTTGATAACCTCGTCGGCGTACTCAAAGAAGAATCGCAAAAAACCTTCACATTCTTCCGTTGTACGCGTGGCAATAACCGGCCAGGTCAGCTGGCTGAGAATATGTTCAAACCAGGTCCGGGAGGAAATGTTGTTGCTGCTGATGCGGCTCAGCAGTTCTTCCGCCAGAGCGCCATGCTCATCCGGATTTCCGGCCTTTCGGAAAAGCGCACTGAAATAGTCAGGAGGCAGGATGTTTTGCGGAGAAGAATATGCGAAATAGTAGCGCCAGTAGGCGGCACTGCCGAGACGCCGGTTTGCCGTCAGGACGGATTTTGTCTCATCGTCCGCCTGAACGAACAGCTTCAGGTGCTCCGTTTTATAACCTGATATACCCGGGACCCAGTGACGCAGTGATGTCACGGATTTCGCTTCTGACGATCGGAACAGTGAAAGATGCTGGCCAAGGCTGCTGACCATCTCATCCTGCTCCGCCTCGCTGACGGTACCGTCGCCGGACTCCACCACGGCCCTTTCAGTCAGATAGTGCTCTGTCCAGTCATACAGCTCCGGGTTGACTGTCCGGATGAGCTGCAGAAAGCACAGGTCTGGTAACCAGACATAATCCCTGAGACCACTGTAGCGGAAGGCCAGCGCATTTAGCGTCAGCTGAACCTCACGGGGCGTGCTGAGAGCTGCACCGTAAATATCGGTGATCCTTCTCAGTTCCTGAAGAAGCGTCTCATCGGGCTCAGTCAGGCAGACTGAAGTGTACAGTCTGACCACCCCAGCCAGAAATTCCCGTCGTAAATCAAAGCTTTCTGGTCTGGGCAGGCTGAACGACAGCGGGATAATTTTCTGCAGGTAGCGTTTGCCGTTCAGCACACCGAGGCCAGTTTCAACCGCATGCGCCAGCACCTCCCGGTCATAGCACATCACGTAGCGGAATCGCGAGAAGTCCGCGACCGACCGTACCATACGAAGCACTTCCACCGCCTGTGCAGGCTCCAGACGATCCAGATCGTCAATCACAACGATAAAGCTGACGCCCAGCCCGGCAATTTTATCTTCAATGTCAGCCCGGAGTTCAGCCGCGGTTTTTTCCCGCCCGTTCAGGCCGGTGTCCGCGAGGGCGTCCATACCGTCGGCGACAAGCCCCAGACCCGGAACAAAATTACCGGCGAACCGCGTCACAGGCGCAAGCCGGCGCGAGGTCTGCTGCGCGTAGTTAAGGATATTCTCTGCGAGGGGCACAGCTTTTCCTGCCTGCGCCATGGCTGACGTATCCAGCTTCGCCAGTCTGGCCGCGATGGTCATCATCAGCGCATTAACCGGACTTTCATCCGGTGAGTTGACCCAGGGAGAGAAGACCACGATCTGCGTGGTTACCGGTACCTGAGCTTTCAGCTGGTCCGTCAGGAGATTCAGCAGGCTGGTTTTGCCGGAACCCCACTGCCCTTCTATACCAATCACTGTGCTGACATTTTCATCCAGAGCGCTGATGCTGCGGGCCAGCCCCTCTGCTATCGCCGTATACCCGTAACGGTCATCTTCAGCCTTCAGTACTGGCCCTTCAAAGCCGGCGCGTGACAGTGCATTTTCATTGGCCATCTACAGATCTCCGTACAGGCAACGCAACCCGGTCAGGGCTTCCGCCAGCGTGCCTTCAGCACATCTCGTGGTGAGTTCCCGAACCAGCGTCTCAAAGGCCTCCGCCGGCATAAAAATCCGCAGGCCGTCGATACCGAAGAATCCTTCCCTGGTGACGTGTCCCGACGGGGAGAACATCACGCGCTCGCCCTGGTGGCCGTGCGCCAGCGCCTCAGGATAACGCGCATACAGCGTGAACAGGCCCAGCATCTCGGAGAACACTTCCCAGCCGTACGGCACCACGAAGTCCTGCCCGGTGATCAGCAGATGCAGCCGTGGTGTCTCATACCAGGCGCCCGGGCGCGCGCCGGGGTGCTGGCCGTCGATGCGGATCTCAAGGCGCAGCGTACCGGCCTCAATGGTTTCTGTGACGGCCGGTATCACCGGGCGCAGCTCCTGCGCCAGGTCTCTGGCCTTCTCCCCACTCCAGTCCAGCCCGCGCAGCATCAGCGGGAAAACGGCTTTCAGACGCGGCAGGGTAAAAATCCCAGCGAGCGCACTGTCGGGAATATCGGCAAAGTTAAAGCAGTCGCTCTCCAGCGGACGCAGAAGGTGTTCGGCATACATCTGATCCACGACCGGGCGCAGCTCTGCCCGGAAGGCGTCAAACTCCTCCGTCCATTTTTCCCCGGCCAGGCGGAAGATCCCCTTCAGGTAGTGGCCGTCCACCGGGCGATCGTGCCCCACCTGCCAGGCCAGCAGGTCCCGGGTGATGTCCAGCAGGGTATGCAGGGCCGGGAGGGTGGCCAGCCTGTTCCGGCCCTGCATAAAGGCTTCCCGGGCGTGGACCAGGATGAAGCGCAGCTCGTCGCGGGAGACCGGGGCGGTGCCGAAGGTCTGGCCGAGGATGATATGTCGGTACAGCTGCCGGACCGTGTCCTCCGGATCGGCGACCAGCTGAAAATACCCGTCCCCGGGCGCGACCGTTTTCAGTCCGTCATCGAGGAAACGTTCCGCCAGGGCGTTGACCGAAGTATTTTCGCGACCGGCACGCACTTTCAGCGCCTCGATCAGCTTTTTGTGAAAACGCAGGTTAAGCTGGCTGAGCATCATCGGTCCTTTCATGTTTGTTTTGTTCTTCATGCTAACCTAGCATTTTATTGTTAGCTATTAATCAGTTTTTTTAGTTTCTAAAAATTGTGATGCTTCTTAAATTGCTGAATGTGATGACTGTAATGCTACAGCAACGCCTGACCCTTCTCATTTCAGCTAAGATCCGAAAACCCTGAGTTCCGGATCTCGCCATTCCATGTGCCTTGAAACCAACTCCTGCAGAACTTTGCCTTTGTTATCTTTTATGTTTTGAGGCGATATAATGCCTGTTAAACAAACAATGTTGGGTGAACTACATGAGAGGACCATCCCGGGCGGAAGTACTGATGCCTGTACTCGGTGCTGATGATGATCAGGAAGAACAAATACAAATCGCCTATGAACCACTGACCCCCTCAGTTATTGAGGATGAAAAGGCGCAAAGTTATATTGAAGCTCTTAATTTTGCCTGTTCCCGCCCTGATATCAGAAATATTGCCGTCACTGGCCCGTATGGGGCAGGTAAAAGCTCGGTATTACTGACGTGGGAAAAAGCAGAAAATAATGACTTCCGGGTGATGACCGTATCGCTGGCTGATTTTGAAATGCAGCAAGCTTCATCCGCAGATACTGGTACGGGGGATGGCAGGGACGACGGGAATACAGCTGAAAAAAAAGCGGCTAAAGCAGAAGAAAAAACAATCGAGTACAGCATCCTGCAGCAGCTGCTCTACAAAGAGAAAAAAAGCGTGTTGCCCTATTCCCGTCTGGAGCGTATTTCCGACGTCAGCGCGAATCAGATAGCCATGATGGCCGCCAGCCTGTTGCTCATTCTGGCTTTGACGGCCACGGGCCTGCTTTTTCTTTTTCCTGATTACATCCGTGCGAAGCTATCTTTCCCGAAGGCCCTGAGTCAGTTTCTCCTGGCTTTGCCTGTCGTCCTCAGGGTTGCTGGCGCCGGGCTGTTTCTTTTTTCTGGCTTATTCCTAGCACTGAAAAAACTGCACCGTACCGGAGTGTTTGACCGCCGTGTCAGTATTGATAAAATTGATGTCCTGAAAGGAGCAATATCTACACGTCCCGCAGCCCCCTCTCTTCTCAATGTGTACATCGATGAAATCGTCTATTTTTTTGAACAGACGCAATACAATGTGGTCATATTTGAGGACCTGGACCGCCTTAACGACGGCGCGATTTTCATCAAACTCCGTGAGATAAATCAGCTCATCAATAACTGTCTTCCGGCAGACAAACCGGTCAGATTCATCTACGCTGTCAGGGATAATCTTTTCAGCACGCCAGAGTCACGGACTAAATTCTTTGATTTTGTCATGCCGGTGATCCCGGTGATGGACAGTGAGAATGCTTCTGAACATTTTTTTGGAAAATTTACACCTGATGAACTCAAGCATCATGGTTTCAGAGACTGCCTTACAAGGTTGGCTCTGTTCATACCAGATATGCGTGTCATGCATAATATTGCGAATGAGTTTCGGCTTTACCGGAATATTGTGAATAACGGAGAAGATATCAAGCGACTGATTGCACTTATTTCCTATAAAAATCTTTGTGCGGAAGATTATCATGCAATAGATAAAAAGAAAGGGCTGCTTTACAGCATTGTTAATGAGTATACATCAGGTAATCTGAGAGAGGAATACTGTTATACACTTAACGAAATGATGAAAAAGCATCAGGCTGAACTTGCCATGATACAGAATGAGAAGACTGTCTCAGAACAGGATTTAAGAAAAGAATTACTACAGCCGTATATTAGTGAGATAACGGCTTCCACATTACATTTTTTGGTGAATAACGGTGTTAGTTATACCTTTGAAGATGTGATCGAAAATGAGACTTCTTTTCTTACACTGCTGAATCATAATTCGGTCAACATCAGACCGAAAGGATATAATGTGCACATTGCAGTAATTGATAATTCAACCATGCAGTGTATCAAGGATACTTATGAAGAAAGAATTCAGAGACTCCAGAAAAAATCAGATGGACACATCACTCGTTTAGAGGAAGATATTAACACTTGCAAAAGTGAGATTCATAATTCATTCTCGTATGATCTTACTTTTTTTATAGATTATTTGGGAAATACAGGTTTCAGAGACTGGGCCGCAGAATGCGTATTATCCGATGAAAACGACGGGGTTGCCTTTTCAGATAATGGCGGACAAATCGATTTTCTGTTTTTTCTTTTATCTAATGGTTATCTGTCAACTGACTATATGGCATACCGTTCTGTATTCATGCCAGGGAGCCTGAGCACTGAAGACAATAACTTCATCAGAGCTGTGACGGCCGGTAGAGTTCCAGAGGAAACGGCAAAAATGCCTCTGAGTAATTTCGATAACACCGTGGCGAAGTTACGCAGGCTGGGCATGCTGATGCATGATAATGCATGGCATCCTCAGATTCTCTGGCACCTTATGTACAATGATAAGGATTCACTCAAGATTATCATGGGCATGCAGATGGAGGCTGGTGCTGAACAGCGACTGGTAAGACTGGCGAAAGATATCTTTCCCCGATGGAATTCCACGCTGCAGCTGAGATATATCAGGCTTATGGTCGAAGGTGATACCCACTTAGCCACTATCATCCACCAGATTGCAGGCCTGAATGATACTGAAGCTGAACATGCCCTTCTCCCGTTATTACTGGCGTTACCGGCATTGTATTGGCATTCCGTCCCGCACGAGAGACGTGAAGATCTACAGCGACTTATCGACGTGGACTTCAACCTCATAACAGCCATTCCTGACGATTGTGCTCATAATTTCTGCGAAAATCTGCGGATTTCCGGCTGTCATCTGACTCATATTCCACTGGTCCAGAGTACCTCCGGAAAGAAAATCCTGCAGTCGGTGGCACAGGAAAATGTGTGGTTCTACTCAAGATTCAACCTGCAAAATCTCTGTCTGTCACTTACGCATGACGCAGAAAACGGCATTGAAATTTTCCGCAGGAAGCCGATGGGAATGATAAAATCGCTTCGTATATCTGCTCTTGAAGCATTTGTTTATAAGAACATGTCACAGTTTATTCGTGATACTTTTGTTCATTCCGAAGAACATGAGTTTATTCCCGAACTTCTCAATTCATCATTCACTAACTGGGAAGATGCCGAGTATCTGACAGTACAGATGAAATTTGTACTGGAGGATGTATCTGTTGTTCTAAACAGAAAGGCAAATAAAGATAACAATATTGATGATGTTACTCATCAGCCCCCCAGTTTATATTCACTGCTGGCTCAGCATAATCATGTCTCGCCTTTATGGGTGAATTTTATATCCTTGCTTGATGAAAACGCAGATGTGGATAGCAATGTTCTCTGCGAATGGCTGAATAGTAATTATGACTTGTTACCAGCTGAAACCCTCCCTTTAACCGAAGAACTTTTCTCGCAGTTACTTATTAAGGTAGTAACATCGTCACAGCTCAGCAAAGAAGCGCTTGTCGTTTTAGTCAGGACATTCAGATTATCTCTCACTCATGTTCCTGAACACTTACCGCTGAATAATGCGACGGTACTGATCGAGCAGAAATGGCTGGCACCAACCAGCACCGTATTTGAACAACTTTACAAGGCTCTGCACGAAGAAGGTGACAGACTGACGCCACTGCTTTACGCGCTGATCTGCGCCCGTACTGAATTATTGCGTGAGAATTACGAGCTTGTTTTATTTGCTGATGGCGAGTTTGATCGGGAAATTACCCGTTTAATTTTAAATGGTGGCCAGTTTGCCGACGATATCTGTATCAGTATACTGAACTGGCTCTGGGAAAAAGATGAAGCCCTGCTCTCTGAGGGAACACTTCTCAGCCAGGAAGCCCTGGTAAGGTTCTCCGCCAGGCTGACCAATGACCGGCAGAAGCAGGCGCTGCTACTCCAGTACCTCAAAGATGGCAGATCATCGCAGGCCCCCATCAGGTCAGTGCTGATGACATTTGAACATCCGGATTACTCAGCTTTTCTCACTGAAAAAAGTCACCGCAGTATTGTATATTCAGAAGCGATGTGGGCGTTGGCCGTCCAGCTGGGAAGATGTGAATTCATCAGGCCGCCAAAACCCACGCATGCAAATACGCGTATTCGTATAGAGCCGTTCAGTAACGGTGAAAAGGAATACGACTTACATCGCTGAATAACTGCCAGGTCGCCGGATGGCGGCCTGACTACTTTATTTCACCCAGTCTTCCAGCACCAGGCCCGGCACCCGCTCAAACTCCCTCACATTATTTGTCACCAGTACCGCGCCGGCGGCTATGGCGTGCCCGGCAATGGCCGTGTCGTTCGGGCTGATCGGCGTTCCGGCGAGGCGCAGCGCCACCTTAATTTCCGTGGTGGCGTCCACCGCAGCGCGATCCCAGGGCAGGATGGCATCCAGACGAGTGCAGAACGCGTCAACCAGCTGCACGTGCCGGGGCGAGGCTTTCGGGCCTGTGGCCCCGAAGCGCATTTCAGAATAAGTGATGGCCGAGACCACGATTCGATGGCCACGCAGCACCGCCTGCTCCAGGCGCTTCAGCACCGCTTCAGGCTGCTCGCGCATGATGAACGAGCAGATGTTGGTGTCGAGCATATAGATCTTGTTCACAGGTTAAATCGTCCTTCGTCGCTGACAACGTCCTCGCGCTCCGCCATAAAGTCCGGGTCTGCTTTTTCCAGCTGCGCGAACGAGCCCCAGGTCGGCCGGACGGGGCGCAGGATGATGCTGTCCCCCTCCCGGACGATCTCCAGCTCGCTCACCCCCTCAAAATCCAGATCGCGGGGCAGACGGATGGCGCGGTTATTGCCGTTTTTAAAAATGGATACGGTTCTCATGATT
>Ga0207713_1001876_pt1 | contig 15968 bp, 11 predicted proteins | sample KBSS64metaG_FD_184404 | JGI IMG/M metagenome (GOLD analysis project Ga0207713, IMG submission 184404) | Switchgrass rhizosphere microbial communities from Kellogg Biological Station, Michigan, USA - KBS S6-4 metaG (SPAdes) (version 2) | ecosystem: Host-associated > Plants > Roots > Rhizosphere >...
GGCCCTTGACTGTTGGTTCAAACATGGAGAGATCGGGATGGTATTTTCATCCAACGTGTTCCTGTTTCTGTTCTTGCCGATCTTTCTCGGCTTGTACTACCTGAGCGGGCAACGCTATCGCAACCTGCTGCTGTTGATCGCCAGCTACGTGTTCTACGCGTGGTGGCGGGTGGACTTCCTGGCGCTGTTCGCCGGCGTCACCCTGTGGAACTACTGGATCGGCCTGAAAGTCGGCGCGGCCGGCGTGCGCAGCAAACCGGCCCAGCGCTGGCTGCTGCTCGGCGTGGCGGTCGACCTGTGCATCCTCGGCTACTTCAAGTACGCCAATTTCGGCGTCGACAGCATCAACGCGATCATGACCTCGATGGGGCTCGAGCCGTTCATCCTGACCCACGTGCTGCTGCCGATCGGTATCTCGTTCTACATCTTCGAGTCGATCAGCTACATCATCGACGTCTACCGCGGCGACACTCCGGCCACCCGCAACCTGATCGACTTTGCAGCGTTCGTGGCGATCTTCCCGCACCTGATCGCCGGTCCCGTGCTGCGTTTCCGTGACCTGGCCGACCAGTTCAACAACCGCACCCACACCCTCGACAAGTTCTCCGAGGGCTGCACGCGGTTCATGCAGGGTTTCATCAAGAAGGTATTCATCGCCGACACCCTCGCCGTGGTGGCCGACCATTGCTTCGCCCTGCAAAACCCGACCACGGGCGATGCCTGGCTCGGCGCGCTGGCCTATACCGCGCAGCTGTATTTCGACTTCTCCGGTTACAGCGACATGGCCATCGGCCTGGGCCTGATGATGGGTTTCCGCTTCATGGAAAACTTCAAGCAGCCGTACATCAGCCAGTCGATCACCGAGTTCTGGCGCCGCTGGCACATCAGCCTGTCGACCTGGCTGCGTGACTACCTCTACATCACCCTCGGCGGCAACCGCAAAGGCACGCTGATGACCTATCGCAACCTGTTCCTGACCATGCTGCTCGGTGGTCTGTGGCACGGCGCGAACATCACCTACATCGTCTGGGGTGCGTGGCACGGCATGTGGCTGGCGATCGAAAAAATGCTCGGCCTCAACACCGCGCCACGCAGCCTCAATCCGATCCGCTGGGCGCTGACCTTCCTGCTGGTGGTCATGGGCTGGGTGATCTTCCGTGCCGAAAACCTGCACGTTGCCGGCCGCATGTACGGCGCGATGTTCAGCTTCGGCGACTGGTCGCTGTCGGAACTCAATCAGGCCAGCCTCACCGGCCTGCAAGTGGCGACCCTCGTTGTGGCTTACGTGACCCTGGCGTTCTTCGGCCTGCGTGATCTGTACACCAACCAGCCGCCAGCCAAGAGCAAACCTGAGGTCAACGTCGAGGCCAACGGCCCGGCCACGGCGACGCCGGGAATGATCAAGGCAGCCCCGGGCGAAAACCCGGCGAGCATCCACGAGCCTGGCTACACCGTCGGCGTCGAGGCCCAGGTGCAACCGGCCTACTGGACCGCGGACTGGTCGCGCTACGTGATGCGCGGGTTGATCCTGCTGCTGTTCATCGCCTCGATTCTCAAACTCTCGGCGCAAAGCTTCTCGCCGTTCCTTTACTTCCAGTTCTGAGGGATCTGACATGACCCGCTCATTACGCATCTTCTACATCGCGCTGTTTCTGGTGACCCTGCTGGTGCTCGGTCTGTGGTCGGTGCGCAGCTTCTTCGGCTTCAGCACCAACGCCGATGCGACGGTGCTCAACGGCCGCTGGACCAAAGCCGTGGAAACCCACTACGACGATGAGTTCCCGATCAAGCGCCTGGGCACCAATCTTTGGGCCGCGCTGGATTTCAAACTGTTCAACGAAGGTCGTCCGGGCGTGGTGCTCGGTCGCGATCAGTGGTTGTACAGCGATGAGGAATTCAACCCGATCGTCAACGAAGAGCTGAACCTGCAAGGCAACTATGCGCTGGTCGAAGGCGTGCGCCAGACCCTGAAAGAGAAAGGCGTGAAACTGGTGATGGCGATCGTGCCGGCCAAGGCTCGCCTGTACCCGGAACACCTGGGTGAAGTGAAACCGGCGAGCATCCACGCCAATCTCTATCAGGACTTCCATGCCCGTGTCGCGGCGGACAAGATCCTCGCCCCCGACCTGCTCGGCCCGCTGCAAAAGGCCAAGCAGAACGGTCAGCAAGTGTTCCTGCGCACCGACACTCACTGGACACCTGAAGGCGCGGAAATCGCCGCCAACACCCTGGCCAGGACCATCTCCGACAAATTCCCGCTCAGCGGCGAGCCGCAAAACTTTGTCACCACACCGGCGGAGAAAGTCACGCACAAGGGCGACCTGCGTCTGTTCCTGCCGCTGGATCCGCTGTTCGAAAACCTGATGCCGGCCAAGGAACCGCTGCAAAAGCGCAACACCGTGGCCGTCGAGCAACCTGCCGGGGACGACGCGCTGTTCGCCAACAGCGAAGTGCCGGTGGCCCTGATCGGCACCAGCTACAGCGCCAACCCGAACTGGAACTTCGTCGGGGCGCTCAAGCAAGCGCTGCACAGCGACGTGGTCAATTACGCCGAAGACGGCCACGGCCCGATCCTGCCGATGCTCAGCTACCTGAAAAGCGATGACTTCAAGAACAGCCCGCCACAGGTGCTGATCTGGGAGTTTCCTGAACGATATCTGCCTGTGAACAACGAAATCGGCGACGCCGACCCACAGTGGGTCGCAGAGCTCAAACAAGCCGGTGCTCGCCAACAAAACGTAGCCATCAACACTAAATCCGAGACGCCCGATCGGGCGCAAAACTGAAAGAGAGGTAACACCATGACTTTCACTACTACTCCTCGTCGTCTCGCCAAACGCTTCGCTCTGGTTGCGGGTCTGAGCGTGCTGTCGGTCCAGGCCTTCGCCGGTGGCGACGCTGCGCTGTACGGCCCGACTGCACCGAAAGGCTCGACCTTCGTACGGGTCTACAACGCCAGCAACGCTGAAGTCAGCGCCACCGTCGGCAGCACCAATCTGAGCGACGTCGCGCCACTGGCCAGCAGCGACTTCAGCTTCATGCCGGGCGGTGACTACAGCGCCAAGGTCGGCAGCCAGACCCTGCCGGTCAAACTCGCCGGTGACCATTACTACACCCTGGTCAACAACGCCTCCGGCGCGCCGCAACTGATCGAAGAACCGCCGTTCAAGAACAAGCAGAAGTCCCTGGTGCGCGTGCAGAACCTCAGCGACAAACCGCTGACCCTGAAGACCGCCGACGGCAAGACCGAGGTGGTGCCGAACGTGGCCGCCAAGGGCCGTGGCGAGCGTGAAATCAACCCGGTGAAAGTCAGCCTGGCGCTGTACGAAGGCGACAAGAAAGTCGGCGACGTGAAACCAGTCGCCCTGGAGCGCGGTGAGGCAGCGGTGCTGTACGTCACCGGCAACGGCAGCAACCTGTCGCCAGTCTGGGTGAAACGCCCGGTGTCGACCCGCTAAGCACATGAAACCGGGCAGCCGTCGCTGCCCGGTACGGAACAACAACAAGAGTGAAACGACACAACGTTCGTGGCTCTGACCCAATCGATTTTATGGAGTAAACAATATGATTCCGGTGATCTTGTCAGGTGGTAGCGGCTCACGTCTTTGGCCGCTTTCGCGCAAGCAGTTTCCCAAGCAGTTCCTCGCCCTGACCGGCGAACACACACTGTTCCAGCAAACCCTCGAGCGTCTGGTGTTCGAAGGCATGGACACCCCGATCGTGGTCTGCAACAAGGATCACCGCTTCATCGTCAACGAGCAGTTGGCCAGCCGCAATCTGGAATGCCAGCGGATCCTGATGGAACCGTTCGGTCGCAACACCGCACCGGCCGTGGCGCTGACCGCGATGATGCTGGTCAATGAAGGTCGCGACGAACTGATGCTGGTGCTGCCGGCCGACCACGTTCTGGAGGACCAGAAAGCCCTGCAACGCGCCCTGGCCCTGGCCACCGTCGCCGCCGAAAACGGCGAGATGGTGCTGTTCGGCGTACCGGCCACCAAACCGGAAACCGGTTACGGCTACATCAAGTCCACCGGTGATTCGCTGCTGCCGGAAGGCGTCAGCCGTGTTTCGCACTTCGTGGAAAAACCCGACGTCAAACGCGCCACCGAGTACGTTGAGTCCGGCGGTTACTACTGGAACAGCGGCATGTTCCTGTTCCGCGCCAGCCGCTTCCTCGAAGAGCTGAAAAAGCACGATCCGGACATCTACGACACCTGCCTGCTGACCCTCGAGCGCAGCCAGCAGGATGCCGACACCGTCACCCTGGACGAAGCCACCTTCGCCTGCTGCCCGGACAACTCCATCGACTATTCCGTGATGGAAAAAACCCAGCGCGCCTGCGTGGTACCGCTGACCGCCGGCTGGAGCGATGTCGGTTGCTGGTCGTCGCTGTGGGAGGTCAACGAAAAGGACGCCAACGGCAACGTCAGCAAGGGCGACGTGGTGATCCAGGACAGCAAGAACTGCATGATCCACGGCAACGGCAAACTGGTGTCGGTGATCGGTCTGGAAAACATCGTCGTCGTCGAAACCAAGGACGCCATGATGATCGCCCACAAGGACAAGGTTCAGGGCGTGAAGCAGATGGTCAACACCCTCAACGCCCAGGGCCGCAGCGAAACCCAGAACCACTGCGAGGTGTACCGTCCGTGGGGCTCGTACGACTCGGTGGACATGGGCGGCCGCTTCCAGGTCAAGCACATCTCGGTCAAGCCGGGCGCGTGCCTGTCACTGCAGATGCACCACCACCGCGCCGAACACTGGATCGTGGTCAGCGGCACCGCCGAAGTGACCTGCGACGAGAACGTGTTTCTGCTCACTGAAAACCAGTCGACCTACATCCCGATCGCCTCGGTGCATCGCCTGCGCAACCCGGGCAAGATCCCGCTGGAAATCATCGAAGTGCAGTCGGGCTCGTACCTGGGTGAAGACGACATCGAGCGCTTCGAAGATATCTACGGGCGCTCGACCCCGATCGAACGCGGCGTGTCGGTGAAAACCATCGCGCAGTAAGCGTTCCGTAAAACAAGAAGCCCCCGTCCAGCCCGCTGTGTCCCCTATCCGCAGCGGGTTGGGCGGGGGCTTTTTTTACTTCAGCCAAACGACTGCTGCCTGGAAGGGGAAGACTTCGCTCCCGCCCCTCGTTTGAGCGAGTGCCGTTTGCCGGCATAGGGCGTCGGCGCAACCAGCGCGATGAAGTCCTGATTCCTGTTCAGCGCCTGAACAACGACCGGAGTTTGCGCCGACAGCTCGGAAACCTTTTCGAAGACCTCCGCCGTTGCATCATCGGATACCGCCACTTCGTCCTTGATCGCCTGTGTTCTGAATTCCAGCATGTCGATCACCGCTAGCGTATGTTCGTGGGCTTCACTCAGTGTCTCTGCATCCAATCCTTGCGAGGCATGGTAGAACTCAATCCCCGTTCTTATAAAGCCCGGCGCCTCCGAGCCCAGCTTGCCACCCACCTTGTCAATGGCTTTATCGACCACCACTCTCGCAAGTCGGGCGCGTCCTTCGGGTGTACGTGGATCCGATGCCGCGAGCTCGAATCCCAGCGTTGCCAGGCCCGGCCTCTTTTTCGGCTCGACGCTTTCGATGAAAGCCTTGGGATTCATTTCATTGCCTTTGAAATTGATCGCGCGATCCAGTTGATAGGCGTCCACCACTTTAGACACAAGGCGGTCTGCTGCCATTGACGCAGCCTTTTCCCCGGCAGCGGCACCCAATTTCGCACCACCCGGACCCAACAACCCGCCAATGCCGCCCCCAGCTGCGGAGCCTGCCGCGCTGGCGCCGGCGCTGAATGCGGAACTGCCCAACTGCGTGATGATGCGCCTGCCCAGTGCCTGAAAACGTTGACGGGCATACAGGTGATTCATGATGGAGTTGCGGGTGTTCGCAGCGGCCGATGAGACTGCTGACAACAAGGCCTGCTGTTTGTCCACGCTATTGTTCAATTCAGCGGCTTCGGTTTTGCCTCCACCGTCGCTGTCGAAAAATGTGACCGGTGAATTGGCGACCATACAGTACAGATTGAGCCCATCGATCATGCCTTTAGGGTCCGGATTCAACCAATGCTGCAACCACGGGATGTAGTAACGCAGATCAAAGTAGTCAAGCCCGGTCGCATCACGCTCCTTGCCTGAGTAACGGATGTATTTGTAGCTGAATTCGCCGTCCTGCCAGGCACTGGTACCGAAAGGGTGAAACTTTTCGCGACTGATCATCGCACCGTCATCGGCGGTTTCCAGACTGACCGAGCCCAGGTGATCGACATGCTGGTATCGATATTGAATGTTGACTCCCCAGGGCGGTGGGCTTTCCCAACGCAGTACCCGAATACCGTCGGCCGTGATGACCTGCAACCGTTCGCCGGTGCCGTTGTCGGTGCGCAACTCCAGTCCAGGCAAATAGCGCACATCGGCAACCAGGGTCCGGGCATTGGTTAACAAGGAGCGGATCTTGCGTACCCGCTGACTGCTGCCATCGTAGAGATAGGTCTCGCTGTCATTGATACCGGAAGCACGCTCCACCGGGCTGACCGATTGCAGTTGATTACGCAGGTTCCAGCTCAACAACCACCCCGGTTCCAGCTGCAGCAAGTTGCCTCTTCGATCGTATGCAGCTTCGATTTGTGCATCGGTAGGCGGCGTGACTTTGTATGGCAGACTGCGGTTGCTGTAGCTCGCTGGTCGCAGTTTGCGCCCATGATCTTGTGGGCCAAGGTGAATCAATTCGCACAGATTGCCGCCGGCGTCATATTTGTAAGTCTGCTGATAGTTGCTGATCGCCGCAGGATCGACTCGCCCCATGGATTGCGGGCCCTGACTGGCAGTGCCGGCTTCCCAGCCGCAAGCCTTGGTCAATCGGTAAAGACTGTCGTAGAAAAAACGACTGACCGGCTCGATGCGCTGATTGGCGAAATAACGGGTCGGCAATGCCCTGTCTTCGATACTCAGGACATTGCCCGTGCTGTCGTATCCATACATCAGATGTTGCAGCACTCCACCGTCAGCATCTTCGGTCCGGCGGTCCAGCAGGCGACCGTCTTCAGGGCGGTACGTCCGGGTGGTTTGCACACCGTTGCCGGCGGTTTCCCGCGTGACACTGCCTTGCGCGTTGTAGCGGATGTCAGTGACCAAGGTTTGCTCAGGCTCATCCTTCAACTGCAAACGGCGCTCGCGCAAACGGCCATCAACCGTCAGCTCGAACGTATGCCGGTTGTCCCGGGCATCCGTCTGTTGCAGTACATCCCCCAGCGCACCATGGCGCCACCGCGATGTCGCACCAACACCAGGCTCCAGCAGCCGAAGACGATCCGCCTCCCGCTCCGGCCAGTCAGGTGCCAGCAGTTCCAGCGTGAAGTGGCGGGTGTCTTCGGTGCATGCGCCGATGATTGCAAACGCGGTGAACAGCACGCTGCCCGCCGGATGATCATGACGAATCAGCTGCCCGAACTGGTTTCGCGACTGATCCCCGCTGCCGGGATGACCGTAGGTCAGGCGCTCGACACAACGCCGAGGCACGCCTGTTCCTTCTTCGAATATCGCCACGGGGCGCAGCAAATTGTCGTGCTCGATCTCGCGCCGCGTCTGACGGCTGTCCCAACTGAACAGCGTTTGTGCAGCGAGTCCCTTCAGTTCGATTTGCGTACCGGCATCGACGCTGTCCGAGCGAATCACCGTGGCGTCCAGAGCAAACACCTGCGTCAGATTGGCCGGCGTCAGCCGGTCGTCGGCCTGCGACAGCCAAAGTCGCGGGTCCCACTGTTTCATCGCACGCCCGGCAGCGTCATGCAGGGTGCGGTTGATCCGGGACTCGACCGGTCCGTCCTCGATGTCTCGGCAATAGTCGACCGTGCGCACCGGCAAGCCGCGCGGGTCGAACACAGACATCCTCGGCGTATTGATGTGCACACTCATGGAGCCCGTTCCCCGCGCGACCGGCATTTCTTGCCTCGGGTAGCGGAGCATGCGCGGCGCTCGTGCGGCTACTGTCAGAAATTACAGTCCCGACCAACGGCACCTGCGCGCAACAAGCATTGAGCAAAACAGGAAGCCCTCGTCCAGCCCGCTGCGTTCCCTATCCGCAGTGGGTTGGGCGGGTTTTTTTTAATTCACTTTTCTGGCTCCCAGTCTTCGGGCGATAGCCGCTGATCGCGGATTGACCGCGGCCGTTCTGACTTTTTGAACATTGTGCGTGCGCACCATCCTGGCCAACGACTTGACGGTCAGGTAGGTCCCAATGCCACGCAATTTGAAAAGTCGGATGGCCCCGGTGGCCTCGGCCGATTCACCCAGGAAGTTGTCAACGCCCGGCTGCGACAGTGGGTGCGCAAGTACGTTGCTCACATGAACCGTGCTTTCTCCCCCCTTTTTTGACACGACACTCAACTCGGCGATGCCGTAAATCACTTTGTCCTGGCCCTTCTTTTCGACATCGTCGCGATTGATCAATGCGAAGAAGTGCTTGGTGACCGTTTGTTCTTCCGATACACGCGGTTCGCTTGAGTACTTCAGGGACGAGGATGTGATCTCGGCGATCTCTTTTCCCAATTCAAAGTTTTGCGCCACGCTGATATTCATGCTCTGCGGATCTTCTTGCCGCAACGAGTCGTGGTACATCTCACGGTACTGGCGCCGAAACGTCCTCAGGTGACTCAACAGTTCGCCCTTACTCACGGAAAACTCGGGGCCCTCGCCGACTTCAACCAGTTTGAAATCAGCAGACTTGCTGTATCGCCCCCCTGCCGGGTCAAGCTTGGACACATGTGCTTGAAGGGAAAGCAGCTTGAAGGCCAATCTCACTCGAATGCCCACCTCCGCTTCGTAGGTTCCGGTCTCGGCTTGCAGCCCCAGCGCGTCTCTCATCGTGAGCGGATTGTTGCGAACCATCCGGTACAGATTCAGTCCGTCGATGTCCCCTGCTGGATCAGGATTCAGCCAGTGCTGTAACCAAGGGATGTAGTAGCGGTAACGGTAGTAATCAAGCCCGCTGGCATCGCGCTCCTTGCCCGAGTAACGAATGTATTTGTAGCTGAATTCGCCATCCTGCCAGGCACTGGTACCGAAAGGGTGAAACGTTTCCCGGCTGATCATCGCACCGTCATCGGCGGTTTCCAGACTGACCGAGCCCAGGTGATCGACATGCTGGTATCGATATTGAATGTTGACTCCCCAGGGCGGTGGGCTTTCCCAACGCAGTACCCGAATACCGTCGGCCGTGATGACCTGCAACCGTTCGCCGGTGCCGTTGTCGGTGCGCAACTCCAGTCCAGGCAAATAGCGCACATCGGCAACCAGGGTCCGGGCATTGGTTAACAAGGAGCGGATCTTGCGTACCCGCTGACTGCTGCCATCGTAGAGATAGGTCTCGCTGTCATTGATACCGGAAGCACGCTCCACCGGGCTGACCGATTGCAGTTGATTACGCAGGTTCCAGCTCAACAACCACCCCGGTTCCAGCTGCAGCAAGTTGCCTCTTCGATCGTATGCAGCTTCGATTTGTGCATCGGTAGGCGGCGTGACTTTGTATGGCAGACTGCGGTTGCTGTAGCTCGCCGGTCGCCGTTTGCGCCCATGATCTTGTGGGCCAAGGTGAATCAATTCGCACAGATTGCCGTCGGCGTCATATTTGTAAGTCTGCTGATAGTTGCTGATCGCCGCAGGATCGACTCGCCCCATGGATTGCGGGCCCTGACTGGCAGTGCCGGCTTCCCAGCCGCAAGCCTTGGTCAATTGGTAAAGACTGTCGTAGAAAAAGTGACTGACCGGCTCGATGCGCTGATTGGCGAAGTAGCGGATGGGCAACGCCTTGTCTTCGATACTCAGGACATTGCGCATGCGGTCGTATTCATAAAGCAGGTGTTGCCGCACTCGACCGTCGGCATCTTCAGCCCGGCTGACCAGCAGGCTACCGTCTTCGGAGCGATAGGTCCGGGTGGTGTGCACACCGTTGCCGGCGGTTTCCTGCGTGACATTGCCTTGCGCGTCATAGCGGATGTCAGTGACCAGAATCTGCTCGCGCTCCCCCTTCAACTGCAGTCGGTGTTCGCGCAAGCGGCCATCGACGTTCAGCTCGAACGTATGCCGATTGTCCCGGGCATCGGTCTGTCCCAGCACCTCCCCCAACGCACCATGGCGCCACCGCGATGTTGCACCAACGCCTGGCTCCAGCAGCCGAAGACGATCCGCCTCCCGCTCCGGCCAGTCAGGTGCCAGCAGTTCCAGCGTGAAGTGGCGGGTGTCTTCGGTGCATGCGCCGATGATTGCAAACGCGGTGAACAACACGCTGCCCGCCGGATGATCATGACGAATCAGCTGCCCGAACTGGTTTCGCGACTGATCCCCGCTGCCGGGATGACCGTAGGTCAGGCGCTCGACACAACGCCGAGGCACGCCTGTTCCTTCTTCGAATATCGCCACGGGGCGCAGCAAATTGTCGTGCTCGATCTCGCGCCGCGTCTGACGGCTGTCCCAACTGAACAGCGTTTGTGCAGCGAGTCCCTTCAGTTCGACTTGCGTGCCGGCATCGACGCTGTCCGAGCGAATCACCGTGGCGTCAAGAGCAAACACCTGCGTCAGATTGGCCGGCGTCAGCCGGTCGTCGGCCTGCGACAGCCAAAGTCGCGGGGCCCACTGTTTCAACGCACGCCCGGCAGCGTCATGCAGGGTGCGGTTGATCCGGGACTCGACCGGTCCGTCCTCGATGTCTCGGCAATAGTCGACCGTGCGCACCGGCAAGCCGCGGGGGTCGACCACAGACATTCTCGGCGTATTGATGTGCAAGCTCATGGAGCGCGCGTCCCCGCAATCGGCATTCGGTGTGCCTCTGGCATCACAGCAAGCTCAGCGCTGTTTCGGCTACTGTCGGAAATGCCAGTCCCGACCAACGGCACCTGCGCGCAATCCGTGAATGTCCATTCCCGCGCCCCTTCGGTAGGATGGTCATCACGAGTTCAAGGAGTGTTAGAACATGTTTATCGGCGTCTTGCTGGTCATCACCTGGCTGATCCTGCTGTTGCGCTACCCGGCCAAGGCCTTGCCGGTGTCGATGGCTGCCGCTGTCGGCCTGGGGCTGGTGGCGATGTGGGTGGTGTGGCTGGACAACCGCGAGGTCAAGCAACTGGCGCGCCTTGAACTGCGCATCGTTTATGCCCCCGAACACTGCCCTGCCGACCGTCCGCTGTTGCTCAAGTTGAACAATGGCAACGACGTGCCGCTGACCGAACTGCGCTGGCGCATTGCCGCGTACGCGCCGGGCGATACCGTGAACCTGGCCGACAATCAATACGCCGCCCCACGCTATCGCGGCCCAGGCGAATTGCAGGCGGGCGGCAACTGGGAAGACTGCCTGCCGATGCCGCCGTTGCGCCCCGGTTATCGCCCGCAAACCCTGGAGTTTCGCGCCGAGCGCTTGCAGGGCAGTTTCTCCGACTGATCCCCTCTCCCACTGTTTTGCACAAGGAATGCGCCATGCCCGTTGCGTTGATTACCGGTTGTTCCAGCGGCATCGGCCGCGCCCTCGCCGATGCCTTCAAAAATGCCGGCTACGAGGTCTGGGCCAGTGCACGCAAAGTTGAAGATGTCGCGACACTCGGCGCTGCCGGATTTACCGCCGTGCAGCTCGACGTCAATGACAATGCCGCGCTGGAACAGCTCGCCGAGCGAATCAATCAGCAACACGGCGGCCTCGATGTGCTGATCAACAATGCCGGTTACGGCGCCATGGGGCCGCTGCTCGACGGCGGTGTTTCAGCCATGCAGCGCCAGTTCGAAACCAACGTGTTTTCGATTGTCGGCGTGACCCGTGCGCTGTTCCCGGTGCTGCGCCGGGCCAAAGGCCTGGTGGTGAATGTCGGCAGTGTTTCCGGGGTGCTGGTCACGCCATTTGCCGGCGCCTATTGCGCCTCGAAAGCGGCGGTGCATGCGTTGAGCGATGCGTTGCGCATGGAGCTGGCGCCGTTCGGAATTCGCGTGATGGAAGTGCAGCCGGGGGCGATTCAGTCCAGTTTCGCCAAGAATGCCGGGCATGAGGCCGAACAATTGATCAACGAACAATCGCCGTGGTTTCCGTTGCGCGAAGGCATCCGGGCGCGGGCTAAAGCGTCCCAGGACAAACCGACGCCGGCCAGCGACTTTGCTTCGGAGTTGCTCAAGGCAGTGCAGCAGAGCAAACCTCCACGGCTGATCCGCATCGGCAATGGCAGTCGGGCGTTGCCGTTGCTGGCGACGTTGTTGCCGAAAGGTTTGTTGGAGTCAACGTTGATGAAGCGCTTCGGCTTGCGCCGGCAACTCTGAGACAGAGTCAGCGCCGGCCCTTCATGAAATCAATGAACGCCCGCACCTTCAGTGGCAGGTGCCGGGTGTCCGGGTAAAGCGCATAAACCCCTTGCTGAGCGAAGCGGTAATCCGGCAGCAAGCGCTGCAATCGCCCGGCATCCAGGTCTTCCTGAATCAGCCACTGCGGCAGAATCGCGACGCCTTGCCCGGTCAGCGCAAAGGCGCGCAGGGTCGCCGAGTTGTCGGCGACGATGGCGGTGGTTCCCGGTTTTGGCTGGTAGATATGCTCGGTGCCGGCCGGGTCGCTGACCGTCATTTCCGGCACTCGACCATGCCCCAGCGTCGGCATCGACTCCAGCACCGCCAGCGTATCGACCGGCGCAAAACGCTCGATCAGTCCCGGCGCCGCCACGGCAAACACCTCGAATGTCGACAACTGCACCGCGCGCAGATTGGAGTCGAGCATGCGTCCCAAACGGATCGCCAGGTCGAACCGTTCGGAGATCAGATCGGCGTGGGTCGAGGATGTGGATAAGTGAATATTCAGTTGCGGCTGCTGTTGTCGAAACACTTCCAGCGCCGGCACCACCTGCGCCAGCGCAAACTCCACGGTCGTGGTGATGCGCAGGGTGCCTTTGAGTTGTGAGTGTTCCGAGCGCGCTTCCTCGACGGCCAGCCGTGCTTCGTCCAGCGTGCGCAGGCAGCGCCGATAAAAACGCTCTCCGGCATCGGTCAGGGCCAGTTGCCGGGTGTTGCGGGTGAGCAAGGTGACGCCCAGCTCCTCTTCCAAGCGCTTGAGGTTGAAGCTCACCACCGCCCGCGTTTGCCCCAGCGTGTCAGCGGCTGCGGTCAGCGAGCCGGCCTCGACCACGGCTTTGAAGGTATCGAATCGATCCAGGCTGACCATGTTCGCAGCGCTCCGGTGTCAAAATAATTTTGACAAACTAGCAGCCAAACCAGCGTATTTCTATTACCGCCAGCGCCCTACCCTGCACGCCTCATCACAGGGAAGCTGCCATGGCCTATCGCTCGAAAGTCGCGCTGGTGTATCTGTTGGGGTTCGCCCTCGACCTGCTGAACATGTTCGCCGCGAGCATCGCCTACCCGGACATCGCCACGCAGTTGCACGCTTCGGTGACGCAACTGGCGTGGATCACCAACGCCTACATGCTCGGGCTGACGCTGATCATTCCGATGAGCGTTTGGCTCGCGGCAAAGGTTGGCGAGCGGCGGCTGATTCTTGGTTCGCTGCTGGTGTTCGGGATTGCCTCCGGGCTTATCGCTCAGGCGAGCTCGATTGAAAGTCTGATCGGCTGGCGACTGCTGCAAGGGCTGGGTGGCGGGTTGCTGCTTCCGGTTGGTCAGGCGCTGGCCTATCGAGAGTTTCCGGCGACACAACGCGCGCACTTCACCGGTGTGGTGTTGCTGGTGGCGCTGATGGTGCCGGCGCTGTCGCCGGCGGCTGGAGGCTTGATCGTTGAGGCATTGTCGTGGCGCTGGATTTTCCTTCTGAACATGCCGGTGGCGCTTTTCGCTTTCGGTCTGGGCCTGCGCTGGTTGAAAGCGGATCAGGCTGCGAGTGAGCGCCCGAAACTGGACGCTCGCGGCCTGCTGCTGGCGGTGGCCGCGCTGAGTCTGTTGCTGATGGCCGTCAGTCTGGCGAGCGCCCCCGCAACCCGACATCTCGCCGGCGGTGTCCTGCTGCTCAGCGTCATCACCTTGTGGATCTACCTGCGCGATGGCTGGAGCAAACCGGGTGCCGTCCTTGATCTGCAACTGATCAGGAACCCGTCATTGCGCCTGGCGATGCTGATCTACCTGTTCGTGCCCGGCATCTTTACCGGCACCAACATGATTGCCGTGTTGTACCTGCACGATCTCGGTTTCGGCGCAGCACAAACCGGGGCGCTGATGCTGGCCTGGGCGGCGGCCTCGGGCGTGGCGATCATGCTGGGCAAACGCCGCTTCAACCGGATCGGCCCCAAGCCATTGCTGATCGCCGGCATGTTGCTGCAATGCCTTGGCATCGTTGTACTGATGCAGATCGATCAACCCGCCAGCGGCCCGTTGATCCTCGCCTATGCCCTGATGGGTTTGGGCGGCAGCCTGTGCAGCGTCACCGCACAAACTCTGGCATTTGTCGGCATCACGCCGGAAAAAATGGGTCACTCCAGCGCTCTGTGGAATATCAATCGCCAACTCGGTTTCTGCCTCGGCGCGGCACTGCTCAGCTCCCTGTTGGACGCTTTGGGCGCCAACGGATTCAAATACTGCTTTCTCGCCGCTGCACTGCTCACGCTGTTGCCGATGGCCGCCGTGTTGCGTTTCGACTCGACAAAAGTGCTAGCCCTTCTGCGCTCACCTCACCTTCAGGAAAAATCCACATGACTGACTACGCCGACTATTTTGACGAAGTGATCCAGGCCCATGAGGCCATCGAACGATGGTTTGCCGTTGACGAGGAAGAGGCAGCGCTTGAACGATTGCTGGCGCGTTTTTCGTCACGGTTTTCCATGGTGACGCCGCTGGGGCGTGTGCTGGATTTCGAGGCCTTGCGTGCGCTGTTTCAAATGGCGGGCGGCAAGAAGAGCGGGTTCAGGATCGAGCTCGGCGAGCTTCAAGGGATTGCCTTGCATGAGCACGGCGCGACAGTGAGTTATCGCGAGCAGCAGACCGATGCGAGCGGCTTGCACACGGATCGACGTTCAACCGTGGTGTTCGAAAAAGCCGAATCCGGACGGGTGATCTGGCGGCATTTGCACGAAACGTTTTGCCAGGGCTGACACCCTCCGGTTCTGGCGAGGGAGCCTGCTCCCTCGCCATCGGATTACTCGACAACGTCCTGCTTCACAACAACGGTGCAGGTAATCCCCGCCGCCAGCAACACACCCTCCGGCACTTCATCGATGTGAATCCGCACCGGCACCCGTTGCGCCAGGCGCACCCAATTGAAGGTCGGGTTCACATCGGCAATCAGCTCGCGGCTTTCAGGGTTGTCACGGTCGTAGATGCCGCGGGAAATACTTTCCACATGGCCCTTGAGGACTTCGCCGCTCATCAGCTGCATGTCGGCTTTATCGCCGACCCGCACGTGAGGCAGTTTGGTTTCTTCGAAGAAGCCATAGACCCAGAACGAGTTCATGTCGACCACGGCCATTTTCGCTTCGCCAATACGAGCGTAATCGCCGCGATGGACGTTGAGGTTGGTCACGTAGCCGTCCACCGCCGCGCGCACTTCGGTGCGTTTGAGGTTGAGTTCGGCCGCTTCCAGTTGCGCCTGGGCCTGTTGGTAATCGGCCAGTGCGGAGTCGGCGATGTTGCTGGCGTCGTCGCGGTTTTCCTTGGAGATCACCAGGTTATCGAGGTCGGCGCGGCGATGGGCGTTGACCTTGCGCATCTCCCACGTGGCCTTGCGCGAAGCGACCAGCGACTGCGCCTGTTTCACCGCCAGGCGGTAGTGCTCGGGGTCGATCTGCATCAGCAGATCACCTTTCTTCACCAACTGGTTGTCGCGGACCGGCACGTCGACCACTTCACCGGTGACGTCGGCGGCAACATTGATGATGTCGGCGCGCACCCGGCCGTCGCGGGTCCACGGGGTGTTCATGTAGTGCTCCCACAACGTGCGGCCGATCCACAGCGCCAGGGCCAGCACCAGCAGGGTCGCGAGCAGGCTGAAAAACT
>Ga0207713_1001880_pt1 | contig 15947 bp, 16 predicted proteins | sample KBSS64metaG_FD_184404 | JGI IMG/M metagenome (GOLD analysis project Ga0207713, IMG submission 184404) | Switchgrass rhizosphere microbial communities from Kellogg Biological Station, Michigan, USA - KBS S6-4 metaG (SPAdes) (version 2) | ecosystem: Host-associated > Plants > Roots > Rhizosphere >...
GACGCAGATCTACATCGGCGGCAAGAAACCGAGCGTGATGCGCAATTTGCTGATTGATAACATCAGCGTAAGCCAGGCCAACTACGCCATCCTGCGCCAGGGTTTCCACAACCAGGTGGATGGCGCCCGCATCACCAACAGCAAATTTAGCCATCTGCAGGGGGATGCGATCGAGTGGAACGTCGCCATCAACGATCGCAATATCCTGATCTCCGATCATGTCATCGACAACATCAACTGCACCAACGGCAAGATCAACTGGGGCATCGGCATTGGCCTTGCCGGCAGCACCTACGATAACGACTATCCGGAGAAGCAAACCGTCAAGAACTTCGTGGTGGCCAACATCACCGGCAGCAACTGTCGCCAGCTGGTGCATGTTGAAAACGGCAAGCATTTTGTTATCCGCAATATCAAAGCCAAAAATATTACTCCCGACTTCAGTAAAAAGGCGGGAATAGACAACGCCACGGTGGCCATTTATGGCTGTGATAATTTCATTATTGATAATGTCGATATGGTGAACAGTGCCGGAATGTTAATCGGCTATGGGGTGATAAAAGGCGACTATTTATCCATCCCGCAGAACTTCAAGCTCAACAATATTCACCTAGATAATCGACAGCTTGCATATAAATTGCGCGGAATACAGATTTCATCCGGTAACGCCACCTCGTTTGTGGCGATAACCAACGTGGAAATGCAGCGTGCAACGCTGGAATTACACAACAAGCCGCAGCATCTTTTTTTACGCAATATCAATGTGATGCAGGAAGCGTCTGTGGGGCCCGCCCTGAAGATCAACTTCGACCTGCGCAAGGATGTGCGGGGTAAATTCATGGCGAAAGACGAGACGTTGCTGTCGCTGGCGAACATAAAAGCTGTGAATGAGAAGGGGCAGAGTTCGGTGGATATTGACCGGGTCGACCAGCAGGTGGTGAATGCGGAAAGGCTGAACTTTGCGCTTCCTTCCTTCAGAAAGTAAGTCTTGACGTCACATCTCATTGAGTGCGCGGTAACTCCTAAAATTTGTTACTGAACTCAGCGATTTTAGGGTTTATAATCCGTGCCACATTTTCGTCAGTTCTGTCTTATCATTAGCGATACCTCAGGGAATACAGTGATTACCGGAGGTTTGCCAAACACACATAACGCACTGAGTGGTTTATGAACGATAAAGTTTTGTTTATTGGCGCGTCCGGTTTCGTTGGGACTCGTTTGATCGAGATTTCTAAGGCTGAGTTTGATGTCACCAACTTCGACAAACAGCAAAGCCATTTCTACCCTGACATTACTGTTTCCGGGGATGTGCGCAATCAGGAGCAACTCGATCACGCTCTTGCCGGTTTCGACACGGTGGTATTACTCGCTGCCGAGCATCGTGATGATGTTAGCCCAACCTCGCTCTACTATGATGTAAACGTTCAGGGGACACGTAACGTACTGGCAGCTATGGAAAAAAATAATGTTAAGAACATTATTTTTACCAGCTCAGTTGCCGTTTATGGTCTCAATAAAGTCAATCCTGATGAATCCCACCCGCACGATCCTTTTAACCACTATGGTAAAAGTAAGTGGCAGGCGGAAGAGGTACTGCGCGAATGGTTCAACAAAGCTCCAGAAGAGCGATCTCTGACAATTGTTCGCCCAACGGTCATTTTTGGTGAACGCAATCGAGGCAATGTCTTCAATCTTCTTAAGCAAATTGCGGGTGGAAAATTCGCAATGGTAGGTGCCGGAACTAACTATAAGTCTATGGCTTATGTCGGTAATATTGTTGAGTTTATCAAATTCCGATTGAGCAACGTCAAACCTGGCTACGACGTATACAACTATGTCGATAAACCCGATCTGAATATGAATCAGCTGGTTGCCGAGGTAGAAAAGAGCCTTAGCAAAAAAATCCCCTCAGTTCATCTCCCTTATCCTTTAGGGATGCTTGGCGGTTATTGCTTTGATATTCTTAGCAAAGTTACCGGAAAGAAGTATGCGATAAGTTCCGTACGTGTCAAAAAATTCTGTGCCACCACTCAGTTTGATGCCACGAAAGTGCACACCTCAGGTTTTAAAGCGCCTTATACCTTATCTCAAGGGCTGGACCGTACGTTGAAGTATGAGTTCGTTCATGAGAAGAAAGATGACATCACGTTCGTTTCTGAGTAATGACTTAGAATCTGGGATTTGTCGGAAACAGACTCTGCGTCTCCTTTATTGATATGGTTTCCGACGATTCTGGGTCACACTCATAGCGTAATGAGCTTAAGTTATGAGAGTTCTGGACTAAACGTGATTTGCATTCGACGTAGTAGACTTTCTTCATCAGGCATTTTTCCTGACACGGTTTATACTTCGTCAACCATTTTAAGGTGGAAGAGATAATGATCAATTTGAAAGCAGTCATTCCGGTAGCAGGTTTGGGCATGCATATGCTGCCAGCCACAAAAGCCATTCCTAAAGAGATGCTGCCGATTGTCGACAAGCCAATGATTCAGTACATTGTCGACGAGATTGTTGCTGCAGGGATCAAAGAAATCGTTCTGGTTACGCACTCGTCCAAGAACGCGGTAGAAAACCACTTCGACACCTCTTACGAACTCGAAGCGTTGCTTGAGCAGCGCGTTAAGCGCCAGCTGCTGGCGGAAGTACAGTCAATCTGTCCGCCGGGCGTGACCATTATGAACGTGCGCCAGGCGCAGCCGCTGGGTCTTGGCCACTCGATTTTGTGTGCCCGTCCGGTTGTGGGTGATAACCCATTCATCGTTGTGCTGCCGGATATTATTATTGATACCGCTTCTGCCGATCCGCTGCGTTACAACCTGGCGGCAATGGTGGCACGTTTCAATGAAACGGGTCGTAGCCAGGTGTTGGCGAAACGCATGAAAGGCGATCTCTCCGAGTACTCCGTTATTCAGACTAAAGAGCCGCTGGAGACGGAAGGGCAGGTGAGCCGCATCGTTGAGTTCATTGAAAAACCGGATCAGCCACAGACGCTTGATTCGGACCTGATGGCGGTTGGTCGTTATGTTCTGAACGCAGATATCTGGGCGGAACTTGAAAAAACCGAGCCAGGCGCCTGGGACCGTATTCAACTGACCGACGCGATAGCTGAGCTAGCGAAGAAGCAGTCCGTGGACGCCATGCTGATGACCGGCGATAGCTATGACTGCGGTAAGAAAATGGGGTATATGCAGGCGTTCGTGAACTATGGGCTGCGTAACCTGAAAGAAGGGGCGAAGTTCAGAACCCGTATTGAGAAGTTGTTGGCAAACGACTGATATTTCTGCCACGACTTGAACAAGCGGCAGTCATTATTTTGGTGTGTTGAAATATAACCAAAATGATGACTGCCGTTTTTTGTTATTAATTCTATGATTACATAGAGTTATCGGGTTTAAATCTGGATCGCTTTGTAGCGATTTGTGCTTGTTTCTGAGGTCGTTTAGGACGACAATTAACGCCAGTTTTTTGTCTGTATCCAGACAAACACAATCATTTAATCCATCATCGCTCAGTGCACTGGTAGCTGTTAAGCCAGGGGCGGTAGCGTGCTCAATTTCTGAAACCGTCAAAACGATCGGGTTCAGAGCGTAAGTATCCAGACATTTCCAACAGACGGAACAGATAACGTGAAAATTCTTGTGACGGGCGGGGCCGGCTTTATCGGCTCAGCGGTTGTACGACATATTATTAACAATACCCAGGACGACGTCGTCAATGTGGATAAATTGACCTATGCCGGTAACCTTGAGTCGCTTACTGGAGTCAGCGATAGCGACCGATATGCCTTTGAACATGCGGATATTTGCGACAAAAATGCAATGGATCGTATCTTCGCAGAACATAAGCCTGATGCGGTGATGCACCTGGCCGCTGAAAGTCACGTCGATCGCTCTATTACCGGCCCGGCTGCGTTTATCGAAACCAATATCGTCGGCACTTATGTGCTTCTGGAAGCCGCTCGTGCGTACTGGTCAACGTTGGATGAGCAGGCGAAGAAAGCCTTCCGTTTCCATCACATCTCTACCGATGAAGTGTATGGCGATTTACCGCATCCTGATGAGCATCCGGCATCAGCTGAGCTGCCACTCTTCACTGAAACTACTGCGTATGCGCCTAGCAGCCCGTATTCAGCGTCGAAAGCCTCGAGCGATCATCTTGTTCGTGCATGGCTGCGTACCTACGGTTTCCCGACTATCGTCACCAACTGTTCGAATAACTATGGCCCGTACCATTTCCCGGAAAAACTGATCCCGTTGGTTATCCTGAATGCGCTGGAAGGTAAAGCTCTGCCAATTTATGGTAAAGGCGATCAGATCCGTGACTGGTTGTATGTTGAAGATCATGCGCGTGCACTGTACACCGTTGTCACACAAGGGAAACCGGGTGAAACATACAATATTGGCGGTCATAACGAGAAGCAGAACCTGGAGGTGGTGCATACTATTTGCGACCTGCTGGATGAAATTGTGCCCAAAGAAGGTTCTTATCGCGATCAGATTACTTATGTTAAGGATCGGCCTGGGCACGATCGTCGTTATGCAATCGATGCAACTAAAATTGGCAATGCGCTAGGCTGGCATCCTCAAGAAACTTTCGAGAGTGGTATTCGTAAAACAGTTATGTGGTATTTATCTAATGAGTCGTGGGTAAATAATGTAAAAAGTGGAGCATATGCTTCATGGCTTTCAAAACAATATGGGGATAATAATTAATGAAAGGCATTATTCTTGCGGGCGGTTCTGGTTCGCGTTTGCATCCGATTACATTGGGTACGTCTAAGCAGTTATTACCTATTTATGACAAACCTATGATTTATTATCCACTGTCGGTACTGATGCTGGCCGGGATTCGCGACATTTTATTGATTACGACGCCGGAAGATCAGGCAAGCTTCAAACGTATTCTTGGCAATGGTAATCAGTTTGGTATCAATTTACAGTATCAGGTTCAACCTACTCCAGATGGGCTCGCTCAGGCATTTATTTTGGGTGAAGATTTCATCGGTGATGATAGTGTTTGCCTGGTGCTAGGAGACAACATTTTCTTTGGTCAGTCTTTTGGAAAACAACTCAAACATGCAGTCGAACATCTTAATGGTGCGACAGTGTTTGGTTACAAAGTTATGGATCCGGAACGTTTTGGGGTCGTTGAATTTGATAAAGACTTTAATGCAATATCCATAGAAGAGAAACCGAAAGCGCCAAAATCAAATTGGGCCGTTACGGGCCTTTATTTTTATGATAATCGTGTTGTTGATATTGCTAAGAAAGTACAGCCTTCGGAGCGGGGCGAGCTTGAAATAACTAGTGTTAACCAAAAATATCTGGAAATGGGTGAGCTGAAAGTTGAGCAGTTAGGTCGTGGTTTCGCATGGCTGGATACCGGTACGCATGACTCGTTACTTGAGGCATCACAATTTGTGCAAACTGTCGAGAAACGGCAAGGTTTTAAAATTGCGTGCCTCGAAGAAATTGCATACAACCAGGGGTGGTTAGATAAAGAAATGGTTAAGTCTATTGGCAACACTTTATCTAAAACTGGTTACGGTAACTACTTGTTAAATCTAGTAAAATAAGAGTCCATTTCATCATGAACGTTATTAAAACAAAGTTGGAAGGTGTGCTGGTTATTGAACCTCGAGTTTTCGGTGATGAACGTGGGTTCTTTTATGAGACATTTCATGCGAAACGCTACAAAGACGCGGGTATTAAGGAAGAATTTGTTCAGGATAACCGCTCTCGTTCAGCAGGAGGCGTATTACGAGGACTCCATTTCCAGAAAACGAAACCCCAAGGAAAATTGGTAACAGTCACTCAGGGCGAAGTTTTCGATGTCGCGGTTGATCTCCGATTTGGCTCTGAGACATTTGGCCAGTATGAATCTATTGTGTTAACTGGAGAGAATAAAATTCAGTTTTACATTCCACCGGGATTTGCTCATGGCTTTTGTGTGTTAAGTGATAGTGCTGATTTTCAATATAAATGCACAGATTTCTACGATCCATCTGATGAAGGTGGATTAATCTGGAACGATTCAATTGTGAATATTGATTGGCCAATTAAAGATCCAATTCTATCTGAGAAAGACAAAATTCTTCCTTCATTAGAACAAATAACTAAAAATATTAAGGAGGGATGGTAAAATGGCGCAGTATACAGTAATTGGTGGACGGGGATTCATTGGTAACGAAATCGTCGAACAGTTAAAAGAACTGAAACACGATGTTTGGGTTCCACAACGAGACGAGCAAACCCTCTTTACAAAAGACTTGGGCACTGTTATTTATTGTGCCGGCAATGGTGATTGTCAAAACACACCATTTAATGTCTTCCAGGCTAACTGCGCACTTCTGTCTGATGTGTTGCAGTATTCGAAATTTAATCGCTTGGTGTTTATGTCTTCTACTCGTGTTTACATGAATGGCAGCGATACACGAGAAAATGCCGATTTGGTTGTTAGTGAGGATGATGCTCGTCGGCTATTTAATCTGACAAAACTTGTATCAGAAGAGCTATGCCTTAAAAGCGGAAAAGATATTGTCATTGTCAGACCAAGTAATGTCTATGGTGTAGCTTTGAATAGCCCGCTATTCTTACCATCAATTACGCGTAATGCCATTAATAATGGTCATATCGACATGTTCATTGATCGACATTACGAAAAAGATTATGTGTCTGTCGAGGATGTAGCGGAAGCGTGCATCAACTTATCACAGAATAAGAATACATCTGGTAATATTTATAATATAGCTGCTGGATATAATATTTCAGCAGAGCAGATTGCTGATGTACTGGTTCAAACAACAAATTGTACAGTAACCTGGCACGAGCGTAGCTTCCCAAGAGAAGTATTCCCCGTTAACGACATCAGTATTCTTAAATCTGTTATGCCAGGCTATAATCCGAGAAACGTTCTTGATGATATCGAAAATATGGTAACTCGGTTCCGAGTTGAGATGGTAAACTACCAATGAGTGGGTTTAATCGACTCATAAAAAATGCCATATCAAATGTAATAAATGGTTTTTCAAATGTAATTTTGGGGATAATTATATCCCCTTTATTGATTAAAATACTATCAATAAATGATTTTGCCATTTGGTCTTTGGCTTTGCAAGTTGGTGCATTTTTTTCATTAATTGGTTTCACTGGACAATTATCTGTTGCACGTTACGTAACATTGGCGAAAGCACAGCAGAATGAACTACAAGTTCGTCGTGTAATAAAATTTGGATTAATCGTATCCTTACTTGGTGTGCTGGTATCAGTTACGGTTCTTTGTTTTAGCTATTATAATTTTTATGAGATCTTTAATGCTATAAAGCAGGATGATTCTCCTTTTGCTCCTGTTGTTTTCTTTATTGTTTCTCTCTCTTTTATTTTAGGATTAATTACCAGTTCATATAATGGTTATTTTACTGGGATTGAGAAAAACGAAATACCAGCATATATAAACTTAATCTCACGCATAATTCTTGGGGTGGGGATATATTTATCAGCAAGAAACAGTATGCTTACGATGGCATGTGTATTTTTATTGATAAATACTTTTTCCTATATAATAACTTACCTTTTATATAGAAAAGCTAGCGTTTTAAAAAACATTGGAAATACGCAAGTTAAAAATTCATTAGATAATGTTAAACTCAGTGAGTTTATTAATTATTGTTTAGGTGTCTTCATTTTTAATCTATCCACATTCTTAATTGTTAATCTAAATAGTGTTTTGATTGGCAAGTTTGCATTCAAAGAATATGCATATTATGCATTGTCAATTACATTAGTAACTGCTGTGGTTGGCTTTCTGAATGCAGCAATTACTCCAGTATTGCAGCCTTTGATTAAAATGGTTCATCGGGACGATAAAAATTCGCTTGATCGCTTTGTGTTTTTGTTATCACAAACACTTTTATATCTTTCTTTCTTTATCCTAATCGCTAATTTCTTTATTGGTAAATATGTAATGGAATTATGGGTAGGGTATGATGTGGCAATACTGACATATCCCATTTTTTCATTCTTACTGTTGACTAACTTAACTCGATTAATTGGTTCGCCGCTGGGACTCGTTTACCTGGCAAAGGGCAAACAAAATGAAATTATGTATTTACCACTACTCGAAGGAGTAGTAAGTGTGGTTCTTACATATGTGTTCGTTAGCAAGTACGGTATATATGCTTCTGCAATATCCTTGGCAATATCAACAGCCCTTATCATGCTTATTTATTCGTTCAAACTAATAGGAATCTCTGCTCAGGAAGGAAGTAGGCTTCGCTATAGGTCACTGCTGGCAGGTGGACCATTAGTTTTGTTTACGATAATTCCATCGATTATGAAGGTAAAAATGAACATAACAGATGGGACAGAATATATACTATTTTCCACGTCTATGTTTGTACTTTTAGTGTTGACTGCAATATTTATTTTAAAAAACACAATAAAAATAAAACATATATTAGGGAGGTAATGTGCTAAGCAGAATATTAAACGTATATTACAAAATAAAATATTCATACTTTACGGATCGCAGAGTTAATATCGATAAATCAGCATTTATCCATCATGGCGCAACGTTCATCATCCGTGATAATCCGCATGCTTCAATAAAGCTGGCGTCCGGCGTTTATATCGGTCGGTATGCTAATATTCATACAAATTCAAAAATTGTCATTGGCGAGAACTCGGTGCTAAGCGATTATGTTTTTTTAAGCACATTGGCGCATGGAATGGATCCTTCAGCTGGTCCAATTCTTTCCCAGGAAGATATTGATAAAGGGGAAATAGTGCTTAAGGATAATGTATTCCTTGGGTTTGGTGCAAAAGTTCTACCTGGGGTAGTCTTGGGTAGTTGGACCATCGTTGGGACAGGCGCTGTTGTGACAAAATCTTTTCCTGATGGTTTTGTTATGATTGCTGGTAATCCGGCACGTATAATTAAACATTACAACAAAAATACCGGAGAATGGGTTGCGCCATGATATTAAAAAAAATCTGTAATAAGATTATGTATTTTATCGATCTTATACGATATAGGATTATCATGGCTAAATTTGGCAATGGGAGTCGTATTATAAAACCATTACTTATGGTGAATACTTCTCGTGTTGCGATAGGTCGTAATGTTCTTATTCGAAATGGTGCCAGAATTGAGGTTTTGAATAGTGGCAAGGGAATTGTTATTGATATCGGTGACAATGTTAATATCGAACAATATGTGCATATCGTAGCAAAAGACCATATAAAAATTGGAAATAATGTCTCTATCACAGGTTGTTGCTCAATTGTTGATATCATCCACCCATTCGATGAACAATACGAAATAGAAAAAATTGGTAATCGTATTTCTAATAAAGTATTGCCTGTCTCAATCGGTGATAATAGTTTTATCGGTTTTGGCTCACATATCAACCCTGGCGTTAAAATAGGTAAAAATTGTGTAGTCGGGGCACGATCGGTTGTTACAAAAGATATACCGGATAATTGCGTAGTGGCCGGTAATCCTGCACGAATTATAAAATCATTGAATTTAAAGAGTAAAAGATGGGAAAGCTATAAATATGAATAACCCTAAGATTGGGCTGGTGACTGTTTTATATAATTCACCCGATGTTTTATCAGATTTCTTTTCCAGCCTTGCTCTTCAAAACTATAATAATTATTTCTTGTATGTGGTTGATAACAGCTCATCGCCGGAGTCTATAGATTTAGCCAAAAAATTAAGTACAGACTTCAATATTCCTACTCATTTTATTGATAATCAAGGTGTGAATGTCGGTGTCGCAGCTGGAAATAATCAAGGGGCGAAGGAGGCATATGTTCACGAATGTGACTACATCGTTTTTCTTAATAATGATTTGATATTTGAAGATCCGAATATATTGCAAAGACTAGTTTTTGAAGCTGAGACTAAAAAACTAGATATGGTTGGGCCAACAATTTTAAATTATCCTGAAAAAAAGATATGGTATTGTGGTGGTTATTTCGATGAATATAAAGCATTAGCACCACATAATAATATCGATCAAGAATATAATATATCTGATTATCAAGAAGTTCACCAGCATGCCTATGCGCCTACATGTTTCTTAATGGTATCCCGTCGACTTTGGGAAACAGTCGGTGAAATGGATGAGAAATATTTTGCTTATTATGATGATACAGACTTCCTTTTCCGTGCTTATAAAGCAGGTTTTATAGTGAACGTTATTTCTTCACTTATTATTTATCATAAAGTTGGTGCCAGTACCGGCGGAGATCTTTCTTATTTCGGAATGTATCATTTAACGCGTAATCGTCTTTATTTTATTCGCAAAAATTTGAAGGGATTCAAAAGATATATTGCCTTAAGTTTTGTACTCCTTACTAGAATCTATATTGTGTTGATGACCGCTAACACTCAGAAAAAAGCAATTCGCAAAGGTCTCATTGATGGTTTAAAAATGAAATGAAAATTCGATTGAATGTTATCAATTTGTCCCTGATGGCTTCCATGGTAATATTTTTACCTTCATTACTAATGATACTGGCGCATCAGTCTTCATTCACAATAGGAATAGTAATAAGTTCACTTGTTATTATCTTTTTACGATTTCTGGTTAATAAGAAAAAAATTGTATTTAGTAATAAGGATGTAATGCTCGTTCTGCTGTTAGTATCCTTTTTCTTTTTTATCATTCTGCATTTTACTCTAGTGAATTTCATATTTGGTGGAGAGTTAGCTCAACCCGACTTTCCAAAGTTCCTCTTGAGTATCATCTTTATTATTATATCAGCAAGTGCTGCTTATGTTGTTAAAAGCACAATTAATGACGCATCGGAAGTAGATATCCATTCCACGGTTTTATTCATATTATATGTTATTATTTTCAATGCGATGATTAGCCTTACAAAGATAGATTTTTTCAATACGATGTTGGAAAAACCTACTTTTCTCTTCCAGGAACCTTCGCATTTTGCTCTGGTCTGTGCCCCCTTACTCATATATTTTTCGTTTAGTAATATTAGAAGTCCATTACGATTAATTTTGCTATTAATATTTGGGCTCTGGGGAGTATACATTCAGAATTTCACTATGATTCTTGCAGTGGTATTAGCCTATGTGATTTCAGCAAAACATCTTTTACCAGCATTTATTATTTTTTGCTTGTTCGCGATCCTTGTTTATATATTTATCGAAAGCGATTTTTTTGTCTATTATAGAGAACGGTTGGATTTATCCAGTGATACTAATAATTTATCTGCACTTGTTCTCATGCAGGGATGGGATAATGCGTTTTTGACCTTGCACCAGAGTCCAATCGGTGCAGGTTTTCAACAATATGGTATATCCACTATATACGGGAATATATCTACTAAAATTTTCGAAATGCTTAATATTTATATTAATCAGTTCGATGCCGGTGCTACTGCGCCAAAGATTATTGGTGAATTTGGGATTTTTGGTATTCTCATCGTAGTGCTATATCTTGTGGGATGGGTCAGGATTTTTATAGCAGTGAGACGAGAACGCTTTAATATAGATAAAAAGACATTGCTTTTTTCCAGTTTTTATTTAGCAAGTTTCCTTGAGTTCTTTATTCGAGGGGCTGGTTATTTTACACCTGGGATGTTCTTTTTAATTGTTTCGGTTTTATATTTCATATCTAATAAAGTTGTGCGAAAAGAGATTTCTTATGAAACTAGTCATTGATGGAATCATTGAAAACCTACAAAATGGCGGTGGTTGTACGGTTTATTTTGAGCAGATATTGTCGTTTTATCAAAAAGATAATCATAAATTAAACTATATAAGATATAATAACAGTCATGAGAACATAACGCTAAGCGGTAATAATACTCATGTTTCTCATCGTACTTTACGTATTCAAGAACGCTGGCGTGATGTTAATATTAATGAATTTGATCAAGACGCGATATTTCATTCTACCCATTATCGTTTGCCAGTAAAGAATAAGCAGTCAAAAATAATTACAACGGTCCATGATTTTACCTATGAGCTTTTCCGTAGTGGCCCAGCTCAATGGATGCATACCTGGCAGAAAAATCGAGCGATTAGGAATAGCGATCTCATCCTTTGCGTATCTCAAAATACCGCCAATGATTTAATGAGATTTTGTCCTGTATCTGAAAATAAAATCCGTATTGTCCATAATGGTGTTTCCGAAAAATATTATCCAATAGATAACACAATTAAAACTAACGAAGTTTTATTTGTTGGTGCCAGAGGCGGCTATAAAAACTTCGCCATGGCTGTCGATGCTCTCGCGCTTTCTCCTTCACTGGTGTTGAGTATTGTTGGCGGCGGACAGCTAACAAGTGACGAAATAGCGCTTCTCGAAAGTAAAATCCCAGGACGCTACCAACATCTTGGGCGTGTCACTGATGAAGAACTCAATGGAATTTATAACCGTGTGCTTTGCTTACTTTATCCTTCGTTATATGAAGGTTTTGGCATTCCTGTAATTGAAGCGATGCGCAGCGGGTGTGTTGTAATCGCTGTTAATGTTTCCTCTATTCCAGAAGTTGCTGGAAATGCTGCTGTTTTACTGGAACAACCTAACCCAGTCGCAATTTCTCAAGCTCTTAACGATATACAAAATACAGCGCTCTACCATCAATTACGTAATGAAGGCTTTATTCAAGCGAAAAAGTTTTCATGGGAAAAATGTTATAATGATACCTTATCTGCTTATAAGGAGCTCTTATAATAATGTCTTTCTTACGTCGGTACGGAATATTAGGTGTTTTACGTTTATGTATAGATAAGTTATTAACTTTTCTGATTTGTCGTGATGCTCGCATTATCCGGCATCCTTTTGATATCCGCGGTAAAGATAAGATCACAATTGGCAGCGGTTTTACAACCGGACGTTACTGCCGTCTTGAGGCACATGGTGAAAAACAAACACCTGCTTTGATTATTGGTTCTGATTGTCAAATCAATGATTCAGTCCATATTGTTGCTGGAGAATGTGTCAGTCTTGGAGATAATGTATTGATTGCAAGTAGGGTATTTATTACAGACTTAAATCATGGTCAATATGCCGGTAGCAGTCATTCGCATCCCGATACAATCTGTAGAGAAAGAGAGTTACATACCGATCCGGTATATATTGAATCTAATGTATGGTTAGGAGAAGGGGTTGTGGTTTTACCTGGGGTACGTATTGGTAAGTCTTCAATCATAGGAGCTAATTCGGTAGTTACTAAAAGTATTCCAGACTATTCAATTGCTGTTGGTAACCCTGTTAGAATTATAAAGCAATTTGATTTTGATAAAAACGAATGGGTTAAATGTGATGGCAAAAATTAATTCTGTCTTGTTTATCTGTCCCAATTTTTTTGATTATAAAAAATTGATTGAAGAAGAGTTAAGCAAGCATTTCGATAAAGTCCATAGCTTCTCTGACAGGCCGGTATGCTCATCAATTTCCAAAGCCCTTTTTAAATATAACTTTCCAATTTATGCTTCTAGACTTTCAGAGAAATACTGTAGGGACATTTATGATTCTATAGCTGATGATTTATCTTCGATATCTGAAGTTATAATAATAAAAGGAACTTGTATTACTCCTTCTTTCTTACAAAAACTCCGAAATAGTAATCATAACATTAATATAACGACTTACACGTGGGATTCTATATCCAATATTAAAACGTTTGTTACACTTTCAAAATTATCTAACCATACTTATACTTTTGATTTGAAAGATAGTCAAAAATATAAAATACCCTATTTACCTCTATTTTATAATACAAATCATCATGATGAACAACATACTCACGATAGAAAAATAATATTCGATTATTGCTTCATCGGTAGTTATCATGGTGATCGTGTTAATGTTCTTTCTCGTTTTTTAGGATCTAAAAAAACAATCAAGCATTATGTTAAGATATATTTCCAAAGTCGATTGCAGTATATTTTTTATTACCTCTTAAATCCGGCTTTGCGTTCTTGTCCAAAAGAATGGGTAACTTTTAAACCTATCTCAAGAAAAAAACTAGAAGAAATTACTGCTGTCAGCCATCACACTATTGATATCCATCATCAGAAACAAACGGGTCTGACGATGCGTACATGGGAAACACTCCAAAGTAATAGCAAGCTCGTGACAACTAACCCAACAGTGTTAGCACATATTAATAGCCATAATGTTACGGTTATTGATCGAGATACGGGGCTTGAGTGGTCTACCGAGCAATGTGATAAATATATTAAGAATCTTATTAGTGAAGATGAACGTGTTAAAATTTCAGGATGTTTATCTTTATCTGAATGGGTTGATGCGTTGTTAACAAAGGGTTGATTATATATGAGTCTTTTTCCAGTAATTATGGCTGGGGGAGCAGGTAGTAGGTTGTGGCCGCGTTCTCGTGAGCTTTATCCGAAACAGTTTCTTTGTCTAACCGGGGAGCTGACTATGCTGCAAACAACCATTAATCGTCTTAATGGTATTGCATGTGAAAACCCGATTGTGATTTGTAACGAACATCACCGTTTTATTGTTGCTGAGCAGTTGCGTCAGCTTGATAAACTAACTCAGAATATCATTCTTGAACCAACAGGAAGAAATACTGCTCCTGCTATAGCATTAGCTGCTCTAACCATCTTGCGTACTACGCAGTCTGAGGATTCTCTTATTCTTGTTCTTGCTGCAGATCATGTCATCAAGAATGAAGATGCTTTTCGTCAAGCAGTTAGTAGTGCAATACCTCTTGCAGAGATGGGAAAGCTAGTCACATTCGGTATTGTTCCTAATCAACCTGAAACGGGATACGGTTATATTCGTCGTGGTACATGCGTATCTGAAAATGACTTCAACTTTGCCTTTGATGTAGCTCAATTTGTTGAAAAACCAGATTTGGTTACGGCTAAGAAATATATTGCCAGTGGTGATTATTACTGGAATAGCGGCATGTTTTTGTTCAGCGCATCACGTTATTTGGAAGAGTTGGCGAAATTCCGACCTGATATATTGGCCGCTTGCGAGGAGGCAATCGCTGGCGTTGACCCTGATCTCGATTTTGTCAGGGTAGACGAACAGGCATTTCTGGCCTGTCCTGACGAGTCAATTGATTATGCCGTTATGGAAAAAACTGCTGATGCGGTGGTCGTGCCCATGAATGCAGGCTGGAGCGATGTTGGCTCCTGGTCTTCATTATGGGATATCAGTGATAAAGATCTCAGCGGCAATGTTCATCATGGCGATGTCATCAGCTATGCAACGGAAAATAGCTACGTCTACGCTGAGTCTGGCCTGGTGACTACGGTTGGGGTGAAAGATCTGGTGGTTGTCCAGACTAAAGACGCCGTGCTGATTGCTGACCGTAACGCCGTGCAGGACGTTAAAAAAGTGGTGGAGAAGATCAAGGCGGACGGTCGCCACGAGCACCATATTCACCGCGAAGTCTACCGTCCGTGGGGCAAATATGACTCAATCGATACGGGTAATGGGTATCAAGTGAAAAGACTGACTGTGAAGCCAGGTGAGGGATTGTCATTACAGATGCATCATCACCGGGCGGAGCATTGGATTGTGGTTTCAGGTACTGCCCAGGTAACTTTGGGTGAGGAAGTGAAATTGCTCCGAGAAAATGAGTCTATCTATATCCCTCAGGGAGTTCGTCACTGCCTCGAAAATCCAGGAATAATACCTCTTAATATCATTGAAGTGCGTTCCGGATCGTATCTTGGAGAAGATGATATCGTCCGTTTTAAAGATCGCTATGGGCGAATCTGATTACCATTAATCCATGCCATTGACTACATATTTGAAATGGAAATGATTCTCCGAAGGAGCGAAACCTATGAAAAAATTGAGATGTTTTAAAGCCTACGATATTCGCGGCAAGCTGGGCGAAGAGCTGAATGAAGACATCGCGTGGCGCATTGGCCGCGCGTACGGCGAATATTTAAAACCACAGACCATCGTGCTGGGCGGCGAC
>Ga0207713_1001884_pt1 | contig 15932 bp, 14 predicted proteins | sample KBSS64metaG_FD_184404 | JGI IMG/M metagenome (GOLD analysis project Ga0207713, IMG submission 184404) | Switchgrass rhizosphere microbial communities from Kellogg Biological Station, Michigan, USA - KBS S6-4 metaG (SPAdes) (version 2) | ecosystem: Host-associated > Plants > Roots > Rhizosphere >...
GGTTTAGCCGCTGCTGTTGGGTTTGATGCGTTTCATTTGGCAGAACACCTACTCACTCAACCCTTACAAATTGTGATTGGTGAAATTCCAGGCGGGTTTGGTTCTTATCGCGACGGTTATGAGCTATTTAGCAAAGCTGCATCTAAAGATAAAAACCTCTTTGTGGTGAAAGATGCGAGTCATTATGATTTATACGATCAACCTGAGCCTGTTGCTCAAGCTTTAGAAAAAATTATTCCGTTCTTTCAAAAGCATCTTTAAGTCATATATTGGAAAGTTTCTCAATCGGGGAACTTTCCAAACCTTGTCTTGAGTATTCAATTTAGCAAAAACAATTAATAAATTTATATATTGATTTCCAATTTCAATAGTTAGAGAATCACGCATACTTATAAATAACTACAAGAGTTCTACATGCTTCCGAAGAAGAAAAAGAATATAGCCCTTTCCTACATTCTTCCTTTGATTTTCGTTATTGGCTTCTATGCCTTTTTCCGTGTATCTATTCTTCCTTATATTTATACCCAGCAAGCAGAGCATCAACTTTTAACAGCAAATAATCAAACAACTGAGATTTATTGGAAAGAACCAGACCTCTTAGCTGATAAAAAGTATCCAGCAATTATCTTTTTACATGGCATTCAAAAAGACAAACAAGGTGCTAAAGCCTTTGTACGTTCAGGCTTGTTAAATGAATATAGTAAAAAGAACTTTTTCAGTGTTGCTGTATCTATGAATGGATATGGCGAGTCCTCTGGTAAATCAGATTTTTGTGGTAAAGCCTCACAAAATAATCTTGTACAAGCCATTAATTTTGCTCGATCGCAGCCGGATGTTGATCCAAACAAAGTTGCAGTGGTTGGAATTAGTTGTGGTGCGTCTATAGCGAATGTCGTAGCTAACTCAGGCAAGATAAATGCTTTGATTTTGGTATCGGGCTTTCATGATTTTAACGGTATGTATGCTCAGTGGAGTTCTAACACTAGAACACTACCGTCAAATGTAATGAAAGAAATAAACCAAACCATTGCTACTGAAAAAAATATTGAAAATGCATCCGCAGCTAGATCATCGCTACCGATCTCGTCTCAATATCCACCTACTCTTATATTAGTTGGCAGCAAAGACCCAATTGTTGACCCAAAGCAAAGTATTCAGCTACATCAATTACTCGACCTTAAAGGTATTCCAAACACCTTAGACCTTATTCAAGATGCTAAACATCCTGTGCCTGCTAATGTGTGGAAAACTAAAAGTGATTCATTTTTGGAAAAGACTTTGAATATGGAAATTAAACGATGAATTTATACTTTTGAGACAAACATCTGCAATTAGATAACATGGATTTTTTCATTTAGATAGTTTTTTCAATGAAGAAGCTATGTCTCTAAGTGAGGTTTTAATTTCATTTTGGAAAACAGGTTCACTTATATCAACACCTGAAAATTCCATAGGATTAATAGTAACTTTATTAACAATTTTTCTTTTAAAAAGTTGTAGTGCTGTACGACTATGAAAAGTAATAGTTAATTCTAGTGGTTGATTATCCAATGCTTCTTTTAACCCTCCAAATTGCCCCCATTGATATACTAGTTTTTCATCAGGAAATAGTATCGATAAGCCACTAACAAATGCGCCTGATTCATAATTTTTCTTGGGTTTATTTAAACCTGATATACCATATGCTCCCTGAGGGATACCATTACGGCTAATAAATTTAATATCTCTAGCAATTCCCTTACCGATATTGTGGATAACAAGATTAATCACTGTAGGTCTTGCTAAGTCTACTTTTGCATAAACAACAACATCTCCTACTGTATTATTGTAATAAACAATATATGTAACTATTAATGACATCAGTGCAATAACTAAAGATAAAATCTCTATCATTTGAAATACTTCTCAATTTTATTCTATATATTTTATATTGAATAATAATATATCATATACAGAATTATCCTTTTGCTAAATGCAAATGCGGGGCAAAAATAAAATGTCGAGGTTCCTGTTGTTGCATAATTAATGAACGTAGTTCAGTAATAAATGCCTCTGCTTCTTCTTTGTTAAGATTAATACCAAATGAACAACCGCCACCACCATAAGTAATTAAATGAATAGTACCTTGGCTGCAATCTGGTAAAAAGGGCGGATTTAAGCCACCATTCCAAGGTCTGTAGAAAATTTCAATAATCTTCTGAGTATTAATATTGTTTGTTAACAAATTTTTCCCAAGGCATTCTTTAGAAACGCGAAGATTGTTTTTGGAAATAAAAAATATTTCCTCGGCATTTTTAATCCATCGTTTATTTTTTCTATATTCAGAATGTAAGTAGAAAAGAAATGATAAAAGTATGAATATTAAAAAAAATATCAGGAAACTATCATTTTCCGCATACACTTCATAAATAGAATAAACAAATAGAATGTCAAAAAAAGTTAGCGTTAGAAAGTCCAAAGCTATTAGATTTTCTACAAGCTCGCCATTCATCTTTAAATGAATAGTAGTTCCCACATCTGAAGTATGCGTTTCAAATTGATTTGGCATCCAATACTCAATTTTCTATGTTTATTGTCTAAAAAACCGCTGTACTTATTGAATCTTACTTATTAGCACGGCACTTAAACTTTCGTTATTGCTGTGTATTATAAAATCACCAAGTAGAATTTTATAGCGGTTTAAGAAAACTATACAGCACTGTCTACCCCTCTTGGTTATCATTACCCTACTTCACGAAAATAACAGGGAATTGAATTGGCAACCCCATATATAACAATCGGCTGCCCAACCACTGGAGGCGGCCAAGTAATTTCAGGAAATGGTATGTTCCTGATTGACGGTATTGCCGTTGCATGTGTCGGTGATAAAGCTACCTGCCCAACACATAAAATTGTCGCTACGATTGTTTCTGGCGATCCTAATATGCAGATTTTCGGCAAAGCTGCTGCTCGCGTTAATGACTCACTTTCATGTGGTTGTAAGCTTTTACCTAAACAAAATTTAGTTGTTCAAGATAATGGTGGTGGTTCAGCTTCGGCCACAAAATCTTCATCTAGTCCTATGTCTCAAAAACAGGAAACTACTGATAGTTTTGTGAAGGATGAGTACGAAAACTACTATATCGAAAACTCAAAAGAAGAGCGTGTGGAATTTAAGAACTTCTTATTCCCTTATGATCAAGATAAAGGAAATTTAATAGGGATTATTGCCCAAGGTGTTTCTGGTAAATGCACATTTGTTGTTAATAGAAAAAATCAAAAAACAAGTTTATTCGTATCTGTAGCACTTCTTCCACCTGTGCTTAAAAATGATGCCCAAATTTATCCAAAAGCATCAATTCAATTACTAAAAAAAGGCAAGCCATTGGGGCCTGTAAAACCTATGCCTGTAGGTAAGGGTTTTTGGAATACTGAAAAAGATATGCAGCCAGTGGGTAGTATTGAACTTACATTACCTCCACCTGATCTTGAACCAGTAACTGTTAAATTACGGCTTTCATATACTGGATGGATAGATGGAGGACAAGTCGTACCAAATCCATCCTATACCAATCATGAATTTACAATCACATCTGCGGCAAGACGTAAAAAATGAAACAGCAATTAGCACTATTTATTATTGGTTCAGCACTTCTAAGCGGCTGCAGCAACGCCTCTGACGGCACTAAACAAACAGAAGTAAAAACTGAGACGTCAGCACCTAAAGCATTGTCTGCGGAAGATCAGAAGATTATAGATAAGCATAATGAGTATGTTCAAAAATACTCTATGGAAGATAAAGAAGTCTTTCAAAAGCATATGCGCGAGATACTTCCAGAAGTAGACAAGATAACAGACAAGCGTAAACGTGAACTGCTTCAAATGAATATTTATATGATTTTGAATGACTATGACAAAGCACACGCATTGAATAATAAGCAACTTGCAGAGAAACCAAATGACACAGCAAGACTTACATTTAGATGTCAGCTATTAACTTTACAAAAGAAAGAAAGTACTTTGATTAATCAATGCTATGAAAATGTAGCAGACGTTCTAAAAGTGGAGCTAGACAAACCAGAAAACAAGGCTAACCCTGATTATAAGATAGGCGAGTTCTCATACTTGTATGCAAAATATAAAGCTGGCCACACTGAGTACAAGCAAAAAATGCAAGAGTACATTGCAGCAACTAAAGATGAAAAAATAAAGGCGTCTTTAACATCACTTTATAATGTGGAATTTGAAAATTAGACAAAATAGCCCTGAATAATCAGGGCTTTTTAAATTGCTTTAACGTAAAAAGAAGCATCTAACTTAAGCACTCTAAGCTGGCTATATATTTCGTTAGTAAGCTATGTTCTATATCTCACAGAGGTTCTATAAGCTTTTGAAAGTTATTTCTAATTTCAAATAAGCCTTTTATAATAAATCGCTGTGCCGTCATAGTTCCCGTTTGAACTTAAGGCAAAACTTGGAATTACACCCACACGGACAAATCCAATCTCGCTATATAAAAGCTCGGATACATCACCTTCACGTGTATCTAAGACAAGTAAGCGCAGACCATTTTCTCTTGAAAATTTTTCTAGTTCATTCATTAGTAACGTGGCTATTCCTTGTTTTCTTGCAGATGTCAGAACCATGAGTTTTTCAACTTCGGCTCTATGAACGCCGTTCTTTTTACTTACCAAAGACAATTGAACACTACCGACAACCTTTCCTTGTTGAATGGCAATCCATAGACGGCTATTACCTTGTGCTAATTTATGGTTGACCTCACGCCAATAATTTAAGACCTCGTTCTTTTGTACGGGTGCCAAAAAACCTATTGAAGCTCCGCTATTGATAGAATCTTCTAACAATAACGATAGGTCTTCTTCATAATCGCCAATTTCTTTTATTTCTAAAGTTTCAATTTCTTTCATGTTTTCTCACAGAATTAATAGTAGATTAAATATCAGCTACTTAAAGTTCTTATATAAGGTTTCAAGATGAGGAAGCGTCAAAAAATCTGATGGTTGAGTATTTTTCTCTACACCTTGTTTATTAAACCGCTTAGTAGTTTGAACTAGTAAACAATATTCTTTAGCACGAGTAATACCAACGTAATGTAAATTTAAATCTTGCTTGTATTGAGGGTATACAGGAGGATCATCCCAACTTCCTGTATATTCTCTATATGGAAACGACCAATCATCTAAATCAATATGAAAGACAGTATGAAATTCTAACCCTTTTGATTTATGTAAAGTCATTAGCTGAACTTCATTTGTTAGAATAGGCATAAAATTTTTAATATAATTTTCACTACCTAATGTCGAGGTTAGAGCCTCGAGCTCTGAATGACAATCAGACTCAACACCTGACAAAGCTAAAATTTCAATACTCTTGTTTCTTACTTGACTTAATTCTAAATTTTTAAGTTCTAGAAGGATTTTCCTAATTTTTAATAAACTCCCTTTTGATAAATTTGAATATGCAAAGTGCAGATCAAAGATTTCTTGCATAGTAGTTATTTTTCCAAAACGGAATGCCAATATATCTCTAATTAATGCTGCCTCGGGTGTTTCAATTTTTTCAAGGGGTGTATCTGTATATAAACGATAATCAAGCTCTAGTCCCCCAGCTATATAGTTTAATGAACTAGTTCTATATGCCAAGATTGCAATATCAGAATAATTAACAGACTCATGAGATGAAGTAATTCTTTTAATTAATTCAGAAATTTTCTTTGCAGCTTGAGTTGGATTTCCTGCAAGAACTCCTCTGAAGATTCTAATTTCTTCACAAGGCTCTGTAGGATATGAAGGATTTAATAATCTTGATGCATAATTTATAATTGATATGTGTGAACGATGATTTTGATCGATAGTTAAAAATTTAAATAATGAATTAGCTTTTAATTCTTCTATACATTTAGGATCACTTCCTCTGAATTGATATATAGATTGATCAACATCCCCAACCGCTGTACCAATCAAACCTATCTCAATAAATTTCATAAAAAGTTCATGTTGAGCCCTTGAAGAGTCTTGGTATTCATCAATAAAAATAAATTTATATTTAGCCTTAATATACCGAACAGCTGCAGTACATTTTTCTAAAATATATAGCGCTAAACCTGCTAAAGAATCAATCCACAAAAAATTCTGTCTATATAGAGTAGTAAAGCCTATTTCATCATTTATAATATTATCCAAAGTAGGTGCCATATAAGACTGTTTAAAAATTTTTTTCTGAAGATCACTTAGTTCAGTAATAATTTTACATTTATTAGGATGTCCACCCCATAAATGAGATAAGAAAGGGTAAATAACCTCTTCTAAACAGAAACTATCAATAGTTCCAAAAAAGCTTTGCTTTGTAATAAAGCCATTACTTTTACATCTTTTTTTTAACTCTGCACTAGCTTTCTTTGTAAAAGTCATAGCAATAACACCTTGATGGGATAACAAGGCAGGAACACTCTTTCTTATTTTTTCTTTCATCACAGTAGTTTTCCCACTACCGGGACATGCTAAAACAACTAGATTGGAAGAATATTCAATTGCTTCTATTTGCTGTTGTGTTAAATTTAGAGTCTTCATACTATTATCCAATTATTAAAGATTTTAAGTATTTCAAAGGCTCTGCTAACTCATCATTATTTAAGTTAATTAACTTTCCTTTAAGTTGTTTTAAAAGATAAGACATTCGTATTGCTTTCTTTTGTTGCATAAATTTTATTGCGTCTTGCTTATTCTCTTTATCTAAAATAGGAAGTATGGTTGCTTCTAATGAATTTATTAAATCTGTTTCTAAATCAACATTTGAAATAAATACTCCTTTATCTCTTATTGAAGCATGAAAAGAATTCCATCTCTTATCATTTGTAACATCTATGTGATTAATATTAATTGTACTGTGTGGCCATTCTGCTAATCCTATTGCTCTTAAGCAGCGATTAATCCCTGCATATTGCCATTCGTTCTTTCTTGGTACTTTAGACACATCATTGTCAGTTCGCATTACCCAAGGAATTTCTAAAGCATTTAGAATATTTGTATATACTTCAAAAGCAATACCATCAACAGATAAGATAGAAATATTATAATAATCTAAATCTATTTCTAAAGCTTTGGCTAAAGCAGTATACAAAAGAACTTCTGAAGGGCCTTCAACTAAGAAAACACCATTAGAGAAAAAGCTTTCTGCTGGAATTATACTTATACGGTATCCCATTTCATCCCAATATTCAGAAATACAGTCTGAGCATCCTCCACTAGCAGCCACTGTACTATAATTTTTTACTAATAAACGAATAATTGAATCTGGTAAAAAATGTGATGCTATTTGAGGGGAATGTGAAGAGATTATAGCTTGACCTGGTAATTCTTCTATTAAATAGCTAGCTAATTTACGTTGTTGATGGGGATGTAAATGAGCCTCTGGTTCTTCTACAGCATAAAAAACAACTTCATGATTAATATCATGTTCTGCAATACTTTTTGCTTTCCATAGAGCTAATAAAATTTGATTATTTCTACCATCCCCTCCAAGAAGAATATTTGAACCATGTACATTTGCACCCAATTGAAGATTGTCTATAAAGTCACTAACTTGAATAGCACCAGAATCCAATTGAACTGAATATTCCGAATGATGGTATGCTAATTTCTTTAGTTCTTCATTTACTTCTTTAGTTGCATGATCTACATAATATAATTGGGTTATTTTTTCATTTATTTCTTTTAAGTCAAAACCAATTTCATTTAACAAATCCGTGTCTTCTTCTCTTTGACTTTCGGTTAAATTTGATTGAGATAGCTTAAGTAACTTACGTTTTTCTTTTTGAATGAATCGCTGTAAGTCTCTTTGTGATTGAATATATTTTAAATTGACATATTTCAAATAAAAACGGCTGTTTATTAGCTCAAGATTTTCTAAAGAAGGACCTATTAAAATTTGATAACTTAAATTATTTTTAACAGCCTGATATCGTAAAAAAGTTTTAGCTTCACTACTAACATTTCCTTTTAAAATAGATAAAACAGCATCTTCTTGTATATCTTCAAAGCAAATTGTTATTTCTAAAATATTCATAGCCTCACAAGGTGAGATATAAAAGTCTAACTCTGTTGGTTCAATGTCTGAGTCAGATAAAGTTTTATCTAACAAGAGTCTTAAAGCATGAAGTAGATTACTTTTACCAACATCATTTGCTCCAATGATTAATGTATCACCATTAAATTTGATAATACTATCTTTAAAATTACGAAAACCTTTTAAACTAACACTTGAGATTTTCACTAGTTATACCCTATTTCAGTTAATATTTTATTAAGTAAAAGTTAAGCTTTTTCATCTTTTTTCATTTTCAAACTATACAATAAAAGAAAATATAGGTAACACCTTTTTATACTAAGTGGAAGTAATCCATTGCTGCTTTCAATTAGGTGATTATAAATTAAAGAATGTCCTCCCTCACCCAAACCCCAACAAAAAATACTCAAGCAATCTCTTCCGTTCATCTGGTTTGTTTGGGTCTAAAAGCTGAACCATTGCCCCATCAATCACAAACAAAAACATGTGTGCATCTTGTTTTGAAGCATTTTCATTGCTTTTTAAAAGCAAATGATAGATTTCATTGATCAGCCAGTTCCGATAGTCAACTACGCTCTGATAAGCCTTGGGATGTGTTTTAGCAATTTCAAAAATTGCTTTAAACGGCAAATGGTAAAGCCCATCTAAGTCGGCGTGTAAATAATAAATTTTGCGGAGTTTTTCAATTAGCGTTAATTCTTTTTGAACATTGATAATCGAAATGACCTCATGTTTCAGTCCATCTTTTTGGAAGGTTAAGCTCATTTCAATGAGGCGTTCTTTTGAGTGGAAGTAATTATAAAACGTGGCTTTAGGGATGTTTGCCGACTCTATAATTCGGTCTACGCCGACATTATGAAAACCATATTTATTAAACAAAAATCTTGCTGAATGAAGTACACCTAAAGCACGAAATGGAAGATCTGAATGTGGCATAGTTTTACCATTTTAAAAAATTATTGTTGTATATAAATGAGATAAAAAAGGCATAGCAAAGCCGTAAAGACTGTGCGCAGCACATCTCAAGTTTTAATTGTTGCTAAGTTTTAAGTAATAACGAGCTAAAGCCTGAAAAATCCTTACGGCGATCAAGGTTTTAAGCTGTGTCGTTATAGCTTTTGGCAAAGGCTGCCAAGAAATAATGGATGTGCAAAACCAACTCCTTTTTATTGGGAGTTCTGCCAAGACATTAGAATTATGGTGGCAGAACGAGCAAGGGTTCGCAGACTGATAGTAAAGAATCAGCACACCCGAAGGTGTCCCTCACTCGTCCTACCGCAACAAGCGAGGGACGATCGATATACACAAGAATACTCCTCAGAAGGAATAATCTGATGCACTTTACTAAACGGTCTGCGACAACCGACTGGCAATGTAGGCCAGCCCGCAAATGGTAATCTCCAATATTTGAAGTGTCAATGTGAAATTGGCTAGAAAATATTTAATTAATTATTGTTTTTCATTTAATTAGATAATTAAGGAAATTCTTAAGTAATATTTACAATCAAGTTTTATATCATTAAGTTAAAGTTCAAAATCAATAAAAATTAAGGCCTAGTTTGGCTTAAATATTGGACAACTCTTTTCTTTTATGAGTTTATGAAAGCAAGTAAAAGATAATCTGCACTATTTAAAGGATCTACAATCACCTCCTATATATTAACAACGTAATTAATTAAATTTTAAAATTAATGGATTTTGTTTTCATAGCACTAATATTTATAAGTATTTCCATCTAAATAATTATTGTGTATAAAATACCCATTATTTTTTAATGATTAATATTTATTATAACACCACCCAATTAGAACCCATAAAAAACACGTTTAAATTAAAATATTAATACAACTTAATAATAAAACCATAAATTTAATCAAACTAAAATACAATATTTATATCAATAAACTCAGATACTTATAGTATAAATAAAATAATAAAGCTATTTCAAATAAGTGCTTCAATTATCAATATTAGTCAAATTTTAATTAAAAATTATCTTTCTTTTTAAAAAACAAAGCCCTTTTCACACCTAAAAACAATATAGTGAAAAAATCCCAATAAAATATAATTTGTATCAAAAATGGTTTATTTTTCAATAAATACAATATTAACAATCCAATTTAAATGGTAATTTTATTGGAGATAAATACATAAGTCTAAGGCATATAAATAAATCATACTTTTAAACGCTTTATAACCAATGGTATTTAAAATACCAGACAAAGCATCCAGCGCGATTACTTTTATAAACAATAAAATAAAGCGACTGGATAAAACATAATTTAAGAGGATTTAATCATGTCAACTTCATCCAACACTGTTGTTATTACTGATGATACTGGGCTATTAACCAATATCACATATATTGATAATTCTGTTGTATATACAGACGGCGAAACCTGTGAACCACCACCCTCTATTACTAAAAAAGGAAATGTTTGGACTATCACTTTAGACTGTAACCGTAGCGGCTCTTCGCAGGTTGCTGATAAATATGTTGAACTATTACAAAAAGGTAGTCACATGTTTGCTGATAGTCAAAGTAGTGGCGACACGCCTAGCAAGCTTAACTTTTACTTTGGCGTTAATTTGCAAACTTCGTCTGCTTCCATTCCCGTATATCTCGCTCAAGGTCACTATGTTGGACATAACAATTGGTGGTTTGGTAGCCTAGCCGTAACCAATATTGGTGGAAATAAACCTGTTCTATTAATCAATGGTACGAACGTCGCTTTAACAGGCGGTAATAGCTCATTCACTTTATCAAATATTTAAAGCTTATGAAGACGCCGATTCATCGTTCACTTAAAAATGAGCAGTCTCATTTCGAGGCTGCTTTTTATATATGCCTAATTTGAGTATTCAGTATAAACTTGTTATTTAAGCGACCCATCTCACAAATTAGGCCGCGTCATATACTTAAAGTGATAAGAGCAAAAAATGACTCAAAATAAAGTTGAATTAGCAGAGAAATTGTCAAAAGAATCGCATCAAGGTCAAAAGTATGGTCCTCATGATTACTTTGAGTACCATATTAAAGGTGTGGCCAATTCATTAATTGAACACCGATTTTCAGAAGTCTATATTATTACAGCCCTTCTACACGATAGTGTTGAGGACACACCTCTTACGCTAGACAAAATCGAAAGTTTATTCGGAAAAGAAGTTCGTGATGCCGTTGATGCATTAACTAAACGAGAAAGTGAAACACGCGAAGAATATTTAATTCGTTGTAGTTTGAATTCGATCGCTCGAGTCGTGAAACTTCATGATGCAGCCTTTAATGCGCATAACTCACATAAGGACAATAATCACCCACGTGTAGATTATTACCTTCAAACCATGTTAATTGTTTCAACGGCGCAAGATAGGTTGGAATGAAAAGGTTGAATTAGCTAGGCTTAGTAAATACAAAACGATTCATTTTGATTTTGTAACGCAATCAAAATCACCCTAAAAAAGGACTCTTGCTCTAGCTAACATTCACCATTTTGCGCATATATTTGCTCAATCCTATTTAACTTATCTAAGAATTGAGCAAATTTTTGCTCATTTATGATCTACGGCGAACCTATCTCAAGGTTAAATACGCCCAACTTCTAAATATGGAATCAGGTTTTTATCAAAATGTGGTCTTGGGTCGCCCTCATAACTAATAAAACCATGCATTCCTGTTAAACGCTCACCTTTATAAAACTGGTTTAACTGATAGCGCGGGTCTTTATGTGAAAGCGTAAAGCTCACCACACCAACGCCCTGCTGTTTTGATTTGTTATAGGCATCTTCGAGCATTGTGTGGTGCAAAGCTAAATCTTGTGGATGGCACATTAAGGTGTGTAGCACATGGTACTTGATAGAGTCACCGAGTTTAGGCAAACGCATGCCTTTGGTTAGCGGAGTCAATAAGTTATAAACAGGTCTAAAAATTCCAATAACTGAACTGTAATGCAAGATTTTAGTTTGCTTAATACTATGCTGATCCCATAAACCAAACATCCCCACCAGCTTTTTATCCTTAAAATAAAGTGAAAAGTCTGAGAGTTTTATTCCTGAAAAATAGTAATGCCCTTGGGCGAGTTCTTCAAAGTTATAGGCTGGAATAAAATTATAAAACTCCGCCATTTCAGTAATAAACTGATTCATGGCTTCCACATGTCCAGCTTCTGCTATACATGACTGAATTTCTTGTATGTCACTTTGATTAGCTTGCTTTAAGAAAGCCGTGATTTTTCTTTTTGCGCCCGTGTCGGTCAGGCTTAATGTCTCGATGAGTCCTTCATCATAATAATCAGGCATTCCAGTTTTGCCTGTTTGGATGGCAGCGCGCGCCGCATGGTTATCATCAAAAATAATCATTTGGCTATAATTCGGTTCATGCATGGTTTGTTTTACATGCTTTGCTAAAACCTTAACCAGTGATTTCCCCCGATAGTTATGGTCTACTCGTAAATCACCCGCGTATCGTAAATTTTGAACATTTCGATCGACATAACACGGGCGGTAACCATTGCTATAACAAGCGACATGCTTCTGACTCTCGGTGTCTTCAATCACGACATGCAGTTTATGTCGATACACAATGTCAGACGCTTGAAAATAACTTGGTTCACGTTGAAAGCTAATTTGTATCCCTTTGGTGGTCATGGGTACGGCGATTAAGTCTCTTAAAGCCTGATCATCTGCCAAAGTGGCTTCTCGGGTAATGAGGGTATTATCAGCAAGTGGTGTATTTGTTTTCATTCATTATTCACCTGTTGTGCAGTTTGTACGGGCACCAAACTATTTAAACGCCCCATTTGGTCGAGTAGCTGATAGACAAACACGACTTCGTCTTGGTCATTCACTGTTTTTTGGGTTTGTACATCGAGTAACTTCTGCTCGGTATTGAGCAAATCAAATGTCGTTTTGGTGCCGACATCAAACTCTTTACGTGTGTAAACAAAGGCAATAGACGCTGCCTCTATGGCATTTGCCAGTGCTTCTTTATTTTGTCGAATGGTTTGAAGCTGCGCATAGCTGGTACGGGTACGCTTATTCAAATCCAATTCAAGACTTCGAGTTTTTTGGTTAGCCAAATCTATATCGGCCTGTGCTTTTTTGACATTGGCCCGATTTAGTCCATCGTCATAGAGCGGTACATTGAGCTGCACCCCAACCATATAGTTATTACTTTCGGAGCCAATATAGCTTGCTTCATCCTGTTTTCCGGCACGACTTGTGAGCATGACCGTAGGCCAGAGTTCCCGTTTAGTTAAAGCATATTGTTTCTCTGCGGCCTGTTTTTCGTATTTGCTACGCATTAAAGCTGGATGATTTTTGGTTTGAGCCAAAATTTCATCTAAGTTAGCCGGAATAGCGGGTAGTTGTTTAATGGCAACAAGGTTGTCAGGTATTACACCTGTCACTTGATAAAACTGTGCTTCGCTTACGGTCAAGTTAGATTGAGCCTGTGTAATATCGGCTTGACCTTGGGCAACTTGTGCCAACACCTGAGCCAAGTCCGCACGGGTAATCATCCCCACGTCAAAACGGCGCTTCGATTCATATAAAGACCGTTGCAGATTTGCCATGGTCTTTTGTCTGAGTTCTAAAATCGCTTTCTTTTTTAATACGTCGGTATAGACCATCACAGTATTTAAAATGGTTTCCGATCTCTGGTCTGATAAACCTTGGTTTTGGGCAGAAAGCTGGCTTTCGGCAACATCAATTCCTAAGCGGTGTCGCCCAGAGGTATAAATCGGATAATCTGCCTGCAATTGCAAACTTCGTCCTTTACGGTTTCCTTCGGTTGGAAACAGGACTTGTGAAGGCGTATCTATTCTTTCATAGTCAAGTTGCCCGACTAAATTGACTTTGAGTCCATCGCGCTGTTTAGCCTGTTCAAGTATAGCGGTGGATTGATTTACGCTTAAACGGCTGACCTCAAGCTGACTTTCATGTCTTAAACTTGCTGACAAAGCTTCGTCTAAAGTCATGGCATGTGTATTCGACACAACCAACACGCCTAGATACAAGACATGTCGAAGTGTTAAAAACCGAGTATTAAATTGCTTCATCCCTTTCATAGTTGTTCCAAACTATTCAGGGTGACTTTCTTGAGTGGCTCAGGTTTGATATTGCCTTCGATAATGCCGTCAAACATCACCAGTTTCTTGTAAGCATTCCAACCATTATTGGCTTGACGAATCTGAGGCTGATCGAGCTGTCCCAAGTTCCGCGCAAGTTCATAATGGAAGTTTTGACGCAAGATACTGTCGATATATTCATTGCTAATGCTGTGATGAATTTCACCTTCAAAAAGCACGCAATAAAATGGTTTAACGTGTTGCTCGGTATCAATCGCTAGTAAAGAAATTGCTTTCGATTCGGTTTCATTTAACTGCGACAACAACTGTTGGGCTGTTTCAGGTGCAAGTTTCTCACCGACCAGATCTACACCAAAACGGCGGCCTTGGAACTCAAAACACGGAATTTGCTCTATAAAGCCAGTCACGCGTAAGCAATCATCCATACAGTAACGAAGCAAGCCATTGCCCGAGGTAATGAGTGGGCTCACTACATCGCCTTGTTTCAGTTCCCACGATGGAATGATCTGACCTTGTTTGTCACCTTCCAAATATTCAAACTCATAGAAGTGACTTTGATACGCCAGTGGGTATTGGTCGTTATAGGGAATAGTGACTACACCTTCCGTCGCCCACAGACCTTTTCCTTCAAACTGAACACTGGGTAACTTCTCTTTTAATTTTTCGGCCCAAGCTTTTGAACCTGCTGTGTCCCAACTCGACACTAGGCTTAACTTTGGCCATAGCTGTTTGAAGTCAATCTGTTCGCCGTTTGAACTGTCAATTAAGGCTTGAGCACTTTCAGTACTATGCGGTGCATTTACTTCTCTTAATGAGCTTTGGCGATGTCCCCATAAACCAGTCTCTAAAACCTCAATAACTTCCTGTTGCATCGACTCTAAACGTTCAAGCAATTGCAATGCAAACGTTGGGCTCCATACTGAAATCATCGCTAAGTTACGGTTTGCCACCAAATAGCAAATGGTTGCAAAGAGTGCATCATCAGCATTGGCTGCAAAGGCAACATTACTTGGAACCGCTTGGGTAAACTTAGATAAAATTCGCTTACCTACACCGAGTAGAGCACTATCATCATTTAGGTTTTTATCTTTTAAAACTTCACGCTGGCTTTCTGGTAACCATGACACCGACCAGTAATGCGTTCCCGAACGAAGCTGCGGACATTTACGGTATAAACTCGCCATCCAAGGCGCAATCGCATGGTCAAGCTCATCTAAAAACAACTTGGTATAGGGAATAAACTTGATCTGTTCACTCGAGCCACTGGTCGGCTGGAAACGAACTAGCTTACTGCTAGAGAGTGAAAGTTTCTGATCGCGATAGCGCTGAATGTCTTCTCGCCAAGCGCTATAACGTGTCGCAGGAAATGATTTTACAAACTGCTCATAGTTTTGAACTTTTTTGTCTTTAGCAAACGTAGAGGTCTGTAAAATCGAATGCAGGATTTGGCGTTGTGTTGCTTCTAACGCATTAAACCGTTTTTGGAAGTTGCGGTCAGATGCATCACACCATTTTTTTAAAATAAGATGTGAACCCGTTGTCAGCCATTCAGTAGGTTTCATTGGATGGCCTCTCTACGTTTTGTTTTATGTGTTACACAGGCTTCAAATTTTCCCTTACTCGTTGGTTTGGTGATGAGCTTTACTGGGAAACGAGCAAGATCTTTCCAGCCTAATCGACCAATACACGGTAATTCCGTACCCGCACTCCATGTTGGATTCATTTGCTCAAAGAAATGAATATTTGGGTTCTTTTGTCTCATTTCGGCAGTAATCGGTGCGA
>Ga0207713_1001886_pt1 | contig 15920 bp, 24 predicted proteins | sample KBSS64metaG_FD_184404 | JGI IMG/M metagenome (GOLD analysis project Ga0207713, IMG submission 184404) | Switchgrass rhizosphere microbial communities from Kellogg Biological Station, Michigan, USA - KBS S6-4 metaG (SPAdes) (version 2) | ecosystem: Host-associated > Plants > Roots > Rhizosphere >...
ATTTCCCGAATTCTCAAGCCGCAAGGCCCAAAAGGGATCAAAGAGCCGACTGACAAGCAGGTGCGACCTCTTGCCGATTTTTTTGGAATCACCACAGATCAGTTGCGAGGCTACGAGCCTTTAGGCGAGGCAGAGCCTGAGGCCCGAGACCGCAAAAACCTGTCTACGGCCGAGATCGTTAAGCAGATGCTCGCAAAGCATGGCAAAGGCCTTTCTCTGGATGCTCGGCAGAAAATTGCTGAAGCCATTGAGGAAAAGTCTGCCGAGCAAGCCGCTTCCAATGTCATTGCCGTCGACTTCGATCGCCCGGGACAGGTTGGGGACGAAGTTTGGATCGCTCACTACGACGTGCGCGGAGCAATGGGCGATGGTGAGGTGGCTCACGACTTCCCTGAAATGCTTCAGGACATACGCGTGAGCCCTACTCACCTGCGAGAGATGGGGGTCGAGTTCAAAGAGCATTTCCATCTGAAGCTCATAACGGGTGTCGGTCAGTCCATGGCCCCAACCATCAAGAGCCGCGACCCGTTGGTCGTTGACATCAGCATCCGTGAGTTCGTGGGCGATGGGATCTACTACTTCTCCCACCAAGGCCATCAGTACATCAAGCGGCTGCAGAAGAAGGGTCGCGACCATTTCAAGATGATCTCGGACAACACCAATCATCCGCCCGAAGACATCCGCGTTGATGAGACCTACATCCAGGCTAGGGTGCTGCTGGTCTGGAACGCACATCTGGTATAGCCATGCCCCTAACCAAGCCCAACCAGCAGCTGCGCCGAGACTTGAAGGAAGCTGCCTTCGCCTTGGAAAGCGCGGCACTGGAGATCTTCCACAAGGCCCAAGGCGGTAAGGAAGCCCAGTTCCTGGAAGCGATGAAGCGCGTCGGGGAGCTGCATGAGCTGGCGGATCGGCTGGTGGGGTATGGGGATGAGGTAAAGGTGGGATTGATTGAGCGGAGAAGGTGCGATTGATTCAGCGTCGCATGGTGAGTTGCCGCACGTAGTTTTCCATATCGAAGGAAACAGAGTACATGGATGTCACGCCAGAAAATCGGCTGCATTTCGAGCTGAAGAATGTCCACCCCGTTGCCGTAGATGACTACACGGAAAGTCTGCAGGCCCTTGCTCGCGAGTACAGGCTGTACTTGGCGGCTTTCGAGTCCCCAGAGGACAGCGCAGCAACACAAATGTATGTCCAAGAAATTCGTAGCGGAAGCATAATCAACGAGCTTGTGCCCTATGCTGTGGGAGTTCTTCCCTTGCTTGACGTGGCGAAGTCAATTGGCGAGTACGCTGACTATCTTAAGGCGATATTTGACTGGTCTTTGGGTAAGATTGGCTCCAAACCTACGCTTGCCGATGAGCAGAACACGCTAAAAAATATCGTCAAGATCATGGAGCCGACAGCTAAGGATCAGGGTGCCCAAATGAACATTGGCGTGATGAATTTTCACCAGGGTGTGACAGTCAACATCTCGCTGGGCGCGATGGAAGCCAATGCAGCGCAAAATTTCCTGCATCGCCACATGACCCCACAGCCAAAGGAGACGGTGACAGGTGATCACCATTTTGTTGCGCTGAAGTGGTTTCAGACTCGTAATGAGCTAAAGAATAAAGCCGGCGACAAGGCCAGAATTGAAAGCATCTACCCTGAGCCCGTCAAGGTTCTTTTCGGCACGGACGACTTGAAGAACCGCATGGTGATTAACGAAACGAACATCTACCACAAAGCCTTTATCGTAGATGTCCAGGTAGAGACGGTAGATGGTAAGCCGATACTCTATGTAGTGAAGGCTTTGCATGACACGCTTGATGTCGCATCTTAACTACAAGCCCGCCTCGGCGGGCTCTTTCATGCCTTCACGCTTTTTTCACGCCCTACCCTGCACAGTGAAGGCTCATCCGCTTCCCTACGTTAGCCCGCATAGCAGTGCGGGCTTTTCTTTGCCTGCGTGCTGGCGGATAGCCATAATGGTAGAATGGACGACTAAATCAACTGGGAGGGACGCCCATGCGGGGCTTTGGGATTCTAGCGATCATCATTGGCATCATCGCCGTTGTCGCGGCAATGGCAATGGATGTATCTGTGTCTACTGGCATGGGTCGTAGGGTCAACAACATCGGACTAATGGCTCAGCAGCAAAACTACCTAATCATCGGTGCCATAATTTTCATTGCAGGCCTGCTGATGGTCATTTTCGGCAGAAAGAAGCAGCTCAGCCCTCAGCAGATCTCGGCTGTGATGGAGGCGCGGGATTCGCGTCCATGCCCGTTCTGCGCCGAGCCAATCAAGTACGCAGCTATCAAGTGCAAGCATTGCGGGGCGGACGTACCTGCCGTAGAGCGCGAGCTGCCGGCGGAAGGCTGGACCGTAAGGGTTCCATGCCATTCTGGTGATCAGTTCAACTCGACAAAGGCTCTTCTCAAAGGAGATAACCTGCCTGTCGACAAGTCTAGCAACCCAGTTGTGGTTATCGGCCCATTTGAGCTTAAGCCTGATGCTGTAGGAACTCTAAACCACTTGCATGAGCGTCATTCAATTTTCGGCGAGCTTCACTACGACGACGGCCGCTGATACTTCGAGAAGCCCGCATAGCTGCGGGCTTTTTTAATCGTCTTTAGAAAGGCGCGAGTTCCTCCGCCATCTCCCCTTCCCAATCCTTCTCAACGACCAGGTCTTCACGATCCTCGGCGCTCTGCGGCTCCCACCGAACCGTCACGCTTTCGTCGTCATTGAACGTCAGGTCCAATTTCGGCGTCTCGGCTATCAGCCCCATTACCTCCTCCCACTCCATGTCTCCATCCGTGACTAGGCGATGGATCGTCACCCAGCGCTGAGCCTGCGCGATCGGGTGATTGATCATCGACGAGACTCTCAGGCCCAGGCGTTCCAAGGCGGTCATCTCTTGGCGTGCTTGTGCTGTCGACTTTTTCTGCTTCGTCATGTCGCCACCCCCTTACTGTATATCCATCCAGTACATCCAGAGCGTAACCAAGCATGTAGGAAAAGTTAATCCCTAGCGCCAGATATGGGAGGAGCCAAATCGGTCGAAAATAATTTATGCACCAGTGCATTGACAGGCTAATTGCACTGGTGCATATTTTACCCATCGAGGCACTGCGAAGTCCTCAGGAGACCCTAGGGTCGACCGCTCTTTACACAACCAGACGTGACCACCTCGACGCACCCAGGCCATTACCTGGGTCGGGACAAGCTAAGTCGTCGACCACGCAGCCTCTGGATAGCTGCCGGACCTCAGGCATTGAGGGACGCCAAACCATGCAAGCCAGCCGGGAAGAACACCGAACACGAAATGTGTGACCCGGCCAGGTGGGGATACCGCGGCGCCGCGCATGGTGCGGACAACAGATTTCACTGACTGGCCTTGGCGACAGGGCCAGACGGGAAATCGAAGGTGGCCGCTGCCTTCCCAGTGAGCGAGCAAAGGAGGGTCAAGCCATGAAGTAGATGATCGCTACACGACGCGTGCGCAGTAAGCCTGAAGGCTGCGCCCAACACCTGACAGGCAGCGGAAAGCAGGGCCGCCGATGTGACCGCGCATCAGCCTCCGGGCAGGCCCTACCGAAACGACGACGTGTACCGCAGGCGAGTCCGAGGGCATCAGTTGGCCAGACTCGACGCATCCCGGGCAGCGCCGGGCGCCTGCACCCCATCCCTTCACATCGACCGCATTGGCAGGCGCCAGGCCACCTTCACGGTGGGTTTGGTCACCCGCGCTTGGCGCCTGACCAATGCGGTTGCTGAGGACAATCATGGAAACGATCACTTGCGGCTCATGGATTGGCCAGCTCGGCAAGGCGCTGGCTCCACGTGAGCTCGAAGCACTGCTGTGGGTGGCTCAAGGCCTCACTACCAAGGAAATCGCCCGCCAGATGTCGGTCAGCCCGGGCACCGTGGCCAACCGGATCGAGGCAGCGCTGTTCAAGCTGGAAGCCGGCCGGCGCATCGAGGCGGTAACCAAGGCCATGCGCCAACAGATCATCAGCCCGCTCTGCATCGCCCTAGCTGCCCTCATCGCCTTGCACGCGGTGATCAACGACAGCGACCCCATGCGCCGTGACCGTCGCGCCCCCGAGCGCCGCACCGCCCAAGTTCGAATCGTTCGCAAGGCTGAGGCCTTCGAATACCACGCCTGACCCACCCGAGGGATCACCCATGCAGACAGCAATGCACCCGGCCTTCCAAGAGAAGGTGGACACGCTCAAAGCGCTTCTGGCGCGCACTCAGGAAGCCCGTGACGAAGCCTTCGCAAAGATAGGCAAAGGCGCACCTCGGTATCAGGCATCTGGAAAGGGCAAGATCTGGGATGTGATCGAAATCGCCACCGCCGCGAAACAGGGTTTTGCCTACAGCTACCAAACGGCCATGCGGTTTGTGGATGCTATGGAGGCAGGCGCAGCGACAAAGCGGGGTGACCTGCAGTGATCGGCACAATCCCTGACCAACGTGAAGCGGTGCTGGCCCAGCTCAATGCGAGCATCGACAGCTTCTTCAGTGCCGGCGGTTCCGCTCAAGTCCTGCCAGCCGCTGGGTATGTACCACGCCGGCCGCGACGTGAGCCGGAGCCAGGACCTGCACCAGTTACTGCGCCGATCGGCAAAAGAGAGGCAGCGCGTCAGCAGCGCCTGGACGCAATCCGAGAACTGGCGAAGACCATGACCTACAAGCAGGCGATGGCCCATACAGGCCTTTCCCAGTCTGCCCTTGTGCGAGCTGCATCGCAGGGCGGTTTCAAGTTCCAGCGCGACCCGAATTACGGAATGACCAACCTGGGCAAGAAGCTCAGCGACCCCGCTGCAGACAGATCGAAAGCCGAAAAGATCATCGCCTATCGCAACGTAGGGATGTCCAGGGCCGATGTTGTTCGAGAGCTGCAGATTTCCTTCAAGCAGCTAGGACGGCTACTGCGGGAGTTCGATATCGATTTCCCGAGCATCGCCCAGAAGCGAGCGACAAAGAAAGCATGAAACGCATCACCGCGCGCGTCCGGCACGGCCGGCGCCAGCAGCACATCAATCTGCCGCCCAGCGGCTTGGGAGGTATCAGCAATGGCGAAGACGCCAACCCAGCGCAAGCAAGAACAGCGCGAGCGGGAAAAGCTGACGAAAGAGGAGCGCGAAGCGCTTTTGCTGTCACGCCGGATTGTCATGGACCTCTATCACAACACGGACAACGCGCTTAAACGCTCGATGGCCCGCGCCGGTATTGAGGAAGAGCAGGACCTTATTTCGCGCCTCATCCACGGCGCGGATCGCCTCACGGACAAGCAGCTCGAAAAGCTGATTCGCACAACGTGACATGTCGCCGTGACAGGCGATCCCGAACAAAACCGACCCATTGCCACCATGCCGCACGCCGGCCACGGAGAATCACCCATGCCCATTCGCCACGCAGTGATGCACTTCATCGACAAGAAGCCGGACGGCAGCCCCGCGGCCCTGCACATAGCCAGCGCCAGCCTGCCAGAAAGCGGCGCCATCGAAAACCTGGTGCATGACGTCAACGATGGCTACAACGCCAAGACCGGCAAGGCCTGGGGCTTCTTCCACGGCGAATCCGGCGCCTTCCCCCTCAGCGGATGGCTGGCCAAGGTCGTCAGCGGCGACATGCAGTTCATCGACTTCACGCGCACCGCGGTTGAGCACCTGACGCGCCTCATGGAGGAATCAAACCTCGCTGTTGGCGGTCATGTTCTGTTCGCCCTTTACCAGCAAGGCATGACCGACTACCTGACCATCGCAATCCTGCGCCAGGGTGAGACGATCTCGGTTGCGGATGACCTAACCGTGTCCGTGTCGCGCCACCTGGACACCAGCGCCCTGCACTTCGCGGCCAGGATCAACCTCAGCGAGTGGAAGCACAACCCAGCCTCGCGCCAGTACATCTCGTTCATCAAGAGCAAGAACGGCCGCAAGGCTTCCGACTACTTCCGCGACTTCATCGGCTGCCAGGAAGGAATCGACAGCCCCGGCGAGACACGCACGCTGCTCAAGGCCTTCGCCGACTTCGTGAAGGCCGAGGACTTGGCAGACGACATCGCCAGCGAGAACAGCCACAACCTGGTGGCCTACGCACAGGCACAAGTAAAGATCGGCGAGCCTATCAGCCTGGACGAACTATCCGAGTTGATGAACGAGGACAAACCCAAGACATTCGCCGATTTTATCCGGGCAGGTGAATACCGTATCTCCGAGAGCTTCGCAGCCGACAAGCGCACCCTCAGCCAGTACCGGCGCTACACCGGTCGCGCTGACGGCATGTCGATCAGCTTCGAAGCGCACCTTCTCGGCAATCGCGTCGAGTTCGACCAGGAGAGCGCCAGCCTGACCATCAAGAATTTGCCGAAGCAGCTGTCACAGCAGCTGAAGCGCTCTGCGGCTTGAGACCCGGGAGGGGCAACTTCAAAATTGGCTTCCTGCAAAGGGAGCCAGCTGCTTACGTAAAAACAACCCTAATCGCCCCAAGCGTATATAAGCATCGGCCCAACGTCGACCATTATCGATTCAAGACTGCGGCCACTGTAGTTTTTATTGGTCCTCTCTATATAGGAAGCAACAGAACTTGCGCCAACTGGCAAATGGTCCCCCTCCGTGCTCACGGCGTATAGAACATCCTCAAAGTTAATATTAGCGACACCAAGCTTTTTGATTGCATCCTCAGCTGCTTTAGCTTCCTTGCATCTGGAGTCTTTTTCATCCTCATCTGACGTATCGCATCGATAGGCCTTGATTATAACTCCAAGCTTGGTTAGTGCCTGCGTGGTACTGGCAACTTGATCTGGATGCATAACACTCCACTTAGAAGTCCCAGTCAGAAATTCAGCGGCACTGCAGTCAAATGTAAGTATCAATAGAATCAAAAATCTGAACATAGCACCCCCAATCGATGTAGAAACCGTTTAGCAAGCTCCGTCACAAACAACCTAATAGTTCAAAAAACACCGTCTCGCCACCATGCCACATCCGGCCACGGAGGGCGGCGCATGCATGGAGAAAGCCATGAGCCAATTCTACCTTCAGGACAGTCGGAGCCATGTCGGTGACGGCCTCATGTTCTGGGCCCTGGGCGGCGGGTACACCACCAGCCTCGACAAGGCCGAGGTTTTAACGCAAGAGCAGGCCTGCAGCCATCGCGATACCGACATCCCTTGGCCAAAAGACTACGTTGACGCCCGCGCACATCTTGGCGTCGATCATCAGTACATCAGCCTGGATGAAGCCCGCGACCACCTGACCCCGGGATGCACTGTTGTCCTGCAGATCCCTGGGCACTGGAACGGGAACGACATTGCCTTGGCCAGGTGGCCAATAGGCCACACCTTCCGATTCGAGAAGGCACATCACCTCACCTTCGAGGCTGCCGAAGCGATCGGCAACACCCCAGAGGAAGCGGTGATCTGGCCCTTGTTTTACCTTGAGGCCAAGGCCCGGCGCCTGGTGCACAAGCGGGACGTGAATATCAAAGAGGCCCTGCAAGGCTCCGGCATTGAACTGGAGGTGCCAAGAAAGCAGCGAAAGCCCTGGGAGCGCCCGCTCAATTGCCACGGCTGCGGACGCTTCATCAGCTGGGACGGCCGATTCTTCAACGACTGCCAGAACTGCGGCGCAAACAACTGCCCCTGACCTTCCAGCGGCGCCCGCCAGCGTCTAATCAGGTCAGTCTTTTCTATCCAGCCAGTACTGCAGCCTCGTTTTAGGATCATCCATTAATTCTTTGCATTGGTCAGCGTATTGGTTAATGACGATTGAGAAGTTGTTAAAGCTGTCGTCCATGTCATCCATCATTGACTTAAGCGACATGTTATACCTTGCCGCAGTGACCTTTTTGCTTGTTAGCCCGCTCGACATTTCAAGTGCAAGATTGGCCGCCTGATTCATCTTTAGCGCCAAGTCAGTATCTCTTTTCCCTGCTCCTTTTGAAGCCAACGTGTAGTAGGCGGCGCACTGCGCGAAGTCGTGCGCCAGGTTATTAACAGCCAGCTCCTGCTCATATGCGCGGGAGTCAGATACGACCAAGACAAACGCGGCGAGAAAAAATCGATGGTGACTCATTTCGACACCTACTTTCGCCCGAGATCGAACGTTTAAGCATAGACCCACCAGGTGCTGTCATTCCCAGCGCCTTCCCCTATTCAACGATAACGCCTCCCCGGCGAGGGCGGCGCCTGTACGCAAGGACCACAACATGACCTGTATGACCTCCCTCGCCCTGCCCTTCGAAAAGGAGCTGGTCGTCGATCTCTTCGCCGGTGGCGGCGGCGCCAGCAGCGGCATCGCCGAGGCGTACCGCGAGCCGGATGTGGCGGTAAACCACAACCCAATCGCCCTGGCCGTGCACCGCGCCAACCACCAGCAGACCGAGCACTACGTGGCGGATGTTTTCGAGGTCGACCCGGTCCTGGCTACCAAAGGTCAGCCGGTCGGCATCTTGTGGGCATCGCCGGACTGCCGGCACCACAGCAAGGCCAAAGGAGGGAAGCCACGCGACCGTAAAATTCGCGGCCTGGCATGGGTAATCATCCGCTGGGCATATCAGACTCGTCCGCGATTGATCTTCCTTGAAAACGTGGAAGAGTTCGCTGACTGGGGCCCGCTCGACGATGAAGGACGACCGGTCAAGGCGGAGAAAGGCCGGACATTCCAGGCCTTTGTGAACGTTCTGGGCAACGGCATCTCAGAGGACCACCCGGACCTGCCTGAAATCCTGGCCGAGATCGGCGACCACGTGCCCAAGGAAGCGCTGGTGCGCGGCCTGCGCTACAACTTCGAGCACCAGGTTCGTGTCGCCGCAGACCAGGGAGCACCCACCATCCGCAAGCGCCTCTACGGCATAGCTCGGCGCGATGGCAAGCCAATCGTGTGGCCGGCGCCGACGCATCACAAGAACCCGGGCAAAGGGCAGAAATCATGGCGCTCCGCCGCTGAATGTATCGACTGGGAGCTGCAGGGGCGCACTATCTTCCGCGACGATGCCTTGGTAGAGAACACCATGAACCGCATCGCCAAAGGCCTGTGGCGACACACCCTGGCCTGCAACGACCCGTTCATTGTCCCGCTGCGCGGCACCTCGAAGTCGCACACCAGCACGCACAGCGTCGGCGATCCGGTATCCACCATCAGCGGCGGCGGCACTCATCACGCCCTGGTTCAGCCGACATTAGCCGTGGCCGGCTGCCTAACGGAGCACGCAAATGGCTCAACACAGCGGACCTTCGACGCCGAGGAGCCGCTGCGGACGCAAGTGGCCCAGGTAAAGGGCGGACACTTCGCCCTGATCACCGCCAACTTGGTCACCTTGCACAGCGGTAGCGTCGGTGCCCCGATGGCCAACCCGGTCGGCTGCATAACCCAGAGCGGCGGGCATCACGCCATAGCGTCAGCCCACCTTGAGCAGGCGAACGGAGGGTTCTACAAAGGCGATGGCCGCAGCGCAGTCGATCCATTCTCGACAATCCTGGGCAAGGGATCCAACCAGCGCCTGGTCACGGCATACCTGGTCAAGTACTACGGCGCCGAAAGAGACGGCATATCCATGCGAGAGCCGATGCATACCATCCCCTCGAAGGATCGAATGGCCGTCGTTCAGGTCGTGCAGCTGCAAACCCATACCCTCACGAAAGAACAGCTGGCCGGCGCCCGAAAGTGTGCCGCGTTCATGCGCAAATACCTTCCGCAGCACTTCACTGAACACGCCGACGTGGTAATGGTCGGCGATTACGTAATGATCGACATCACGCTTCGCATGCTCAAGCCGCACGAGTTGAAGCGCGCCCAAGGCTTCCGGGCTGACTACATCATCGACCGCGGGCTGTTCCTCGACGAGGAAACCGGCCAGCTCTACTGGAAAGGTATTTCAGGAGCCAACCAGGTGAAGCTGCTGGGCAACAGCGTCTGCAAGGACGAAGCCCGGGCTTTGGTAGAAGCCAACGCATACGAGCTCATTCAACTTTACCGGAGCCTGGCAGCATGAGACTCTCCCTCTATTAACTGTGAGGGACTAGCTCTATTTACGTACTGCTCGAGTATATTTTGCGAGCAGCTCATCCGCTTGCACTTCCAACTCTGTTGTTGCCTCGAACACAAGATCTCTCCGCCTATCCCCTAACAGCCAAAACTCTTGGTATCGTTCAGTGGGTTCCTCAACCATCAGTCTGCACTCAGTAGCAAACGTCAGGAGTTCGGACCATCCCCGACTTGCGGCGTCAATGTATTTATCATAAGCCTCTGAAACAATTTCAAAGTCCTCATCACTTGTGTAATGCCGCAACATCATGAAAGCTCTATTCAACCTTGCATGACTATCTGACATCTTAATATTGTAGCATTCAGTTTCATTCCTAAACCAATCACTAGTATCGCGATGATTCCAGACATCAGGGAGGAGCCCGTACCCATTTACTACATACCAGTACGCCGCCATATCATTCCTGCAGGCAGCGTGGAAATCGCGTATAGCTTTGTACTTTTCTGAAAAAAGAAACTCGCTCCTCCAATCACCCAAAGCACGAATAGCTACGACCGCGGCTACTAACGTAGCTACAGAACCTGATATTTCAAAAAGATCATGAATATTATCAACCTTAAAGAAGTCCGCGGCCCCAGACATCTTTCCAGCAGTTACGCCTGCTGCAAATAGTAAAACGCAGCCGAGCCAGATAACTTTATCTCTCATTTAGCCACTCTCACAACAAGGGATTCTCATTCTATCAGGTTACGCTGACTATCGCGGCCCCAACTACTTTTATGAAACGCGGTAACACATTTCCTCTCTGAAGATGAGAAATCTAACGCAAAACAATGAAGCAGTCCCCTCTCCCCTCTATTCACTGCCGCGATATGGCGGCCAAGGAGTGCCTGTGTCAGAAGTAGACGAACGCGACCTTGAACTGCTCAAGCTGGCCGCCAAGGCCGCACAACTTGAGATCGAGCCATGCACCTGCCGCGACCCAAAGTGGCCTTTCCGCTTGAAGGGTCAGTCGGGTGTTCGTGCTCACTGGAACCCGTTGATCAACGATGGTGACGCACTGCGCTTGGCCGTACTGATGGGCCGTGGCGACCGCCTGGGCATCCAGATACACATCGTCGAGCCATTCGACGGCGATACGGACCCTTACACCGTCGTGGATGCCGAGCGCTTCGGCGAGTTCGTTATCTACCATGGTGACGATCCTTTCCGTGCGACCCGCCGGGCGATCGTAGAAGCAGCTGGGTCAATCGGGAGCAGATCATGACCCGCCTCGCCCTCTGCCTCCTGCTGCTGGCCACCGGCGCCAGCGCGACCGAGAACGTCATCGACGTGCAGCACGACAGCCAGCGCGGCGTCACCTGCTACCTGCTCAACGGGGTCGGCATCAGCTGCATCCCCGACAGCCAGCTGCAGGCCGGCAACCAGCGCCAGCTCTCCACGCACGAAACACAACCCGAACCTACACCCGCACTGGCGCCTGGGCGCTGGATTGATGAGAGGTATCAGCTGTGAGCAAGAAGAAAACTCACTTCACCATCGTATCCAGCGCCGAGCTGGATGAGCTGCGACAAGACCGGGCTCGCCTCAGCGCGCTGGAATCCTGCTGCTGGGACGTCAGCTTCGAAAGCCATTCGAATGGCATGGACGGCGACTACACCATCGGCATCGAGATCATCGGCCATTACATGGGCAAGCCAAACCGGCGTGTGCTCGGTGAAAACTACAACGAGAACCTGCGCGCGGCCATCGACCAGGCGCTGACGGCAGAGGCATACCCGCCAGAGCGCCCGGAGTACGACATCTATGGCAACCCAGAGAGGCGCCGAGCATGACCGACCTGATCGAAGTGAGGGTATCCAACCTGATCGGCGCACCTCTGGACTGGGCGGTGGCCATGGCCGAGGGCTTCGGCACAGACCCAGAGTGCAGGACCACAATATGGCGCACCCGGACCGACCCTACCAGCGTCAGCATCCGCGGCGCTGCTGATGGCTTCGGCTATCGCCCATCCAGCAACTGGGAGCACGGCGGGCCGCTGCTCGAAAAGCACCAGGCAGGGTTGAGCCATGACCGGTATTTGTCAGGCGGCCCATGTGGCTGGAGCGCAGGCCCACTCAACTCGACCTGGCTTTCAGGCCCAACTCCACTTATCGCCTTCTGCCGAGCGCTGGTCCATGCGAAGTTCGGGCAGACCGTCAAAGTGCCGCAGGAGCTGATGCCATGACCGAAAAAAGCACAAAGGAATTCTACTCTGTCGATCAAGCCTCTCAGCATGCTGCTGAATGGTGCAAACGCAATCCCGCATGGCGCCGGATCTGCGATATCCCTGATATCTCCGTGTTCGAAAAAACCTACGATGAGATCCCCAAGCGCGAGCGCGCCTACTGGGAAAAGAACGGCGGCGAAGAATGCTGGCGTGAATTCGGCGCCGGAGGAACCAAGGTGCCTACCGGATTCATCTCTGGAAAGGGCGAGTTCTTCGACCACGTCCTGAAAGTGCCACTCCATCACAACATGATGATGGTGTACCGCGTCGGCAAGAGGTGGAAGCCATGATCGCCCTCGCCTATATGGCCTACCTGATCTACAGGGGGCCGCGATGAGCCGATTCATAGCAGTGATCCACGGCTGGCACGTCGAAAGCAACGGATTCAATGTTCATGACCTGGTCGCAACCGATCAGCAAGCCGCCGACGACGAAGCATTGCTGCTGGCGGCCCGACGCCGAGATACCTTCGACCGAACAGCCTATGTGGCTATCGAAATCGACGACCGTGAGCACCTTCCCCGGCGCCTGACCTGGCGCGAGCGGCTGACTGGCCGAATCGAATAACCCCTTCCCCTACAACTCAAACCATATTGTCGAGGCCGACAAAATGGTGATCTCCTACACCTACTCAAGCCCGCGAACCGCGCGGGAGCGGAGAATCTATGTCTGAACGAAAAACGATGTGCATCTACCACGGCAACTGTGCTGACGGCTTTGGTGCCGCCTGGGTTGTCCGCAAAGCCCTGGGCGACCAGGTCGAGTTCGTCGCCGGTGTTTACGGCCAAGAGCCGCCTGACGTTGAGGGCAAGGACGTTATCATCGTCGACTTCAGCTATAAGTACGAAGTCATGGCGAGGATGAGCTGGAAGGCCCACAGCATCATCATCCTGGATCATCACAAGTCGGCGGCCGAGGACCTGGGCAAGTTCCCGCCCTTCCATGCAGGCGTTCGGCTCGATGGCCGGCACGCCGACGGCACGGTCGCGCTGGGCTGGGAAAGCGCACACATCTTCATGAATTCGCAAAACTCGCCCGCTATCGCCTGCTGCTTCGACATGAACCGCAGCGGCGCCATGTTGGCCTGGGATCACTTCTTCCCCGGGCAAGAGCCACCCATGCTGCTGCGCCACATCCAGGACCGCGACCTCTGGCTGTTCAAACTGGACGGCACCCGCGAGATTCAGGCCAACCTCTTTAGCTACCCCTACGACTTCGAAGTCTGGGACACGCTCATGGCGACTGATGTGCAGTCCCTGCGCTCGGACGGCGCCGCGATTGAGCGAAAGCATCAGAAGGACGTTGCAGAGCTGGTGGCTGTGACCAAGCGCCGCCTGGTCATCGCCGGTCATGATGTGCCCGTGGCCAGCCTGCCGTACACGCTCACCAGTGACGCCGGGCATCTGATGTCGCAAGGCGAGCCATTCGCGGCCTGCTACTGGGACACCCCTGATGGCCGCGTATTCAGCCTGCGCAGCACCGACGATGGCATGGATGTGTCGGAGATCGCCAAGCAGTACGGCGGTGGTGGCCACCGCAACGCTTCCGGCTTCCGCGTGCCGTTCGGCCACGAACTGACCAAGTAACTCCCCTCTTCCACTCAAGGCCGGCGGCAATGGCTGCCGGTCGAGGATCACCTATGTCCGCAATAAACCGTTTCCACGAAGTCGCCAACGATGCCTTGGTGCAGATCAGCGACCATCTTGTGCCAGGAGCCAAGCTCACCTTGGCGATCTACGTACCAGGCGAACCTGAGCAAGACATCGTCCTGATGGGGCCCGGTGTCGCTGCTGATGAGGTCGTGAGCACCCTGCGCCGGCGTGCCGCCCTGAGCCTTGATGGCGAAAACGCCTACAAACGCGGGGTATGCGACGTAGCCGTAGGGGCAATGGCGGCCGGGAAACAGAACAATAACCAGCCGCCCGAGGGGCACTGGGGCCAGCGGTTCTGGGATATCGGCCGGGCCGTGGGCGCACTGCAGGAAGAACTGATTCAGGCACTCCGCCTCGCCCGCAAAGAGCTGGACGCCTGCCAGCGGGTGATCCACTACGCCGGCGGATTCGACCCGGCCTACGTCAATGATGCCCAGGCGGCGCTCAAGGTCGCCGACGCGGCACTCGAGAAAATCCCCGCCTGACCACCAACCTGCCGCCACCGGCGGCGTGGAGACCATCCCATGGAAACCGAGATCCTTTCGGACGAAGAGCTGGTGGCGATCACCGGCTACAAACCCCGGGCGTGGCAGCGCCGTTGGCTCACAGAAAAAGGCTGGCACTTCGTAGAGAGCCGCGGCGGCCGGCCACTGGTTGGCCGCCAGTACGCCCGCCAGAAGCTCAGCGGCGTGGTGATCGACACCGTGCCGGTCGTAGCAGCCCCTCCACCAGCACCCGCCTGGACCCCTGATTTTTCCCGAGTGAAGTGAAATGCGCCCAAGGAAGACCGAGAATCGCGACCTGCCACCAGGTATGTATCGCCGCAAGAGACAAAAAGCCAATGGCAAGGTGTGGGAGGCCCTGTACTACAGAGACAAGTCGGGCAAGGACATCTTCCTCGGCAATGACTTGATGAAGGCCAAGCTGAAGTGGGCGGAGCTGGAGGCCAAGTCGGTGCCGAAAGAACTGACCACGATGAAGGGGATCTTCGACGAGTACCTGCTCAAGATCATCCCAGGCAAGGCCGTCAGGACCCAGAAGGACAACATCTACGAGCTCAAGCAGCTGCGCAATGTGTTCGACTCGGCGCCGATCGACGCCATCACTCCGGCCATGATCGCGCAGTACCGCGACTCGCGGTCGGCGAAGACCAGGGCAAACAGGGAAATCGCCCTGCTCTCCCACGTATTCAACACGGCGAGGGAATGGGGGCTTACCACCCGGGACAACCCGTGCCTGGGCGTAAGGAAGAACAAGGAGAAACCGCGCGACTTCTACGCCAACGAAACAGTGTGGCAGGCGGTGTACAAGGAGGCTCCACCGGAGCTGAAGGATGCGATGGACTTGGCCTACCTGACTGGTCAGCGGCCATCGGACGTACTGTCCATGCGGAAGGACGATATGGAGGGAATCTACCTTCTGGTCAGCCAGGGCAAGACCGGCAAGCGATTGAGGATCGTCCTAGAAGTGGATGGAGTGAAGAACAGCCTGGGCCTGCTGCTCGAGCGAATCATGCAGAGGACCAGCGAACACTTGTCGCCGTTCTTCATCGTCAACGAGCACGGAAAGCGCATGAGTTGGCCAATGTTACGCAACCGGTGGGCAGACGCCCGCGAGGACGCAAGGGTGAAAGCCGAGGTCGAGAAGAAGCCGGACCTCGCCAACCGAATCGCCCAGTTCCAGTTCCGCGACATCCGACCGAAGGCGGCCTCGGAGATCAACGACCTGAGCGATGCAAGCGTGCTGTTGGGCCACTCGAGAGAGGGAATTACCGAGCGCGTTTATCGGCGCGTCGGGGCTATCGCCAAGCCTTCCAAATGAGGAAGTTTTGGGACTGGTCTCAATTAGTTTTGGGACTTCGGTATTTTCTGGCGCGCAAATAAAAACCCCGCAGACGTTAATCTGCGGGGCTTTCGAATGGTGGAGGCCGAGGTCGGAATCGAACCGGCGTAGACGGATTTGCAATCCGGAGCATAACCACTTTGCTACTCGGCCTCAAAGTTCGGATCTAG
>Ga0207713_1001887_pt1 | contig 15914 bp, 12 predicted proteins | sample KBSS64metaG_FD_184404 | JGI IMG/M metagenome (GOLD analysis project Ga0207713, IMG submission 184404) | Switchgrass rhizosphere microbial communities from Kellogg Biological Station, Michigan, USA - KBS S6-4 metaG (SPAdes) (version 2) | ecosystem: Host-associated > Plants > Roots > Rhizosphere >...
GCGCTTGCTGGAAGAGATCGACGAGAACGACAACGTCACCCTCGCCTACCGCGACGATGGCGGCGTACAGATTTTCTGGGTTGTGCCGAAGGAAGATTGATTCAATGATTCTGCGTTTTGCTGCTGTGCTGCTGCTGTTCATATCCATTGGCGCGCAAGCCGGTGCGCCGCGTACGTTCACCGAGGCCAAGAAGGTCGCCTGGAAACTGTACGCCCCACAATCCACCGAGTTTTATTGCGGGTGCAAATACACTGGCAACAAGGTCGATCTGGCCGCCTGCGGCTATGTCCCACGCAAGAACGCCAAACGTGCATCCCGCATCGAATGGGAGCACATCGTTCCCGCGTGGCAGTTCGGCCATCAACGTCAATGCTGGCAGGAAGGCGGTCGCAAGAATTGCACCCGCTATGACCCAAGCTATCAGAAAGCCGAAGCCGACCTGCACAACCTGGTGCCGAGCATCGGCGAGGTGAATGGCGACCGCAGCAATTTCAGCTACGGTTGGTTGCCGGTCGAAAAGGGTCAGTACGGCTCATGCCTGACTCAGGTCGACTTCAAGGCGAAGAAGGTCATGCCCCGCCCTTCGATTCGCGGCATGATCGCCCGCACCTACTTTTACATGAGCAAACAATACGGCTTGCGCTTGTCGAAGCAGGATCGGCAACTGTACGAAGCCTGGGACAAGACTTACCCGGTGCAAGACTGGGAGCGCCAGCGTAATCAGAGCGTGGCGTGCGTGATGGGACGCGGCAATGAATTTGTCGGCCCGGTGAACCTGAAAGCCTGCGGTTGATATCCTGATCAAAAGAAAAGGCCTTGAGCGACAAACTCAAGGCCTTTTTTGTGCTCAACCGCCGGACTTGTTGTAGCGCCAGTAGCCCATCAGATTGAGTGATTCGCGAGGGATGCCACGCTCCTTGATCAGGTATTTGCGCAGACTCATGACCGCTGCTGATTCTCCGGCGATCCAGCCATAGAATCCCTCGCTGGCCGTTTCGGCGACCTCCCAAAGAATCTCTTCTTCGATGTCGACATCCGCCAGCTCGACCGCCTGCCCAACCGGCGATGCATCAACAGGCAACGTCGCCTGCCGCACGGCTTCTACCATCAACGTACCGGCAGCTGCCTGATCGCGAATCAGCCATTGCACCAAAAGCCCGGGCCAGTCAGGAACCGCCAACATGTCTTCACGACTGTCGACCTCAAAAAACGCCTGGGTCTGCGGCGGTTCAGCCAGTGTCGCCAGTTCTTCCAGAATCCCCATGGCGGCCGGCAACGCTGTGGAATCGGCGACCAGCAGAAGTTGCTTGAGCGTTTGCGGAGGTTTCCATTCAAATCCCCCCGCCTCTTGTGCCGTGAATCGGCTGTCGGGGGCGAGAATCTGCATCGACTCGCCAGGCTGTGCTCGCAAGGCCCAACGGGAGGCAGGACCGGTCTCGCCGTGCAGTACGAAATCGATATCCACTTCGCCTGCTTCGGCACGCAAGTGGCGGATGGTGTAGGTGCGCATCGCCGGGCGACGATCAACCAGCATCGAGCGGAAACGGGCGTACCACCCCTCCCCCTGAGAAAGCCTGGCGGGTGAGCCATCTGCTGCAGGGAAAAACAGCTTCACTCGCTGATCCGGCGCCCACGCAGCCATCTCGGTGACCGCCGAGCTTGCGAGGGTGATCCGCATCAAATGCGGGCTCAGTTGATGCTTGTGACGCAAAACAACGTCGAACAACTTGTAAGGATTGGCGGAGGCCATGCGGAGCTCCTTCTGGGTATCTTCAGTGATTGCTTTAAAAACGAATCACGGGGGACACCCTTTAGTCAGCTCCGCCGAATGGATCGCTTATTGAGCGACCGTGCGCTCGATCACCAGTGTTTCGATGTTCTGCTTCTTCGCCTTGATCAGCGCGGCGTTCACATCCGCCTGCCGTGCCTCGGCGTCAGCCTTCGAATTGAAAGGGCCAAGCAGGATTCGGGTCTTGCCGCTGGCGTCCTTGATGACGCTGGCCACAAAGGCATGCTCGATCAGCCAGCCGCTGAGGTCGCTTACGGCTTGGGGAGTTTCACCGCGCACTTCCAGATCCCACTGCGGCCCCACCGCAACAGGCGCCGCTACCACCGCCGGTTTCGCTTTTTGCGCATCCACACTCTTGCCTTCGCCACATCCTGCCAATGCCAGTGCCGCGACTACCCAGACCAATTTGCGCACAACGCTTCCCTCTGATTTTTCAAAGCGGCGATCTTAACATTCGAGAATACTTTCGGAGCCCCGCAAAATGGGCACAAAAGGACGAGATTGATGCTGACAGCCCCTGTATAGTTACGCGCTGGGAATTAATGCCGCTGCTGCGCGTCAGAAAGAGGCACCCAGACTTTAAGACTTCGCACTAATCTATACGTACCACCGACCTCTGCACTGTCTGAATCAGGTGCCCTACAAAGCAATCAAGGAGAAGACCATGCTGATACTCACCCGCAAAGTCGGTGAAAGCATAAACATTGGTGATGACATCACGATCACCATTCTCGGCGTCAGCGGCCAACAAGTTCGAATCGGCATCAATGCTCCGAAGAACGTTGCAGTGCACCGGGAAGAAATCTACCAGCGCATCCAGGCTGGCCTGACCGCTCCGGACAAGCCACAAACGCCCTGAGCCCTACCGCAGTCAGTAGCCAGTTCGTTTGCCTGCGCGCAATGACTGGCTAAAGATTCAAGCGCCGTATTGCCATTCCCCCACCTCCCTGGTGACGGCGCGTGCCACGCCCCTTCCCGCCTCACCCTTCTCGCGACCGATACTAACTGTCATTCAAAGGGTTGGCTGTCGGATATTTCCGAATAGCGAATGGGAATCGCGCCGACCTAGCCGAATGTAACGCCACGCGCCATCCCGGTGGCCGCCACGACCATCAGTATCAACAACAGCGCTTCGGCATGACTGATCCGCGCGAATACCTTCGCACGTCCTGTGTCAGGGACAGCACCGCGTGCCTTGGCCATGCGCCACTTGATCAGGGTGATCATCGGCACCAGTTCCAGAAGCAGAATCAGCACAAACAACGTCATCTTCAGATGGAACAGCGGCTGATGCAGGTAGTAGTCGGTTCCCTTCTCATAACCGGCAAAGGCGCGCATGCCGCCGGAGATGAGCAGCACCAGCGCCGAGAGCCCCCAGACATTGTCGGCAAGCAATACGCGCCCGACCTCACCCGAGCCGGACGCCAGACGGCTGAAGGCCGTTCCACGCGTCAACACCGCCCAGAAGCCCATGGCAAATGCCAATAGATGAATCGCTGCAAGAAACCAGTGAACCAGCATTGATGAACTCCTGTCCGGCAGAGGCGAAATCAGCCTGACAGTAGTAGTCGAAAAAATGAGGACTTGCCTGTCACCCCTCCCGGAAAAACGGACGCGGGCGAGACGAGAGACTGGCAGAGGCGCGGGAAAGGCAAATCGCGGGCAAAAAAAAATCCCAAGCAGCTGATGGAAGCTTGGGATTTAAAAATGCATAAACCGTGGTGGTGAACGCGGGGCGGATATTACTGATTTTTCCAGTATGTAACAACGTATTTTTGATAACTGGTTGGTTCAATAAAACCGTAACCCATTAAATATCCACATTATTTTTAAGGTCGCCTACAGTAATCGGCGACGAACGGATCAGAAAACAGGTAAAGCCCAGCCTGCCATTCTTTCACTTGTTTCTGATCACAATCGTAGACGCAAGCATGTCGCCCAGGCGCTTGCGCGAACCAAAGAAAATGAAAATCCAGTCAAAAAAATTAAGGAAAGGCGTCGTGATATTGCGGATAAAGGATTGATAGAGATTGCAGTTCAGATAGCTGCGCTCATCAATCACCGACATCCCCAGGATTTTTTTACCCACGCTGTGACCGTTCGGCATGGCATCGGAAAACAGGTAATACCCTCCACCCACGACCACTGCCAGCAACCCCACCAGGTCCCGAGGCAATCCTACAAGCTCTGCGGTCTTTGCTACGGCGAAGAACAAAAAGAAGGTGATGAAGGAATCAATGATTTGCCCTCCCCACCGGCGCCCCAGCCCAGCCAGGTTCTTGGGCTTGTGATAGGTGCTTTGTGTATTGCCGGTTTCCATGTGGTGTCATTCCGTTAGTGCAGAGATACAGGCGTATCGGCACACACACGGCAATATTTAGAGGCATAACGCCATCACTTCATGAGCATCGCGAATTGGCGTTTGAGAGGAGTTTTGCAAAAGTTTTGCAAATTGCAGACAACAAAAAAGGGCCCACCTTTCGGTGAGCCCTTCTAGACCGCCCAGCAGAGCGGATTTTGTTTGGTAGGCGCGATTGGACTCGAACCAACGACCCCCACCATGTCAAGGTGGTGCTCTAACCAACTGAGCTACGTGCCTGCTGTGAGGCGGCATTCTACGGAATTCCGGAGGGGTGTCAACACCTTTTTTTCACCTAACCCTATGAATATGCAAAATATTTAATTTCGACCCGCCGCAAGAAGATTTCCCGGTGGCTGGCGGAGGTTTTTCAACTGGGGTAGGATCGCTGCACTCGTAAAATATATTAAACAGAGGCTGCAGGATGGCGAACACCCCTTACCCAGAGTCTTACTACGCGGCATCGGCCAACGCCGCACCACCACGTCCTGCCCTGCAGGATGACGTGGAGACGGATGTCTGTGTGATCGGCGCTGGTTATACGGGACTTTCCTCGGCGCTCTTCCTGCTGGAGAACGGTTTTCGCGTGACCGTGCTGGAAGCCGCCAAGGTCGGCTTCGGCGCCTCGGGGCGCAATGGCGGGCAAATCGTCAACAGCTACAGCCGTGACATCGACGTGATCGAGCGCAGCGTCGGCCCGAAACAGGCGCAACTGCTCGGGCAGATGGCCTTCGAAGGCGGCCGGATCATTCGTGAGCGCGTCAGCAAGTACAACATCCAGTGCGACCTCAAGGACGGCGGCGTATTCGCCGCCCTCACCGCCAAGCAGATGGGTCACCTGGAATCGCAGAAACGCTTGTGGGAACGCTTCGGCCACACGCAACTGGAACTGCTCGATCAACGCCGAATCCGCGAAGTGGTGGCTTGCGATCAATACGTCGGTGGCATGCTCGACATGAGCGGCGGCCACATCCACCCGCTCAACCTGGCCCTTGGTGAAGCCGCTGCCGTTGAATCCCTGGGCGGCACCATTTACGAACAGTCGCCGGCAGTGCGCATCGAACGCGGTGCCAAACCGGTCGTACATACACCGCAAGGCAAGGTCAGAGCCAAATTCATCATCGTCGCCGGCAACGCCTACCTCGGCAATCTGGTGCCGGAGCTGGCGGCCAAATCGATGCCATGCGGCACTCAGGTCATCACCACCGAGCCACTGGGCGATGATCTGGCGAAATCCCTGCTGCCGCAGGACTACTGCGTCGAAGACTGCAATTACCTGCTCGACTACTACCGCCTTACCGGCGACAAGCGTCTGATCTTCGGCGGCGGCGTGGTGTACGGCGCGCGGGATCCGGCGAACATCGAAGCGATCATCCGCCCGAAAATGCTCAAGGCCTTCCCGCAGCTCAAGGACGTGAAAATCGACTACGCCTGGACCGGCAACTTCCTGCTGACCCTGTCGCGCCTGCCTCAGGTCGGACGCCTGGGCGACAACATCTATTACTCCCAAGGCTGCAGTGGCCACGGTGTGACCTACACGCACCTGGCCGGCAAGGTATTGGCCGAGGCACTGCGCGGACAAGCCGAGCGTTTCGATGCCTTTGCTGATCTGCCGCACTACCCTTTCCCCGGCGGGCAACTGCTGCGCACACCGTTTGCCGCATTGGGCGCGTGGTACTACGGACTGCGCGACAAGCTCGGTTTCTGATGCGCAAAAAAAGGGGCCGCTGAAAAGCGGCCCCTTTTACATCCAGCTCCAATCACAACTGATCCCGCGCAATCCCGCTGCGAATCCGCAGGATATCCGCGAGCACTGCCAGAGCAATTTCCGCCGGTGTCTTGCTGCCCAGGCTGAGGCCGATCGGCGCATGAATTCGCGCCAGCTCGCTCTCCCCCAGCCCGCCAATCCGGCGCAAACGCTCGAAGCGCTTTTGTGAAGTCTGCAACGAACCCATCACGCCGATGTAAAACGCCTCGGTGCGCACAGCTTCCATCATCGCCAGATCGTCGATGCGCGGATCGTGGGTCAACGCCACCACCGCCGTATCACGGTGACAACCGCCATCGGCGATGAACACCGACGGCAATTGCCGGCGGATCTCCACGCCATTGAGCACCACGCCTTCCAGCACTTCATCGCGCGGATCGCAGAGAATCACTTCGAAGCCGAGACCAACCGCGAACTCCGCACAGGCCTGCGCCACGCTGGAATACCCCGCCAGCAGCAAGCGCTGAGCAGCCCCGATGCGGATCCGTACCCGGTCGATTTCACGCTCGATTCGCGCGCCCTGCTCGTAATCGGTAAACAGGCTACGCGCACCAGTAGTCAGATCGACTTCGCGAATCACCCGGCGCTGCCCGAGCAACGCCGATTCGAGCTCACGCAGGTGCGCCCGCACCTCGCAGCCGGCGTCAAATTTCTCTACCAGCACATCGAGAATGCCGCCGCATGGCAGGCTGACCCGCGAACGCGGATCGTCACCTTCGCCATAACGCACGACGTTGATCGCATCGAGAAACGCACCTTCGGCGACGCGCTCGAGAAAGTCTTCCTCGACGCAACCACCGGACAGCGACCCGATCCACTGCCCGCCGTCGTTCACCGCCAGCAGCGAACCCGGCGCGCGTGGCGCCGAACCATAGGTGGTCAGCACGGTGCAGAGCCAGATGCGTTGCCCCGCCGTCGACCACTCCAGCGCCCGACGCACAACCTGCAGATCGAGATGCTGCATGATCAGTGCGCCTTGTGCTCGATGGACGGGGCGTCAGCCTGAAGCTTCTGCACATCACCAACCGCCAGCTCGGCCGACTGACCACCCCAGCCCTGACGCAGGTAGTTCAGCAGATCGGTCAGTCGTTCGGCACTGAGCTTGTCGGCAAAACCCGGCATCGGCTGCATGTGTTCGAACCCGGCGAATTTCTGTTCGCCGATGCCATCCTCGATCACGCGCAACAGATTGCGCGGGTCTTCCAGACGCAACGTGGTGTTGCCGCGCATGGCCACCGCGATGTGCGGTTTGCCCTCGCCACCGGCCGCGTGACAGCCGGCGCAGACGTTCAAGTATTCCTGACGGCCGCGCTGAGCGCTGACACTGAGTTTTTCCACCGGCACTTCGGTCAGTTCTTTCGCCGCCGGAGGCTTGTCGCCCAGCAGGAAAGTCGCCATCGCCGCAAGATCCGGATCATTCAGGCCCTGGGTGCTGTTGTGGAACACCGGGAACATCTCGTTGAACATCGTGCCCTGAGCGCTCATGCCGTGCTTGAGGAACGTGCTCAGGTCCTGATGGTTCCAGCCGCGTGCCGCCAAGTCGGTTGCCAGCAGGCTCGGCGCCAGATAGCCGTTAAGGATGCCGCCGGTCAGGCGCTTATCCAACTGCATCGCGCCCGGCAGACCGCGTGGCGTATGGCATTCGCCGCAATGGCCGAGCACTTCGACCATATACTGGCCGCGTTTCCAGGCGTCGCTTTTGCCTTCGGCAGGCTCCAGCTTCAAGGCTTTGCCGTACATCATGTTCCAGCCAATCAAGCCCGGACGCACGTTGAACGGGAAGCTCAGACTGGTCACCGGCGCGGCGCGCTCGATCGGCTCGACGGTTTTCAGATACGCGTGAATCGCATCCGAATCCGCACGCGGCATCAAGTGATACGAGGTGTACGGCATCGCCGGGTACAGGTTGGCACCGTCACGCCGCTTGCCTTCGGTGAGCGCAGCGAAGAACTCTTCATCGGTGTAGAGACCGATGCCGTGCTCCTTGCTCGGCGTGATGTTGGTACCGTAGATCGTGCCGAACGGCGACACGATCGGCAGGCCGCCGGCAAACGGCGCGCCGCCGGGCGCCGTGTGGCACGCCATGCAGTCGGCCGCGCGGGCGAGGTATTCGCCGCGCTTGACCTGATCATCCGCGTGCACCGCCAACACAGGCGCAGCCAGCCCGACCGCCAGGGCCAGGCGGGTCAATAATTGCTTCATGCTTAACCCTCCTTGACCAAGCCGAGATCGGTCAGCACGTTGCGGGTGGCGTTGTAGTAACGCACGTACCCGGTGCAACGGCAGACGTGATGGCCGAGGCTGTCCTCGATGACTTGCTCCAGTTTGCTTTTGACGATTGGCTGGCGTTGCAGCTTTTCCACCAGCACGGTCGCGGCGTTGACGAACCCCGGCGCGCAGTAGCTGCACTGGAAGGCGAATTCGTCGACGAAACGCTGCTGGATCGGGTTCAGCTCGGTGACCTGGCCTTGCTCGTCACGCTTGGCGTGGCCTTCGATGGTGCGGACTTTCTTGCCCTCGAAGTAATGCGCGCCGGTGATGCAGGTACGCACTTCTTCGCTGGTGCCATCCGGGTTGTCGACGATCACCACGCAGGCGTGGCAGATGCCCTGACCGCAGCCCAGGCGCGAACCGGTGAGGTTCTTGTATTCGTGCAGGTAGTCGATCATCGGCAGGTCATCAGGGATGTCCACCGGGCCGACGGATTGACCGTTGAGGGTCAGTTGAAGCGGACGGTTAGCCATTGAGGGCCTCCTTGATGCGCGCAGCAGTGATTGGCAGATCGCGAACACGTTTACCGATGGCGTGGGCCACGGCGTTACCGATGGCACCGACCACCGGAATCATCACCACTTCGGCGATGCCTTTGGACGGGTCGCTTGGGGACAGCGGCGGCAGGATTTCCGACGTCTGCTTCCACACCGCCACATGGCGCGCCATCGGCAGGCGATAACGGTTGAAGTTCCAGTCCCCCTCCCCCGGCCCGCCTTCGTACAACGGCATCTCTTCCATCAAGGCGTGACCGATGCCCATGGCGATCCCGCCTTCGAGCTGACCACGAACCAGTTCTTCGACCAGCACCCGTCCGCATTCCAGCCACGAGTGATGGTTGAGCACTTCGACTTCTGCCGAACCTTTGTTGACCTTCAACTCGACCAGCGTTGCGACCGGGCTGTAGTAGGTCACGGCGGCGTTGTTCAGTTGAACCACCGGATAGGCGATGTTCTGCCGATCCAGCAGATGGAAACCGGCGCTGGTCATTTGCGCCTTTTTCGCTTTCGGGGCGCCGTCGCCGTACTTCACCGCCAGACCGTCGAGCGGCAGACGCTCGCGCACACCATCGATGCTGTATTCAGCCTCGGCCCAGCTCCAGCGGTTGAAACCGTGAACCGTGGCGCCAGTGACCAGACCGCGCTCGTGAGCACGCTTGGCCAGCTCTTCGAAGGTCAGTGGCTGCATGCCGTTGGCGGTGAGTTTGCCGTCGACCCAATGCGCATCTTCGCGACGCACCACGTAAGGGTTGGCCTGGCCGCCGTACGGACCCTGACGCCAGATCTCCAGCGCCGCCGGCCACAGACCGTGGTTAAACAGCACGCGCGCCGCTTCACGGGTGGCGTGGCTGAAGTAGTAGGCGGAGTTGGTCGCGGACGAGGCCGATGCCAGCTTGCCGACCCAGCGCGGGTTGCGCAGGAAGTTGTCCTGTTCGGCCTGGCTCATGATGTAAGGGTTGCCGGCGGTGACCAGCTGCATTTCATCCCACTCGGTTTCGCCGGTCTTCACGTCGTGAGCCGCGCTGCCGAGGAAATCAGCCACCACTAACGCTTGCGAGGTGGACATGCCGGTGCCGATCTCGATACCGATATGACGCAGGGAAATGCGCCCCTCAGCGGTGAACTCGATGCTGGCCATCGGTGCTTCGGAACCGGTGCCGAAGTCTTTCTGGCAAATGGCGAAACCCACGCCATACCAGTTGTCCGGATCCGCCGCTTCGCGCTGCTTCTTGATCGCGTCGCGGTTTTTCCAGACTTCGTGCAGCGAAGCCTTGTCGAGAATCTCGTGCAGGCGCAACGCACCGGCCGGGATCGCGCCCTGGGTGTTTTTCATCCCCGAGCGCAGCGCATTTTTGCGGCGCAGATCGATGGCATCGACACCAAGGCGATCGGCGATTTCGTCGACCATCATCTCAGTGGAGGCCATGCTCTGCAGCGTGCCGTAGCCGCGCATCGAACCCGCTTCAACCGCTCGGGAATGGTAAGCGGTGACCTGCAGGTCGTTCTGCGGCATGTAGTAGATCGACTGCGCCGCCGTAGCGCCAACGGCCGCTACCGACGGGCTGTAGTTGATCCGGCCGCCACCGTCGACGCTCATCTCGGCACGGAAAATCTTGAAGCTGTGATCGGTCTTGTCCACTGCCAACTGATAGCGGATGTCGAACGGGTGGCGCTTGATGCCGCTCTGGAACTGCTCGTAGCGGTCGTTGGCCAGGCGAATCGGCACACCTGCGCCATACAACGCCGCCAAAGCTGCGTAGTAGACGAAAATATTGTGGTCCTTGGAGCCGTAGCCGACGGTGTAACCCGGGTGCATGTTGAGGTTCGCCAGGCCAAAACGCGACGGCCCGATCATCTTCGCGGTCTCGGTGGCGGTTTCCAGCGGGCACTGAGTGGCGACGACGAAATGCAGGGTCTTGGTCGCCGGGTCGTACCAGCCGTTGCCGTTGTCCGGTTCCATCGCGGCCGGTTCGATCGACGGGGTCTTGTAACGTTCGTCAAACACCAGCCAGTTGTCCGGCGGGGTGTCGATCTCTTTCTTCATGCGATCGGCATAGAACAGGCCGCGTTCGGTCAGGTTGCCGTGCAGGTTCGGTTGGGAATTCCACACCGGACGACGGTTCTTCAGCATCGGGAACAGGATCGAGTCCTTGAGGCTGGCGAATTCGTCTTCGTCTGCCGACGTCGGGCCACCGACGCGCACATAGCGGAAACTGCCATAGGGATCGCCTTCGTAGAACGGCACTTTTGCGCCGTAACGAATCGCTTTGTCATTGAATTTGAGTTTGTTCTTGGCCTGGCGGAAACGCTCGAAGTCGTTCCAGATCAGGATCGCAACCGGGTGGCCGATGAACATCGGCACCTTGCCTTCCGGCAGCAGCGGATCCGGCGCGTGCTCTTCAGGGAATACAATGCCGTCCTTGTCCAGGTCGGCGGCGGTAACGATACGATCAGGCTGCAGATCGGCGCCGAGCCACGACAGGTCGTAGCCTTCGTAGATACGGTCAGCCTTGATGGTTTTCAGCAACATGGCGTGGCCTTGCTGCTGGGGCCAGCCCGGCATGTCCTTGGAACGGATGTCGCGGGCAAACACTTTGCTGCCGCAGACCTTGGACAAGGCATCGTTACGCTGGCGCGCCTTGCCGTTGTTGCCGAGCCACTGCTCGGACGGCACGGTTACGCTGTTTTCCATCAAGGCACCGAGCGCCTGACTGCTGAGCGGCGTGAGCGTAACGCTCACACCCGCCACCAGCCCGCCCTGAAGGAACGAGCGCCGGGATATTTCACGGTTGGACATGGATCATCCTCTGGGCGGTTATGGATCCGCCCTTCTGGTTATCTACTGGGAATCTCGAGTCTTGCAGAAGCCCTTTTTGGCTAAACAAAGGGCGTGTTGACAGTGCAAAGCTGACCGAAAGGTTAACTTTAAAGGTTTCTGCGCTCGCAGCAAACAACCAGTTACAAAAATTTGACTAAAGAATCAAAAATCAATGCGGCATTGCATCGCAGCGACCCATGGTCGCAGGGGAGATTGCCGGATGGCATAGAACGAGCCACGACTTGCGTTCGTCGCCGACTACAAAGGAGGAATTTTGGAGAGGCCAAATTTCAGACACAAAAAACCCCGGTCTTTCGACCAGGGTCTTTGCTATCGATTCCGAATCAACCAGAGGTTGCTTTCGGTGTTTCAAGGCGTTCAGTGGTCCTTGAAACAGATATGGCGCAGCGGACGGGACTCGAACCCGCGACCCCCGGCGTGACAGGCCGGTATTCTAACCGACTGAACTACCGCTGCGTATCGCTTTGAGCTTGCGCTCAAGTAACTCGTTTGACTGAAAGCTTCGGTGCTTTTCAATCGCGAGCCAGACAGTGTCTGACTCGTTAAATATGGCGCAGCGGACGGGACTCGAACCCGCGACCCCCGGCGTGACAGGCCGGTATTCTAACCGACTGAACTACCGCTGCGCGTCGGTGCAGGCACTTTCAGCCTACGTTCTTGCTTATGCAAGTATCTCGGGAGTGGTGGGTGATGACGGGATCGAACCGCCGACATTCTGCTTGTAAGGCAGACGCTCTCCCAGCTGAGCTAATCACCCGTTTGCATCTCCGAGGCCGCGAAATTTACGCAGGTAGCGAACCTAAGTCAATAGCAGGATTGAAGTTTTTCTAAAAAAGACGAAATTGCTTCATTCCGTATAAATCATCTTCTTGGTCATGCCGCCATCGACCACGAATTCCTGCCCCGTCACAAACCCTGCATTCTTCGACAGCAACCACGCCACCATCGCTGCCACATCCTCGACCGTCCCTACCCTGCCCGCAGGATGCTGGGCATGATCGGTATCGGTCAGCGGTTCCGCGCGCCGGGCGGATGGATCCCGCGCATCGATCCAGCCCGGACTGACCGCATTGACGCGAATCTCCGGCCCGAGGCTGATCGCCAGTGCGTGAGTCAACGCCAGCAAACCGCCCTTGCTCGCCGCATAGGCTTCCGTATCAGGTTCCGACTGCGCCGCACGGGTCGAGGCCAGATTGACGATCGCCCCGTTGTGCGCACGCAGATACGGCGCGCAGTGCTTGGCCAGCAACATCGGCCCACCGAGGTTCACCGCCAACACCCGATTCCAGTAAGCCAGATCGAGACTTTCCAGCGTGATGTTGTGCGGATCGGCCACAGCAGCGTTGCACACCAGCGCATCCAGACGACCAAACTGCCCCAACACCTCAGCGACACCCAACGCCACCTGACTTTCGTCCGCGACGTCCATGGCGATGAACCAGGCGTTCTCGCCCAGCACCTTCGCCACTTTCGAACCACGGACACGATCAAGGTCGGTCAATACCACCTGCCAGCCTTCGCTGATCAGCCACGCTGCGATGCCCAGACCGATCCCCCGCGCGGCACCCGTGACCAATGCAACGCGGCCATGGGTGCCGATCTTTGGCGTAGACAACTCGATCACAACGCCGCCAGACCGCGCGACAGGTCGGCTTGCAGGTCAGCGACGTCTTCCAGACCGACCGCGATGCGGATCAGGCTGTCACGAATGCCGGCAGCCGCGCGCTCCTGCGGCGCCAGACGGCCGTGGGACGTAGTGCTCGGGTGGGTGATGGTGGTTTTGCTGTCACCCAGATTGGCGGTGATCGAGATCAAACGGGTCGCATCGATGAAGCGCCAGGCGCCCTCTTTTCCGCCCTTCACCTCAAAGCTCACCACCGCGCCGAAGCCTTTCTGCTGACGCTGAGCCAGCTCGTGCTGCGGATGGCTCTTGAGACCGGCGTAATGCACCTTCTCGATGCCGCCCTGCTGCTCCAGCCATTCGGCTAGTTGCTGGGCGTTGGCGCAGTGCGCCTTCATCCGCAGGTTCAGGGTTTCCAGACCCTTGAGGAAGATCCAGGCGTTGAACGGGCTCAGGGTCGGCCCGGCGGTACGCAGGAAACCGACGATTTCTTTCATCTGCTCGCTGCGACCGGCAACCACGCCGCCCATGCAACGGCCCTGGCCATCGATGAACTTGGTGGCAGAGTGCACGACGATGTCTGCGCCCAATTTCAGCGGCTGCTGCAAGGCAGGCGTGCAGAAGCAATTGTCGACTACCAGCATCGCACCCTTGGCGTGCGCGATTTCCGACAGCGCGGTGATATCCACCAGCTCAGCCAACGGATTGGACGGCGACTCGACGAACAGCAATTTGGTGTTGGACTTGATCGCTGCGTCCCAGGCCGACAGATCGGCCAGCGGCACGTAATCGACTTCCACGCCAAAACGCTTGAAGTACTTCTCGAACAGACTGATGGTCGAACCGAACACGCTGCGCGACACCAGCACATGATCGCCGGCGCTGCACAGACTCATCACCACCGCCATGATCGCGGCCATGCCGGTGGCCGTGGCCACCGCCTGCTCGGCGCTTTCCAGCGCGGCGATGCGCTCTTCGAAGGCGCGAACGGTCGGGTTGGTGTAACGCGAGTAGACGTTGCCCGGCACTTCCCCGGCAAACCGCGCAGCCGCATCGGCGGCGGTGCGAAACACATAGCTGGAAGTGAAGAACATCGGATCACCGTGCTCGCCTTCCGGCGTACGGTGCTGACCGGCACGTACGGCCAGGGTATCGAACGCTACGCCTTCGAGGTCGCTGTCCAGCCGACCGGCATCCCATTCCTGACTCATGCTGTCACTCCTTGCCCTGTTCTCGATAAATAAAAGTCTTTTGCCAGATACAAAACCGGCCCCTAAGGGCCGGTTGAAACTCAGTTGTTGTACAGATCGATGATCGCACTGACCGCCTGGGTCTTGACCTTCGAGGCATCGTTGCGTGCCTGTTCGATCTTGTTCAGGTAAGCCTCGTCGACGTCGCCGGTGACGTACTTGCCGTCAAATACTGCACAATCGAAGTTTTCGATCTTGATCTTGCCGCCGCCGACCGCTTCGATCAAGTCAGGCAGGTCCTGATAGATCAGCCAGTCAGCACCGATGAGATCAGCCACGTCCTGGGTCGAACGGTTGTGCGCGATCAGCTCGTGAGCGCTTGGCATGTCGATGCCGTACACGTTCGGGAAGCGCACAGCCGGAGCTGCCGAGCAGAAGTAGACGTTTTTCGCGCCGGCTTCGCGGGCCATCTGGATGATCTGCTTGCAGGTAGTGCCACGAACGATCGAGTCGTCGACCAGCATCACGTTCTTGCCGCGGAATTCCAGCTCGATGGCGTTGAGCTTCTGGCGTACCGACTTCTTGCGCGCGGCCTGGCCAGGCATGATGAAGGTACGGCCGATGTAACGGTTCTTGACGAAACCTTCGCGGAATTTCACGCCCAAATGGTTGGCCAGCTCCAGCGCGGCAGTGCGGCTGGTGTCCGGAATCGGGATGACCACGTCGATGTCGTGCTCTGGACGCTCGCGCAGGATCTTCTCGGCCAGCTTCTCACCCATGCGCAGACGGGCCTTGTAGACCGACACGCCGTCGATGATCGAATCCGGACGCGCCAGATAGACGTGTTCGAAGATGCACGGGGTCAGGGATGGGTTGGTCGCACACTGACGGGTGTGCAGCTTGCCGTCTTCAGTGATGTAGACCGCTTCGCCCGGCGCCAGGTCGCGAATCAGGGTGAAACCGAGCACGTCCAGCGAAACGCTTTCGGAAGCGATCATGTACTCGACGCCTTCGTCGGTGTGACGCTGGCCGAACACGATCGGGCGGATGCCGTGCGGGTCGCGGAAACCAACGATGCCGTAACCGGTCACCATCGCCACAACGGCGTAACCACCGACGCAACGGTTATGCACGTCGGTCACGGCGGCAAACACGTCTTCTTCGGTCGGTTGCAGCTTGCCGCGCTGGGCCAGCTCGTGAGCGAACACGTTGAGCAGCACTTCCGAGTCGGAGCTGGTGTTGACGTGACGCAGATCGGATTCGTAGATCTCTTTGGCCAACTGTTCAACGTTGGTCAGGTTACCGTTGTGCGCCAGGGTGATGCCGTACGGCGAGTTGACGTAGAACGGCTGAGCCTCGGCCGACGTCGAGCTGCCGGCAGTCGGGTAACGGACGTGGCCGATACCCATGTGGCCGACCAGGCGCTGCATGTGACGCTGTTGAAACACATCACGCACCAGGCCATTGTCCTTGCGCAAGAACAACCGGCCATCATGGCTGGTCACGATACCGGCAGCGTCCTGGCCGCGGTGCTGGAGCACGGTTAGCGCGTCATACAGCGCCTGATTGACGTTCG
>Ga0207713_1001894_pt1 | contig 15867 bp, 22 predicted proteins | sample KBSS64metaG_FD_184404 | JGI IMG/M metagenome (GOLD analysis project Ga0207713, IMG submission 184404) | Switchgrass rhizosphere microbial communities from Kellogg Biological Station, Michigan, USA - KBS S6-4 metaG (SPAdes) (version 2) | ecosystem: Host-associated > Plants > Roots > Rhizosphere >...
AAACCTTCGCAATACATCCATTTGGGTTGTCCAAGGCTTTTTCGCATTGCCCCCCTAGACTCGATTCCTATCGCTGCCCCACCGAGCCAGGAAGACTTTGGTGGTTATAGTGTTGATTAAAAAAAATCAGTGGGTATAGTAACCACAAGCTCACCACAGGGAGGTGATGTGAATAGCCGATTTTTGATTAGCCAACTCGTTGCGGACGGCTGGTATCTGGTACGTATCAGAGGCAGCCACCATCACTTCAAGCATCCGACCAAACCGGGGCTGGTGACCGTCCCTCACCCGAAGAAAGATCTTCTCAAGAAAACGGCCATTAGTATTTTGCAACAGGCGCTGCTCTGATTAACGCTGCGCTGAGTCCTCGGAGGACAATGACAATGCTTTACCCGATTGCGATTTCAATGGGAGATGAGGAGCATGCCTGGGGTGTTGAAGTCCCTGACATTGCGGGCTGTTTTTCCGCCGGGGAAGATCTGGATGATGCGATGGCGATGGCCCGAGAAGCCATTGAAGGCCATTTTGAGATTCTGGCCGAAGACGGTTCACCCATTCCTCCTGCGAATAAAGTGACATTGCACGCAGCCAATCCCAAGTACGCGGGGTGCGCATGGGCACTGGTGGACATCGACGTTACCAAGTATCTAGGCAAGGCCCAGAAGCTGAACATCACACTGCCCGGTTACCTGCTCAACCGTATTGATGAGTATGTGCTGCACCACCCGGAAGAGAAAAGCCGTTCGGGTTTTCTGGCTTCGGCCGCACTCAAGGTATTGCAACAACGTTGATAAGCTGATTGCAGCGATCTATCAACCGGCCCGCGTGGCCGGTTTTTCGTCAACGAATGGGGCCCCTCAGATACCGAGGTCGCCGCGCAACCGGCACTGGCCCAAAAGCAGCCGCCTGATGATGTTGGTCAGTGTTCCGCGCTGATGGATGAATCAGCGAGTCGCCACCAGAAACAACCGCGGAAACGGCAGCAATACCGAACCATCGGCCAATGCCGGATAGGCCTGTGCAATTGCAGCCTGATACTGCTGCAGAAACTGCGTGCGTTCGGCCTCATCCAGCGGTTCGAGGAAGGGCCGCAATCCGCTGCCCTTGAACCACTCCACCACCCCCGACGCGCCGCCCGCCAGCAGATGATGGTACGTGGTGCGCCAGACATCGACGCGGGTGCAACAGGCTTTCAGCATCGAGTAATAAACGCTGGCATCGGCCATTTCGGTTCTCTGTCCGGCAACTTCGGCAAGTTTGCCCGCCCAGGGACCGTCCGCCGCGACTTCGCGCATCAAGCGGTGTGAGGGTTGATTGAGGTTGTCGGGCATCTGGATTGCCAAACTGCCACCGGGTGCGAGCTTGCTCACCAGCGCCGGCAGCAACGTTGCGTGATCGGGCACCCACTGCAGTACCGCGTTGGCAAAAATCACATCGAATGGGCCAGTGTCATTCCAGGTATCGATGTCAGCGACATCGAAGCGCACCTGTGGCAGGCGCTTGCGCGCAGCCTCGATCATGTCGGTGGAACTGTCCAGCCCTCGCACCGTGGCATCAGCGAAGCGCTCCACCAGCAACTCGGTCGAGTTTCCCGGTCCACAACCGATGTCGATGGCCGAGCGCACTGTCCCAACCGGGATGGCGGCCAGCAGGTCGCGGGCGGGACGGGTGCGTTCATCTTCGAAAGCGACGTATTGTTTGGCCGACCAACTCATTGCGTTCTCCTGTCGGTGCATTTGTTTTTTTCGGCACGGGCAAAAAATTTCAATCGTAACCATACAACGCCAGCAACACATTGCGAGCCTTTCAATGGGCAAAACTTCAAGATCAAAAGATCGCAGCCTGCGGCAGCTCCTACGGGTTGATCCGATGTAGGAGCTGCCGCAGGCTGCGATCTTTTGATCTGAAATAAGCCGAATTTTCACCCCGCCGCCACTGTCTGAAATTCAAGCGCCCTCTTATAAGGAAAACGGCCATGAAATTCGCAAAAATCGCACAGAAACTTGCTTTGTGGACCGGCAGCCCATCGACATTCCTCGGGGCGATCATCCTGATTTTGCTGTGGGGATTCAGTGGGCCGATCTTCGGTTTCAACGATACCTGGCAGCTGGTCATCAACACCTCGACCACCATCATCACCTTCCTGATGGTGTTCCTGATCCAGAACACACAGAACCGCGACACCGACATTCTGCACCTGAAGGTCGATGAGTTGCTGCGAGTGACGAAAGAAGCGCAGAACGCGATGCTCGGGCTCGAAGCCCTGGACCTCAAGGAGCTGGAAGCCTTGAGAAAGCACTACCGCAGCCTTGGCGAAGGCCAGACCATTTCCATTGATGGCACGGTGGTCCAGGAAAAAGGCAAACAGGATCTGAATAAATGCTGATCGACCGTGCGCGGGTGACCGCACGTCACCCGCGCACGCGAAGCGTTAGCGACTGGCTTGCAAGGCCCTGGCCATTTGCAGGTGATTCTGCAGCTTTGGCAGGGTCTCTTCTGCGAACGCCTTGATTTGCGGCACCTCGGTGGTCTGGGCCGTTTGCTCCAGCTGCTCGATGGCTTCCTGGGTGGTCTTGACCTGACTGGCCGCGTAGGCCTGGTCGAAGGTCTCGCCTTCCATGACTTGCGGCATCAGCGCCTTGGCTTTTTCCATCACTTCTTCACGCGGTGCCACCGGCAGATCCAGTTGCTTGGCGATTTTGGCCAGGTGCTGGTTGGCGGTCGTGCGATCGTTGATCACAACGATGGTGTAGTCCTTGACCTCCTTGGATTCGGACTTCTGGTGCGCCAGTCGGCTGGCTTCGATGTCAGCGATGCCTTTGGCCGACGCATCGTTGATGAATTCGGTGGGCGTCTGGGCGAAGGCACTGTTGACACACAGGCCCAGTAACGCGGCTAGACCGCAGTTGCGTAATCGGGTGGCCATAGGGTTCATGGTCGCGCCCTCCTCAGTAAAAATTCAAACGGGAGCTTTCGCTCCCGCTTCTCAATCAGAACCATCTGCATCCATTACTTGGATTTCTGGCCGGGTTTGCGGCCCATCTCGGACTTCGTGGAGTCTTTATCAACAGTCGTGGTCGTGGTTTTCCCACCTTTACGACCGGCTTCAGACGTCTTCGTTCGATCGTTGGCGTGTCCCGAGCTCGAGTTTCTTGAGTTAGGCATGATTCTCTACCTCTTGATGATGATCTCGGCGAGCCATTGCCCGCATAGAATCTGAATTTCCATCCATCAAAAGGTTTAGAAAAGCTGCTATCGCCACGACGAACGGTGGCGATAATTTCAGATGAGCCGCAGGTGTTGCTCACGCTTGGCGCTGTACATCGCCTCGTCGGCGTGCCTGAACAGCTGCTTTTCTTCAGTGCCGTGTTCGGGGTATTGGGCGACGCCGATGCTTGGCTGGATATGCAAGCTGTGTCCGTCCAGGCGCATGGGCGCAGACAGTACCTGGCGAATTTTCCCGGCCACACAGTCGGCATCCCCCGAAGCGTGGATGCTGTGCAGCAACACCACGAATTCGTCACCGCCAATACGCGCCACCGTGTCGGTTTCGCGCACGCAGCCCTTGAGCCGATTGGCCACGGTTTGCAGCAACATGTCGCCGACCGCGTGACCGTGGGTGTCGTTGACTTGTTTGAAGCGGTCCAGATCGACGTACAACAGGGCCATGCGTCCACGCTCCTCCAGCGCCGAGGCCAAGGCCAGCTTCAGTCGGTCCCGTAGCAGTTCGCGGTTGGGTAGTTGGGTCAACTGGTCGTACTGGGCCATGTGCTGCAGGCGCGTGTGCAATTGCTTGCGCTCGATCGCCGTCGCGACTTGCGCGCAAACGTATTGCAGCAACTCCTTGTCCTGTTCGGTGTAGCGCTCATCGCCCGGCTTGGTTTTGACGATCAGGGCACCAATCGTGCCGTTTTGCGAGTTCAGCGGTACACCCAGCCAGCACGGCGAATGCTGCCCACTCACCAGCGACTCGAACTCCAAGGGCAGGTCGCTCTGATCCGGCGTCAGCAGGATCGGCAGGCCGCTGTGGACGACCTCCGCGCAAAGGCGTGCGGTGATGGTTCCGGGCTGTTCGGGATGCGGTTCGTGGTCGTCGACGTGATAGGGAAAATTCAGCTGTCCACACTGCTCGTCGTACAGTGCCACGGAAAAATTCAACGCCGGTAGCCATTCGCCGATGATCAGATGGATACGCTTGAACAACGCCAGCAAGTCTTCCGCGGCATGTGCCGCTTCGGAAATCGCATACAACGCCGCTTGTCGGGATTCGGCCAGCTTACGCTCGGTAATGTCGCGGGCCACGGCGATGCGCAGCTGATCGACCTCCGACCAACGCGCCGACCACAGGATATTGACCACCCGGCCGTCCTTGCGCAGGTAGCGGTTTTCGAAATTCAGCTTGGGTTCGCCACCCATGATTTCCCGCGCGGCGTCGAGGGTGCGCTGGCGATCGGCCGGGTGCACCAGGTCGATCATTGGCTGGCCGATCAGTTCGTCGGGGGTATAGCCGAAAATGCGCTCGCACGCCGCGCTGACAAATACGAAGCGGCCTTGTTTGTCGACCGCGCAAACGGCGTCCAGCAGCAGATCAATGTAGCTCGCCAACGGCGCGGAGTTTGTGCTGGTCATGGTGCCGTAATTTTGTCCGGACATTGCAGCCATTGGAAACCCTCCCTGACCGGTCAGGCACCTGAGCGCCGACGGCACAACCGACGTATCCCTTCAATCAGCGTTACGCTTTGTTCGTCACCAGCCCCGGCAGTGCATGCGCCAGGGCGTTGATGGCGAAACCGATGAACATCAGCCCGCATAACCGGGTGATAGCCAGTTCATGGCGTTGATACAAGGTGCGCACCCGCCGCGCGCCAACGATGCCGATGAGGATAGCGTAGGCCAGCAGGCCGCCGACGAAGCTCAAGACGATCAGCCACGGCAACATCGACCAGGTCAGCAATTCTGCCCGGCTGGACAATAGCGCAGTGAAGGTGGCCACTGCCACCGGGTAAGCTTTCGGATTGGTCAGGCCGAACAGAATGCCGTGCCAGAATGGTTGCCGCGCAGGCCCCTGCGGCGCCTCGCCTACCCGCTGGCGCGCGCGCACCGCGCGCCAGCCGAGCCAGAACAGGTAGAGCCCGCTGAGCACGCCCAGTACATCGAAGGCAGTGCTGCCGATTTCCCGCGCACCGACAATCGCTATCAATGCGGTACTGCACCAGACCACGTCGCCCAACAAATGCCCGCAGAGAAACCCCGCCCCCGCCCGCCTTCCGTGGGCGGCGCCGATGCCGAACACCGCCAGTACCCCAGGCCCTGGCGTGATGCCATAGATGAAGCCCGAGGCGAGAACAGCCATTAGCAGGGAGGGGGTCATGGGAAGTCCTTTTGCGCTGTTTGGGTGAATGGGCGCCAGTCTATATCAGCTGAGGCTCGCTCGATTTGCGCATTCAGCCACTTCAACGCCTGATCGCTGCCCCGGCGTTTGTGCCAGACCAGGACAAAGGTGAACGACGGGATATCAAACGGCGGCGGCACGATAATCAATGACTGCTCGTCGATATCGCGCAAGGCACGGGAGGCGACCGTGAGGATCAGGTCGGTGCCGCTGATCAATTGCGGGGCGACGCTCCAGTGCGGCAGGCTGACGGCGATTCGGCGACGCTCGCGCAGGCGGGTCAAGGCGCGCTCGATTTCCGGAGTACCGCTGCCACGCATTTCCAGCAAGACGTGGGGGTGGCTCAAATAGGTGCGAAGCTCGAGCACGCTCGCGTCAGCCAGGCTGTTGCGGTCCAGCAGGCAGACATAGTGCTCTTCGAACAACGGCGTGCTGCGCAATTCGTTGGGCATTTCCGGAAACACCCCAGCGGCAGCATCGATATCACCGTTGAGCACCCCTTCGAGCATGCCTTCACGGCTGGCGTGGCTGATCTGCAGGTCGATGCCGGGCGCTTCGCGGCGCAGCGTACGGATCAGACCCGGCAGGAGGATAGCGGCACCGTAATCAGACATCGCCAGGCGAAAAGTGCGTTTGGCCGTGGCCGGATCAAAGGCATTCGGTGCCAGCAGCGATTGCACCTGGGCCAACACTTCACCCAGCGGCACCATCAGCTCCAGCGCTCGAGGAGTCGGCACCAGGCTGGCGCCAGCGCGCACCAGCAACGGATCACCGAGCAGATCGCGCAAGCGTGCCAGGGCATGGCTGACAGCAGGCTGGCTCAGGTGCAGGCGCTCGGCCGCACGAGTCACGTGTTGCTCGTTGAGCAAGGCGTCAAGGATTACCAGCAGGTTGAGATCGATGCGCCGCAGATCATTCATCTGATGCATGTTCTAGATAGCAAAACGGAATTTAAATCTGCGCGACGAATGCTCTAGAGTCCAGCAAAACCTGTTGGAGAATGAAAATGAGTACGTTGCATTGGGTGGGTCTGTTGCTGCTTGCTGCATTCGCCGGAGCGGTGGTGCCGTTCCAGAGCGCGATCAACGCCAATCTCGGGCGCGGCCTGGGTCATCCATTGTGGGCGACCCTCGCTTCATTGATGGTGAGCATCCTGGTGTTGCTGCCGATCATGCTGGCGATGCGTTTGCCATTGCCATCGATGGCGTTCATCGGCAAGGCGCCGCTGTGGATGTGGGCCGGTGGTGCATTTGGGGTGTGTTTTATTTCACTGGCGCTGGTGTTGCTGCCCAAGCTTGGCGCTTCGGGATTCATGGCGTTGGCGCTGGCGGGGCAAGTGGTGGCCTCGCTGGTGCTGGATCACTTTGGGTGGTTTGGGTTGGTGGAGCGGCACATCACGCTGCCGCGATTGGCTGGGGCGGTGTTGCTGATCGGCGGGGTGGTGTTGATTCAGTTTGGGGCCATGCCGGCCAAGTCTTTGGCGGCTGCGGGTTGAAGTAGTTACCGAGCGTTCAATGTTGATTGTCAGCCAGTCTTCGCGAGCAGGCTCGCTCCCACAGGGGAATGCATTGCTATCTGCAGGCGCTGCAGGTTTCAGTAACCGTCAGAACGTGTCGGGCGTGCGCAGCTTCTGCGGCAAGTCCCACAACAGCGCCGGTCGGCGGTGCTTATGCGATGGCGCTGAGCGGATTCGTCCATCAACTGACGGCTGCCGCGATTGGCGCGATGATCTGAGTGATGCAGACCAGGCTCAGTGCCCGACCATGATAAAGTCGCCGCCCATCAGACCTTTTGCTTCGAGATGAGCACCGCAATGACCGATTTCCAGGATGTCGACGCCCAACTTGAAGACTGGAACGTCTTGCGCAGCGGCGCTGCGTTCGACGGTTTGCTGGTGGGTAATGGGGCCAGCCGTGCGGTGTGGGATGACTTCGGTTACGACTCGCTGTTCGAAAACGCCCGCACCGTCGAAGAAAAACCCCTCAGCCCATCCGAGTTGAGTGTGTTCGATGCGCTGCAGACACGCAGCTTCGAGCAGGTACTCAGCGCTTTGAAAACCACCAGCCGGGTCAACAAGGCCCTGGCCGTCAGCTCTGCCGCACCGCGTAATCGTTACTACGCGATCAAGGAAGCGCTGATCAACACCGTGCACGCCGTCCACATTCCTTGGCGGTTGGTCGAGGCCTCGAGCCTGGCGACCATCGGTGAGGAACTGGGCCGTTATCGTACGGTGTTCACCACTAACTACGACTTGCTCAATTACTGGGCGATCCAGCAGCATCCCGAAGCGATCAGCGATCTGTTCCAGGGGGCAGAACCTTCCTTCGACCTGAGCGTTACCGCCACCGACAAAACCCGTTTGCTGTACTTGCACGGCGGTCTGCACCTGGTGCGCAACCAGGACGGCACGGCGCGCAAATTGATGTCGACCGAAGGCACGTTGCTGGGCAATTTCGCCATCAACAACACGATCAAGACCCTTGACGATGTACCGTTGTTCATCAATGAAGGGCCGAGCGCAGACAAGCTCAAGACCATCCGCAGTTCCGACTACCTGTCGTTCTGCTACGAGCAGTTACTCGGCCATGGCGGCGGGTTGTGCATTTTCGGGCATGCATTGGGCGAGCAGGACAGTCACATCGTGCACGCCTTGCGCGTGGCGAAACCGAAGAGTGTGGCCATCTCGATTTACCCGCGCAGCAAGGCGTTCGTCCAGCACCAGAAGCGGCATTACGCGAAGCTGTTCGAGGGGACTGGGGTTGAGTTGCGGTTTTTTGATTCCAAGACCCATGCGCTGGGTAGCCCGAAGCTAGCGGTTCCAGTGGAAGTTTAGTGGTTTGAGCTGATGCCTTCGCGAGCAGGCTCGCTCCCACAATGGCATGCATTCCTCCTGTGGGAGCAAGCCTGCTCGCGATGGCGGCGTGTCAGTCAACATCTTGCTGACTGTTAAACCGCATTCGCGAGCAGGCTCGCTCACACAGGGGATTTGTGTTGAGTGTTAGAGCACCGGCAAGGTCTTGTCCTTGATCACCTTGGTCGGGCCGTTCGCCTTTACACTGGCGATGCCTTTCTCAAGCGCGGATGCAGAGGAATAGGCTTCGCTGCTGCCAATAATCTCGTGGTTGCCGGCCTTGAGGTTGAAATAAGGATGGCCATCCTTGGTAGTTTTCTTCTCGTAGCGCTCATCCAGCGGACTGTTGGCCTGGACTGACGCGATGCCTTTGTCGGCCGCGGCGCGGGTGCTGTACAACTCGCTGGTCAGAATGGTTTCGGCGTTCGCCGCCTTCAGAACGAACCTGAACTGACCGCTGCTGCTCTTGCTCACTTCGTACCATCCGGACATGTTCTTTTCTCCTTGGCGATTGAGAGGTTGCGCGCTTCAGAGTAAAGACCACCGGAACAACAAGATCAAAAGATCGCAGCCTTCGGCAGCTCCTACATCGATCCCTGTAGGAGCTGCCGAAGGCTGCGATCTTTTGATTTTCACGCCGTTCGCACCACACTCATCTGAGGAGGAGCAATCCGCCGCTGGCTCAAATATCGCGTACAACTCACCCGCAGGAACGAGGCGAAATTGACCACCTCGCCACGGTAGTCCATGACTTCCTCATACAGCTTGGCAATCAACTGATTGGTGGTCATACCGTCGCTCTCGGCGATTTCGCTGAGGATGTCCCAGAACTGATTCTCCAGCCGCAAGGTGGTGACCACCCCGCAAATGCGCAGCGAGCGGGAGCGTGATTCGTAGAGAATCGGATCGGCCTTGACGTAGAGCTCGCACATGGACGGGTCCTTTGTTACAGCGTGATTTTTGTGCCCAGCAAGCCGAGAAAACCGGCGAGCCAGCTCGGGTGGGCAGGCCAGGCCGGTGCCGTCGCCAGATTGCCTTGAACATGGCCGTCCGTCACCGGGATATCGATAAACGTACCGCCCGCCAGGCGCACTTCTGGTGCACAGGCCGGGTAAGCGCTGCACTCACGCCCCTCAAGAATCCCGGCGGCGGCCAACAATTGTGCTCCGTGGCACACGGCGGCGATCGGCTTGCCGGCCTTGTCGAAATCGCGCACCAGTTCCAACACTTTTTCATTCAGGCGCAAGTACTCTGGCGCACGACCTCCGGGTATCAGCACGGCGTCGTAATCCGCCGCATTGACCTTGTCGAAATCGAAGTTCAGGGCAAACAGGTGACCGGGTTTTTCGCTGTAGGTCTGGTCGCCTTCGAAGTCATGGATAGCGGTGCGCACGGTTTGGCCGGCGCTCTTGTCCGGGCAAACGGCATGCACCGTGTGACCGACCATCAGCAGGGCCTGGAACGGCACCATCACTTCATAGTCTTCGACGTAATCGCCGACCAGCATCAGAATTTTTTTCGCGGCCATGGGGAGGACTCCTCTGGGAAATGCATGGGCAAGCAGGAGTATTCAAGGTAGTCCTTATCCGTGGGGGTGGGTAATAACCTGCTACTACGCCGATCACTTGGTAGGAGCTGCCGCAGGCTGCGATCTTTTGATATTGACTTAAAAACAAGATCAAAAGATCGCAGCCTGCGGCAGCTCCTACGTTGGGAGCTTCGCTCCCAACTGTACGGATAACTCTGCGCCTAGCTGTAACAGCCGGCTACCTTGGGTTTATGGCTAGATAACAGCATCTATTAAATTCTGGTTGCCATCATGTCCACCCGCGAAAACACCGGCATGGCCCTGGGCCTGCTCGGCGTTGTGATCTTCAGCCTTACCCTGCCCTTCACGCGCATCGTCGTACAAGAGATGCATCCACTGCTTAATGGCCTCGGCCGGGCACTGTTCGCGGCTGTTCCCGCGGCGTTGCTGTTGTTGTGGCGGCGCGAGAAATGGCCAACCTGGAAGCAGGTCAAAGGCCTGACGCTGGTGATTGCCGGGGTGATCCTCGGTTTTCCGGTCCTATCGGCCTGGGCCATGCAAACCTTGCCGGCGTCCCATGGCGCGCTGGTCAATGGCTTGCAGCCACTGTGTGTGGCGCTGTACGCCGCGTGGTTGTCCCACGAACGCCCGTCGAAAGCCTTCTGGGCCTGCGCCGCGCTGGGCAGTGCGCTGGTGCTCGGTTACGCACTGATCAGCGGGGCCGGCAGCATTCAGGCGGGCGACCTGTTGATGCTCGGCGCAATTGCGGTCGGCGGCCTGGGGTACGCCGAAGGTGGCCGGTTGGCCAAGGAAATGGGCGGCTGGCAAGTGATCTGCTGGGCACTGGTGCTGTCGACCCCGCTATTGATCGGGCCGGTGCTGTACCTTGGGTTGCAACACCAGGGCGAGATTTCGTCCAAGACCTGGTGGGCCTTCGGCTACGTCTCGCTGTTTTCGCAATTCATCGGGTTCTTTGCCTGGTATGCCGGGCTGGCCATCGGTGGCATTGCCCGGGTCAGCCAGATCCAGTTGCTGCAGATTTTCTTCACCATCGGCTTTTCCGCGCTGTTCTTTGGCGAACACGTCGAACCGATTACGTGGTTGTTTGCTGGCGGGGTGATCCTGACCGTCGTGCTGGGACGCAAGACGGCGGTCAAGCCCGCACGCATTGCCACGGCGTAAATCGAACGGCTTTCAGAGGTAACCGTCAGCCCGCAACAGGGTTTCCAGGCAATGCTCGGTGATGTGGTAGAACGCCTTGAGTTCCTGGATCTTCGCCAACAGCTGGGCCGGATCACCCGGTTCGGCACGCTTGACCGCCAGGATCATCTTGTTCTTGTTGGTGTGGTCCAGCGAGATGAACTCGAACACCTTCGTCTCGTAACCGCAGGCTTCGAGGAACAGCGCACGCAAGCTGTCGGTGACCATTTCCGCCTGCTGTCCCAGGTGCAAGCCGTACTGCAGCATCGGCTTGAGCAATGCCGGGCTCTGGATTTGCAGGCGAATCTGTTTGTGACAGCACGGCGAACACATGATGATCGAGGCACCGGAACGAATGCCGGTGTGAATCGCATAATCCGTGGCGATGTCGCAGGCATGCAGCGCGATCATCACATCCAGCTCGCTCGGTGCCACGCTGCGTACATCACCGCACTTGAAGACCAGCCCCGGGTGCTCGAGCTTTGCCGCGGCGGCGTTGCACAGGCTGACCATGTCTTCACGCAACTCGACACCCGTCACTTGCGCCTCGGCCTTCAGGGTGTTGCGCAGATAGTCATGGATCGCAAACGTCAGGTAACCCTTGCCGGAGCCGAAGTCGGCCACGCGAACCGGGCTATCCAGGGCCAGTGGCGACGAGGTCAGCGCATGGCTGAAAACTTCGATGAACTTGTTGATCTGCTTCCACTTGCGCGACATCGCAGGGATTAATTCATGCTGCTTGTTGGTGACGCCCAAGTCGGCGAGAAAGGGTCGGTTCAAATCGAGAAAGCGGTTTTTCTCACGGTTGTGCCCGGCGGATGGCACTTCACGCAATTGCTGGGGTTTGCTCTTGAACAGCGAAGATTTGCCCTTTTTGCTGTATTCGAGCTGGGCTTCATCCGTCAATGACAACAAATGCGCATTCTTGAACGATGCCGGCAACAAGTCTTTGATGAGGGCCACACTTTCGGCCAATGGCAGGTTCTTGGTGATGTCGCGGGTCTTGTACCGATAGACGAAGGACAGGCAAGCCTGCGCCTTGACCGTCACCGGCTTGATGATGATGCGCTGCAAGTCCGCTTCATCGCCAGCGTACTTGGCCAGCACCAGCTTGATGAAGGCGTTCTGATCCAGGCTCGATTGCAGCAGGTCGATGAACTGGGCGTGATGGTCCGGCGCGAGGCTGGCGGGGGTGGCGGTGACGGACATGGAAAAAACGGCCTCGGGCAGAGCAAATCGGAGAATGCCCGGTATTTTAGGGGGGATGCGGGTTTTGGGCACGGGGTTATTTTTCGCAGGCCCGGTCATCCCCCCCAGACCTGCAGTGTAATGGCCGATACCTCAGGGCTCCACCAGCCGAAGTTTGCGATTGCTCGGTGAATTGATCACATGCCTGACGATCAATCCTACCGGTACGGCCCACGTCAGGCCATTGGCCGGATCAGTGATGACAGCGACGGTTTCGGAGCTGGCGCCGATGTCCAGGCGTCGTCGATCATTGCAGGACTTGAGCTCCCCATAAGCATGGCTGACCAGCCGCTCCGCCAGGTGCATCGGCACGTCAATCCCTTGCAAGTGCTTCACGGCACGACAGAACAGCACCTGATCATCAACGACCGCATCGCTTTCATGGCGCGCCAAAAACCCTTGGGCAATGGTCAACAATTGCTCGTTCAAATCATCGTCTTCAACAGTTGCGCCCATGTTCATGACTCCAGAGGCGCCGACGTCGTCGACTCAATTGGCGCAACGGGCCGGGCGGCGTGCCGCAAATCGGGTCCGGCGAAAGGCAGGCGTACGGCAGGATTGGGCATGCCACTGGGAGAGAGCTCGTGAGTAATTTCGAACTCGGCCCGAACCGACCAGCCGCAGGCTTCCGACGTGCATTGCAAGTAAGCCACCCGCAGGAAAATATGTCGGCCTTCGCTGGTGCGGATTCGCATGCGGCTCAAGCAATGCGGACACACCATTTTGTAAGTACTCATGCTTGGGTCCCACTGTTCATCGGGTGGTAATCAACATAATCAAACGCAATACTGCTGCGAGCGAGGATCGCTGCAACCTGGCGCTGCAAGTGACGCTCACCTGATAAAAGAAAGTGCAGCGGAAAACGGTGCGATGGGCAAGAACCAAACATGTAGGAAATCACCCTGCTACCATTAGGAAGTTTCGACATCACATTCATCTGACTCATAGTTGAAGATTGATTACTCATTATAAAAATACTCATTGCGCATACATTAAGCACTCAAAAAGCATGTGTCAAAAGGTAGAGGCTCAAATTGCGTAGCAAAAAATCTCAGACTGTTTTAGCCCGCCTAAAACAAATTACTGGTACAAAAAGTGATGCCTCCCTGTCTTCTGCGCTGAAAGTCAGTCCGCAAACCCTCAGCAGCTGGAAAGGTCGAGACAGCACACCGTACTCATTATGCGTAGAAATCGCCCAGGCCCGCGGCATTTCACTTGACTGGTTATTGCTTGGCGAAGGACCGATCCTGCGGCAAAGCACTGCTGGCAATGCCTTGGAACAAAACCAGGAAACAGTCACACGGGAAAATACAATTCTCGCGATGTGGCGATTGCTCAATGAAGAAGATCGCAACGCCATACAACATGCTCTGGAGGAAAAACGCCGCCTGCGTGAAATGGAACTCAAACTTTCAGAGATGGCGTCTATCCTGTCAACACTTCAACAGCTGCGCGAAACATAAGGTCATATGCGCTTTACTTGAAGACACTTAAGACGGGCAATATTGCCAGGACACTTGACCATGATGAATTAACATCCCTCAGCGTCGCCCTTTAAGGCGCTCAATAATTTCGCCCAGGCCAGCACTGTCGACCCACTGCATCACCTTGATGCTGATGGGAATAATGATCAGCGCACACATAAATGCCGTTACCCCAGCAGTCAGGAAAGGCGCCAGCGGCAACGCCACGGGGGTAAATAGATAACCGACCCCCGCCGATAGCACCCAGGAGCCAATACGCTGCCAGGCCTTGAAGTCAACGCGAGTGGTAGTGACCAGCCACGCTCCAAGCGATGCACCGAATAGCGCTTCGCCATCAATTGCAGGCAGCGTCGCGACCCCCAACCCCAGCAGGAGCCCACTGATGCTGTTGTAAGCCGAATCAGTCCAGTTCATGGAGGCCTCGCTCATCGACGTCGTCGATGACAATAACTCCCGATTCTATGGCTTTGAGCAAGGCGGCATGACGGGACCTGACAGCAAACTTTCGGCGAATGTTGAAGAAGTGAAAATTGATCGTGGTGGGTGAGCAATTCTGGATCCTGGCGATCTCCCAGGAAGTCTTGCCCTTGTAACACCATATTAAGGCTTGTATTTCTTTCGCTGTCAGATGGACCGGCGATACATCTCTCCCGCCGTTGGGGGCGGCACCGGCAAAAGAGTCGAGCGGTAGATGCGTTGACATAAATACTCCCTCTGCGTCAGAACACCCATCACAGGGCGTTCGGTATTGGAGGGAGATGTTGAAGACTGAACAGTAGCCAAACAACTTGCCGCAGTTGTACCGCCAAGCATTACAAAAGTGTTCGATAACCAGCCCTAGCCGAGCACCACCAGTCGATTTGGCAGCTCATTACGCTCATGCGTCACCGGAACGTGCACCCTGAGCAACTCACCGCACGCCTCGACGCAGGTGACAAAACCCTGCAACGTCTGCCCCTGTCGCACCTGCCGGGTGAACGCCGCGACAATCGCATCCCAATGGCTGTTGTCCAGCCGACTGGAAATACCTTCATCCACCAGGATTTCCACATAGCGCTCGGCTTCGGAGACAAAAATCAGGATTCCGGTACTGCCCACCGTGTGGTGCAGGTTCTGCTCCAGGAATTGCCGGCGCGCCAGGTTCGAGGCACGCCAGTGACGCACCGAACGCGGAACCAGGTACGTGGTGATTCTCGGTATTCGCAATACCAGGCACAGCACGATGAAGGTGATCCATTGCACCAGCAGCAGGCTGTGCAAGGTCAACCAGCCGGTCAGGTAGTGCACGATCCCGGGCAGCACCAGTGCCAGCAGGCTGGCCCAGAGCAGCGGGACGTATACATAGTCATCGGCACGGGCCGCCAGCACTGTGACCAGTTCCGCATCGGTGTCGCGCTCGACCCGGGCAATCGCCTCGGCAACCTTGCGTTGTTCGTGTTCAGTCAGTAATGCCATGTCGTTGAATGCCTGCTCGCTATTGTTTTTTTTACTGTGTCATCACCAGCCGCCCGACGAACCGCCGCCACCGAAACTGCCCCCTCCACCACTGAAGCCCCCACCGCCACCACCGCCGAATCCACCGCCGCCAAAACCGCCACCGGAACCACCGGAGCCGCCGCGACCAGCCGGAAGGATACCGAGCATTTGGCAAACGAATACTGTCAGGATGAACAACAACACCAGGAATATGAACAGCCCCGGATGCCGCGACATGAAATCATCGCCCGGATCGCCGCTGGACTCGTAGACAGTCGAGGGTTCGTCCAGGGGATTGCCGCCAAGTACCACCAGCATCGCTGCCACCCCGTCGCTGATGCCTTTGCTGTAATTGCCCGCCTTGAACGCCGGGGTGATGACCTGATGGATGATCACCGAACTCTGGGCGTCCGTCAGGCGATCTTCCAGGCCGTAACCGACTTCGATGCGCAGTTTGCGCTCATCACGGGCAACAATCAGCAGCGCGCCGTTGTTCTTGTCTTTCTGGCCGATCCCCCAGTAACGGCCCAGTTGATAGCCGAAATCGGCAATGTCGGTGCCCTGCAAGTCCGGCAAAGTCACGACCACAAGCTGCTCACCGGTGGCTTTTTCATGGGCCTGAAGCTGTTGCGTCAACTGCTCGCGCACCGAAGGCTCGATCATCTGAGCGTTGTCCACCACCCGCCCG
>Ga0207713_1001895_pt1 | contig 15860 bp, 8 predicted proteins | sample KBSS64metaG_FD_184404 | JGI IMG/M metagenome (GOLD analysis project Ga0207713, IMG submission 184404) | Switchgrass rhizosphere microbial communities from Kellogg Biological Station, Michigan, USA - KBS S6-4 metaG (SPAdes) (version 2) | ecosystem: Host-associated > Plants > Roots > Rhizosphere >...
GCCTGTGGACGCCGGAGCAGACCTACGCTGCCCTGCATGAGTATGGTGTCACCATCGCCTGCTTCCCGCCGGCCTACCTCAAGCAGTTGGCCGAGTACGCGGCGGCCAGCGGCATCGCGCCGCCACCGGTGCGCATCTACTGCTTCGGCGGCGATGCCGTGCCGGACCAGACCTTCGAACAGGTGAAGGCGGCCCTGCGCCCCGAGTACTTCACCAACGGTTATGGCCCGACGGAAACCGTGGTCACGCCGATGCTCTGGAAGGTGCCGGTCAGCCAGCATTGTGAAGCGGCCTATGCTCCGATCGGTCGTGCCGTCGGCGCACGTTCGCTGTACGTGCTGGACGAGGATCTGAATCCGCTGCCGCCAGGTTTTGCCGGTGAGCTGTACATCGGCGGTTACGGGGTTGCCCGTGGTTACCACGGCCGTGCGGATCTGACCTGCGAGCGCTTCGTACCCAATCCGTTCGCGGTCGGCGAGCGCCTGTATCGCAGCGGCGACCTGGTGCGTTTGCGTCAGGACGGCGTGGTCGATTACGTCGGGCGCATCGACCATCAGGTCAAGGTACGCGGTTTCCGCATCGAGCTGGGTGAAGTCGAGGCCAGCCTGCGCCAACTGGAGGGTGTGACCGATGCGCTGGTGATCGCCCGGGACAATGCGTCCGGCAAGCAACTGATCGGTTATGTGGTGACGCCGACGGGCGAAGACGTGGGCGATGAACTCAAGGCCGGGCTGCGCGCCTCGCTGCCGGAGTACATGGTGCCGGCGCAGATTGTCTGCCTGAGTGCTTTCCCGGTCACGCCCAACGGCAAACTCGACCGCAAGGCGCTGCCGGAGCCGGACTTCAAGAGCGAGGAATATGTCGCCCCGCGCAACGAGCAGGAAACACTGCTGGCCGAGATCTGGGCCCAGGTGCTGCAAGTCGAGCAGGTGGGCATCACGGATAACTTCTTCGAACTGGGCGGCGACTCGATTCTCAGCCTGCAGGTCATTTCCCGGGTCAGGAACCACCCGACGTTGCAGATGGATCTGAAGCTGCGCGATCTGATGCGCTATCAGACCATCGCTGGCATCGTCGAACAGAACGTGACGAAGGAAGGCGCCGGACAGCCACTGGTGGACGTCACGCAGGTGGCGGGCGAGGGGTTGTTCAATCTGTTGCCGATTCAGGAGTGGTTCTTCGCCGAGGGCATGTCCGAAGCCCATCACTACAACCAGTCACTGCTGTTGAGTGCGCGCCAGCCACTGGATCTGGATGCGCTCGAGCAGGCCCTGGGCTGGATCGAGCAACACCATGACTCGCTGCGCCTGCGCTTCACTCGGGAGAGCGGGCGCTGGCTGCAACGCTACTGCACCGCCAACGAACAGGGCGAGGCGGTGCTCTGGCGCCGTGAAGCCGAGAACAGCGAACAGGTCGAAGCGCTGGCCAACCTTGCCCAGCGCAGCCTCAAGCTGGACGACGGGCCGGTCTGGCGGGTGATGCATGTCGCCCTGCCGGACGGTCAGGCGCGACTGCTGGTGGTGATTCATCACCTGGTGGTCGACACCGTGTCCTGGCGGATCCTGCTCGATGACCTGAAAACCGCTTATGAAGCGTGTGTGCAAGGGCTGGCGCCGCAACTGCCGATTCGTACCAGCAGCTATCGTTCGTTTGCCGAGGCCTTGCAGGCTCAGGCCCCGGCGATTGCCGAACAGGAGCTGGCGTACTGGCTGGAGCAGCTCGATCAACCGGGCGTCGATCTGCCGTGCGACAACTACCGTGGCAAGAATCAGGTGCGCCAGCAGGCGCAGGCGCGGCTCAAGTTGTCCCGCGAGCACACCGAACAATTGCTCAAGCAGGCGCCGGCGGTCTATCGCACGCAAATCAACGACCTGCTGCTGTCGGCACTCGGTCGGGCACTGTGCCGCTGGAGCGGTCAGCCATCGGCGCTGATTCTGCTGGAAGGGCACGGCCGCGAGGATCTGTTCGAATCCATCGACCTGAGCCGCAGCCTTGGCTGGTTCACCAGCATGTTCCCGGTCCGGTTGCGTCCGGACAGCGACGATATCGGACGTTCGATCATCGACGTACAGGCGCAGCTGGCGGCGGTGCCGCAGAAGGGCATCGGGTATGGCGTGCTGCGTCATCTGGCGGGCGCCGAGGTGTCCCGGCAACTGGCGGATCTGCCGCAGGCGCGGGTGACGTTCAACTACCTGGGGCAGTTCGACCAGAGTTTCGACGAGCAGGCTCTGCTGGTGCCGGCGCTGGAAGAAACCGGCGACAACTACAGCCTGAAGGCGAACCTGGGCAACTGGCTGGAAATTGTCGGCCAGGTGTATGAGGGCCAGTTGGCGTTGCGCTGCATCTACAGCAGCCAGCGTTACCGCGCCGGCACCATGGACGCACTGATGCAGGATTACCAGCGTGAACTTGAAGCGCTGATCGAGCATTGCATGGCGCGTGTGGGCTGATCGCTGCACGCTGGATCATTTTTGAGGGGCGTTGCCGAGGCGCGCCCCTTTTTTGCTGATACAAGGATCTTCGCGATGTCGTTACACCCTGATCTGGAAGCCTTTCTCGACCTGGCTCAAGACAGCCAGGATGCCGGTCTGCCGGCGCTGCACCAAATGACTCCGGCCCAGGCCCGGGACACCTTCGAACAGACCACTGCGCAGTTGCGCTGGATGGCGCCCGAAGACCTGGACGTGCAGGCCATCAGCGCGACCGCCCGGGACGGTGCGCCGCTGGCACTGCGACTTTATCGCCCGCAAGGTGTGTCAGCGCCAATGCCGGTGCTGGTGTATTTCCACGGTGGCGGGTTTGTGGTCGGAAGCCTCGATTCCCATGACGGCGTGTGTCGCGAGTTCTGCCGGCGCACGCCATGCGCGGTGCTCTCCGTGGGCTATCGACTGGCGCCGGAGCACCGTTTCCCGACGGCACTGGAAGACGGTGAGGACGCCTTGTCGTGGCTGGCCGAACACGCGGCTTCGTTGGGCCTGGACTCGGGCCGGGTCGCCTTCGGCGGTGACAGCGCCGGGGCCACGCTGGCCACCGTACTGGCGGTGCAAGCGGTGGTTCAGCCGCACACCGTGGCCATCGCACCCAAGGTTCAGTTGTTGTGCTATCCAGTCACCGACGCCTCCCGTGCCCATGATTCGCGGGCCCTGTTCAGCGAAGGCTATCTGCTGGAAGACGAGACACTGGACTGGTTTTATGGGCATTACGCGCGCACCCCGGAAGATTATCTGGACTGGCGTTTCTCGCCGTTGCTGGCCGAAGATCTGCGTGGCGTCGCCCCGGCCATTGTCGTACTGGCCGGGTTCGATCCGCTGCTCGATGAGGGCCAGGCGTATGTCGACAAGTTGCGTGAGCACGGTGTGAGCGTCGAGCTCGAGCACTGCCCGGGGCTGACCCACGACTTGCTGAGGCTGGCGTCGGTGATGCCCGATGTCCTGCAGGTACACGAAACCCTGAGCCGTGCGCTGCATCGCGCATTGAGCTGAACCTCAGACAAATTCGCAGGCCAGAAAAAACCCCGCAATGCGGGGTTTTTTCATGGTCGCTGTAATCAGAAGTCAGCTTTGACCGACATCACGAAATTGCGCGGGTCGCCATAGAAGTTACCGAAACCTTCGGTGCCCACAGTGGCGTAGTAGCGTTTGTCGAACAGGTTGTTGCCGTTGAGGGCGACGGACCAGGTGTCATCGATGCGGTAGCCGATGCGACCGTTCCAGACCGCGTAACCCGACTGGGTGATGTTGTCACCGCCCAGTGGCGAGGTGCGGTAGTTGCCGCTCTGGGCGTTGACGCCGGCACCGATGGTGACGCGATCCAGAGAGCCGCTCAGGCTGTAATCACCCCAGACGCGCAGCAGGTGACGTGGTACGTAGGAGTTGTAGACCACGCCGTCCTGAGTGGCGTCGGCATCTTCCAGCACTTTGGTCTGGGTGTAGGTGTAGCCGGCCAGCAGTTGCAGGCGATCGATCACTTCACCGCTGACTTCCGCTTCGAAGCCCTGGGCGCGGACCTTGCCGGAGTTCAGCGAGCAGGAACTGTCTTCACAGCGCGGGTCATCCTGGGCCGCATCTTTCTGAATGGTGCGGAACAGGTTGAAGGAGCTGTTCAGGCGACCGTCGAACCACTCGCCCTTGATCCCCAGCTCGTAGCTCTGGCCGATCAGGGGTTTGAGGGTGCCGCCGTCGATGGTCTTGTAGCCGCCTTGCGGGGTGAAGATATCGGTGTAGCTGGCGTACGCGGTCAGGTTGTCGTTGAGATCGAACAACAGCCCGGCAAACGGGGTGACCTGTCCGGTTTCGGTGGACTTGGTGTTGACCGGGGTGCCTTCGCCGCGGAAGTACTGCACGGAGTCGGTGTCGGACTTGTACCAGCTGACACGGCTGCCCAGCACGAAGGTCAGTGGATCTGCCAGCTTCAGGCGGGCGGTGGAGTAAACACCGTATTGCTTGATGTGCATATCTACCGGACCGCCCCGGGAGGCATTGGCCAGGTAGTAGCTTTCGTCAGGCTGGGGCAGGTGATGGTTCGGGTTCAGTACGTTCTGGCGCTGTGGCAAGGCCGCCACGGCGTAGAAGTCATCCTTGTGGGAACGGCTGGCGTTGGCGCCGACGGTGAGTTCGTGCTGCTGGCCGAACGCGTCGAATTTGCCGTCCACGTAGGCATCGAAGCCGTAGTCGGTCTGCTCGTAGTCGTAGATGCTCCCCAGCATCAGCGTGTTGGAGCTGGTGGCGCCTACCGGCACCGCGCCGCTCGGGAACGCGTATTCCATGTCCTGGGTGTTGCGCGAGAAGACCCCGGCCACTTTCAGGGACCAGTCGTCGTTGAACTGGTGTTTCACGTCGCCGAAGTAGGTGGCGCGTTTGCTGCGCTGGTTGTTCCACGAGGTGTTCAGGCAGGTGGAGCGCTTGAGGTGCAGGTCGGAGCCATCGGCGTAGCGCGGCAGACCGCCCCAGCAAGGCGTGGCGTCGACGTCTTCATAGGCCATGCCCAGGCCCAGGGTGGTGTCGGGGCTGAGGTCGAAGTCCAGGGCACCGTAGTAGATCTGGTCCTTGCGGCTGGCCACGTCATAGAAGTACTGACGGGTCTGCTGGGTGACCACGGCGCGGCCACGGATGGTGCCGGCGTCGTTCAGCGGGCCGCCGGTGTCGACCTGACCGCGATAGTTGTCCCACGAGCCTGCCGAAAGCGACAGTTGGGTGTGCGGGGTGTCCTGGCCGCGCTTGCGCACGAAGTTGACGCCACCGGCCGTACCGCCTGCGCCTTTCATCATGCCGGCAGCACCGCGCAGCACTTCGACGCGGTCATAAATGGCCATGTCGCTGTTGAAGCTGTCGGCTTGTACGTAGCTGCTGCCGATGTCCAGCGGCACGCCGTCGTACTGGTACTGGCCGGTCATGCGGAAACCGCGCGAGTAGAAATACTTGCCGCCCATGGGCGAATCGTAAACGGTGATGCCCGGAGTCTTTTCCATCACTTGTTCGATGGTGTTGAGGTTCTGGTCGTCCAGCATCTTGCGGGTCATGACCGTGACCGACTGCGGGGTTTCCTTCAGCGAGTGCACGCCCTTGCCGATGGTCACGCCACCGGTGGTGTAGGAGTTGCTGCCTTCGGTAGTGGCCGTCAGTCGTTGCCCATCGATGTTGGTCGGTGCCAGTTCCATCGCGCTGCCGGTGGCGGGGGCCAGCAGGGTCACGGTATTGCCGTCACGCTGATGACGGATGCCGGTGCCCTTGAGGATGGCCGCGATGGCGCTGTCGTCCGCATACCGGCCGTTCAGGGCGGTGGAGCGCAGGCCTTGCAGGCTTTCCGGGCTGTAGATGATTTGCAGACTGGTCTGCTGACCGAGCGATTGCAGGGCCTGGGCCAAAGGTTGCGCCGGGATGTTCAGGGTCCATTCCTGGGCCTGGACATACGGGGCGACGGCCAGCGTCATTGCCAGTCCCAGGCCGGTGGTGGCCAGACGGGAGCGGGTAGCACCGTGCATGAGCAGGGCTCGGGTCAGTGGGCGAAGCATGAAGCGGGATGCGGACATGAGGTTAAGACCTTGGCAGGTATAGTTGTTAATGGTTCTTATTCATCTCATTAAGACGAGAAAGCCGCGGTAAACCGGAAAATATTTTTCCGGTCTGGCCGCGGCTTCGTCGATCAAGCGGTTTGCAGTTCGCTTTTGACCTTTCCGGCCTCCATGCGCACCAGTTGATCGGCAACGTCGAAGTAACGGTCATCGTGGGAGATCACGATGATGGTCTTGCCCAGCCGTTTCAGGTCGGGCAGGAGTTCGGTGTAGAAAATCCGCCGGAATGTCGGGTCCTGATCGGCGGCCCATTCGTCGAACACCAGCACCGGGCGCTCTTCGAGCCAGGCGTTGACCAGTGCCAGACGCTTGCGCTGGCCGGTGGACAGGTCGGTGGTGGTGAACGCTCCGTCGCGCACGCTGACCTTGTGCGCGATCTCCAGGCGCTCGAGGTAGCGGGTAGCGTCCTGCGGTACTTCGCGGTCTCCCTGGATCAGGTCATCGAACAGGTAGTAGTCGGCAAAGATCGTGGTGAAGTTCTGGCGGTAGTCGTCACGGTTCAAAGCGGTGATCGGCTGGCCGTTGACCCGGATCTCGCCTTCGGTCGGCGCATACAGGCCCAGCAGCAGTTTGATCAGGGTGGTTTTGCCGCAGCCGTTTTCACCGACGATGAACACGATGTCGCCTTGCTCGATGCGCAGGTTGACCGGTCCGAGGCGGAACGGTTCGCTGCCTGCAACCGGCGGGAAGGCATAACGCACATTGTTCAATTCCAGACGGTTGACTGCACCGGGCTTCTTGCCCTGGTCTTCCAGCAGCAGGTGCGGCTCGGGCGAGGAGAACTGCTCGCTCAGTTCGGCAATCCGGCGGAAGGCAATCTGCGCGCGGCTGATGATCGGCAGTGTGCTGACCAGATGTTCCAGCGGGCCCTTCATGTACAGCAGCACCAGCACGAAGCCGCTCATCACGGCCTTGTCACCGCTCGGCCAGAACGATTGCAGGGCCAGGGCCATGCCGATCACCACGAAGAACAGCATCGATCCGAAGGACTTGGCGATCACGAACGTGTTGATGGATTTGATCTGGGTGTCGCAGATCTTTTCGGCGGTCTTCTGGATACCCGACACAAACATGCGCTGGCGGCGCGGGCGATGGATGCGCAGTTCCTTGGCGCCTTCGGCAATCGCGTTGTAGTGCTTTTGCAGTTCGTCTTCGGAGTCGCGCGCAGCGTAAAACCCGCGCATGCCCTTGGCCCGGGCAATCGCCTGGATGGTGGTGCCGATGGCGATTGCCACCAGCATCATCAGGAACATCGGCCAGGACAGCATCGCCAGGTAGCCGAGGCACCCCAGGGTCACGGTCATGGAAATGGCCAGCGGTGCAAACGCGAAAGCGAAGTCGCTGATGGTGTCCACGTCGTGGGTCAGCACCGGAATCAGGCGGTGGCTGCGATAGCGTTCGATCTGGTCGATCGGCGCCGACAGCACTTTCTCCCCCAGCTCTTTGCGCAGGCGGGCAATGATGTGTTGGCCGACGTAGTTGGTGCCGATGTCGGACAGGATCGTGGTCAGCAAGGCCAGGGCGCACAGCCCGGCGAAAATCATGACCACGGTGCGGGTCAGTCCGTCGGCCGAGTGCAAGGCGTTGTTGATGGTCGCCAGCAGCACGGTGACGCTCAGGCCGCCGATCATGCCGAGCACGATGGACACGCAGACAATCAGGCGGAAGGGCTTGAGCAGGGCGAACAATTCGTTGATCGCCCCACGCGTTGGCTTGGTCATGGAGGATTCCTGCTTCGGTGCGGAGGGAGTGCCGGTATGTAAGGAAAACGAATGGTCACGGGGTTTCTTTAAACGACCGCAGACGGGCTGCGGTCGCTGACAGTCGGGTTCAGAGGTCGCGCACTACGCGAAAGCCCAGCCAGTCGCCCTTGCTGGTCGGCCAGCTGCTGTTGCGGTTGCCGGAACGGGAAAACACCGGTGCTTCGCCCCAGTCGTTGCCGCGCATGACCTGGCGTTCGCAGTTTTCCTGTACCCATGGGCGGCCGTCGTTGGGTACGCCGGAGTAATCCTTGTGATAACAGTCGGCCGTCCATTCGTAGACGTTGCCGTGGGCGTCGTACACGCCAAAGGCGTTGGCCGGGAAGGTGCCGGCCGGGGACGTGAAGTTGTAACCGTCGGCGGCGCCGTAGGTGTTGGCGTGTTTGGAAATCTGGTAGTCGCTGCCTTCGTCGAACGGGAAGGGGAACGAACCGGTGCTGCCGCCACGGGCCGCGTATTCGCGGATCGACTCGCTCGGCAGGCGATAGCGGTGGCCGGTCTTTTTCGACAGCCAGTCGATGTAGCCCTGGGCTTCGGCCACGTTCATGCAGACGGCCGGGTCGCGTTTGGTCTGTTTGAACTCGGGCTTGCCGGCGGTGCAGCGGCGGCCCGGGCGATCATCGAAGTCATAGGGCTTGGCGCCGGTCTCGCGGACATACGCATCCCACTCGCCGACCAGCACCTGAAAGCGGCTGATGGCGAACGGTCGGGTGAAGGTCACTTCGTGGCGCGGGCCTTCGTCGGGCTCGCGGCCGACTTCGTCGTCCGGTGTGCCCATGGTGTAACTGCCGGTTGGCAACACCACCATTTCCGGACAGTCCTTGCAGTCCTTGAACACTTTGCCGGGGGCCGGCGGGGTGGCTGCCACGGCGGCGCCCGGCAGAAGGCCCGCGCACAGGGCGGTCAGGGCCAGGGCGGGCAATGCCTTGAAGGTGATTGAGGCGTGAGGCTTTTTCATGAGTCGTCTCTGTTTAAAGGAAACCGGGGCGCAGGGGTCAGGCGCGCAGCGTCTTGCCCAGCAAATCGAGGAAACGGTCCACTTCGGCTTCAGTGTTGAGCAGACCGGGCGCGGTCCGGATCACCGGGCCGACGTCGCGGCTGACGGCATCACAGACCACGCGGTGTTTCATCAGGCGGGCGGCGATGTCATCGCTGTCACGGCCCTTGACCCGGAAGAAGCTGAAACCGGCAGAGAACTCCGGATCGACCGGGGTCACCAGTTCGACATTCGGCTGTTCCAGCAAGCGCTGCTTCAAATAGCTGTTGAGCTGATGGATGCGCGCCTGCACGTCGGCCTTGCCCAGTTGCAGGTGAAGCTTGAACGCCTCGTCCACCGCCCAGCGATGTTCGAAGGCGTGATAGCCGCCGGGCGTCATGGTCTTGGCGAAGGTCGTGGCTTCGGAGAAGGTCGGCACGCTGGGGCTGACGTATTTCACCTCGTCGCTGCGACTGCAGACGATGCCGGTGCCGCGCGGGCCGAACATCCATTTGTGCGTGCCGGCGATGAAGAAATCGCAGTTCATCTGCGGGAAGCTCAGGTCTTCGACACCAAAACCGTGCACGCCGTCGACCACGTAAATGATCCGGTCCTTGTCGTCGCGGTTTCGGTTGTGTTCGTCGACGAGGCGGGCGATATCGCCAATCGGCAGTTTCACACCGCTGCCCGAGTGCACCCAGGTCATGCCGAGAACGCGGGTTTCGGGGCGGATGTTGCGATTGATGGTGTCGAGCACCTGATCCGTCGAAACGCTTTGCGGGTTCTCGAACAGCGTGAGCTTGCGCACCCGGGTGCCGTCGCGGGCGGTGCGGAAGTCGAGGATGTTGCGGGTGGAGTAATGCTCGTGAACCGTGGTCAGGATTTCCTGGTCCGGGCGTACGTGCACACTGCCGTAGATCATCGCCAGACCTTCGGTGGTGCTGCCGGTGAGGGCGATCTGGCTCGGCCTGGCCTGCAAGTACTGGCCGGCCCAGACCCGCACGTTCTCTTCGCGCTGTTCGGTGACGCCCAGATCCCAGTCCATCGCCAGGCCCGGATTGCGGTCGATGTCCTCACGATGGCGAGCGATAGCCTCGCGCACGGGCCTTGGGTGCGATGTCACCAGGAAGTTGGCGAAGTGGATCGCGTCCGGATCCTGTTCGAACATCCCGCGCAAGACCAACCATTTGTCCTGCGGCGAAGCGGCGGCGCGGGCCGGTTCAGCCAGGCTCACGCCCAGAGGCAGGGCGGCGGCCAGTACGCCGGCCTGCTTCAGAAAAGTGCGGCGGTCAGTCATGGTCGGGTCGTGTCCTGACGGGAGAGCAGGGCAGGTTTGGCGGCTTTCTGCACCTGATCCCAGACCCGCAGGAAGTTGCCGCCCCACAGCTTGGCGATGTCGGCTTCGGAGTAACCGCGCTGGATCAGTTCGGCGGTGACGTTGCGGATCTCGCCGACGTTTTCCCAGCCCTTGATTCCGCCGCCGTCATTGAAGTCCGAAGAGATGCCGACGTGGTCGATGCCGATCTTGCGCACGGTGTAGTCGATGGCGTCGCCGAAGTCCTTCAGGGTGGCTTTCGGTTCCTCTTCGAGAATTCCGTACAGGCCGCTGGCGTACTGACCGAGTTTCTGTTCCGACCAGGCGGTGATGATCGGGTCGCCCGGCATCAGCGCCATGGCCAGGTTCGGCAGAGGCGGCAGATCGAAGCGGGCGCGCAGGGCGTTGAGTTTGTCCTGGGTGCCCTGGGTCAGCGGTTTGAGGTACTGCGAGAAACCGACCACCTGCACCACGCCGCCGCTGTTCTTGATCAGCTGCAGTTCCTTGTCGCTTAGGTTACGCGGAATGTCCACCGCCGCTCTCGGCGCGGAGTGCGAAGCCACCAGCGGTGTACGGCTCAGTTGCGCAACCTGCTCCAGGCCCTTGGTCGACATCTGCGAGACGTCGATGATCACGCCCAGGTCATTGAGGCGGTGCACGGCCTGTTTGCCGATGTCCGAGAGGCCGTCCAGCGCATCCGGGGAATCATTGAAAAACGGCAACGGGCGCGAGGAGTCTGCCCAGCTGTTGTTGCCGATATAGCTGAAGCCGAACATGCGCATGCCACGACCGGCCCACAGGTCCAGTTTGCTCAGGTCGTTACCCAGCGGGTAGGCGTTGAGCATGCTGATGAAAATCGCAAACTTGCCTTCGCCGTGCAGGCGGCGGAAATCGTCAGGGGTATAGGCGATGCCGACCTGATTGGGGAAGTCGCGCACCAGGCCCGAGATGATCTTGTAGCGCACTTCCTGTTGATTGCGGGCCTCTTCGACGAAACCGTCGGTGGGGCGGTGAGGCGCGTTCGGGCCGTTCCACATTTCTGGCCAGCCGAACACCGTCAGCGCCGCGCCGGACAGCCGTCCACGGTTGGCCTTGATCAGGTCGAACTGCCCGGAGCCGTCCTTGTCGGCTTCATTGCCATGGGCGCCGAAACTCAAGGGCACGGTGATGTGGCTGTCGAACGACAGGATCCGCTCCTGCAGTTCGGTGGCCTGTTTCATCACCTTGACCGGGTAGCCGGGGTTGTCCCTGAACCAGTAATCCCAGGCCAGAAAGCCTGCGCCGGCGCTGATCGCCAAGGCCAGCGGCAGGCCGATGTATAGAGCCTTTTTCGAACGCGGTTTTGTCATTGCCATCTCATTCAGGTTCGCCGTCGAGGTACAGGCGCAGGGGCCTTTGCTATCTGGGAGGAACGACTGGGGAGGCAAAGAATTTAGCGAGGCGGCAAAAGAACGCGCGAACGCGGTCCGGGCGTTCGGAGATCTTTTCGGGCAGGCGATAAATTTGTCGCACCAGCAAACGTTCTAGCTTGGATAAAGCCTGCTTCATGGCTGACACAGGTAGGGCAATGACGATCTCTCGACGCTGGTTCATGGCGGGCATGGCACTCACGGGCGCTGCGCTGCCTGCCGCTTTTTATGCACATCGTGAGCTGACCCGCGAGGAGGAGCCGATCACGCCGGGCGAGGCCACGGTGGATCTGGCGGACACTGCCGGCCAGCAGTTGGCCGACAACCTGCGCGGTGTCTGGGACATCCGTTTCACGGGCGCCGATGCCGGACTCGACGGCCTGCCCCGTGAAGGCCTGGAATTGTTTCTCGATATTGCCCAGCGCGGGCGCGGCTTGCGCGGCTGTCTCGACACCGGCGCGCGGTTGCGGGGCGACGGTTTGCCCCGCTATGACGTCATTGGCGATCTGGTCTCGGGCAATGGCGCGCAGTTGTACTGGCGTCTGATGCGCCCGGACCAGCCACAGGCGCCAGCGGTCTACGAGCTCGATGTCAAACTGGACGAAGTCTGGGCAGCCTTCGGCAATGCCGGTAGCGGCACGTTCACCGGTCAGGTGCTGCGCCTGGATCGGCCGTTGGGTCTGCCGGAGCTCGATAACCGTTTCATCGCCATCAAGCGTCGCTTCCCCGAGGCTCGTGAGCGAACCGGTCTGAACCCGACCTTGCTGGCGTGGCTGGTGTCGCCCGAGCATCGCCTGTTTCACCAGCTCTGGCATGCCTCGCGGGACAAGTGGCACAAACTGTCCGAGAAAAAACGCGACGCGTTGCGCGGCATCGGCTGGCAACCCGGCCCGCGTTACAAGGAGCGTGATGCGCGCGGTCCGCGCAAGGATCGCAACGGCTCGGGCATCGACTTTTTCTTCATGCACCGGCACATGCTGGGCACCGCCCGCTCAATGCAGGACTTGCCGTCCTGGTTGAAATTCCCCGCGCCGCAACCGGAGCTCGAGCGTGATCGTCTGGGGTTCGCCCGCTACTTCGACAACCACGACGGCGATGCCTTGCCGCCGACCTGGCTGACGGAAGGCGATGACGAATACACACAGTGGGTCAGCGACATCAAGACGGCCGAGACCTACCACAGCAACTTCCAGGTCTGGGAATCGCAGTACACCGATCCGCGCTATCTCTCGAAGCTGACGCTCGGCCAGTTCGGCTCGGAAGTCGAGCTGGGCCTGCACGACTGGCTGCACATGCGCTGGGCATCGGTGGCCCGTGATCCGTCCAACGATATTCCGGTGCCGATGGCCCGGGATCAGGCTGACTTCGCGGCGCGCTGGTATGCCCCGGAAAACGATTTTCTCGGCGATCCGTTTTCCTCCCATGTGAACCCGGTGTTCTGGCGTTTCCATGGCTGGATCGACGACCGCATCGAAGACTGGTATCGCGCTCACGAACGCTTTCATCCAGGTGAAGTGAGCCGCCTGCAAGTCAATGGCGTCCAATGGTTTGCACCGGGGCGCTGGGTCGAGGTCGATGATCCGTGGCTCGGCCCCGACACCCATGGTTGCAGCACCGTTCCCGGCCTTCAGGCGGGACGTTCGGTGGAGATGGACCCGGAGACCATGAAGCTGGCATTGCGCATCACGTTCGGCGATGAAGACAACATGGCCGACCTGTTCCGCAAAGTGCCGCAGCGGCCGTGGTACGCCAGGCATCTGAAGGTCAAGGGGCGACAACTCTGAAGGCAAAAAAAATCGCAGCGTCGGGCTGCGATTTTTTTTGCCTTGAACAAAGCGCTGTTCAGATGACTTGCCAACCCCCGCCCAGCGCCTTGTACAGCGCGATGCTGGCCTGCAGGCGTGACAGCCGCAGCTGCACGTTCATGTCCTGGGCGGCATACAGCGTGCGTTGAGTCTGCAACACCGTCAGCAGATCCTCGGCGCCGGCCTGATAGCGGCTCTGGGCGATACGAACGCGGTCTGTGCCTGGCGCAGTTCCTCGCCTTGCCATTGACGCTGTTCATCGAGGCCGCGAATGCTCGTCAGGGCTTTTTCCACGTCCGCGAAACCATTGATGATTGCGCCGCGATAGGTCTCCAGCAATTCTTCCTGGCGCGCCGTGGCCTTGTCGCGTTCGGCACGCAGGCGGCCATTGTTGAAGATCGGTGCCACCAGACCTGACGACAGGTTGTAGAAGGTCGTGCGCAGCAGATCCGATGCGAGGTCCGCGCCGGTGCCGAGGCTGGCGGTCAGCGTGACCTTGGGCAGCATGGCGGCGCGGGCGACGGTCACATCGGCCTGGGCGGCGGCCAGTCTGGCCTCGGCGCTGGCGATGTCCGGGCGCCGTTGCAGCAGGTCGCTGGGCACGCCGCTGGCGATGTCCGGCCATTGCAGTTGGGCGAATGCCTGTCGGGGTGTCGGCAACTCCTGCACCGGTCGGCCGAGCAGCGCGGCCAGGGTGATCAGTGCCTCGCGGGCCTGTTGTTGTACCAGCGGCAGTTTGCGCTGTTGTTCGGCGACCAGGCTTTTCTGCTGGGCCAGTTCCAGCGCGGTGGCGCTGCCGGCGTCGTAGCGGGTCTGCACCAGATGCAGAACGCTTTGCGCATTGGTCAGATTGAGTTCGGCGATCCGCGCCTGTTCGCGCAGCGCCAGGGCCTGGGTGTAGCTGTTGGCGACGGCACTTTGCAGGGTCAGTTCCACCGTCGAGCGATCGAACTCGCTGGCCTGCACGCCGAACACCGCGCTGTCCCGGGCGGCGCGTTTGCCGCCCCAGAAATCGATTTCGTAACTGGCGCTCAACTCGGCGTCGTAGTAATCCAGCGAGCGGTTGTCGGGGTTCACGTCGAGCTGGCTGTAGCCTTTGCCGTGCAGGAGTTTCTGGCGATTGGCATTCAGCCCGGCCTTGACCTCGGGCAGCAGCGGCGCACCGGCGATTGTCGCGCTGGCCTGCGCCTGCCTCACTCGGGCGACGGCGGCGGCCAGGTCATGGCTGCCCAGTCGGGCCTGTTCGATCAGATGATCGAGTTCAGTGCTGCCGAAATGCGTCCACCATTGTCGATCGCTTTGGCTGGCGCCGGGATGTTCGGGCGATTGCCAGGCGGGCGGTGGTTGCAGGCCGCTGTCGGGGCGTGGCGCGGGGCTGCCGCACGCCGCCAGCAAAACGCTGGCGGCGAGAAGTGTCAGGTGGGCTTTCATAGGTCGATCATTCACTGGTGAGGGCCTTGACCGGATCGAGCCGGGCGGCCTTGCGGGCAGGCATGAAGCCGAAGATGACACCGGTGGCCAGCGCGCAACCGAAGGCGCCGAACACCGCGATCCACTGGAACGCCATGGCGACGCCGCTGATTTGCAGCACACCGCCGACCAGCATCGCCAGGCTGATCCCGGCAACGCCGCCGACCACCGAGAGCATCACTGCCTCGGTCAGGAACTGGCGCAGGATGTCGCGCTGACGGGCGCCGGTGGCCATGCGGATGCCGATTTCCCGGGTGCGCTCGCGCACGGTCATGAGCATGATGTTCATCACGCCGATGCCGCCCACCAGCAGGGAAATGGCGGCGATCGCGCCGAGCATCAGCGACAGCGTGCCCTGGGTTCGCGCCTCGGCCTGAATCATGGCGGCGTTGTTGGTCAGCTCGAAATCCTTTTTGCCGTTGTGCCGGCGCAGCATCGATTGCTCGATGGCTTGCTCAGCCTCTTTGACCTTGCGGGCGTCCCGCGCGGCGATGACCACATACTCGGGATTGCGGCTGCCGAACAGGCGCATGCTGGCGGCGGAGTAGGGCACGGCGATCCGGTTGTCACTGTCCGAGTCGCCGGAGCTGGAGCCTTTTTCAGCGAGGACTCCGAGCACCTGGAACGGTACGTTTTCGATCAGGATGTATTGACCGACGGGATCGGCGACATCCTTGAGCAGCTTGTCGCGAACCTTGGTGCCGATTACCGCCACGGCAGCGGCGCTGTCTTCGTCGGCTTGCGTGAAGTAGCTGCCCTGGACCACCGGCCAATTGAAAATGGTCGGGAAATTGGTGTCATTGCCGCCCACGTAACTGGTGTGGTCGGCATTGCCGAAGCGCACGCCGGCGGTCGAGCCGTTGACCGGCATGATGCGCTCCACCTGGGGCAGGGCGGCCAGTTCGGCAACGTCATCGAGGGTGATGATGCCCGGTGGCGTGCGCGGGTTTGGGGCGGCGCCGCTGAGGTAAATGATGTTGGAGCCGAAGGCGCCCATTTGCGCCATTACCTGGCGCTTGCTGCCTTCGCCCACCGCCAGCATCACCACCACGGAC